>Ga0316209_1000029_pt1 | contig 355547 bp, 294 predicted proteins | sample 6monopyrite_MG_FD_204945 | JGI IMG/M metagenome (GOLD analysis project Ga0316209, IMG submission 204945) | Microbial mat bacterial communities from mineral coupon in-situ incubated in ocean water Damariscotta River, Maine, United States -... | ecosystem: Environmental > Aquatic > Marine >... | reverse complement strand
TGTGTAGTACGTTAACTGTGTGCATAAGATCCTCCGAAAAGTGAAGCGCTTGGAGAAAAATTCGATGCACACGCTGTTTTAGGGGAATCATACACCCTAATTCATTGAAATCAATTGTTATTTTGTGAGGATACCTCAGGCTCTGACCTAGGCTGTCGAAATTAGGCGTTTTTGGTCATTAAGCAGCAACCCGGTTTTTGGATGAAGCAATCCTTGGAAGTGGGACTTTAGTCCCGCAATACAGCGGGACTAAAGTCCCACTTCCAAGTTGTCAGAGTATCCATAAACTGAAGGAACAAAACGTTCGAAAATCAGTAGATTTCGACAGCCTAGCTCTGACCCCTTATATGAACCCACTTTGTGGTTTCATTGCAATACTGCGCAAACCGACACCATTCCTATCACCAAAGAGATAGTCGCAAATCCGCTCCCCCTCCCCTTGGAGCCATTTGCACTCTGGCGGCTCTCTCATACACTGAGGGTTATTAAATATTGAATGCATGCCGATAGTGCTATCACCGCCGATAATCATTCCCGGCGGTGGTGCAGTATCCGTCAGGAATATCAGGAAACGCCGCATTGTCGCGGTAAAACAGGGCGTTAACAATGCAAACGTTGAAAAAAACAGTTTTATCCGAATGCTATCGAGGAGAACCGGGCCATGGCCGCACAAACACCGAAGAATCCTGAGAAACACAGTACGTACCTCCCCAAGACTAAAAAGTCGTCCAAGCCGCTTCATGATACACCGATGCTGGATCAACTGGAGTCCGGCCCCTGGCCAAGCTTTGTGACCGGTCTGAAGCGTCTGGCCTATGAAGGCACACATGCCAATATGATGGTCGATTTGCTGGGGCAGCTGGAGCATTCCTACAAAACACGGCTGGGCTACTGGAAGGGGGGAACGGTGTCAATTTTCGGTTATGGCGGTGGTATCATTCCGCGTTTTACCGAATTGATGGACGACGATGGCAAGCCCATGTTTCCTGAGTCCAAAGAATTTCATACGGTGCGGGTACAACCACCAGCGGGTAACCATTACAGTACGGATATGCTCCGTCAGCTGTCCAACTCCTGGAACAAGCACGGGTCCGGGCTGATCGCTTTCCATGGCCAGACCGGTAATATCATGTTCATCGGTACTACGACGGATAATACACAGCACTTTTTCGATGAGATCAACAGCTATGGCTGGGATCTCGGCGGTGCCGGGCCGTGTGTGCGCACGGGTATGTCTTGTGTGGGGGCGGCCCGTTGTGAGCAGTCTTGTGCAAATGAGCAGAAGATTCATCGTTTGCTGGTGAATAATTTTCTTGATGATATGCATCGCCCTGCCTTGCCGTATAAATTTAAGTTCAAGGTATCCGGTTGTCCTAATGATTGTATGAATTCCATTCAGCGCTCTGATCTTGCGGTGATTGGTACCTGGCGTGATGATATGAAGGTGGATCAGGCGGAAGTGCAAAAGTTTGTAGCAGATAAAGGCCGTAAGTATGTTGTCGATAGTGTAATCAATATGTGCCCTACCCGCGCGCTGTCATTGAATGATGATGATACGCTGGAGGTGGATAACCGCAATTGTGTGCGTTGTATGCATTGCATCAATGTGATGACCCGTGCGCTCAGCACGGGTGACGATAAAGGTGTCACTCTGTTGCTCGGCGGTAAACGTACCCTGAAAATCGGCGACACCATGGGTACGGTGATTGTGCCGTTTATGAAACTGGATACAGAAGAAGATTACGAAAAACTGGTGGAGCTGGCCGAGGAAATCATTGATTTCTGGGCGGAGAATGCGCTGGAACACGAGCGTGTCGGTGAAACCATTGACCGCATTGGCCTGGTGAACTTCCTCGAAGGCATCGACCTCGAAGTGGACCCCAACATGATTTCCGACGCGCGTCAGAGCAGTTATGTGCGCATGGATACCTGGGATGAAGAGGCAAACAAGTGGAAAGATCGTCAGACAGGTTAATCTTCGGAAACGCCAGACAACGCATAAACGAATATTGATTGGAGATAAAAAATGAGCGAACAACCACGCTTTCCCACTGAAAGTGGTGTGCCGGACGGATTTCAGTATATGCACCCGGCTTATATCAAAAACTTTGGTAACTGGGCATATCATGATCGCCCGCGCCCCGGTGTATTGCATCATGTTGCCAGGAGCGGCGATGAAGTCTGGACGGTACGTGTCGGTACCCAGCGTCAGCTCGGTCCTTATGAAATCAATTTATTGTGTGACATTATCGATCAATATGCCGATGGCTATGTGCGTTTCACCATCCGCTCCAATATGGAAGTGTCGGTGACCGACGAAGCCAAAGTGCAACCGTTAATCGATGCTTTTGAAGACGCCGGTTATCCGGTGGGGGGTACCGGCAATTCACTGACCATGATCTCCCATACCCAGGGCTGGTTGCATTGCGACATTCCCGGCACGGATGCTTCTGGTGTGGTGAAGGCGTTGATGGATGAGCTGTACGATGAATTCCGCTCTGAAGACATGCCCAACCGTGTCCATATGACCACGTCCTGCTGTCAGATCAATTGTGGCGGTCAGGGTGACATTGCCATTAATGTGCAGCATACCAAGCCGCCGAAGATCAATCATGATCTGGTGGCCAATGTGTGTGAGCGCCCTTCGGTGGTGGCCCGCTGCCCGGTGGCGGCCATTCGTCCCGCTATTGTTAACGGCAAGCCTTCACTGGAAGTAGACGAGAAAAAATGTATCTGTTGCGGTGCCTGTTTCCCGCCCTGCCCGCCCATGCAAATCAATGACCCGGAACATTCCAAACTGGCCATCTGGGTCGGAGGCAAACACTCCAACGCCCGCAGCAAACCCATGTTTCATAAACTGGTGGCTGCCGGTATTCCCAATAACCCGCCACGCTGGCCGGAAGTCACGGAAGTCGTTAAAAACATTCTCCACACTTACAAGGCTGATGCCAAAAACTGGGAACGCATCGGTGACTGGATCGAACGTATCGGCTGGCCTCGTTTTTTCGAGTTAACTGAACTGCCGTTCACCAAGTTTCATATTGACAACTGGACCGGTGCGCGCAAGTCGCTGAATGCGTCCACGCATATTCGCTTCTAAACCATCAGGAAAAAAGTCTATGAAATTTTCCGTCATGATCAGCGAAGGCCCGTACACCCATCAGGCATCAGACACAGCCTATAACTTCACCAAAGCCGCACTGGAAGACGGGCATGAGTGTTTTCGTATCTTTTTTTATCATGACGGCGTCAACAACGGCACCCGTCTGGCCTCTCCCCCACAGGACGACCGCAATATCGTCAATCGCTGGTCTGCGCTGGCAAAAGAACACAAACTGGACCTTGTACTTTGTGTTGCTGCGGCACAACGTCGTGGCATTGCCGATGCCGATGAAGCCAAACGTAACGGCAAAAATGCTGACAACATTGCTCCCGGCTTTCGCATTTCCGGCTTGGGCCAGTTAATCGAAGCCGGCATCCAGAGTGACCGTCTGATCACCTTTGGCGATTAAACGGGCCACTGGACGGGTCAACAAGGGAAATTATTGTTATGTCTGAAACCAAAAAATTTTTATACGTTAACCGCAAGGCTCCCTATGGGACGATTTATGCGCTGGAAGCACTGGAAGTCGTGTTGATCGGGGCCGCCTTTGAGCAGGATGTTTCCCTCGCCTTTCTGGATGACGGTGTTTACCAGATCACCAAAGGACAAGACACCAAAGACCTGGGAATGAAAAACTTTTCGCCCACTTACAAGGCGCTGGGTGATTACGATGTCAACAAGATTTACGTTGAACGGGAATCACTGGACGCACGAGGCCTGACGCTGGATGACCTGTTACCCCTGACCTGGGAAGACGAAGACGACGACTGGGCCGAAAAGGATTCCATCAAAGTGATTTCTGCCACTGAAATGGCAAAAATTATGGAACAATCCGACGTTGTATTCAGTTTTTAGGAAAGGATCTGATATGTCACAACTACACACGGTTAACAAATCACCTCTTGAGCGAAATGCGCTGGAGTCAGCGATCACCCACGCAGTAAAAGGCAATGCCTTGCTGATGATTGAAGATGGTGTCTACGGTGCCATGCAAGGCACGCACAAATCAGCCATGGTTTCTGATGCAATGAGCGATATAGCCTTTTATGTCATGGGGCCCGACCTCAAGGCGCGCGGGATTGATGAAGCACGCATTATTGATGGTATCAAAATTGTGGACTACAGCGGTTTTGTGGCACTGGTTGCAGAGCATGACGTAACACAGTCCTGGTTATAACTCCGCATTATTTTATTAACTATTTTATTTAACAACAGACGAACGGAAGGAGAATCAACATGGCCCTGGAAGTAGGTGGAAAAACAGTCGAAACGGATGAAGAGGGTTACCTGGAAAACCGTGACGAATGGAACATGGATATTGCCAATGCCATTGCCGTCGCCGAAAACCTGGAAATGTCCGACAACCACTGGGAAGTCGTGAACTTCCTGCGTGAATATTATGAGGAATACCAGATTGCACCGGCTGTGCGTGTGCTCACCAAAGCCATCGGCAAAAAACTGGGCAAGGACAAAGGCAACAGTAAATATCTGTATGAATTGTTTCCTTATGGCCCGGCCAAGCAGGCCTGCAAAATTGCCGGGCTGCCCAAGCCAACAGGCTGCGTTTAAGCTGCCGAAGCCTGACTGCAACTATCGTCATTCTGGCGCAGGTCAGAATGACATAATGATATTTTGGCATTGTTTATTTTTACAATTATCACCAGGTTGATTAATGACACTTTCAGTGGTTTACGCCATCCTTTTTTACGCGGCAACGCTACTGCTCATCGTGGGCATAGCGCGTAAAGTTGTCATTTATGCACGCACGCCTGCACCATTAAAAATACCTGTCACACCAGCTCCCACCACCAAGGCTGGTGTTGTCTGGCGCATGACCAAAGAAGTAACGGTCTTTCAAAGTTTGTTCAAAGCCAACAAATGGACCTGGCTGTTTGGCTGGATGTTTCATGTCGCACTGGCCTTCGTCCTCTTTCGCCATTTACGATATTTCCAGGAGCCTGTGTGGGCCATTGTTGCTCTGATACAACCCATCGGCCAGTACGCCGGTTTTGCCATGTTAGCGGGCCTGGCCGGTTTGTGGGCACGGCGTTTTCTGGTTGATCGCGTACGTTACATCACCAGCCTGTCCGACCATTTGATGTTGGCCCTGCTGGTGGCTATCGGCCTCAGCGGACTGGCTATCAAATATCTGGCACATACTGATATCGTGGCACTGAAAACATGGATGCTGGGTCTGATGTATTTTGATCTGCAACCCTTACCTTCAGATATTTTTGTGCTGTTACATCTGGGACTGGTGATTATTTTGATGGTGATTTTTCCCATCAGCAAACTGTTGCATGTACCCGGCCTGTTTTTTATGCCCACACGCAATCAGGTTGATAACCCGCGTGAAGTGCGTCACACAGCGGGCTGGACAGCAAAATAGTTTTATTTTTGGTTGATCGGGGTAAGGGCTCAATATCAACTTTTGTGCATTTCACCCCTCATCCCAACCTTCCCTCTCAAGAGGAGAAGCGGTAAAAGAACTTTTAATAACCTGGAATAGCTGTTGCCCGATTAAAGACGCTAAAAAAAAGAGAGCTGATACGTGACCGCCAAATTCGATACGCCTGAGTTATTTAAAAATATCGAGATCATCGATACACCAAAATATGAGGTGGATTCGATGGCGCACAGCAGCCCGTACCTGGCCAAGGCCCAACACAATGAAAAACTCGGGTTTCCCGGTGAGCTGGTGGACAACTGGGAAGAAAAAGCCGTTACCCGCCTGGGCGAACTGGTGGACGGCTCCCGTGCCCTGCGCACCTTCCTCGACAGTTGCGTAAAATGTGGTGCCTGCACCGACAAATGTCATTATTACCTTGGCACCAAAGATCCCAAGAACATGCCCGTGGCGCGTCAGGATTTATTACGCAGTATTTACCGCCGTTATTACACTTTCGCAGGCAAATATTTCCCCAACCTCGTCGGCGCTCGCGACATGGATAAAAGCGTACTGGATGAATGGTATAGCTACTTTCATCAATGTTCGCAATGCCGTCGCTGCTCCGTATTTTGTCCCTACGGTATCGACACCGCCGAAATCTCCATGGCCGCGCGTGACATCATGGATACCGTGGGCCACGGCCAGAAATACTGTAACGAAATTCTGGGTAAGTTGCAGACCATCGGCAACAACCTGGGGCTGCCCGAAAAAGCGCTGATTAACACATTGGAAGACCTGGAAGAAGAAGTAGAAGAAGACACCGGTGTTGCGGTGAAATATCCGGTGGATGTGAAAGGTGCTGATGTATTGCTTGTTGTACCCTCTGCTGATTTTTTTGCCGAACCACACATTGATGGCCTGATTGGTTACGGCAAGGTTTTCCACCAGGCGGGAATCAGCTGGACGTTGTCCTCGTATGCCTCCGAGGCGGCGAATTTTTCCATGTTTATCGGCAGTGGCGATAACCTGAAAAAAGTGGCCCAGCGCATTCGGGATGCTGCCGAAGAACTGGGCGTTAAGCGTATTATCGTCGGCGAATGTGGCCATGCCTGGCGTGTGGCCTACAGCTTCTGGAATACATTGGTGGGTCCGTTTGACTTTCTTGACCCCAACTATCCTGCACCGCAGCATATCGTCGAATTTACCTATGACCTGATTCAGCGCGGTGCCTTAAATCTTGACAAGGAAGCCAACGATCACCGGCGCATTACCTTTCATGACTCCTGCAATGTGGCGCGCGCCTCGCGCATGGGCAACATACCCGGCGGACAATTTATTTTACCCCGCGCATTAATCACCGCCTCGGCCAATCACTTTTTTGATATGTCCCCCGAAACGATTCATGAAAATACATTTTGTTGTGGAGGTGGCGGCGGCTTGCTGACTGATGACCTGATGGAAATTCGTATCAAAGGTGCCATGCCGCGTATGCAGGCATTGAAACAGGTGGTGGATGAACACAATGTCAACGCCATGGTGGCCATTTGCGCCATTTGCAAAGCTCAGTTCAGCAAAGCGTTGCCCGCGTATCAATTCCCCATGGACATGATTACCAGCTTGCACCAGGTGGTTGGCGATGCCATTCAGCTGGGGACCAAAGACTAAAGCAGGGTGGGCATTGCCCACCATCGAGGTTTAAACAGCGCATTCAACACAAGTGGATCAGGAGACTGACGCTATGGCAACACCGGCAGATAAAGTAAAAACACACACGTTTCGTAAATACAAAGATGGCGACCACGAAGTCACTCGTTGGAGTGAGCAGATTTTCGATGGTGACCGCACCCACAAATGTCCTACTTATGTGCATCAAACACCACCATGCCAGGGCAGCTGCCCTTCCGGGGAAGACATTCGCGGCTGGCTGAACATCGTGCGCGGTATCGAAAAACCTGCCGACGGTATGGACTGGCAGGAATATGCTTTTCGACGTTCCACCCAGGCCAATCCTTTTCCTTCGGTCATGGGCCGTGTCTGTCCTGCACCTTGTCAGGATGGTTGCAACCGCAATCAGGTGGAAGACTTTGTGGGCATTAATGCCGTCGAACAATTCATCGGCGACAGCGCACTGGATGCCGGTCTTGAATTTACCCCCGGCACCGACACCGGAAAAAAAGTCGCCATCATCGGCGGTGGTCCTTGCGGATTATCCGCCGCGTATCAATTACGCCTGAAAGGCCATGCCTGCACGATTTTTGACGATCACGAAGACCTGGGCGGCATGATGATGTACGGCATTCCCGGCTATCGCACCCCGCGCGATGTGTTGCACGGCGAAATGAACCGCATCATCAATATGGGTGTGGAAACAAAATTAAAAACCCGCGTGGGTAAAGACATTACCCTGAAACAACTGGAAAAAGATTTCGACGCGGTACTGTTTGCTATCGGCGCACAATCCGGCCGGGATCTGCCGGTGGACAATTTCAGTGAAGCCAGCAATTGCCTCTCCGGCGTTGCCTTCCTTGCTGCATTTAACGAAGGCCGCCTGAAAGGTGTCACCGGCAAGGTGGTGGTGATTGGCGGTGGTGATACCTCTATCGACGTGGCCTCCGTAGCCCGCCGTATCGGCAAGATCACCGATGTCCACGAAAATGACAGACCGGAGCATATCATCCTCGGCCAGACGGCTCACGATGTGGCGGGAGTGGCCAACCGCGAAGGTGCAGACGTCACCCTGCTGTCGCGCCATCCCGTCTCCAACATGACAGCAGCCCAACATGAAATAGATGATGCCACCCGCGAAGGCGTGGAAATTATCGATTCCATCGACCCGGTTGCCGTGATCATGGGTAATAATGGTCGAGCCAAAGCCCTGCGCGTACGCAAGCTAAAATGGGAAGGCAAGAATATGATACCCATCGAGGATTCTGAATACGACATCGATGCCGATCTCATCGTCTCCGCTATCGGTCAAACCGGTAACCTGAAAGGCATGGAAGAATTTGGTAATGACCGCGGCCTGATCGATGCAGACAAAAACTTTCAAGTCCCCAATAAACCCGGCTTCTTTGTCGCAGGCGACATCGTGCAACCCCACCTGTTAACCACGGTGATCGGTCAGGCATCGGTGGCAGTGGAAAGTATCGACCACTACCTGAAAAATGAAGAAGCCGGTAAACGTCCAAAAGTGGATGTGCATCATTTCAACCTGCTGAACAAACTGCGTGAAACCCATCATGAGCCTGCACACTTTACCCCTGAAGGTGATGCAAAAATGCGTGGCATTGACCGAGGCCTGCATGGCACCGCAGATGCTGACTTTGCAATTCATAACTACGAAGATCGCTCCACACAGCAGATAATTTCTGCGGACAAACTGTTCCTCGGGCACTTCGCCCACGAAGCACGCCATGTGCGCACAGAAGACGTACCCGGCTCTGACGAAGTATTGGGTCACTTTGAAGAACGCATTCATGCGTTATCCGAAGAGGATACCATTGCCGAAGCCAAACGCTGCATGAGTTGCGGCATATGCTTTGAATGTGACAACTGCATTATTTACTGCCCGCAGGATGCCGTGTTCAAAGTGAAAAAAGAGGAATCGACAATGGGACGCTACGTCGCTACCGATTATTCCAAATGTATCGGCTGTCACATCTGCGCGGATGTCTGCCCCACCGGTTACATCCAGATGGGTCTGGGCGAATAAGAGCAGGAGCAAAGGAAAAAATGAAAGCGAAAAGAAATACACAAAGGTTCTGGCTTGCCGCCGTTATCTTTGCGCTTTTCTCCTTTGGAGTGATGGCTGATGTGCCTGTACCCGATATACCCGAGGCTGTAAAAGGTGAGCAATGTGTGGAAGAAACCGGTTTCATGCGCAGAAATCATATGGAACTGCTGTCGCACCAGCGCGATGACACCGTGCGCAAAGGCATTCGCACCCAAAAACACAGCCTGAAAAACTGTTTTACCTGTCATGTGGTCAAGGGTGCGGACAATCAACCGGTCACCGTAAAAGACTCTCGCCATTTCTGTCGCGAATGCCATGACTACGCGGCCGTGCAGGTTGATTGTTTTCAATGCCATACATCCGTACCCGGCGGCGCCAAAACAACGGGAACAAGACCATGAGCAATACACAGGATCATATTCAAGACGATAATCAAATCGACAGTTACCGCCGAAAACTGTTAGGAGGCGGTGCCGCACTTGCCGGTGCAGCGGCCCTTGGCTCCGGCGTATTTTTTACCAGCATCGCCCGCGCCAAACCGGATGCCGAACCCGCCAGCAGTGAAATACGCTGGGGGTTTCTTATCGACACCAACAAATGCGCGGACAACTGCGACAAGTGCGTGACAGCTTGTAATGACGAATTTAATCTTACCGGTTTTGGTCGCCCCGAAACCGATGCGCAATGGATTCGTACCGTTACCCTGCGCGATAAAAAAACCGGGCACACCACCAAACTGCCGTTGATGTGCCAGCACTGCGCACATCCGCCCTGTGTAGACGTGTGCCCCACCGGTGCCTCTTTTAAACGCCCTGACGGCATTGTACTGGTGGACAAACACACCTGCATCGGCTGTCGTTATTGCATGATTGCCTGTCCTTACAAGGCCCGTTCTTTTGTGCATGAGACTATCGAAAACCAGAAGGAGTACGGACCACGCGGCAAAGGCACAGTGGAAAGCTGCACCCTGTGTGTGCATCGTGTGGACAAGGGGGAAATTCCTGCCTGTGCCGAAGCCTGCCCGGAAAAAGCGATTTTGTTTGGCAACATGAATGACGCCAACAGCGACATTGCCCGACGCATGGCCAGCACGGCCTCCACCGAAATCCGGGGTGACCTGCGTCTGGACCTGGGGGTACGTTACCAGGGTATTTAACCGGTAGGTTGAGGTTCATGCCTCACCCCAACCTACGAAATGATGAATGAGCAATAAACAATGAAACCAACGACTTTCCGTGAAATCACCGGCAACAGCAAGGGTTACTATATGCTGTTAGCCCTGCTGAGCCTGACGGTCACCGCTGGACTGGGTTCGGCGTGGTACATGGAACACAACGGCCACTGGGTCACTGGCATGAACAACCAGATCGTCTGGGGTATGCCCCATGTATTTGCGGTATTTCTGATTGTCGCCGCTTCCGGCGCACTCAACGTGGCCTCCATGTCATCGGTATTTGGCAAAACCTCATACAAACCACTGGCCCCGCTCTCGGGCCTCATGGCCATTACCCTGCTAATAGGAGGACTCATGGTACTGGTACTGGACCTGGGCCGGCCGGACCGCCTCATCGTGGCCATGACCACTTACAACTTCAAGTCTATCTTTGCCTGGAACATGATTTTGTATAACGGCTTTTTCCTTATCGTCGGCATCTACCTGTGGACCATGATGCAACGCAACCTGAACCAATATTCAAAAACCGCAGGCTTTTTTGCCTTTTTGTGGCGGCTGGCACTGACCACCGGTACCGGTTCCATTTTTGGTTTCATTGCCGCCCGTCAGTTTTACGATGCCGCTATCATGGCACCCATGTTTATCGTCATGTCCTTCGCCTTCGGCCTGGCCTTTTTCCTGATCTTTCTGCTAGCGGCCTACAAATGGACTGGCCGCGAAATCGGCAGCTACCTGATCAACCGCCTGCAAAAACTGCTGGGCCTGTTTATCGCCGCCGTATTATTCTTCGTAGTGATTTTCCATCTCACCAACCTTTACGTCACCCAGCATCATGGCGTAGAAGACTTCATTCTCGCAGGCGATAACATTTACAGCGGTCTGTTCTGGGTGGGCTACCTACTGCTGGGCACTATTTTTCCGCTGATCATCTGCTACGCCCCTGCCTTCCGCGCCTCCATCGGCTGGACAACTGCTGCTGCCATTCTGGTCATTGCAGGCGGACTGTCGCAGATGTACATCATTATCATCGGGGGTCAGGCTTTTCCTCTGGACATGTTCCCCGGCAAGGAAGTCAGCAGCAGTTTCTATGATGGTGTGATCGTGACCTATTCACCCACCGCGCCAGAAGTCATGCTCGGTTTGGGTGGTGTCGCACTCGCATTTGCGGCCACCCTGTTTGCGGTCAAAATCCTGCGTTTTCTGCCCTTGAGCCTGGCCAATGCCAAAATTGACCCACATCATTCTGCGCAGGGTTAACCGGAATATATTCAGACGTCAGAACCTTTTAAACCCTGCTAAACATTCCACAACGCCCGGATCGCTGCCACTCCCTGCGCTCCATGGACAAACGCCTGTTGTAAATCAGCGGGTGTCATTCCGCCCAGCGCATAAACGGGACAATGCGCCAACTCTGCCAGCACCTGAAACTGTTCCCAGCCCAAGGGTACAGTGTCGGGATGACTCGCCGTCGCTGCCACCGGGGACAACATCACAAAGTCCGCTCCCAGCTTTTCCGCCTGACGCAATTGCGCCGGCGAATGACAGGATGCTGATACCCATTTAATGTTAACGTCAGGCCGCTCGGACAGAGACTCAAGCCGCCCGCTATCGAGATGCACACCCGCCGCACCCACTTCAGCCACTAATTCCGGGTCAGCATTTAACATCAGAGCAGCATCATGTCGCTCACATAATCCCTGACATTGTTTGGCCAGGATCAAATAATCAGTGTCCGAAAGTGTTTTGGCGCGTAACTGCACCAACCGAATACCTCCGCGCAGGCGGGTGTCCAACTGTGCAAGGAAAGCGGAAAAATCATCGTCAGGATTCGGGGTAACAAGATAATAATCCGGCAACTGTACTGCCGTGACGATGGGAATATTGGCCGCAGGAAAATCGTACCCCGACAACTCATGCGGCTGCACCCAAACCAGAGGCTGACCTTCGCGTCCCTTCCCGGCAACAGAAAGCGCTTCACTGCCAAAACCATCCACGCGCCACACGTCCAGTAATACTGATTTATCGGGATAATCGTGACGCACGCGAATTAATGGCCGCGCCCGTTGCACATCGATACCCAATTCCTCGCGTAACTCGCGGGCCAACGCTTCACGCACGGTTTCATCCGCCTCCACTTTACCGCCGGGAAATTCCCACAGGCCTCCCTGGTGTACATGCACCGGTCGTCGGGCAATTAACACACGACCCTGCTCATCAAATATCGCAGCAGCGGCAACATGCACCACAGACTCAGGTGGCCGGGAATCAGCTCCGGTATTCAGCATTGATGCGTACATAATCGTAGGACAGGTCACAGGTCCATACCTGTGCCGTGGCATCGCCACGGTTCAACACCACACGCACGGTAATTTCCGTTTTATCCATCACCTGTTGACCCAATTCTTCACGGTAACCGGCAGCACGGCCACCATCGCGTGCAAGGCACACATCATCCAGATACAGCTCAATGGCATTGATATCCAGACTCACCAATCCAGCTCGTCCCACCGCTGCAAGAATACGCCCCCAATTCGGGTCACTGGCAAAAAAAGCTGTCTTCACCAACGGTGAATGGGCAATGGTATACGCCACTTGCAGACACTCGGCCTCGTCACGGCCACCTTCCACCAGTACGGTAATGAGTTTGGTGGCGCCCTCACCATCGCGCACAACAGCCAGTGCCAGTTGCTCGCACACATCGGTCACTGCTGCACACAGCGCATCAAAAGTATCGCCTTCAGCTTGATCAATCGTTGCCGCCGACTGCCCGGTTGCCATCAGCAGGCAGGCATCGTTAGTGGACGTATCACCATCCACCGTAATGCGATTAAAGGATTTATTCACCGCACGGGCCAGACACGTCTGTAACACATTTTGCGGCACGCTGGCATCTGTGGCGATATAGGCAAGCATCGTCGCCATGTCAGGCCGGATCATGCCTGAGCCTTTGGCAATACCGGTAATGGTGACCATGTGGCCTTCTATTTTCAGCTGCCGGGAAACGCCCTTGGGCACGGTGTCCGTCGTAAGAATACCGTGAGCAGCATCGACCCAGCCATTTTCATCCAGTGCGGCCAGCGCTTTGGGCACCGCATTACAAATGGCCGTGACTTGCAGGGGCTCGCTGATAACCCCCGTAGAAAAGGGCAACACCGCTTCACGAACACAATTTGCTGTTTGCGCCACAGCATCACAACAAGCCAGAGCATCTGTCATGCCCTGCTCGCCCGTGCCTGCGTTAGCATTACCTGTATTGATTAACAAATACCGGGGAGACGTTTGTGCCCGGTGCTCACGGGCCACAATCACTGGCGCGGCACAAAAAGCATTACGGGTAAAAACCGCAGCCACCTGACTGCCCTCGCACAATTCCATTACCACCAGATCACGGCGATCCGGTTGTTGGATACCGGCACAGGTCGTGCCCAGGCGCAGGCCTGCGACAGGATGTAAAACAGGAAGCGTATGAATGTTTGAAGTCATAGCGCGAAAGATACAAGAGAGAACGAGCAGAAGAAAGATAAAAAGCTGACAATCACCGACGGGAGACCTTCGTTATAACCCCGTTTTAATGTGAAATAAGCGCCAAAACCACCAAACAGGCTATTTATCAACAATGTTAACACATCCTCGAAGCGGTCAACTGAGGAATTTAGGTTTATCACTTACCGTTTGTCAGCGCCGCTACAACTGCCTTTACGCCAACCGGCCATGGCACTGTTTGTATTTTTTACCGGAACCACAAGGACAAGGCTCATTGCGCCCCACTTTGCGGCCTTCGCGCACAAAGGGTTTCTCGGATTCTGCAGCCGCTTTCGCCTCATCCGGTACTTCACCTGCCGTTGGTGCCGCTATTTCGTCATGGCGATAAGAAACCGGTGCCGTACTGCGACGCTGTTCATCAATGGCCGCCACATCCTCTTCGGCCTGAATCTGTATTTTGGACAGCAGCTCTACCACTTCCCGTTTGACTCGCTCCAGCATCTGCGAAAATAATTCAAACGCTTCACGCTTGTACTCCTGCTTGGGGTTTTTCTGCGCATAACCACGCAGGTGAATACCCTGACGCAAGTGATCCATCATGCCCAGATGGTCTTTCCACTGCTCATCCAGCACCTTGAGCATCACCGCCTTTTCAAAATGACGCAGCACGCTCCTGCCAACCATGGCTTCTTTTTCAAAATAGCTTTGTTCCATCGCTTCCAGAATACGTTTACGCAGTGTCTCTTCATGCAGGTCATCATCGTCATCCAGCCACTGCTGAATAGGGATGGAAAGCATAAACTCACCGGCCATTGCCTTTTCCAAACCAGCGACATCCCACATTTCCTCCAGACTTTCCGGCGGAATATAAGCGCTGATGACTTCATTAACAACAGCCTCACGCATCGCAGCAATGGATTCGGACACATCACCTGTTTCCATCAATTCTGCACGTTGACCGTAAATCACTTTACGCTGATCATTGGCAACATCATCGTATTCCAGCAGGTTTTTGCGGATATCGAAGTTGTGGCCTTCTACTTTACGCTGGGCATTTTCGATAGCCTTGTTAACCCACGGATGTTCGATGGCTTCACCTTTTTCCATACCCAGCTTTTGCATCAACCCGGCGACACGATCCGAGGCAAAAATGCGCATCAGATTATCTTGCAGGGACAGATAAAAACGGCTGGAGCCGGGATCCCCCTGCCGACCGGAGCGGCCACGCAACTGGTTATCCACGCGCCGTGACTCGTGGCGTTCGGTACCCACCACATGTAAACCACCCGCCGCCAGCACCGTATCGTGATGTTTCTGCCAGTCAGCCACTATCTGTTGACGTTTGTCCTCGCTGATATCCCCCGCTTCGGCCAACTCAGCTTCAAGGTTGCCGCCCAATACAATATCAGTACCACGACCCGCCATGTTAGTGGCAATGGTAATCACACCCGGCGCACCGGCCTGGGCAATAATCTGCGCTTCTTTCTGGTGAAACTTGGCATTCAGTACATTGTGTTTGATGTTTTGCTTGTCCAGCAAACCGGAAAGATACTCGGACGTTTCAATGGATGCCGTACCCACCAGCACTGGCTGCTGGCGCTCACGACAGTCTTTAACATCTTCCACAATGGCAGCAAACTTCTCTTCCGGCGTCAGGAATACCAGATCAGCATGGTCCTTTCGCGCGACCTGCCTGGAGGTAGGAATAACCACCACTTCCAGACTGTAAATCTGCTGAAACTCAAAGGCTTCGGTATCGGCAGTACCGGTCATGCCAGCCAGCTTGCTGTAGAGACGGAAAAAATTCTGGAAGGTAATTGAAGCCAGGGTTTGGTTTTCATTTTGTACCTGCACACCTTCTTTGGCTTCTACCGCCTGATGCAAACCATCAGACCAGCGACGCCCCGGCATAGTACGGCCAGTGAATTCATCAACGATAATCACCTCGTTGTTTTTAACAATGTAATCCACATTGCGCTGAAACAATGTGTGCGCACGCAAGGCAGCCGTGGCGTGATGCATCAGTTTGATGTTGGCAGCATCGTAAAGGCTTTCATCTTCGCCCAGCAAACCCACCTCAACCAGAAACTCCTCCACATGCTGATGCCCCAGCTCGGTGAGAAAAACCTGCTTGCTCTTTTCTTCGAGATAATAATCGCCTTCTTCTTCACCCTCTTCGAGCTTCTCACCCGCCTGCTTCACCAATCTGGGGCCGACAGCATTGATTTTTTCATACAGCTCAGAACTGTCCTCCGCAGGCCCGGAAATAATCAGCGGGGTACGTGCCTCATCAATGAGAATGGAGTCCACCTCATCAACAATGGCGAAGTGCAAATCACGCTGCACCTTGTCTTCGGCACTGAAAGCCATATTGTCACGCAGATAATCGAAACCAAACTCATTGTTGGTGCCGTAGGTAATATCTGCCGCATAGGCTTCGCGTTTTTGTTCGGCATCCTGACCGGAAAGAATCACCCCGACGGAAAGTCCAAGGAAGTTGTACAGTTTGCCCATCCACTCGGCATCACGTTTTGCCAGGTAATCGTTAACGGTCACCAGGTGTACACCTTTGCCGGACAAGGCATTGAGATACACCGCCAGCGTCGCCACCAGGGTTTTACCTTCACCCGTGCGCATCTCTGCAATTTTGCCGTCATTAAGCACCATGCCGCCGATCAGCTGCACATCAAAGTGACGCATGTTCAATGCGCGCTTACCCGCCTCCCGCACCACGGCAAAGGCCTCGGGCAGCAAGTCATTGATGCTTGTGCCATTGGCGATACGTTTACGAAACTCGTCGGTTTTGGCGCGCAACTCCTCATCCGAAAGCGGCTCCACCCCTGCTTCCAGTGAAGTGATTTGTGCCGCCACTTTATTCAGGCGTTTAATCAGCCTGGCATTGCGGGAACCGAAAATTTTATTCAGAAAGTTACTTGCCATAGTTTTGGATTATGCGTCTTTTATTGTCAGTTTTTATTGTGTGTTTTGCTGTAATTTCAAGCTAATGCTTTTATGCCTGTCTGGGCAAAATACGGAAAATATGTCGGCGACGGCAACATCCGTCCCTGTCAAAGCTTGGGGATTATAGCGGGGATCCGGGCTTTAGAGAATGGCCACGCCGGATTCGGCACAACCTAAGTGATCAGTTCAACGAAAACAAACGGCTAACGCGCCGCCAAAATATACTTTTTGGGGTCAACTGCCTTGCCTTTGTACAGCACCTCAAAATGCACATGAGGGCCAGTAGAGCGGCCTGTAGACCCCATCAACGCTAACACCTGGCCTTTTTTCACGGCATCACCCACCTGTACCAGCACCTCCTTGCTGTGACCATAGCGTGTGGCATAACCGTTACCGTGGTTCACCTCGACCAGCTTGCCGTAACCATAGCGATCACCTGCCCAGGTCACCACACCGGCACCCACAGCAATCACCTCACTGCCTTCCTTACCTGCCAGATCCATCCCTTTATGGTGCTCGCGACGCCCTGTAAAAGGATCAGTACGCATACCATAATAGGAAGAAATCCACCCGCGTTTGATGGGACGCCCCGCAGGACTTACTTCATCTTCGAGATTACGGCTCATCAGCATGCTTTCCAGCAGACCCAGCTGAGCACTGCGATCATCCACCTGTTTCGACAACGACTCCAGCGACGCAACAAAGCCTGGTACGCTGATAGAATCCACAGCTGCTGTACTTTCAGGTCCACCCACGGCAGGCAAACTGGAAAAATCAAATTCTCCACGGTCCAGTTTGGCAATCTCGGTGAGACGCTCACCCAACGCATCCAGGCGGATCATCCTGGCCTGTAACTCACCCAGACGTAACGCCAAAGCGTCTATATCTTCATCCACTTTCTGGCGGGCGGTGGCAATTTCTTTGCGCTGCACATCCATTTCGCCTTGCCAGGCGACCAATAACGCCTTTTCCTGATCCGGTGTGGCCTGCGTAGCCGTAAAATAGCCACTATAAAACATAAGGGAAGGGATAACTGCCAGTGCCAGCATTGCGCCCAAAATAACACCCGGAGAACCCAGTTTAAGGGTTTTGGTCTGTCGTCCGCGCCTGCCGATAAAAATGATGTTCATCGTTGAAACAACCCTTATACTTCAAGACTTTGAATAATTGCACATTGTCAATGTATATCGGCTTTTTTGCTGATAACTACAGCATTTGCCGCTAAAGTCCAGACAATTCAGTGAATTACTGCCACAATATCAAGCTATGTCATCCAAACCCGTTGCTAAAATTCTGTCACACCGAAACGGTGCGCTAAACTCGCTGCTCCAACGCGCCCAATACCTGCAACAGCTGACACAGGCGCTGCGCGACAGTCTCGACGAACACCTTGCGGCACACGTCACTGTGGCCAACCTGCGCGAGCAGACAATCGTCATTACCACCGACACACCTGCCTGGTTAACCCAATTGCGTTATCAGGCACCAACAATTCTGCGTTTACTCAAAACGCTGCCCGGCCTGCAAAAGTTGCAAAAAGTGCAATTTAAAATACAACCTGACAGTTTCAGGTCACCAACACCACCCTCACGTCGCGCCAACTTGTCCACCACCAGCGCACATTTACTGGAAAGCGCAGCCTCCGGCACAGAAGACCCCGAACTTGCCGAAGCCCTTTATCGCCTTTCCCGACACAAAAACACCCATAAACAATAAGTTGGCCTTGCTGAGCAAGCTTTGCCGCCATATTTTCATGGCGACTATTGTGAAAGGGATGCAAAACGGGTCGCCAAAGGTACCAACAAGCATCCGGACTGACAAGCAGGAAAAGTATATTTCCAGTCAAAAATGACAGATGTCGGGTTTTTGGGGAAACGTGGACAATTAACGAACAATGCAGCCATCTCTGTAATAGCTGCATGCAAAACAGCAGTTTCGTAATTAATTGGCCAGGAGGGGGTGGGTATAAGAAATGGGAGCCAGCTTGGGATCATCAAAAGTTGCTGCTTCCCAGGCATCTTCGTTGGCCAGCAGGGTCCGCAACAGGCGATTATTGAGTTCATGACCTGATTTGTAGCCACTGAATTCACCAATCAGACTGCAACCCAGCAAATACAGATCGCCAATGGCATCCAGCACTTTGTGTTTTACAAACTCATCACGATAACGCAGGCCGTCCTCATTGAGCACACGGTAATCGTCCATCACGATAGCATTATCGAGACTGCCACCCAGTACCAGGTTACTTTCACGCAATTGCTCGATGTCACGCATAAAACCAAAGGTGCGCGCCCGGCTGACTTCTTTTACAAAAGAAGTGCTGGAAAAATCCACCGTGGTGGTCTGCGACTGGGACTGAAACACCGGATGTTGAAAATCAATATTAAACGAGACCTTGAAACCTTCAAACGGATCAAAGCGCGCCCATTTATCGCCATCTTCCACAATGACTGTTTTTTTAATGCGGATAAAACGCTTGGCGGCATTCTGTTCTTCGATGCCTGCGGACTGAATCAGGAATACAAACGGTCCCGCGCTACCGTCCATGATGGGCACTTCGGGAGCACTGACATCAATGTAGGCGTTGTCGATACCCAGCCCGGCCATGGCAGAAAGCAGGTGTTCGACAGTGGAAACCCGCACATTATTGTGAATCAATGTGGTAGAAAGACGTGTGTCCCCTACGTTATCCGGGGTCGCCGCAATCTCCACGGGTTCATCCAGATCCACCCGGCGAAAGACAATTCCGGTATCCACAGCCGCAGGACGCAAGGTCAGGTAGACCTTATCGCCTGTATGCAGGCCAATGCCCGTTGCACGAATGATATTTTTTAATGTCCGCTGTCGAATCATCTGACTAATCACAATTATCTCCTGCTATCGCCCAAATCAGGCGCGCAGAATCGGGGAATGTTACCACACCCCTCCTGATTCTACCTAGTGAGCAAACTCACAATTCTTTAACCCGGCATAGTTATTAAGCCAGGGGCATTTAGTCCGCCTGACGTCGCAAGAATGCCGGAATATCCAGATAATCCAGATTGCCGTCAGTGGCTGCACCGTAGCGTTCACCGGCAACCTTGTTACGAATCACCGTGGGCCGATCCAGCTGACCATAATCCACGATACCATCCGGGCCTTCGGGAGCCACCAGCACTGGCGGTTTTTCCACACTGGCCTGCACCTTTTGTCCCAGGCCGGTCGCCACCACGGTCACCCGCAGCCCTTCGGACATTTCCGGATCGATGACCGTACCCACCACCACGGTAGCATTGTCGGAGGCAAATTCCTTGACGGTGCTGCCGACTTCGTCAAATTCACCAATCGACATGTCCAGGCCTGCTGTCACATTCACCAGAATGCCGCGCGCACCGGCCAGATCGACGCTTTCCAACAACGGACTGGCCACTGCCGATGCCGCCGCCGCCCGGGCACGGCCTTCGCCGCTGGCAAAACCGGTACCCATCATCGCCATACCCATTTCAGACATCACCGTGCGCACATCCGCAAAGTCAACGTTAATCAGACCCGGGCGGGTAATCAAATCCGCAATCCCCTGCACCGCCCCCAGCAACACATCATTGGCCGCCTTGAACGCATCCAGCAGAGAAACGTCCTTGCCCAATACATCCATCAACTTTTCGTTAGGGATAGTGATCAGTGAATCAACGTACTCGGATAATTCCTTGATACCCTGATCTGCAATGGCCATCCGTTTTTTACCTTCAAAAGGGAAAGGCTTGGTGACCACTGCCACCGTCAGCACGCCCAGGTCTTTGGCAATCTGTGCCACCACGGGCGCACCACCGGTACCCGTACCACCCCCCATACCGGCGGTGATAAAAACCATATCAGCCCCTTCCACTAATTCAACGATACGGTCACGATCTTCCAGTGCCGCTTGCCGACCGACATCAGGATTGGCTCCTGCACCCAATCCCTTGGTGACGTTATTACCCATTTGCAGCACAGTACGCGCCGCAGAGTTTTTCAGTGCCTGCGCATCCGTGTTGGTGCAAATAAACTCAACACCATCGATGCTTTGCTCCACCATGTGCTCAACCGCATTTCCGCCACCACCACCGACTCCGATGACCTTAATAACTGCACCTGCAATATTGGTTTCCATCAGTTCGAACATTGTCTTGCCCTCCTGTTGAATAATTCAGTTTTCAAACGTTATTTAAAAAATATGACCTAAAAATTTCCCTGGAACCAACTCTTCATTCGTGACCACAAACCTTTGCCGTTCCATTCACTCTTACGTTCTTTATGGCTTTCACCATGGTGTTTATGTCCATACAACAACAAACCAACTCCCGTTGCATGAATCGGATTTCGCACAACATCCACCAGCCCTGAAACATGCTGCGGCATACCCAGGCGCACCGGCATGTGGAAAACTTCTTCCGCCAGTTCAATCACGCCCTCCATCTTTGAACAGCCACCCGTCAGCACGATGCCAGCGGCACACATTTCTTCAAAACCACTGCGACGTAATTCGTTTTGCACCAGAATTAATAATTCTTCGTAACGTGGCTCAATGACTTCAGCCAGCGTTTGCCGCGCCAAACGTCGTGGCGGCCGGTCACCCACACTGGGCACTTCAATGCTTTCTTCCGGGCTGGCCAGTTGTGTCAGCGCACAGGCATATTTGATTTTAATTTCTTCTGCGTATTGCGTCGGTGTACGCAGTGCCACGGCGATATCATTGGTGACCTGGTCACCGGCAATGGGAATTACAGCGGTATGACGAATCGAGCCGTCGGTAAACACCGCGATGTCGGTAGTACCGCCACCCATATCCACCAGACACACACCCAGTTCTTTTTCGTCTTCCGTCAATACCGCATAACTGGAAGCCAGTTGTTCGAGAATCACATCGTCCACTTCCAGCCCGCAACGGCGCACACATTTGATAATATTTTGTGCCGCACTCACCGCACCGGTCACCATGTGTACCTTGGCTTCGAGACGCACGCCGGACATACCCACCGGCTCACGGATGCCTTCCTGATCGTCGATCAAAAACTCCTGCGGCAAAATATGCAGCACTTTTTGATCTGCCGGAATGGCCACCGCCCGAGCGGCATCAATCACCCGCTCCACATCCGCTTGCATCACTTCTTTGTCACGTATTGCCACAATGCCGTGAGAATTCAAACTGCGAATATGACTACCGGCAATACCGGCATACACCGAGTCAATCTGGCAACCTGCCATCAGCTCTGCTTCTTCCACTGCGCGCTGAATGGACAACACAGTGGATTCGATATTCACCACCACACCCTTTTTCAAACCACGGGAAGGATGTGTCCCAATACCGATAATGTCGATTTCACCTTCCGGCGTCAGGTCCGCCACAATCGCCACCACCTTTGACGTGCCGATATCCAGACCTACCAATAAATTTTGATCAGACTTTTTACTCATCACCGCATTCCCCGGACCAATAGCTGTTTTTGCTTTGTCATTTTTTTGTTTCAACCAAGCTTTGATTTATTCACAGGCGTTTTCCAGCGCACCGCAAAACCGTTGGTGTACCGTAAATCCACGGACTGAATATTTTCCAGTTTTTCAACTGGCATACTGTTGTACGCATTGGTAAAACGTGACACCTGTGTATCCGCCATCGCTCGCCCAAACAATAAGTGCATACCGTTATCAAGCAACACCCGCCATGCGCGTCGTTCGTTCAAAGTTAGCGCCACAACCGCCAACTCCATTTTTGCCAGAGGCACCGATAACAACTGGTAACGTTCAGCGAGTATTTTTGCGGTACCTTCCGGCCCGTTAAAAACCGGTAAATCACCCAGCGAATCTGTCGCTGCAAGCGGCACAACATCCCCATGCCGGTTAACCATGCCACCTTCCTGCCAGCGGGCCAGCGGTATTTGCTCACGAATATCAATGTGCAAAGTATCCGGCCAGATTCGCCGTACCGATGCGCTGTCTACCCAGGGCATCGTCTCGGCGGCCTGTTTCACCGCTCGCACATCCACATTAAAAAATCCGGCATTCGCCAAATCACCAACGGCTTTGTATAAATCTTTTTTGTCGAGATAAACAAACTCGCCCTTTACCTGTACCTGCTGAATCGGCAGGGTATCCGGCTGGGCCAGCTGCCACACAGTAAAGCCTGACAAACCACCCAGTCCGCCGAACAGTAATACGCCCCCCAGCAAACGGCGTGTCAGCCAACGTTCACACATTGGCTTTGCCGGTGAGCGGGGCTTTTTCGTACTGGGCTTTTTCACAATGCGTTTAGCGCCCATTGCCTGCCTCCCCTGCACTGTCCGACACCGTTGCTGCCAATAAAATACGCCGAATCAGTTCATCAAAATCAATGCCCGCCGCCTGTGCTGCCATGGGCACCAGACTGTGATCCGTCAGCCCCGGGACGGTATTGTTTTCCAGTAACCAGGGGGCACCGTTTTTGTCTAACATGAAATCGATACGCCCCCAGCCTGTCGCGCCCAACACCGTGAAGGCACGCAATGCCAATGCCTGAAACTGTTGTTCGTCAGCCGCAGACAACCCGCTGGGGCAGTGATAACGTGTATCATCGGTGTTGTACTTGGCTTCGTAATCGTAAAACTCTCGCGGCGTTTCCAGACGGATCACCGGCAGGGCTTCGCCGTCCAGAATACCGACGGTATACTCTTCACCAATGATCCAGGGCTCGGCCATTACCGTTGCATCAAATTCCGCCGCCTTACGCCAGGCCGATGCCAGGTTTTTCAAATGTTCCACCCGTGTTGCACCCAGACTGGAGCCTTCATGCGCAGGCTTTACCGCCAGCGGCAAACCCAGTTCGTCGATCACAGCGGACCCGTCACTGTCCTCATTCAGCACAGCAAAAGCCGGGGTCGGCAAACCGGCTGCCTGCCATACCTGTTTGCTGCGTATTTTGTCCATGGACAGCGCACTGCCCAATACGCCGGAACCGGTATAGGGGATATTCAGCGTTTCCAGTACGCCCTGAATCACACCATCTTCACCACGTCGCCCGTGCAGGGCGATAAACGCGCAATCAAACCGGCCATCCTGTAAAACTGAAACAATGTCGTGCCCCACATCCACACCGTGCGCATCAATATTTTGTCGTTGTAACGAGCCCAGCACTGCTGCGCCGCTGCGCAAGGAGACTTCACGTTCCGCTGACAGCCCACCCAGAAGTACAGCAACTTTGCCAAAGCTGTTCATAAGCGACCTCCGGAAAACACAATGCAAAGACGTGGAAACGCAAAGGAAAATGGTTTAAAAAAAATCGTTGCAAAGAGTGTCACGCGGCCTCTCCCACAATATGTATTTCGCGCTGTAACTGCACCGCCTGTTTCTCTTTAACCTCTTGCATGATTCGTTCGATCAAGGTTTCAACGTCACATGCTGTTGCGCCACCTGTATTGATAATAAAATTAGCGTGTTTATCCGAAACACAGGCCGCACCCTCGCATTGCCCTTTTAAACCACAGGCTTCAATCAAACGTGCTGCAAAATCACCTTCGGGGTTACGAAACACCGAGCCGGCATTGGGTAATGATGTGGGCTGACGGTCACCACGCCTGGCAAGCAAAGCTTTAATACGCGCCTGTAATACCTTCGACTCACCACCGGGTTCTAACTGTAATTGTGCAGCTACAAACCATTCGCCTTTGGGACCGGAGACATGACGATAAGTAATGTCAAAATCTTCAGGCTTACGGTGTCGGCACTGCCCCTGCTGACCCAGCATTTCCACCGCCGCGACCACGCCCCAGGTTTCACCACCGAAGGCACCGGCATTCATCGCCAGAGCGCCCCCCATAGTGCCAGGAATACCCGCGAGAAATTCTGCACCCGAAAGACCCGCCCGCGCACAAAACCGTGCCACCTTGGCACAGGCCACACCGGCCTCGGCACGCACTGTTTTTTCATCAAGCTGTTCCAGCCCATCCAGCACACCACTGGTCGCAATCACCGTGCCGCGAATACCCCCGTCACGTACCAATAGATTGCTACCCAGGCCCAACCAGTAAACCGGTTCTGTTTCCGCCAGCTGTGATAAAAACAGTGACAGGTCGGCAATATCAGCAGGCTGATAATAACGGTCGGCCGGGCCGCCAATGCGCCAGCTGGTGTGTTTAGACATGGGCTCGTCTAACAATAAAGTGCCGCGTAACTCACTGGTTTGCAGTGCTGCGCTCATGACAAACCCTCCTTCAACTGCTGCGGCAACTGGCTGGCAACAACACCAATAGAGCCCGCACCCAGCGTCAGCAACACATCACCCTCACGCAACACGCTTTGCAGAGTCGTTGCAAGATCATCCACATTTTCCACAAATACCGGGTCCAGCTGCCCACGGGTGCGTATCGCGCGACACAGGGCACGGCCATCATCACCGCCCTGCGATTGTTCACCTGCCGCAAACACTTCTAACAATAACAAGACATCCACTTCGCAAAGCACTTTGACAAAATCTTCAAACAGGTCACGGGTGCGCGAAAAACGGTGCGGCTGAAAAGCCAGCACCAAACGCCGGCCAGGCCAGGCCTTGCGTGCGGCCTCCAGCGTCGCCGCTACTTCACGCGGATGATGGCCATAGTCATCGACCAACAGCACGTTACCTGCGGCGGTTTGCAATTCACCATAAACCTGAAAACGTCGGCCAATACCTTCAAAACCCGCCAGTCCGTTTTGAATGGCTTCGTCACTGACACCCAGTTCAGTGGCCACGGCAATGGCTGCCAGGGCATTCAGCGCGTTGTGCGCGCCGGGCATATTCAGCGTCACCGCCAGTTCGGTTTCGTGATCCTTGCGCTGCACCCGGAAGTGGGTGTGTGGTCCCTGTTGCTGCAAATCCAGTCCGCGCACATCGGCATCTACAGATTCAAATCCGTAGGTCAGCACCGGCTTGGAAATTTCCCGCAGCAGTTCGCGTACCACCGGGTCATCGATACACATCACGGCCAAACCATAAAAAGGCAGATGATGTAAAAATTCGAGAAAAGCCTGACGCAAATTGGCAAAATCACCGCCGTAGGTTTCCATGTGGTCGGCATCAATATTGGTGACCACGGCCATCATCGGTGCAAGGTACAAAAACGAGGCATCACTTTCGTCGGCTTCGGCCACCAGATAACGGCTCTCACCAAGGCGCGCGTGGGAACCGGCACTGTTAAGCAGACCACCGATAACGAAGGTGGGGTCCAGCCCGTCTTCGGCCAGCAGACTCGCTGTCAAACTGGTGGTGGTCGTCTTGCCATGCGTTCCCGCAATGGCAATGCCAAAACGAAAACGCATCAGTTCAGCCAGCATTTCAGCACGGGGCACAACGGGAATACGCGCTTCACGCGCGGCCACGACTTCCGGATTGTCTGCCGATACCGCCGTGGATGTGACCACCACATCACAACTTTTTACGTTCGCTGCATCGTGGCCTTTGAATATTTCAGCGCCCAGGTTAGCCAGCCGACGGGTCACCGCATTGTCCCGCAAATCCGAACCGGATACGGCATAACCCAAATTAGATAACACCTCAGCAATGCCACCCATGCCCGCACCACCGATGCCCACAAAATGTACACGATGAATACGCCCCCAGGCCGGATGTGACTCACCCTTGAGATCCTGCCCTCTGCGCTCAATTCTTGGATCGACGCTTCGTTTAACCACGGGTCACCTCCTGCCTGCCGCCCCGCGCCACTGCCAGACATTGCTCGACCACTTGCGTGGTGGCATCCAGCAATGCCTGTTTGCGTGCGGCTTCGGCCATGGCCGTTAATTTATCGGCATTAAGCGACAACAAAATCTCACCCAGATATTCGGCTGTCAGCTGCGTTTGCGGCAGTAACACGGCTGCCTGTGCATCTGCCAGATAACGCGCATTGGCCGTCTGATGATCGTCCACTGCAAAAGGAAAGGGCACCAGAATGGACGGCACGGCGGCAGCCGCCACTTCGGCAATGGTCATGGCACCGGCGCGACACAGCACCACGTCAGCCCAGGCGTAGGCAGCGGCCATGTCGTCAATAAATGCTTCCAGTCGCACATCAATACCCGCTGCTGCATAGGCAGAACGTGCATCATCGATGTTACGTTTGCCTGCCTGATGCCAGACCTCCGGGCGCACGGCAGCGTCCATTGCCGCCAGCGTCTGCGGCACTACTTCATTGAGTCGCGCCGCACCCAGACTGCCGCCCACTACCAGCAGGCGCAGTGCAGGGTTCTCTGTATTGACGGTTGCCTTATCAGGCACGGCATCAATAAATGTTTTGCGCAGAGGATTACCGGTGTGCAGCACTTTTTCAGAAACGGCAAAAGTGCCAGGAAAAGCTTCCATCACCCGTCGCGCCAACGGTGCCAGCAGACGATTGGTCAATCCGGCACGGGCATTTTGTTCATGAATCAGCAATGGCCGCCGTTTCAGCCATGCCGCCAGCCCACCAGGACCGGAGACAAAACCACCCATGCCCAGCACGGCCGCAGGTTGGCGCCGGGCAATAATTTTCACGCTTTGTGACAAGGCCAACAGCAACTTCACCGGTGCCATGAGCAGACTCAATACACCTTTGCCACGCAAGCCGGACACCTGCACATAATCAATGGGGAAACCGGCACGCGGCACCACCTCCGCTTCCAGCCCCTGACGTGTCCCCAGCCAGCTGACTTCCACACCACGCGCACGCAGTTCATCGGCCACCGCCAATGCGGGAAACACATGACCACCGGTGCCACCAGCCATCACCATGATGCGTAACGGTTGCGGATTGTTCACGAGCCACGCCTCCGCTTCGTTACCGCTTTCTCCGCGGTTTTTTGCACGGTGGTTTGTAATGTCGGCACTGTCCGTCGTGCCGCCGGTTGCTTGTCCACCGGATGCTCGTGGGAAATCCGCAGTAACAACGCCACCGCAACACAGCTCATCACAATGCTGGAACCACCGTAACTCATCAGCGGCAGGGTCAGCCCCTTGGTGGGCAGCACGCCCATGTTCACACCGAGATTAATAAACGCCTGTAAACCCAGCCATATGCCAATGCCATACGCCGTATAAGCACCAAAGCGATTACCGCCTTGTGCCGCTGACTGTCCCACCACAAAGGCACGCCACACAAGCAGCACAAACAGACCAATCACCAGCACCACACCAATCAGGCCCAGTTCTTCGGCCAGTACGGCAAACAAAAAATCCGTGTGTGCTTCGGGCAGGTAAAACAGTTTCTGCACGCTGCTCCCCAGGCCCACTCCCAGCCACTCACCGCGACCGAAGGCAATCAATGCCTGAGTGAGCTGGAAACCACTGTCAAACGGGTCTGCCCAGGGGTTCACAAATGATGTTAGACGCTCTACCCGGTAGGGGGAAGATACCGCCACAGCAGCGACTACAGCAGACATGCCAAGGAACAGCACGGCAAACTGCCACAACCGCACCCCCCCCAAAAACATCATGCCCAGTACGGTGGCGGTGATAACGGCGGCTGCACCAAAATCAGGTTCCAGTAATAACAGCACACCAATCAGACCCACCAACATCATGGGTTTGAGAAAACCTTTTACCGATTCACGCACCTCGTCGCCACGCCGCACCAGATAACCCGCCAGATAAATCACGATAAACAACTTCATCATTTCCGACGGCTGGACATTCACCGGTCCCAGTGACAGCCAGCGCACGCTGCCGTTGATTTCACGCCCGAGAAACAGCACGCTGACCAGCAAACTCATGCCCAACAGCAAAAACCAGGGGCCGAGGCGTTCCCAATACACCAGGCGCACATTCAATACCGCAAAACCAATCAGCAAACCCAGCGTCACAAACGCGCTCTGTCGCCATAAATAAAAGAGCGGGTCATTCATCTGACGTTCGGCAATGGACACCGAGGCCGAGGCCACCATGACCAGCCCCACGGCCAGCAACATAATGGCTGCCGTCAACAAAACGGCATCCAGCGGGAAACGCCCATGACGCTGATTCGCTGTCACATTCGCGGTATGGACAAAATTACGCAGTACGGGAATCGTATCAGCACTCATGACCCGTCTCCCTCAACGACTGGCAATGCACATACAGCGGCCATAAAGGCTTCACCTCGCGCAACAAAACCGGAAAACATATCGAAACTGGCACAGGCTGGCGACAACAGCACCGTATCGCCGGGTTGCGCAAGCGACTGCGCTTGTATCACGGCTTCTGCCATCGCATCTTTTGTAGAAGATATCCGCACCACTGGCACAGCATCCGCCAGGGCTTTTTCCATCCGTGCCGCATCTTCACCCAGCAAAATGACAGCACGCACCTTGTCTTTTATGGCATCCGCCAGCGGTGAAAAATCAGCACCTTTGCCCTGCCCGCCCGCAATCAACACCAGCGGCCCGGCCAAACCCTGCACCGCAGACAGTGTGGCCCCCACATTGGTACCTTTGGAATCATTGATCCAGCGAACACCACCAGCCTCGGCGACAAACTGCGTACGGTGCGGCAGACCGGGAAAGGTTTTCAGCGTGGCTAACATATCCACCATGGGCAGTCCCATCACCTCACCCAGCGCCAGCGCGGCCAGTGCATTGGCCTGAGCCTGTTCACCCGCCATGCGTATCTGTGCAACCGGCAGCAAAGCTTCGGTACCACGCGCTAACCATAATTCATTGTTTGCGTTATTCAGGCTGATGCGCCCGAATTGATCTTCAGCGGGAACGTCCAGACCAAAACTGATTTTTTGCTGGTGTACATTGTCTGTCAGCATCGCCACCACCTGTGAATCATCACGGTTAAACACCGCCACACCCTGTGCAGCCAGTCCGGCATCACTGTAAATACGCTGCTTGCTGGCCACGTAATGGGCCAGGTCATCGTAACGATCCAGATGATCGGCACTGATGTTCAGCACCACTGTGACAGCGGCATGTAAGGAATAGGTGCTGTCCAGCTGAAAGCTCGACAATTCCAGCAGGTAAAAATCCGGCTCGTTTTCCTTGAGTAATTCCAGCGCCGGTGTGCCAATGTTGCCGCCCGTGCGCACATCCCGGCCAGCCGTTTTTGCCATTTCACTCAACAGCGAAGTAACAGTACTTTTCCCGTTAGAACCGGTGATGGCCACAATGGGTGCCTGCGCCATTCGTGCAAAAATGTCGATATCACCCATCACTTCCACACCGCGACGTTGCGCATCGACAATCAACGGCTCGCGCAATGAAATACCCGGGCTGACAATCAGACGCTGCGCCCAGGCAAACAGCTTTTCATCAAAACCACCCAGGCTGGTTTTCACTGTGGGACATTCAGCACGCAGGGCGACAATACCCGGTGGCTGTTCGCGACTGTCCGTCACCGCAAACGGCACGCCCTGTTGAACCAGAAAACGTACACAGGACAAACCGCTTTGCCCCAGGCCCACGACCAGCGTCGGCACGGGGGTTAAGCCGTTGTTATGTGTTGTGACGTTTATCATGTTCAGGGTTGCGTTCATTGCAAAGTATTTAACGTATTTTCAACGTGGCCAGGCCGACCAGAACCAGAATGACAGTGATGATCCAGAAGCGCACAATCACCCGGGGTTCAGGCCAGCCTTTTAATTCAAAATGATGGTGTAACGGTGCCATGCGGAAAATGCGCTTGCCGGTCAATTTGTAGGACGTTACCTGCATGATTACCGAGAGGGTTTCAATCACAAACACCCCACCCATGATCACCAGCACCAGCTCCTGACGTGTGACCACGGCAACAATACCCAGCGCCGCGCCCAGTGCCAGCGCACCGATGTCCCCCATAAACACCATGGCGGGATAAGTGTTAAACCAGAGAAAGCCCAGACCGGCACCCACCAGAGCGCCGCAAAAAACCACCACTTCACCCACGCCGGGGATATACGGAATGGCAAGATATTCTGCAAATTTCATATGACCCGTGACATAGGCAAAGAGCCCCAGGGCACCGGCCACCATCACCGTCGGCAAAATGGCTAAACCATCAAGACCGTCGGTAAGATTCACCGCATTGCTGGAACCCACAATGGTCAAATACACCAGCAGGATAAACATCGGCCCCAGCACAATGGCCACGTCCTTGAAAAACGGGACAAACAATTGTGTCTGCGCCGGAATGCTTGCAGCATCATATAAAAACCAGGCAGCTCCCAGCGCAATCAGCGATTGCCAAAAATATTTATAGCGTGCAATCAGTCCGCGCGAGTCTTTTTTGACTAACTTCTTGTAGTCATCCACCCAGCCAACCACACCAAACAGAATGGTGACCAACAACACCACCCACATGTAGGAATTGCTCAGGTCTGACCACAGCAATGTGCTGACCGAAATTGCCACCAGAATCAATGCACCCCCCATCGTGGGTGTACCGGCTTTTTGCAAATGACTTTCCGGACCATCGTCACGCACAGTCTGACCAATCTGATAATGATTGAGCCGGCGGATCATCGTCGGGCCCACCACAAATGAAATCAGCAGCGCCGTTAATGCGCCAAGAATGGCGCGCAAGGTCAAATATTGAAACACACCAAAGCCGCTGTGGAACTGGGTCAGATAATCGGCGAGATAAAGCAGCATTAGTTCATCCCCTCCACAGCCCCGGCTACAGACAACGCAGTCACCACATTTTCCATGTGTGCCGAGCGTGAGCCTTTCACCAACAGCGTGACATCTTCGCGCAGGTCTTCCTGCAAGTGGGAGATCAATTCATCTTGTGCCGTAAAATGCTGGCCGTGTTCACCAAAAGCCTGTACAGCGTATAGAGAATACTCACCCACTGCATACAAACGACTGACACCGGTCTTGCGTGCCTGATAACCTGCCTGCTGGTGATATTCCACTGCCTTTGCACCCAGCTCCGCCATATCACCTAACGCGAGATAGTGATCACCACGACATTGCGCCAATACATCCAATGCCGCATTTAACGATGCCGGGTTGGCGTTGTAGGTATCATCAATAATCTGTGCGCCATGAATGCCCGCTTTGCGTTGCAGACGACCCGACACCGGCTTCATTGATTCCAGACCGGTTTTCACATTTGCAAGACTGGCACCTGCGGCCAGCGCCGCTGCCGTGGCCGCCAATGCATTGGCGGCGTTATGACGACCTTCCAGCGGCAAAGTCACTTGTACCTCACCCGCCGGGGTAAATATTTGCAGGGTGCCATCGGTGGTTAATACACCACGCACTTCGGCATCAACACCGGCATCGCCTTCCGCTTCCGCAGACAAAGAAAAACGCACAATTGCGCGCGGTTTCGCCTGCGTCTGCCATAACCCGGCAAAAACATCATCCGCATTAATAATGGCCACGCCATTTGCCGGCAGGTTTTCAAAAATCTCGCCCTTGGTTTTTGCCACCACATCCACTGAACCAAAACCTTCCAGATGCGCACCTGCTGCATTGGTGACAATGGCCACAGTGGGTTGTACAAATGCTGTCAGGTAAGCGATATCACCGGGACCACTGGCACCTTCTTCAATTACCGCCGCAACATGTTCCGCACGCAGAGCCAATAAGGTACGCGGCACACCCACTTCATTATTAAAATTGGCCTGAGTGGCCAATACACTGCCCTTGCACGACATAATCGCCGCCAGCATTTCCTTGACGGTGGTTTTGCCGTTGCTGCCGGTAACCGCAATGAGCGGAATCGCAAACTGCTGTCGCCAGTTGGCCGCCAGTTGTGCATAAGCACGTTGGCTATCACTGACAATAATCTGCGGAACCACTGTATCAACAGGCTGCGTCACTACGACCGCTACCGCACCTTTTTGTACGGCATAGGCAACAAAGTCATGGCCATCAAAATGCGGTCCGCTCAACGCCACAAATAACTGGCCCGGTACCACTTCACGAGTGTCTGTATTGATACCGGAAAAGGATATTGTTTTTCCATCGCCCCGCAGTTCGCCCTGCAACAGTTCGCAAGCGACTTCCACGGTATTGATGCCGGGTGAAATCTGACGGACATTCATCACGATAGCCCTCCAGCGGATTTGCGCAGCGCCAGCACCCGCTCAACTTCATGAACATCACTGAACGGCAAACGCTCATCACCGACAAGCTGCACATCTTCATGTCCCTTGCCGGCAATCAGCACCACATCATCTTCCGCTGCGGAGAGAATCGCTTTTTCAATAGCGCTGGCACGATCTGCAATGATCAGCACATCATCCATCCGGGTAAACCCCTGAAGAATATCGGCGACAATCACCTGCGTATTTTCCGTGCGCGGATTGTCATCGGTCACAATCACTTTATCCGCCAGCTGCTCCGCTGCCGCTGCCATTAGCGGACGTTTGCTGCGATCCCGGTCACCTCCGCAACCAAATACGCACCACAGATCGGGAGCCATGACGACACCAGCCTGTGCTGCGGTATGTGCCCGCACGGCAACCAGCACCTGCTGCAAAGCGTCCGGGGTATGTGCATAATCCACCACCACCAAAGGCTGATGATTGCTGCCACCATAACCCTGCATGCGTCCCGGTACCGACTGCACGTCAGACAAACGTTGCAAGGCATCATCAAAAGCAATACCACTGGCCAGTAACGCACCCAGTGCCGCCAACAGGTTGGACGCATTAAACGCACCCAGCAGCGGCACCTGTAAATCACCTTTACCCCAGTCACTTTCCACATGCATGCGCAGGCCATTACGGTCTAACTGCAAATTGGAACCCAATAAAGAAGGCAGAACGTCATCCCGTCCCTTGCCGTCACCAAAACCATAACTCACCGTACCCACCGCACCCGGCATCGAGGTCAGCATTTTCCGACCATAATCATCATCGATATTGATCACTGCGTATTTCAGGCCTTGGGTCTCGAACAGACGTCGTTTGGCCTGCGCATAATTTTCCATCGTACCGTGATAATCCAGATGCTCATGACTGAGGTTCGTGAACACCGCCACATCAAATGCCACACCCGCCACCCGTCCCTGATCAAGACCGTGCGAGGATGCTTCCATAACCACCCACTTCACATTTTCGTGGCGCAAGTCATCCAGCAGGGTATGCAGGGTAATCGCATCCGGTGTGGTAAAACCGCCTTTTTCCAGCTGGCCAAACACGCCATTACCCAACGTGCCAAGCACGCCACAGGGTGCTTTTTGTTGCAATGCATGAGCAATAAACTGCGTCACCGAGGTTTTACCATTGGTGCCGGTAACACCAATCACAAACTGTTCTTTCGTCGGCTCGCCATAAAATCGCTCGGCGATGCGGCCCACCCTGTTTTTCAAGTCCGGCACACCGTACACCGGCACCTGCCTGTCACCGCGCATTTCCTGCCGTGCTATAGAAGACGCCCACAACACCGCGCTCGCACCGCGTGCAATAGCGTCATCAATAAATTCCTTGCCATGTACCTGTTCACCATCCAGGGCAAAAAACAGATCGCCCTTTTGTGTCTTTCGGCTGTCCAGGCACAACCCGCCAATGGGCAGCACGGGTGCCTCCCGAATAAAATAAATGCCGGCAATCAGCTCGGCAAAGGTTAATGGTTTTGGTGTGGGTTGCACGCTCATCAGTGCTTCCCGCCCAAAAATGCCAGCCGCTGGCTGGCATCCGGGTTTACGTTATCCGGGGGAATATCCAGCATGCGTAAAGCCCCCGCCATGACCCTGGAAAACACCGGGGCCGCCACAGCACCGCCGTAATATTCTTCACCACGCGGCTCGTCAATGATCACCACCATGGCCAGACGCGGATCACTGGCCGGGGCAAGGCCGGCAAATAACGCCAGATAGCTATCCTCAACATATCCTCCAGCACCGGATTTTTTCACCGTGCCGGTTTTACCGGCAATGCGATAACCCGGTACCGCAGCCCGGGTGCCTGTGCCACCTTCTTCCACAACACGCTCCAGCATTCGGCGTACCTTGCGTAAACTGTTTTCACTCAATACAGGTTCGTACAGGGAGGCCAGCTCTGCGGCCTGTGCTTCGCTGCGACGTAAAAAACTTACTGGCAACGGGCGGCCATCACTGGCCAATGCGGCATAAGCCCGCGCCAGCTGCATGGCCGTTACCGACAGTCCGTAACCGTAAGACACCGTGGCACGCTGAATGTCATGCCAGGCACCAAAGTCGGTTAACAATCCCGACGGCTCACCCGGAAAACCGCTGCCGGAGTCTGCACCCAGGCCCACGCTGGCAAAAACCTGCCACAGGTGTTCCGGGGTAATCGACAACGCCAGCTTGCTGGCACCCACGTTGCTGGACTTTTGCAGGATGGTGGAAACATCAATAACACCGTAGTCACGGAAATCACGAATGGTTTTACGACCCACCTTCAAGTACCCCGGACGCACATCCACCACCGTGTTGCTGTTAAAGCGCCCGGTTTCCAGCGCAGCCGCCACCGTAAACGGCTTGATGGTAGAGCCAGGCTCAAACACATCGGTTACCGCACGATTACGCAAATGGCTGCTTTTCAATTTGCTGCGATTGTTGGGGTTGTAAGCAGGCTGGTTAACCATGGCCAGCACTTCACCGGTACGCACATCAAGAATCACGACCGAACCGGCATCGGCACGATGGCTTTTGACAGCGGTTTTCAGTTCGCGGTAGGCCAGATACTGCAAGCGACGATCAATGCTGAGCACAATATCTTCGCCCGGCTGCGGCTCGGAAACGCGCTCGACGTTTTCCACCACGCGGCCAATACGATCTTTGATCACCCGCTTGGCTCCCGCAATGCTTTTGAGCTGCGCATCGTAGACCAGCTCCATACCTTCCTGACCTTCGTCATCCACATTGGTGAAACCCACCACATGGGCGGTAACTTCACCGGCTGGATAAAAACGTTTGTATTCCGGCAGCAAGGCCACCCCTGGCACTTCCAGCGCCATAACTTTTTGTGCCAGACCGGGAGCGACCCGGCGTTTCAGGTACATGAATTCCTTATCGCGTTTTGCCGCCAGCTGACGCGCCAGTACACCGCGCTTGAGTCCCAGCACCCTGCTCAGTTGCGGCCAGCTGTCACGCGCCAGAATCAACTCCTGAGGATTAGCCCACACCGAATCCACCGGCGTACTGATGGCCAGCGGTTCACCAAGGCGATCTGTAATCATGCCACGATGTGCGGGCTCGGAAACCACGCGCGAATAACGGGCATCACCCTGCCCTTGCAGAAAATCCTTACGCACTACCTGCAAATCCACCGCGCGCGCCACCAGCGCCAGGCCCGCCAGGCTCAGCACCGCAAGCACCAACAGGCGGCGGCCACGATAAGTGGGGATAGATGATGATTCGCTCATTTATACAAACTCAATTTACTCAATTATTTTTTTCATTCTGATTCCCATGCTCCGCATGGGAATCCATACTGCAATAAAACGCTGGCACGACAGGTATCCCCACACAGGAGAGCATGGGGACGAGAGCCGAAAACACCCGCACTCATGGCTTTTTCTCCATCTGTTCCACAATCACCACCTCATCCATTTCAGGGTTCACCATGCGCAGTTTTTCCCGGGCAATACGTTCCACCCGGCTGTGCGTCGCCCAGGTACCCTGCTCTAACTGCAACTGTCCCCATTCCACATTCATTTGATCACGCACTTTCTCCAGCGCCTGCAATGCCACAAACCGTTTACGGCTCTGATGCTTGGCCTCGATCACACCCACCGCCGAAACCAGCACCGCCAAAATCATTATCACCAGCAATTTGTTCATTCAACACAGCCATTCAATGCAACCGCTCCGCCACACGCAACACCGCACTGCGGGCACGCGGATTGGCTGCAATTTCCTGCTCACTGGCCCGGGTCGCCTTGCCAATCAGCTTGACGCGCGGCGACAACGCCGACTGCGGAATCGGTAAATCCGGCGGAAAATCATCCCCCCGCGCCTCTTTGCGCAACAGGCGTTTAACGATACGGTCTTCCAGAGAGTGAAAACTGATCACCGCCAGTCGCCCACCGGGCCGCAACACCTCAAGCGCCTGCGGCAAACATTGTTTAAGATCATCCAGCTCACCATTAATAAAAATACGAATCGCCTGAAAACTGCGCGTCGCCGGGTCTTTACCTTTTTCATGCACAGGACTGGCCTCAGCGATTAATGTCGCCAATTGACGGGTCGTGCTAATAGGGTTTTCCTCACGCGCCTTCACGATGGCGTAAGCAATGCGTTTGGCAAACTTCTCCTCGCCGTATTCACGTAGCACCCGGCGAATATCATATTCCTCAGCCCGCGCCAGCCACTGGGCTGCACTCTGTCCGCTTCCCGGGTCCATGCGCATATCGAGATCACCGTCATGGCGAAAACTGAAGCCCCGTTCCGGGTCATCCAGCTGGGGAGACGACACCCCGAGATCCAGAAGAATCCCGTCCACGCCACCGGCTTCCGACGCCTGCCACTCTTTCTCCCGCACCAGCCGCTCCAATTCAGTGAATGAACCCTGCGCAATGCTGAAACGCGAATCCGCGCCAAACCGGCTCTTTGCGGCAACCACCGCCTGTGGATCCTTATCAATGGCCAACAACCGCCCTTGAGAACCCAGACGGTCCAGAATGGCACCGGCGTGACCACCCCGACCGAAAGTGCCGTCTACGTAGATACCGTCGGGCCGGATAGCCAGCGCCGTCAACACCTCCTTAAACAACACCGGCTGATGCGAGAAATCTTCGCTCATCGGCGTTATAACGACATCGTCTCCATCTCTGCGGGCAAATCACCAAGATCATCGCCCGCCGCCATCCAGTCACTACGGCTTTCTGTCCACAACTCCTCATTCCATAATTCAAATTTATTGCTCTGCCCGATCAACACCACACGTTTTTCCAGATCCGCGAATTCACGCAACGGCGGCGGCACCAGCAAACGACCTGTACCATCCATTTCCACCTCAGTCGCGTGACCAATCAACATCCGCTGCAAACGGCGGGCCTGCCTGTTAAAGCTGGGCAGTTTTTGTAACTTGCGTTCAACCACTTCCCATTCCTGCAAGGGGTACAACAATAAACAGCAATCACTGTTATCCACCGTGATCACCATCTGGCCGTCACAGGTATCAGACAGCCGCTGACGATAGCGCGTAGGCATAGCCACGCGCCCTTTGGCGTCCAGATTGAGAGCATTAACCCCTCGAAACAATTTTTTTAGCTCCTTGATACAACTCGGTACAACAAACCAATACCCGCACAGTGCCTGCAACAGCATCTACAACAACAGTGCTACGCTTGATGTGACAGTGTGATCATCCACGTATTCACCACGTCGAGACCCCACTTCTAACGGCAGCGGATTCAAAAAATCCACAATTAACCACTTTTCTCCACATTATTGCACCACTATAGGTAGCGTAATCCCCTACTGTCAAGAAAATAACGCGCCAAAGAACAGAAAAAACCTGCTTTCCACACAATGACTTAGAGCGACCTGCTCAAAAGTCATCCAATCGAAAACCGAGTATTTTTATGTAATCAAATCGTTGGTAAATGAACTTAAAGTAAAACCTTAAGAAGAAACCAAAAGAGGGTTGGGTATTATTCCCAAAAATAAAAAATGGTTACTTTTTAACCATAAAAAAGAGAAATAAAAGCGGGAAGATCAAAGCAGGAAAACGCACACGCGAGGAGCGCACAAAAACCGGCATGCCCTGTAAAAATTACCGTTAGACAAAAGAGATAATAGGATGGAAGTCGGCCTGTAAGCCGGGTTCTGTCGTGAACAGTCATTCATCTGGCCAACGTGTCACCACGCGGCTCAAGCAACCTACCCGGGAACTTATGCGGGCCACATCAATGTTCCCCTATTTGGTCTTGCTCCGAGCGGGGTTTACCCTGCCACTGTTGTTGCCAACAGCGCGGTGCGCTCTTACCGCACCATTTCAACCTTACCTGTACCCCGGTTCGAAAACCGAAGCCATCGGCGGTGTATTTTCTGCTGCACTTTCCGTAGGCTCACGCCCCCCAGGCGTTACCTGGCACTCTGCCCTATGGAGCCCGGACTTTCCTCCGCACCCGCCATTCCGCAATAAAACGAAAAAGAGATGCCGCGACTGCCCAGCCGACTTCCGGCGGCAAGCTTACGCAAGCAGAGCAAGACTGACAAGCGAATCTGTGACCGACGTTCGACTATCGCCCCAACCTGCCTAACCATAATAACCACCGTCATTCCGGCAGGCTTTTAGCCGGAATCCAGAGATACAAGCCACCGAATCATCAATTTAAAAAATCTGTTTATCGTGCTGTTTTGTTTTATCTCCAAGAAAATGGGGTATCTACTATACTGCACCAATAGTATGATTATTTACACACTCCCTTGAGGGCCACTTTATGGGCACAACACGCAAGACAATCACCGTTACCGACCAACAAGATAATTGGATCAAGGCGCAAATTACAGCGGGTGAGTTCACGAACGATAGTGAGTATATTCGCGATTTAATCCGCCGTGATCAAGCGGACAAAGCAAAGCTTGCAACAATCCGCGCCGCGCTGATCGAGGGCGAGGAAAACGGAACGAGCGACCGGACACCGAACGAGATAATCAACGCCGTAATCGCGAGACGGCGTAAAAATGGGGCGTTATGAATTAGCCAAGGCCGCAGGCCAGGATTTTGAAGACATCTTTGATCTTGGAATTGACAAGTTCGGTCTTACCCAAGCGTTGAATTATCAAAATGGCATGAGCCAGCGTTTTGGCGAACGGGCAAAACAGCCGAAGCTTTACCCGATCGTTGATCATATCCGCAAAAACTACCGTCGCAGCGTCTACCATTCACATTCGATTTATTACCGGATAGAGCCGGAGCGCGCTTTTATTGTGCGTATTTTAGGGCAACAAGATGTCACAAAAGCGTTACTTTCCCCTTAGAAACAATAGAGAGTACGCAATCAACGTAAAGATGATTCAAAAACAAGCATTATTACCCACCACCACTGCCCAAATGGCACCGCAATGCAGTGACAAATCCCAGCGCTTTCAATACAATCCCCGTAGTCTGCTGCCCCGGGTAAGAAAGCGACATAGTCCAACAGACATTTATACCCCATGCTGGACTGCGCACGGGGTGTAAATGCTTAGACGCTAAAAATTATGAGCCCAACAGTATTTAAAGAACGTGGATACAGGTTTTTCTTTTTTTCGAGAGAAGAAGAGAGAATGCATGTTCATGTATTATCGGGTGATGGAGAAGCAAAATTCTGGTTAGAACCAGAAATTGAACTCGCAAAGAATTATCACTATTCAAGAAAGCAACTGAAAGAAATCGAATCACTCATTGAGGCTCATTACAATGAACTCACTAGCGCATGGAAACAACACTTTAGCGGTTGCGGTTGAAGTAACAAATATTTCAACTCATGGTATATGGCTATTGGCTCATAATAGAGAGCTATTTATGTCATATGAGAATTTCCCCTGGTTTAAAGACCAAACCGTTAAGTCAATAATCAATGTAGAAGAACAATCTCCCAATCATTTCTATTGGCCGGACATTGATGTCGATTTAACAGAGGAGATGATAGAGCACCCGGATCGCTTTCCCCTCAAGGCAAAGAGGACATAACGGAATCGGCTCCCCATAAAACATAAAGGCAAGAAAAGGATTGACGTAAATAAATAAAGAATGACCAGAAAAAGAGGAAGTAAAAGCGGGAAGATCAAAGCAGGAAAACGCACACGCGGGGTGCGCACAAAAACCGGCATGCCCTGTAAAAATTACCGTTAGACAAAAGAGATAATAGGATGGAAGTCGGCCTGTAAGCCGGGTTCTGTCGTGAACAGTCATTCATCTGGCCAACGTGTCACCACGCGGCTCAAGCAACCTACCCGGGAACTTATGCGGGCCACATCAATGTTCCCCTATTTGGTCTTGCTCCGAGCGGGGTTTACCCTGCCACTGTTGTTGCCAACAGCGCGGTGCGCTCTTACCGCACCATTTCAACCTTACCTGTACCCCGGTTCGAAAACCGAAGCCATCGGCGGTGTATTTTCTGCTGCACTTTCCGTAGGCTCACGCCCCCCAGGCGTTACCTGGCACTCTGCCCTATGGAGCCCGGACTTTCCTCCGCACCCGCCATTCCGCAATAAAACGAAAAAGAGATGCCGCGACTGCCCAGCCGACTTCCGGCGGCAAGCTTACGCAAGCAGAGCAAGACTGACAAGCAATAGAGGGCAATGCCCTGCGAGATTATTCCTTCAGCCAGATTGAAATGACATTCGCAGCAAGCTGCGGGGAATCACTCTCCCGGAGACAAAGCCCGTAGAGATTAAAAAATTCCGCCAATAATGGTATGGTGCAAACATATACAAATCACACCCCGGAAAATAATCCATCCATTGCGTATTTTAATTAACAATTCACTCCCGGCCTGGCTGTTTATTTTTTGTGCGATTGTCTTCGCCAGCGGCCTTGGCGGCGATTTTGTCATGGATGACTGGCCCGTCATCAAGGAAAACAACAAGATAACCGACACAAAATATATCCCGGATTATTTTACCCGCGGCGTCTGGGCCAACACCGATTTGGCAGAGGAAGTGGGAATCGGTGGTCACAGCCTTTATCGTCCCGTATTTTTACTGACACTGAATCTCTCCTATCAGCTCTGGGGAGACAGCGCTCTGGGCTACCACGCGCTCAATCTGATGCTGCACAGCATCAACACCATTCTGGTGTATTTTTTAATTCTTGGTTTTTTATCGCCAGCCTACCGCATGGTCGCAGGCATGAGCGCCGCCATTTTTGCCGTACATCCCGTGCATGTGGAATCCGTTGCCTGGATCGCAGGAATGACAGACCCCCTGGTCTCACTGTTCCTGCTCAGCGGGTTTTTATTGCATCGTCGCGGGTATCAGTCCACATCCCGACAAAAAAAATGGCTCTATGCCATCAGCGCGCCATTGTGTTTTGCGCTGGCATTGCTCTCCAAGGAAACGGCAATATTTTTTCCGCTGATACTGATTATTTACGATGTCTTATTTCAGCGCAGCACATTACGTTCAAAATCCTTTGTGGCGCGCTATCTGACCTATGCTGCACTCTTGCTGATTTATTTTGTACTGCGCAGTAATGCACTGGATGAGGGTGATATTCAACAATCCGGCGCATGGGCGCGCATCAATGTTCAGAATTTTCCGGTATTGCTGGCATTTTTTACCCATTATATCCAGTTACTCGTTTTCCCCTCACCACTGGAATATTATTACTCCCCCCCTTCTCCCGGCATGTTTGTTCTTGTTACGGGCGGCCTTTTCTTCGTTGGCGCATTATCTTATCTGCCACGCGCCCTTCGCCAGCAACAAGGCCTGTATGTACTGGCCATTGCATGGGTCATCATCACCCTGTTACCCGCCCTGCCCATCGCCCTGTTTGATGAGCCGGTATTTGCCCAGCGTGTACTGTATTTACCCTCGGCGGGTTTCGCCATGCTCATCGCCTGGGCCATACGACAGGCACAACAACGCAGCCACACCGTCGGAGTTGTCGTCAAAACTGTTGCCATCGTACTTTTGATTTCCTTTTCAATTGCATCCATGACGGAAATAGCCGACTGGGAAAATGACACGGTGTTTTACTCTCAAGCGATGAGAACCAACCCGGATTCGTTCAAGCCTGTGGTCGGCCTGGCAACGGCTTATGCGCGCAACACAGATCAAAACACCGATGCCATCATCGATCTCTATTTAAAGGCCGCCGAGCTTGCCCCTCGCGAAACCGACAAAATCAACTTTCAGGAAACTGTGGCGCGTATTTATGGGCAAAGCGGAGATACCCGTAAAAGCGAACAGCTTTATCGTGACATTGTGCATCGTATGCCAAAGCGCTCATCCGCCTGGGTCGGTCTGGGTAACAACGCCCTCGCCCGGGGAGAACGGGAACAGGCTTTGCGGTTTTATCAACGGGCTTATGAAGCTGACCCGAATAACCGTATTGCCAGCCATAACCTTGCCCTGGTTTATCAGCAACTGGGCAGGCTGGAACGCGCTGCTTTTTTTCGGCGTTTGTCTCAAACGCCACCCGTTACGCAATAAAACACACACTAAAAAGCGATGGTGTCACAGGGGAAACAACGTGTTGTAAACGCGAGAGCTGTAGAATATTTATCGATTTTTTATTCCGCTCTATTCAATGCAAAGTAAAACCATAGGGTGGAACAAGCGCAGCGGTTCCACCAGCAGGCTATAAAAAACAACCCACCGCCGTCAAACGGCGAAGCAGGTTGGACGTTGACAGCAAACCGAACCTCTTGAATATGTCCCTTTTCCGTTTGCTGGAACCGCTGCGCTTGTTCCACCCTGCCCGGTTTCGCATTCAGTGTTTTTTTAAATAACCATCCTCTGTTTATTCGGCATAACGAGTGACAAATTTTCAAACTCGATTTTTCGCACCGTTAAACCCGACTCATCCGAGTGTCAACATTGTCATACACATCTCAATTTGCTCTCCGGCCTGCACCCGTTAACAACGTTCCACCGTAGGCACTGTAAAATACACGGGGTATACTGACGATCAACAACAGAATATTTTCTCGTCTGCCAACATAAAACAGACAGGATACAAATACAGACCTGTCGTCCGCTGCGCCGCTTGATGATACATACTAAATAACCGGACACGCTCCTTCGCCATGCTCTCCGAAACCGACATGCTCGCCCTGTGGACCACGCTCAAGCTGGCCGGGTTGACCACGGTCATTCTGTTACTGCTGGGCACACCTCTGGCATGGTGGCTGGCACACAGTCGTTTTCGCTACAAGGTGATTATCGAGGCACTGGTCGCGCTACCGCTCATTCTGCCGCCGACAGTGCTGGGTTTTTATCTGCTCATCATGCTTGGCCCCAATGGCCCGCTAGGCCCGCTGATGCAAAGCCTCGGCATCCACTCTCTGGCATTTACCTTCACGGGACTGGTTATCGGCTCGGTGTTTTATTCACTGCCGTTTGTCGTGCAGCCCTTGCAAAACGCCTTCACTGCCATCGGCCATCGGCCATTGGAAGTGGCTGCCACTTTGCGTGCCCAACCGATGGATCAATTTTTCAGTGTTGTATTACCGTTAGCAAGGCCCGGTTATATCACCGCTGCGGTACTCGGCTTTGCACACACGGTGGGAGAGTTTGGCGTGGTGCTGATGATCGGCGGCAATATTCCCGGTGAAACCCAGGTGCTGTCTATCGCGATTTATGATCATGTTGAAGCACTGGAATACGGGCAGGCTCATGTGCTGTCTGGCGGTTTATTATTACTGTCATTTATCTTGTTGCTTTCTGTTTATACATTGAACCGTCGTTACCGGCTAACACCCACATGACGATTGAAGCGCAATTGCATTTAACGCGTGACGACTTCACGTTAGATGCCACGTTTTGTGTGCCATCTCATGGCATTACCGCCCTGTTCGGCCCCTCGGGCTGTGGCAAAACCACGCTGTTACGGGCCATTGCCGGACTGGAAAAAGAAACGCGCGGCCGGTTTGTCATTGGCAATACGGTATGGCAGGACGAAACACAGTGCCTGCCGACCCACCAGCGCGAACTGGGTTATGTCTTTCAAGAGGCCAGTCTCTTTGCGCATCTTTCTGTGCAACAAAATCTGGAATACGGTCTCAAACGACTGCCTGCGGAAAAACGGCGTTTCGATTTTGATCAAGCCGTCACACTGTTGGATCTCGCCGCGCTACTGCCACGTCAGCCTGCCCGCTTGTCCGGCGGTGAACGCCAGCGAGTCGCCATCGCCCGTGCCCTGCTCAGCAGTCCGCAACTGTTATTAATGGACGAACCACTGGCAGCGCTGGACCAGCAACGCAAACGGGAAATTCTGCCTTTTTTTGCACGCCTGCACAGCGAGCTGGATATTCCCATATTGTATGTCAGCCACGCGGCTGATGAAGTAGCGCGCCTGGCCGACCACCTGGTACTCCTCAACGACGGTCGTGTACAGGCCAGCGGGCCCATTGCGGAAATGCTCACCCGCGCCGACCTGCCGCTGGCCCATGATCACGATGCCGCCGCCATTATCGAGGCCACCGTGTCCGGCCATGATACACAATTCAATTTGACTCAATTGACCTTTCCGGGAGGTCAGCTCAGTGTGCCTCACTCTGGTTCAGGCAACGGATTGCCCGTGGGGCAGGCAGTTCGCCTGCGGGTGCTGGCACGCGATATCAGCCTCACCCTGAAACAACAGACCGGCACCAGCATTCTGAACATCGTCCCCGTTACCATCACCGCACTGAACGCGGAAAACACCCTGCAATCCAACGCACAATTATTAGTGCAACTGGATGGCAACGGCGTACCACTGCTCGCCCGCATTACCCGCAAATCCGCCATGGCACTGGCACTTGAATCCGGTAAACCGGTCTTTGCACAAATCAAAGCCATCGCCTTGCTGGATTGATTATCCTAAATTCCGCAATTGACCGCTTCGAGGATGTATTAACATCAGGATTATTCATATCATTCCACTCAGAGCGTGTTTTCAGGCGCCTTTTTGGGTATCATAGCCGCCCTCTGACATGAACCGGATCATCGGTATCACGTCAAAAGTGTTTTATGGTGACCCGTGTTGGTCCCCTCGCAACGATAAATTGTGAACCCCGTCAGGCCTGGAAGGGAGCAGCGGCAGCAGTGGATTCGTGTGCCGGGGTGTGGCTGGTGCGGGTTGCCACCCTAAATCTCAGCGGCAAGATGTCTATCATTTCTCGCCATAATCTTATAAAACCGTAGGGTGGAACAAGCGCAGCGGTTCCACCAACGGGCCAAGTAAGAAACAACAAATCGTCTCTGTACTCACAACCGCAACAACTCACCGATAAACGGCGACCAAGATGGACCTTGATGACGGATCGAGTCTTGAATATGCCCTTTCCCGTCTGGTGGAACCGCTACGCTTGTTCCACCCTACCCGGATGCCCTGCCTGATCTGACAGCGGAGCCCTCCCCCGCTTCCACGCGGGAAACCGGTTTCAGTAATAACGAGCGCCCTGTCATTGCGTCCGGCACAGGTAATCCCAGCAGGGACAACACGGTGGGGGCAATGGAGCTGAGGCCCGCGCCGATAGTCAGTTGCCATGGGGTTTCATCCAGAATCAGGCACGGCACAGGGTAGACGGTGTGCCGGGTTTGCGCCTCGCCACTCACCGGGTCCACCATTTCTTCGCAATTACCGTGATCAGCAGTGAGCAACACCGACCAATTGGCTGCACACGCAGCATCCAGCACGCGACCAACTTCACGATCCAGCGCTTCCACTGCGCTGATTGCAGCGGCGGCAATACCACTGTGTCCTACCATGTCACCATTGGCAAAATTCACCACGATAAAAGCATAGTCTTCACTGTGCATGGCATTAATGACAGCATCAGCGACCTTGCCAGCGCTCATCTCCGGTTGCAGGTCGTAAGTGGCAACTTTGGGTGAATCAATGATTCCCCGCTCTTCACCTGCAAAGGCATCACCTCTGCCGCCATTCAGAAAATAGGTAACATGGGCGTATTTTTCGGTTTCTGCACAATGAAACTGGCGCAGGCCTGCACAACTGACCACTTCCGCCAGGGTGGTGCGTGGCCGCTCCTGACGAAAAGCGAAAGGCAGGTGATACCACTCATCATATTCAGTCATGCAAGTGACATTGAGCGGGCTGAAGTTGCCCCGGTCAAATTGGGTAAACTCGGACCGGTACAGCGCAGAAGCCAGTTGCCGTGCCCGGTCTTTGCGAAAATTGAATAACACCACTGCATCACCCCATTGGGCGGGCTCACCACCATTGATGACGGTGGGTAAAATAAACTCATCATTAGTATCCGCTGCGTAAGCCGCATCGATAGCCGCTCTGGCAGTGTCGGCTCTCTCCCCTTTCGCACACACAATGGCCTGCCAGGCCTGTTCAATGCGCTCCCAGCGGTTATCACGATCCATAGCGTAATAACGACCGCATACCGTTGCGATACGGCCTCCGGCAGCCTGCAAAGCCGGTTCAATTTTTTGTAAATAGCGCAATGCGGACCTGGGTGGGGTGTCGCGGCCGTCGGTAAACATATGCAATACCGGACGCACACCGTTGCGACGACACAACTCCACCAACGCCAACAAGTGTGAAATATTGCTGTGTACGCCGCCATCCGACACCAGGCCCATCAGATGTAACGGACGCTCGCTGTTGCGCGCAGATTCGACAGCCGCAATAAGCGCGGCATTATTAAAAAAACTGGCGTCACTGATGGACTCATCAATGCGCACCAGATCCTGTTGCACAATCTCACCACAACCAATGGTGAGATGGCCCACCTCTGAATTACCCATCTGCCCATCGGGTAATCCCACAGCCCTGCCAGAGGCCTGCAACAAGGTGTGTGGATAACGGGAAAAATAGTGATCAAGGCGCGGCGTATTTGCCTGGGCCACTGCATTGTTCAAGTTACTGGGGTTAATCCCAAAGCCATCAAGGATGACCAGCAACACCGGTCGGCGGGGAGATTTTTCGCTCATATTCGGATGCCCAAATGTCATTGGAAGCTCCCTGACTCAGGAGTTTCTACACTATCGGTGGAACGACACCAAAGTTAAGCATAGCAGCAGATTATTCTAAATTAATCAGCTGATGAGAATATCCCAGTCTGTGGTTTCCAAAATCATGCCACGGACAGTTTCACGCAACCAGCCATCGAAAAAATCAATAGGATTGTAATCATCCGTTAACACAATAGCAGGCGTGTCCGCAGGAAAAATAAACTGCTGCCCCAGATTGGTTGACACCATACGCTGCACACTGGCATGTGTTTGAAAATTGGCGCGGCCTGCCTGCAAACTGCGAACAGAACCCTGATAGGCCATCAGGATGATATTACCGATACCAGTTTCAGAGTTTTGCCGATCAAAGGCCGGAAACACACCCACCTGATCAAATGCTGCACGCAATGTTTTGATGACTGAAGCCGTCATGTAGGTTTCTTTTCTCAAACTGCCAATCAGATTCACTGCCAGCACCCCTCCCGGTCTCAGCCGGTCACGCATCAGGGAAAGTGCTTCGACACTCAGCAAATGGGCAGGAGTTACGTCACCATTAAAAACATCTAATACAATGTAGTCATAACGCCGATCTGTACTGTTCAAATAATAGCGTGCATCCTCGATAAACAAATCACCCGTAATCTGAAAATCAAAATAGTCTCGTGCAATATCAACAACAGCCGGGTTGATATCAACCACATCACAACTGATACCCTGCTTTTCATACCAACGGGGAATAGCACCCAGGCCCAGACCAATCACCAGACAACGCTTACCTTCCGGCACCAGCATGTATGATAAAAACTGGATAAAGTAATTATATTCATAAATGGACTGGTTATCCGCCAGATCAATACCGCCCTGAATCATGCCATCGATAATCATTTCCCGATAACGTACTTTGTTATAGCTGTAATCCACCACTTTGATATCACCGTAATAATTATCCACACGATGTACCAGATCCACCTGAGTACCATCACTCATGGTGCGAGATACCGGTGTTTGTGGCTGATAAAGCAAAAAAGGGAAAATCAATACCAGCAGAGCGACCCAGCGCCGCTGAAATGCGACAAAATAAATCACCGACAAGGTGATCAACAATCCGCCGGCAAGTGCAAAAATCTGGTCCACACTCAGGTACGCAATCAACACAAATCCGGTAAACACCGTGCCCGCCGTGCTACCAAGGGTTGACAAGGCATACAAGCCCCCTACTACGCGGCCAATATTTTTCAATCCGGATGCGGTGAGCTTAACCAGATACGGTGAGACACAACCTAACAGCAACAAGACCGGCCCAAATAAAATCAGCGTGCTGGCAAAGGCACCACCGCGCAGGCCTAAAGGCAGACAGGCCTTGAGTACCGGCCCTTTTAACAGAGGAATCAACAAAACCAGCAAACCGGCCGCAAAAATAATACCGTACAACACTTCCGGTCGTTGAAAACGATCAGACAACATGCCACCGATAGCATAACCGCCGGATAATGCCAGCAGGGTCACCGTAATCAACGAGGTCCAGACAAACAGGCTGACACCGAAAAACGGCCCCACCACACGCGAGCCCAACACCTGAACCAGCATGACCAGGGCACCGCTGATCACAGCGGTGAAAAGCAAATAAATCAGCAATGATCGGGGATGTTCAACGTGTTGTGTGTCAGTCATATTCTGGTTGGATTGGTTATTCTGAGATTATTTTTATGGTGGCGTTGATGGTAACAGAGCGTACAGCCTGCTGCTAACACCTTTGACGATCACTCTCATTCATGGACCGCCACACGGGAACCAATGGCAAGACCCAGCCCGCAGGCTGCATTACCCTGATTAACAGCAATTTCCATTAGCCCATTGGCGTTCTCATAACAAAAGGCCTGTCCTACAGCCACGTCACAAAAAGTATTTGCCCGCATGACAATGTGTTCATCAACCTTCAGGCAGGCTGTTGCAGCAATGTTACTGGCACGTACACCGGTTATCACGTTGCCATAATGGTCGATAAAAATCGCTTCAAATAAATCATTGGTTACCGCAACTGACACTGGCCAGTCAATCTGTACACCCGGAGGCATTTCACCACGCGCCAGGCGGGCGGCCACCGGTGCAAACAGATCACGGCCATGGAAGCTGTTACTCAAACTTTCCGGTTGCCAGGTAATCTCCCAACAGGTAACGTCCTCCTTCCCCGCCATTGCCCGTGCAGCCAGCACATCAAACAGGCCATTTGCCGGTCCTACATACCAACGCCCGGTGACGTTGATAGCCACGGCTTTGCGTTGCGGATCACCGACACCGGGGTCCACCACACCCAGTAACACACTGTCGGCAGGAAATGCGGAAATGTATGCCGCCAGCAAATGTGCCGAGGCCTGCACATTGAAACGTGGTGCATTATGCAGCAGATCAATAACCGGGGTTTCCGGCACCTGTTGTGCAAGCACCGCCTTCACCTGCCCTACATAGGGACCATCGCTGCCAAAATCGGTAAATAACACAATCATTGGCACGCTCATTTATACATCGTATTTATTATTAACGGTTGGCTTGATAACGGGTGGGGTCCGCAATACCTGCATCGGCAAAACCCGCAGCACGCAAACGACAGGAATCACAATGACCACAGGCATAACCTTCGGCATCGGCGGAATAACATGAAATAGTGGTCGTATAATCCACTCCCAGCTGCAAACCGTTGCGGATAATGTCAGCTTTGCTGAGATGAATCAGGGGGGTGTGAATTTTCGCAGCATGGCCTTCAACACCTGTCCTGGTCGCCAGGGCCGACATGGACTGGAAGGCCGCAATGTATTCCGGTCGGCAATCCGGATACCCCGAATAATCCACAGCATTAACACCAATATAAATATGCCCGGCCTCCAGTACCTCGGCCCAGGCCAGCGCATAGGATAAAAACAGGGTATTGCGTGCCGGCACGTAAGTGACAGGAATACCATCGTCCAATGTATCCGACACATCAGGCACAGCAATTTTATCATCGGTTAATGCAGAACCACCGATACCGCGTAAATCCAGCGAGATAATTCGATGCTCTTTTGCGCCCAGACTTTTTGCCAGTGTCGCCGCCGCAATTAACTCGGATTTGTGTCGTTGACCATAGTCAAAACTCAACGCATAACACAACAAACCTTCATTCTTTGCCATGGCCAGAGTGGTGGCCGAGTCCAGACCGCCGGATACCAGCACCACGGCTTTTTCAGGTGTTGCATCAACAGTCACAATTATCGCCCCGGTTCGTTATCCCAAAGAATTTTGTGTAATTGCAATTGAAAACGGATTTGCAGCTTGTCCTCAAGAATCCAGGCTGCCAGTGTTTTTGCATCCAGTTGTCCGTGGCTGGGAGAAAACAAAATCTCACAACGTGACAATAGTTGGTATTGCGCCAGTATTCGTTTTGCCCAGTCGTAATCAGTACGGTCACACAATACGAATTTGATCTGATCCTGGGAAGACAGATATGCAATGTTTTGCCAATGATTTTGATCTTTTTCACCCGAGCCGGGCGTTTTAAGGTCCATCACTTTCACAACACGCGCATCCACCGCAGAGACATCCAGCGCACCACTGGTTTCCAGTGAAACTTCATAATCTGCATCACACAAACGGGTCAACAAATCCAGGCACAGTTTCTGTGCCAGTGGCTCACCACCAGTTACCGTAATATGCCGTGTTTCATGGGTAGCAACCTGGGCCAAAATCGCCTCCAGTGTTATCCATTGCCCGCCCTGAAAAGCATAGCTTGTGTCACAGTAGCCGCACCGCAATGGGCAGCCAGTGAGCCGGATAAACACGGTAGGATAACCTACGCTGCGTGACTCACCCTGCAAAGATAAAAAAATCTCACTGATACGCAGCTGACCGGGATGTCCACCCATTGCGGTTTTTTCTGGAACAGTGGAAATATCAGCACACATGACAATAGGAGACTTCTGGTTTTTTTACTGACGCCGAAACCCTGCAAGTAATCGTGCTTGCAGGATTCAGGTGACATTCGGCAATCACCGAGAAAAATGATATTTGAAACCGTTTACGATAACCAATGCATGACCAAACAATCACTAAAGCTGTTTCAGATCCTGTAAACGTTTCTGTGCTAAACGGGCTGCTGTGGTATTCGGGTAATTCTTTATGACTTTATTCAGTGACATTCGCGCATTATCATTTTGACCCAGCTCTTGAAAGGTGTAACCCATTTTCAACAACGCATCAGCACGCTTGGGACTGCTTGGGTGATTTTTTACCACTTTATCAAATTCACCTAATGCCACCGCAAAATTCCCTTGCACATAATTGGCTTCGCCCAACCAATATTGGGCATTGTCCACAAACGGCCCCTGAGGATAGGTTTGCACAAAGGCCTTGAATGCGGCCACCGCCAAATCATAGCGGCCTTCTTTGAGCAGGTTAAACGCACGTTCGTAAGCCGCGCGCTCTTCCTGCGAAGCAAGGTTTGTATGCGACACTGCACCGTTCGCTGGCAGCTCAGGCATTGCCCCACCTGCTGGCGGAGCCGCCGACAAACGCGCGCGCGCGGCTTCCAGGTCACGCAGGCGCCGGTCAACATCCAGATACAGATCACGTTGCCGCTTTTGCAGCTGCTCCATGCTGTGGGTCTGTTCTTCCATTTGACCCAGCATCTGCTGAACTTCATTTTGCAGGCTGTCAATACGGGTCATTAAATCAATCAGCGTTTGATTTTCCAGCAGGCGCTCCAGCCGCTGCAAACGTTGTTCCAGACTACCCGCCGTCGGCGCTGAGGCCGTCGGCTCTCCTGACGCCTCAATAACCGGTGCCGGTTTGCGCGCCTCAGCATCAGAAACAAAAGACGGCGCGGCCAAAACGACCAGCGCCATACTTGCATATCTGAGCAACGAAGTTCTGAAATATTGCGTCACAGGATACCCGCTTTTTCAAACATGTCGTTCAAAAATATCGTCCTTTAAAAAACGATCATTTAGCGGTTGTAAATAAATTCAACACGGCGGTTCAGTGCCAGGGAGTCTTCATCATGTCCTAGAGCAGCAGGACGTTCTTCACCGTAGCTGATCACACGAATCTGGCTGGCCGAAGCACCTTGCAGAGTCAACATACGTTGTACCGCATTGGCACGACGTTCACCCAGAGCGATGTTATATTCGCGGGTACCGCGCTCATCAGCATGACCTTCCAGGGTCACCATCACGCTGCTGTTATTGGCCAGATATTCGGCATGGGCCTGGATGATTGCCCGAAAATCGCTTTTGATGTCACTCTGGTCAAAATCAAAGTAGACCACACGTTTTGCCAGCAGGCTATTGGGATCATCCAGAGGATCACCACTGAAACCGGCCTCCGGTTCGTCCATGCCTTCACCACTGGCCATATCGCCAGAACCAACGCCGCTGGTGGTCGCCGATGAACCTGAGTCATCAATTGATGAAGATGAACTCACACCACTGTCAGTTCCTTCTTCCACTTCACCAGAAGTGCCACATCCCAGCAGCATCAGTGCGGGTAACATTGCAAGCACAGTCTTGGTCCATAATTTCATAGCTGACTCCCTCAAATTATTCAAACGTATTTAGTAAATTGATAACGCATTTTGCTGCATGTTTTCTTGCGACTTTATTGTGGAAAGGGTGACCACGCGGGCTCCCGCACATCACCTTCCGGGACGGTCAGCCGCTGATGGATATTGCCATCCACAGAAACCGCCTTCAAAATTCCACGTCTGCCCGCGCTGGTAGCATAAATAATCATGCCGCCGTTGGGCGCAAAACTGGGCGACTCGTCCAATGAGCCGTCCGTTAGCACACGCAGATTACCACTCTTCAGATCCATCACCGCAACTCGATATTTGCCATCCATGCGGTGAATCATGGCCACTTTTTTACCATCCTGAGACACCGATGCCTTGGCATTGTACTTGCCTTCAAAGGTCAGGCGCTTCGCCTTGCCGCCTCTGGACGGCACTTGATAAAGCTGTGGCCGACCACCCCGATCCGAGGTAAAAATAATCGTCTTGCCATCCGGCGTCCATGTGGGTTCGGTATCAATTGCCCAGTGGCGTGTTAAGCGCCGCTGTTTTTTGCCGGTCAAGTCTATGACATATATCTCGGGGTTACCATCCTTGGAAAGGGTTACCGCCAGAGATTTGCCATCTGGAGACCATGCCGGAGCGCCATTAATGCCTTTATGGGACGAAACCTTGTCGCGATGTCCGCTGGCTATATTTTGCACAAACACGGCCTGGTGACCATTATCCTCCAACGAGGCATAGGCGATACGGGTTCCATCCGGCGACCACGCGGGTGATAAAATCGGTTCACGCGAACGCATCATTGACTGCGGGCCATAACCGTCGGCGTCCGCAATCCACAGCGAGTATCGTCGCGCCTTCCCCACACCCGCTGCTGTGACATAGGCCACACTTGTGGTAAATGCCCCGCGTTCACCAGTGAGCTTTTCATAAATAATGTCGCTGACCTGATGCGCCGCACGCCGCAAATTATTGCCGCTCACAGAAAAACTGAATCCTTCCAATTGCTTTTCCTTGAACACGTCAAACAGCCGAAAGCGGATTTTGTAACGGTCTGCACCCAGATATTGCAGAGTGCCCACCACCAGATTTTCGCTCTGAAAAATACGCCAGTTGGAGAAATTAATTGTCGAATCGACATTAGGACGGGCCAGCATATCCCTGGGGGGCAAGGGATCAAAACGTCCGGTACGTGCCAGATCAGCACGGACAATGGCCGCTATATCAACAGGTGGTTTTTTAGGCGGTAACAGCTCAGCAGGGGTCTGCGGGTTTTGCGGCGGCACCTGCCAGGCAAACGGCACCACAGCCAATGGTACCGCCCCTTCGACACCCTGGGTGATTTCAATATTCAACACCGCCTGCGCCGTCCCGGTCAATAACAGCAGATAGAGGCCGGATACGGTACTGATAAACAGTTTTATTTTATACATCGGATTGTCCGGCTTTCTCAGGTTTATTTTTTGGGTTTAAAATTAAACAAAATTTCCCGCACAAATAGCGCGGGGTCCGAAGGTCGTGGTAACGGTGATGCCTTGTACACGGCGGCTTCCACTGAACGCCGGAAAACGTCGTCGCCAACACATTGGGTGACGGTGACATTAATCACCTCGCCACCAGGAATTTGACTCACAGCCACTTTGCACGACGAACCCGGCCCGGCGCTGGCAGGACGAATCCAGTTTCGTTCCACTTTGTTTTTAATATCCGCGATGTAACGACCGCGTAGTGAATCCAGGCGCTTTTCATTCTCCTTTTCCAAACGTTGTTGCTCAGCCGCAAATTCAGCACGCCGCGCCGCAGCCTCAGCATCGCGCCGACGCTTTTCGTCGAGCATTTTACGTTTGGCCGCCGCTTCCGCCAAGCGTTTCTCTTCAGCAATGCGTTTTTTTTCCAATGCGGCCTGTTCAGCTTTCAGGCGTTCCACTTCTTTTTTCTTTTTGGCGCGCTCTGCCGCAATGCGTTTTTCTTCGGCCTTACGTTTTTCCTGCTGTTTTTTCTGACGCTTCTTTTCAGCTTCGCGCTCTTTGCGCAATTTAGCCAGGCGTTTCTCCTCACGCTTGCGCTTTGCCTCCGCTTCACGCGCCTGTTTATCCAGTTTGTTTTGCTTGGCTTTTTCCTGATTTTCTTTTTTCGCCTCAGCCTTTTTGAGCTTTTCCACCTCAGCGAGAACGCTGGATTCATCCACCGCCACGGCTTTAACAATATTCACTTTCGGTTGCGCCGGTGTGGGCAAGTCAGTCCATTCCAGACTGACAAATAACACCACCGCCAAAGCCACATGCACCAGGATGGCATACACCATGGCCAATGGGTTTTTGAGGATCTCTTTTAGCAGGGCTCTCACAATTCAGCGTCTTGTTTTTATTAATCAGTGCTATTTTTGGTGCTATTGAATGTCTTCGGGTGCCTGAGTGATCAACCCCACACTGGGCGCACCGGCCTTTTGCAGCAGCGCCATAGCAACCACGACCTTGCCATATTCCACTTGCGTATCACCACGTACCATAATGGGGGTTTTGGGCCGATGACGCAGCACGGCGGCTACTTTGGTAACCAGCAGCTGGTGGTCAATGGGATCATCAGGCTTGTCACCCACACTGAGATAATAATCACCATCAGCCGTGACTGTTACCACCAGCGGTTCATCGGTTTCACCACTCACAGGACCGGCATCGGCCTGTGGCAGCTCCACCGCCACACCCTGGGTCAATAATGGCGCAGTGATCATAAAAATCACCAGCAACACCAGCATTACGTCGATGTAAGGCACCACGTTGATTTCAGACATGGGTTTGCGGCGAATTCTTTTCGGCTGGGCTGCCATTTATTTGTGCGCCTGTCGTTGCAGGATACTGGCAAATTCTTCCGAGAAAGCATCGTAACGACTGATCAGCCGTTCCAGCTCGGTGCTGAAACGGTTGTAGGCAATCACCGCCGGAATCGCCGCAAACAGACCCATGGCCGTAGCCACCAATGCTTCGGCAATGCCTGGTGCCACCATGGCAATCGTTGCCTGCTTGACGTTACCCAGGGCACGGAAGGAATTCATGATACCCCATACTGTGCCGAACAAACCGATATACGGGCTGGTGGAGCCGACTGTTGCCAAAAATGGCAGATGCAATTCCAGTTTGTCGGTTTCCCGCGACAGTGCCACACGCATGGCACGCTGAGCACCTTCCAGCACAGCCATGGGGTCTACACTTTCCTGCTTGCGCAGCCGCGCAAACTCTTTGAATCCCGCCTCAAAAATAATCGCCATGCCCGCATTGCCATGACGACCGGAGGTCACTTGATTGTAAAGATTGGCAAGATCACCACCGGACCAGAATTTTTCTTCAAACTCCTCGGCCTCAGCACGCGCCTTGGACAACATCCGGCGTTTCTGAAAAATCACATTCCAGGAAAACAGCGATATAACCAGTAGAAGCAGCATCACCAGTTGCACCAGCACGCTGGCTTCGATGATTAACGAAAGAATCGATAGATCAGTCGTCACTCAAAATCTCCTGTCGAATGGAGGCAGGAATGGCGCGCGGCTTAAAACTGCTGGCGTCCAGGCAGGCAACCCTGATTTGACCCTGGCATAGCAACAAGTCACTTTTCACTGCGCCATTCCCCTCGGTGGTTATTAAATTTACCGTCTGATCAAACGTCAGACTGGCTTTGCCTATTTCCACCACACTCACGCTGATGGAAAGCAGCTGATTAAAACGGGCAGGCCTGAGATAATCCAGCTGCACCGAACGCACTGCAAAAATCAGCCCTTCCTGCTCGACCAAAATATCCTGTTCCACACCGTGTGCCCGCAACCATTCCGTGCGCGCCCGTTCCATGAATTTCAGATAGTTGGCGTAGTAGACCACTCCACCATTGTCGGTGTCCTCGTAGTAGACCCGCACTGACCAGGAAAATTCAGCCATTCAACCTGGCCATGGCAGGTAACATACCGCATAAACAGGTATTTTTTGCCCACTCGACCGGTTAAACGCCTGCAAATGGAATTTGTATCCGTTCTTATTCACAACGCGGTGTATTATGCAGGTTCAGAGCCTGCGAAGAAATCCCCCGCTGGCACCGGCAGGCCAAAATGCAAATAAGCACTGCGCGTTGCCACCCGGCCACGCGGAGAGCGCATTAAAAAGCCCTGTTGTATCAAGTACGGCTCCAGCACATCTTCAATGGTGCCGCGCTCTTCGCCAATAGCCGCAGCGAGGTTATCCACCCCCACCGGACCGCCGTCAAATTTTTCGATCACCGCCAGCATCAACTTGCGATCCAGCATGTCGAAGCCGTTTTCATCCACATCCAGCAAATCCAGTGCGCGGGATGCCACCTCCGTTGAAATCTGGCCATCGGTCTTCACTTCTGCATAATCACGCACCCGCCGCAATAGACGGTTAGCAATACGCGGCGTGCCACGGGCACGTTTGGCCAGTTCGCCAGCCCCCCCGGTGTCCAGCGGCACGCCGAGAATACCCGCTGCACGCTGTACGATATGCGCAAGATCGGGAATCGAATAAAACTCCAGCCGCTGCACAATGCCGAAACGGTCACGCAGTGGCGATGTCAGCAAACCCGCACGAGTTGTTGCTCCCACCAGTGTAAACGGCGGCAGGTCCAGCTTTACTGAGCGCGCTGCCGGACCTTCGCCGATCATGATATCCAGCTGGTAATCTTCCATCGCCGGGTACAATACCTCCTCCACCACAGGCGAGAGACGGTGGATTTCATCCACGAACAATACGTCGTGTGGTTCCAGGTTGGTCAGCAAGGCGGCAAGGTCACCTGGACGTTCCAGCACTGGCCCGGAGGTGTGTCGCATGTTGACGCCCATCTCGGTGGCAATAATGTGCGCGAGTGTCGTCTTGCCCAGCCCGGGCGGACCAAAAACCAACGTGTGATCCAACGCCTCGCTACGCGCGCGCGCAGCGGAAATAAAAATTTCCATTTGCTCTTTGACGGCTGGCTGACCCACATAATCCGCAAGTTTACCGGGACGGATGGCACGATCCTGCGCTTCTTCGCGGTCATCACGAACAGTGGCTACGGGGGCAATAAGGCGGTCGGTCTCAATCATGGGGAGGGAGTGTACTACAGCAATGGCGCTCATGCTCCGTCCAGCTTTACAAAACAGGCTCATCACGGTGCTGCGATCATTTTGCCCCAAATACACCCAAAGCAATCGTTGATTCTGTACATTTTAAGGCAATAACGTTCACGGTAACGCGGCACACCTCTGCGTATTACCTCACACAGGGTACCGCTATTGCCTGCCAGTTTTTCAGCTCAGGCTGCAACACTGAATCCGGCGTCGGTAATCGCTTGTTCGATAGCGTCCTGTTGAATCACGCCTGCATCAAACTCGACGGTAACCATTGAGCTATCGAGATCAGCTGCCGCCGATGTGATGCCTTCTCGATTAGTCAATGCATTCTGAATACTGTTTACACAACCACCACAGGTCATTCCTTCAACACGAATTTCCACACGTTCCATTTTTTGCTCCATTAGTCTTTTTTTGAAAAATCAGGTTTCCAGCGTCGCAGCAACAAAGAATTGCTGACAACACTGACACTGCTCAATGCCATTGCGGCACCCGCTATTGTCGGGGTCAATAACCCCATTGCGGCAAGCGGTATGCCAATAATATTGTAAATGAATGCCCAGAAAAGATTCTGTTTGATTTTGCTGAACGTTGCGCGGCTGACGGAAATCGATGCGGCCACCAACCGGGGATCAGGTCGCATTAAAGTGACACCCGCCGTTTCCATGGCAATATCCGTGCCTGTGCCCATCGCGATACCCACATCAGCTGCGGCCAGTGCGGGTGCGTCATTAATGCCGTCACCGATCATGCCCACGGCATAACCCGCTTCTTTCAGTTCGTTCACCACCGATGATTTTCCGTCAGGTTTGACGCCGCCCCGCGCATCATCAACACCTGCCTGTCTGCCAATCGCCTGGGCAACCTTTGGCGCATCACCGGACAACATCAGGGTTGTGATTCCCATATCCTTCAGTGTCTGAATGGCAGACCTGGCATCACTTCGCAGCGGATCGGCAATGGAGACAATGCCCATGACGCCTTCCCGGTCAGCAATCCAGATGACGGTTTTTGCTTCACCCTGCCATTGCTGCGCAAGTTCACCGGCAGCCGATGAATCAATGCCGTTGTTGGTCAGCAGTTCTTCATTACCCACAAAAATATCCTTTCCGGACACACTGCCAGATATGCCGGTACCTGTATGGCTTTGGAAATGATCGACAGGTGAAAGTGTCAATTTTCGCTTCGTTGTCTGATCAATAATCGCCTTTGCCAGCGGATGCTCACTGCCCTGCTGGACTGATCCGGCAATAGCCAGTAATTCATCTTCGTTGCCACGAACAGCATGGATGGAAATGATGGTGGGTTTACCTTCCGTCAACGTACCGGTTTTGTCGAATATGATGGCATTCAATCGATGCGCACGTTCCAGGGACGCGACATCCTTAATCAGTATTCCGGAACGGGCGGCAGCACCTGTGCCGGTCATAATCGCCGTCGGCGTCGCCAATCCCAAAGCACAGGGACAGGCAATAACCAGCACAGACACAGCAGCAATCAGTGCGGTTTCAAATGTGCCATTTGCAACGACACCGTATTGAATACCAAAGGTCACCACCGCGATCACAATGACAATCGGTACAAATATTTCACTGATCCGGTCTACCAGACGCTGCACGGGAGCCTTGCCCGCCTGAGCGTTTTCAACCAGATGGATAATTTTTGACAGTGTGGAATCTTCACCCACTTTCGTCGCCCGGATTTCCAGCAAACCGGTGCCATTAATCGATCCACCGGTTACCGTGTCACCCTGTTTTTTTTCCACTGGCAGGCTTTCTCCGGTAATCAGCGCCTCATCGATTTCACTGCGACCTGCCAGCACTTCACCATCTACCGGGATATTTTCGCCGGGCTTGACGATAACAATGTCGGTGGCCTTGACTTCGGCAATGGGCAGCTCCCGTTCCGAGCCGTCGTTACAACGCACCCGGGCGACCTGGGGTCTGAGGTCCATCAACTGTCTGATGGCTGCTGTGGTACCACGTTTGGCTCTGGTTTCCATGAACTTCCCGGCCAGAATCAATGTGATCAGTACCGCAGAGGTTTCAAAATACAACTGTCCGTGGGCATCCTGAAGGGTCAGCAACAAATAGACGCTGTAAAAATAGGCCGCCGAGGTACCCAGCGCCACCAGCACATCCATGTTACCGGCACCGGCCCGCAACGATGCCCAGGCTCCCTTGTAAAAGCGGGCACCAATAATAAATTGTACGGGTGTGGCAAGCAGCCACTCAACCCAGGGAGCGAGATGAAAGCTGCCAAAACCGGCCATGGCGGCCATTTGTGAGGCCAGTGGCAAAGCCAGCAGGGCTGATGCAATCAGAGTGTATTTTTCGCGACGCAGTGCTGCTTCTGCTTTGGCACGGTGCACCTCTTCAACGCGAGCCTGCTCCTCGGAGGCGGAAACAATAACCGCCCTGAAACCAGCGCGTTCCACTGCATCTGCCAGCCTGTCCAAATACACAACCCCGGAAACCCCGGTGACATCGGCACGTTCCAGCGCCAGATTGATAGTGGCCCCGGAAACACCGGGCACAGCCATCAGCGCTTTTTTAATACGGCCTGCGCAGGCGCTACAGGTCATTCCTTCGACAGGAAAAGAGAATGTCTCGCGGGCAACATCAAACCCGGCGTTACGGATCACCCTGGCAACACCGATGACATTCGTTTGATCTGCATCAAAATCGATGTCCGCACGCTCCAGTGCAAAATTGACGATAGCGCGGCCAATCCCGGCGGCCTGATTTAAGGCCTTTTCCAGCCGGACAGCACATGCTCCACAGGTCATACCTTCGACCGGGAGGCTGATTGATGTCAGTTGATGATCAGGGCTTACTGGTTGACTGATGTCCATATAAAGTCACATTAACTTGAAATTGTTGGTCCGCGTACAATGGGGACAAATGTGCAGATTTTCAAGATATATCCGTAGCACCTGACAGTTAAGCTCTATTGAACAAACGGTTTTTTTTGTAGCCCGGCAACAGAAAATGTTCAAATAACAAGCAACGCCCTTGAATATGCCCCTTTTCTGTTTGGTGGAACCGCTTCGCTTGTTCCACCCTACCCGGCTACCGGCTTAGGGGGCCGCCCACCCATACTGTATATAAATACAGCCACTCAGTGTTCAACAGACTGAAAATCAATACTGATGCGTTTACCGGCCACTGGCCGGAACCAATTGTCTGCAAAAGCGACATGTGCCGGGTGTGTACGATAGCTGTCAATCACCGCCGGATGACAGAAACGAACCAGCCAGGTGTAACGGTAGCGGGCATCCGCCTGCACAGCCTCACCTGTAAACACTTCGCGCACACCCGGTATGGCGGCGAGCACCCGGCGGCCTTCGGCCATCATTGTCTTTGCGCCGGCATCATCCAGCCCTTCAACGTTGTAAATAATGAGATGCTCCACCGGGCTCCATGGCTGACACTGCACCAGTACTTCAGCGGCACGCCCCGCTGCCCCCCATAGACGTATGCAGCGTCCAACTTCAACGGCAATAACGCGGTTGATATCTTTTAGCAATCCAATGCAGTCTGCGGAAGTATCGGTGCGGACATTTTCCCTGACCTGTTTTCCCGCCATCACGGACGATGCCATGCCGCCGTTGATTTTGCTGACACCATTCGCGATGAGTTGACGACATTGCTCATGGGAAAGCCGGTTGCCATCGTGTATAACCAACGGTATTTTCAGCGCCTCATTGATTTGCTTCAGCGGTGAATAATCCGGCTCCGGCTTGCCTTTCATGCGTTCATATGTGGCATCAACAGAGATGGCAAGAAAATCCACGCCCGTGCGCTCAACATAAGCTTTAATCCCAGCAAGTGAGGTGCAGACAAGGTCACCGGGTTTTCCTTCAACCGGAATGCCGCAGGCCTGTGCGGTTTCGACCACTTGCCGGGTGATCTGCGTATTTTCTGCAGGATCCAGATGAGCAAGATCTATCTGCACACCATTGCAGCCAAGCCGGATTCCGCTTATTGCAGGTTCAAGGCCGCTACCATGATCAAAATGAATCGCTACCGGCACCTGTGCCCGCATTGCAGCGGCTTCCACTGCGGGCACCATCACCGCACCGTTAAAATCTGCGAGACGGGATTCTGTCAGACTCAGGATGACCGGTGCGCTCGCCTGCTCTGCGGCCATAATAATGCCATCCAGAAAATCCAGGCTCGCCACCTCAAAAGCACCGACCGCATAACCATGGCCATAGGCATGGTGCAACATGTGTTTCATGTCAACTAACGGCATAATGCATTACCTTGAAACGGTCAATCAGCGTCGTTAATTTTGCCCGGCACGCAGCGCAGCGATGCGCTCTTCCAGGGGCGGGTGTGAAAGAAACAGCCGTTTCCAGCCTTGCGCACCACCACCGGCGATACCAAATGCCGCCAGCTGATCCGGTAGCTGCACCGGGTCATGTGACGCCCGCAAACGCTGCAAGGCGGCCACCATCTTTTCCCGGCCCGCCAGTTCCGCGGCACCGGCATCAGCGCGAAATTCACGCTGGCGACTGAACCACATGACAACCGCGCTGGCGAGGAAGGCTAACACCAATTCTGCAACAATAGTCGATACCCAATAACCGAGTCCTGGACCACGATCATTCTTGAGAATGACCCGATCCACTACCCAGCCAATAACCCGGGCAAAGAAAACGACAAAGGTATTCACCACACCCTGAATCAAAGCCATGGTGATCATATCGCCATTGGCAACATGGCTCACTTCGTGCGCCAGCACAGCTTCCGCTTCGTCCCGGTTCATGTTTTCCAGCAGTCCGCTGCTCACTGCCACCAATGCATTATTACGTGACATACCAGTGGCAAAGGCGTTGATATCCGGTGCTGCATAAATGGCCACTTCCGGCATGCCGATGCCTGCACGCTGTGCCTGTTGAGCGACCGTCTCCAGCAACCAGGCCTCGGTGGCATCGGCTGGCTGCTTGATCACATGCGCCTTGGTCATAAATTTGGCGCTCCACTTCGAGATGGCAAGGGAAATAAATGAACCGGCAAAACCGATAATCGCAGCGAATACCAGCAGGCTGCCCAGATCCAGGCCGTAATTGGCGGTAAAATAGCTCTCCAGCCCCAGCAGACGCATGGAGATGCTCAACACAATTAATACACCAATATTGGTCAGTAAAAAAAGTGCAATCCGTTTCATGTTAATCGACACGCCTCATTTTTGTTAACGTTACAAACCTCTGTGATTCATACCTGTTTTCAAACGCTTGTCCTGCTCTGACAACAGTATTCCTGCTTTTTCTCACAAATAACCACACAACCCACTATGGTGACGATAAATCAAAGTACAAGCCATCCGTATAAACCATTAGCCTAGTGGTTTCATTGCCAGTTAATTACGTTTCCTCATCCCCCATTTCATGCTCGCCCGACCAACCCGATGCTTTTGCTTTCTGGATTGCCTGCGCATAAATTTCACGATGACGTGTCGCCAATGGCTCAGGCAAGCGATTAACCATGCAGCCGTATTTATCCCATTCAGCATTGACCTTTTGCAACAAGGCATCGATCCCACCCAGAGTCCAGCCTTCGCAAGTTTCGGTTTCAGGAATAAGTTCAAATACCCAGGCATCCCTGATAATCTTTCCAACGTTGGTCATACCACCATTCATGTCGTTATCAAGACCGATATACAGGTTCGGTTTTTTCATCATTTTTCTCACTTGAGCGCCTTAACCGTACACAAAGTATGACCAGGGCACTGGCTCAACAGTTAATAATGAAGCATCTTACCATGGCAGATAACCGTTGACGCACCCGCAGAAACGGCAAAACGCGCCTGCAATGGCCGCTGGTATTTTCTGGTAACCTGTTCCCGGGAGAATCGTCAACAACAAGGAGAAAAACAATGGCCGGGAAATTTGTTATCACAACAGGCAAAGACGGTAAAGACTATTTTGTTTTAAAAGCAGGAAACGGTGAGGTTATTCTACAATCTCAAGGCTATCATTCATCCACTGGATGTGCAGGTGGAATTGAGTCGGTAAAAACCAATTCTCAACACGAAAACAAATTTGAACACAGAGAGGCAAAAGACGGTAGAACCTACTTTGTTCTCAAAGCCAATAATGGCCAGGAAATTGGCCGGTCTCAAATGTATAAAACGGAAAGCGGCTGTCGCAATGGCATGGATTCAGTGGCAGTAAATGCAGTAAATGCCATCGTTGTTGACGATAGACAAAACAGCCCGCAATTCTAGCCGACGGTTAATTGTTTAATCAACGAAATCGGAATGCCATCCTTATCCTGTGAAACACTGGCATTCTGGAATACCGCCAAAAGCCCTGTACTCAGGTATCTGCCGAAGCGTTAACGTTTTTTATCACAATGCCCAGGTGCTTGCCTGGCCTCACTAACAACACAGAAGGACAGACAAGCACCTGATTAAACTACGGCGGTACAAGCCCATACAACCACTTGGAGACATACGCTAATCTACCAGAGCGCATACCCGTCATATACAGATCTCCAGCACCTGAAGCCTCAAGCCCTTGCACCGAATCCCAGGAGCCTGATGACACAATGATCTTCGTCTCAACATAACCACCCCCGGATGTAAAACGAGATAAGAAGACACTGGGATAGCTGGGGCCGGCAACATTATTGGTACCAGGCCCCGGATCAAAATCTACCGTTCTCTGAAAGGTACCTGCAAGGAAGATATCACCCTCCTTACCAACCACCACACGCTCACCACGATCATATCCGTTCGCGCCGCCAAAGGTTTGTGTCCAGCCATAGCTGCCATCGACATTGAGTTTTGTCAGATAAATATCGTAGAAGCCAAAACCCGAATGCTGATCGACACTTGCGGTGGGATCAAAATCAACTGTGGAAGAAAACCAGCCCGTAACATAAATATTGCCAGAGGCGTCTGCGTTTATCCCATTGGGCTGGTTTGTTCCACCACCGGAAAATATCTGCGTCCAGCCATAACGGCCATCCGCTAATATTCTGGTGATAAATGTGCTGCCAGTACCACCCGCCGTATAACTCTCGCTTGCGCCATCCCAACCAAAATCCACCGTATTGGAAAACCTGCCGACTATATAGATATCACCGCTATCAGCCACCACAATATCGGCACCAATGTCATCATAATAATTTGGCCCGTTTCCACCAAGAGTGCGTGTCCATCCATAACTGCCATCAGAGTTCAGCTTTGTCACGAAGACATCGCCTGCACCTGCGGCCGTTCGCGTATCAATACCGGCACCAGGATCAAAATCGACATTACTGCCCGCAAAGTTCCCTATCACATAAATATCACCATTGACATCCAGGGCTATTCGCTGTGTCAAAACACCGACTGGTTCGCCAAATACCCGTGTCCAGCTGTAACTGCCATCTGCATTCAGTTTCGTCACAAAAGTCTCTATCGATCCGGTAGCAGTGCGAATATCACCGACTCCCGCAGGATCAAAATTAACAGTGCCTTCATACGTCCCCATCAAGTAAATGTTGCCAACATTGTCCACAGCGATATCCCGACCGTAATCACGACTGGTGCCACCAATTGTCTGCGTCCAGCCATAACTGCCATCCGCATTTACACGAACAAGATAAATATCAGCACTACCGTTAGATGCATGAAGATCAACGCCGGCAGTGGGATCAAAATCGGTACTGCTGCCACTGAAGCTGCCAATGATATACATATTACCTTCATCGTCAACGGCACTACCTGCGGCAGCCTCATAATCCAGGTAGCTGCCATAGGTCATCATCCATCCAGGATTATAAAAGGTGGGAAGTGAAGCATCCGGGACGTTAGGATCAGACCCGGCAAGAAATTCTTCAACGTTAGTATACCCGTCACCATCATTATCCCGTTGTGCATCATCGCTGTTCAACGGATCAAGACCATTAGCCAGCTCAAAAGCATCCGGCATTCCATCATCATCACTGTCCAAGTCCCACTTTCTGACAAAAGCCTCCGAATAAGTCGATGACTGATAGTTATCGACAGCAGGGCCGGGATCGAAGTCTGTCAAGCCAGTGCTCCAGGATGTTGAATCGCGGTATTCACCTACTTCAATCACTGAACCCACAGGATCCACGGTAATACCACGCACCACATCAGTAGCAGAATAACTGCTGACAACCTTGGTCCAAACATAACCGCCATCAGCCTTGAGGTGCGTCATAAAAGAGTCAAAACCAGAACCCCAACGGGTATAACTGTCTACGCTGGTACCTGAATCAAAATCAATCGTCCCGAAAAATTGTCCACCAAAAAAAAGACCTCCCGATTTCCCCACCGCGACACTGTATGAGCGTGAAAAACCATTGATGGTATACGTCCAGCCACCATAGCTGCCATCTGTCATCCACTTGCTGATATACGCATTGGTGCCAGCCGTTGCCGAATGGTGGTCAACACCCGTGCCAGGATCAAAGTCCACTGTGCCACGGAATTCACCTGTAATATACAACTCTCCATTTTCACCTAGAGCTAACGCATGGGAAGCATCATGCCCGCTACTGCCAGCGACTGTGTTTACCCAACCAAAGTCGCCATTCGGGTAGTATTGTGCTACAAAAATATCGCGTCCCCCTGCTGAGGCATGCTGTGCTACACCTGTACCGATATCAAAATCAACGGTGCCAGAGAAGGAGCCGGTAACATAGATGTTATCGCTGATATCAATCACAACAGCATTCGCTTCGTCCGTTGCAGTCCCCCCAAGGCTATGCGTCCAGTGATAGCTGCCATCAGTACCCAGTTTCGTAAGAAACATGTCGTAGGAACCGCTCAATGAGCTGCGGGTGTCACCGGAACCTGTCATATCAAAGTTGACTGTACCCACATATTTCCCGCTAACCACCACACCTCCGGCACTGTCCAGCGCAATACCGCTGCCAAAATAATCCCATGTGTATTGCTGTGTGCCACCAAATGTCCGGGTCCAGCCATAGCTGCCATCGGCATTCAATCTGGTCACATAAATATCCATCGCTTGCACGGCGGTGCGACTGTCAACACCGGCACCAGGATCAAAGTCCACCGTGCCACTGTAACCGCCGGTCAGATAACTATTGCCAAGATCATCGACCGCAATTGCCTGGCCATAATCCTTACCCGTGCCACCAAAGGTACGTGTCCAGCCATAACTGCCATCAGCATTCAATTTGGTCACATAAACATCACTCTGCCCTGCCGATTTGCGGGAATCGACTCCGTCACTGATGTCAAAGTCAACAACCGACCCAAAGTGACCCACCACATAGATATTACCAGCCGCATCAGTGGCGACACCCTTCGCGTAATCCTTTCCAGTACCACCGAACGGATTGCTCCAGGCATAGTTGTAAACATAATGCTCGTCATTCTCCTGCGCCGGGGGCGTTTGCTCAATTGCACCAATGTCGCACGTTGCCGCACCATCACCGTCACCATCCACAGGTCGCCCCTGACCGCGCTGGTCATCTGTGGCGCATGTCGCATTATTTCCGGCATCTATCGCCTGACTTGTTGCCAAAAGCGGCAGATAAGCCCCTCCCTGGGGAACACTCAAATTCACTGTGGCACCCAACCCAGGGGCTCCTGTCACATCATTTGCCTGCAATACAATACCGCAACCTGAAAGCGAACCAATCAGGTTGTAGTCCAGGGATTCTATGCCGCCACCAGGCCCACCGGGAAACCTGTCACGATCACTGCAATCAGGGCCGCCACCGGGTGCTGTATTCAGCGCCACGATAGTGTTTTCCAGCTTGATGGAGCCAAGGCTACTGCCATGAATTCCACCTCCTTCGGTTAACCCCGTATTGTATGCAATGGTGCTGTTGGTAACCGTAATGTCACCGATGGACTGGTTCTCAATTCCACCTGCCCCAACGGCCGTCGTATAAGTGCCACCGATGCCCTCATTATTCATGATAGTGGTATTCACAATCGATACTGTGGCGCTCCAGACGCTGATTGCCCCGGTTCCTCCCCGGTTTCCAGCGAAGGTACTGCCTTCTATCAGCGCAGTACCACCCTGCAAATGAACTGCCGCACCATCTCCCGTCGCGCAATCGCCCATCGAGGTCACTCCAGGTACATTATTGATAAACGCGCTGTTGATTATGGTGAGACTGCCCTGACTATCAATTGCCCCGCCGGAACGGGCACAATTACCGGAAAAACGACTTGAAGTAATAGTCAATTGGGCATTCAGATTATTTGGATCACGATTTTCAATGGCGCCGCCAAAACTATTGCCGCTAAAGTTATCCGCAAAATGACTGGCATCAATTGTGGTTATTCCCTGATTGAACAAACCACCCCCCAGGCCATCCGCCAAACCGTTACGAACAGTAATATTTGAAAAATTTGCTGTGACACCAGGCATAACATGAAAAACCCTGTCAGCAGCATTCCCATCGATGATACTGTGGGCCGAACCTGCACCTGCCAGTGTGACATCATCCATAATGTCCAGATCACCTGTGGCCGCCAGATCTTCTCCTGAACCACTCGAAGTCAATACATAATTCCCGGCAGGCAATATAATCGTATCCACCCCCGGCAATGCATTGGCGGCAATCACTGCCTCTCGCAATGAGCAATCCGAAACATCACATGAACCATCTGCAGTATCCGCAAGTTTGTTAACCGTAAAATCAAGGGCCATTGATACATTTGAAAAACCCAGGCAGACCAGCAAAACAACAAAACCTCTTACCGAAATTCCATGTAACATTTTTTCTCCCTAAAGAAATTCAGGCTCTATTAACCGGGCATAATCTGAATATCATATCCCCGCTCCTATCTGATCATGATCCATTCTTGTTATTAGGTAATGAATCAAGGTATACACAGACTTTATCTTTAACAAATCATTTACAAAAGGGACAAAATACGCACCCTTGAAAGCTAAAGAGGTGACATATGCAACAACCCGCCAACGTGGAAATTATCTCTGCATTGAAGCTGGCTCTGAAATCCCGGGGCATTACCTACCGTCAACTTTCTGTCACGCTGGGAGTCTCGGAAAAAACCATCAAACGGCTATTTAAGGATAAAAACTGCTCGTTGAGCCGACTTAATGAAATATGCAAGACCATCAACCTCCCTATTTATGACCTGATCAACTTTGCACACCACTATACCGAGCCGTCCATCAAACTCACGTCAAATCAGGAGCTTTACTTAAAAGAACACGCCCATCATTTTGCATTTTTGTTTTTTTTAATTACGGGACATAGCCTGGCGAAAATTCAGCAGACTTATCAATTGTCAGATCTCAGTATATTTCGTTATCTTCGCGACCTGGACAAACAAGGGCTTATCGAATTACGAGAAGAAAACAAATACCGATTGCTGATCGAAGGCAAATTGTTAGTGCAACTACACAGCCCTCTGCATGAACTCGTACGCAATGCAAGCCAGCAGTTTTTAAATTATGTGATTGATCACGATGGAGAAAAAAACACCCGTTTTAATACCTCGTTTTGTTATATGGCCCCCGAGATACTTGCCAGGCTTAACGAAGAATTACTGGCCTTGTCGCAAAAATATCGCAAACTTAGTTATCAAAATGAAATGGTTCTGCCAAGAGAGCAACTGATTCCCGTGGCATGGGCCACGCTGGTGGCACCTTATCAAAGATGCGGAGCGTGGCCTCTCGCCGAACTGGAACAGTAGTTGTTGTTCTGCTTTCCCGATGACCCACAAGCCTGCACAGCAATAAGACTTTCTGTAATAGCTAAGAGATTCGAGGGTAATCAGAAAAATTTTTTAGATTCGGCGTCACAAACGTTTATCGGATCGTTCAGTCTGTATGCACAGAGTCACGGCTGCCAGAAAATGATAAAAGCAGTGCATACATCCATTCCGGATAACCTTGATACTCCCTGCATCAACGCCGCCGCCCCGCCTTGTGCCCTCGCGCATTTTCGCCGGAACGCTGACCATCACGATGGCCGGGTTTGGGTCTTTTCGGTTTGTTAGGTTTCACTGGCCGACGATCCAGGCGTGATTCCGGCAGATCATGCACTGGTTCAAAACCATCCACCAGCTTGCGATCCAACAGTTTTTTCGTCAGCCTTTCGATATCCGAGAGTTGTTTGAATTCATCAGCACTTACCAGCGATACCGCGTGGCCGGTGGCTCCGGCACGACCGGTGCGGCCAATACGATGCACATAATCCTCCGGTACGTTGGGCAGGTCAAAATTCACCACTTGCGGTAACTGCTCGATATCCAAACCACGGGCGGCGATGTCCGTTGCCACCAGAACCTTGACCTTGCCACGTTTAAAATCAGCCAGCGCTTTGGTGCGCGCACCCTGACTTTTGTTGCCATGAATGGCAGCGGCACGAATGCCTTTGTCGTCCAGGTAACGTGCCAGACGGTTGGCTCCGTGTTTAGTGCGACTGAACACCAGTACCTGCTGCCAGTCATTATCGCGAATCAATTGTGTGAGCAGTGCCGACTTTTGTTTTTTGTCCACCGGATGAATCCACTGCTCTACAGTGGGTGTGGCAGCATTGCGCGGTGTGACGGAAATTTCCACCGGGTCATTCACCAGCCCTTTGGCCAGCTTGCGAATATCGTCAGAAAATGTCGCGGAAAACAGCAGATTTTGACGATTTCCGGGCAATGCGGCAATGATTTTGCGGATGTCGTGAATGAAGCCCATGTCCAGCATGCGGTCGGCTTCATCAAGAATCAGCACTTCCAGATGATCAAATTTCACTGCATTTTGCTGATACAAATCCAGTAGCCGCCCAGGGGTGGCCACCAGAATATCCACGCCCTTGCGCAATTTCATCATCTGCGGATTAATTTTCACGCCCCCAAACACCACCGCTGAACTCAGGGGCAGGTTTCTGCCGTAGTCACGCACGCTTTCACCTACCTGGGCAGCCAGTTCACGGGTCGGCGTCAATACCAATGCGCGCGCCTGATTGGCTCCGGCACGCTTGCCTTTTGACAAGCGTTCCAGTAATGGCAATGTGAAACCGGCAGTTTTTCCTGTGCCGGTTTGTGCAGCAGCCATGACGTCCTTGCCTTGAATAACAGCAGGGATAGCTTGCAGTTGTATGGGGGAGGGGGTGTCGTAACCTTTTTGTGCAACAGCCTCAAGAATCGGGGCACATAGGCCCAGGTCGGCAAAACTCATAAAATAATCTCTGGTGGGTGGGTATTTTGGTCGGGTTTCGGTCGGGGTGCGGAAAAAACGAAGCACCGCGATAGCGTAGCGGGCGTGCAGTTTACAGGAACCCATAGTTCAGCGCCATGGATTTTGACGCATGTCAGGTTTTTACGCCGATTTTATGCGAAACTGTCCCGGAACGGATGTGGCACACTACGAACACATTATCGGGAACAACGAAAATGAACCCCAACAAACTGATTTCGGTGCTGGTTTTATTCCTGCTAACAAGCTGCGGAGGCTCAGGTTCCAATCTGGGCAGCGGCAACATCGAGCAATCCATCGAACAAGGCTCACGCATTCTCGGCATGGATGTGAAAAACATCGCGCTGGTGGATTATGCCGCGGCCTACGGTCAGGCAACGGCTTTGGGGGTACGCGAGGTGAGCGTATCGCTGGACTGGTCTTTGTTTGAACCAACGACCGTCGGCACCTACACAGACCCCAATAGCATACTGCCCGCACTAAATGCTTTTTACCCGACGCAAACAGGTGACGTCACCCTGGTGTTGCGTCCGTTGGACACACCTGGCCCGCGTTTTCCCACAGACCTGACCGGACTGACATTTGACAATCTGTTGGTGATCAACGCCTTCAAGGATTTTCTGACCCACCTGCACAGCCAGCTGCCCACCCTCAACGCCAGCGGAAAGCTTAAATGGATTCACGTCGGCAATGAAATCGACGCGACTCTGGGCAGTAACGCGACGCAATGGCTACAGTGGCAAACCTTTTTTAACGCGGCCAAGACCCACATTGAAACTCTCTGGGGTGTCGATGTGGTGGTCAGCAGCGTTGTGCAATTTGGTGCATTGACGAACGACAGCGTTCGTCCACTGTATTTGGATTTCCTGCCCGCTCTGGACAGTGCTGCGTTAACTTATTATCCACTGAACGGGGATTTCACGGTAAAACCACCCTCGGTGGTCGCTGCGGATTTTGATTTTATGACCAGCACCATCATCAGCAAGCCCATTCTGTTGCAGGAATGCGGTTACCCTTCCGGCGCGCTGAACGCAAGCAGCGAATCACAACAGGCTGACTTTGTCACAGCCGTGTTTGATGCCTGGGACACACATCAGGATCGCATCAATCTGATTGACTTTGCCTGGCAATATGACGTGGACGAAGCGACCGTTGACCAATGGGTCATCGATTTTGGTATGAGTGGCCAGACCAACGAAGACAAATTCAGGTCTTATCTACAAACACTGGGGTTAAGCAATAACGACAGCACAGAAAAGCTGGCCTTGCAGCGCCTGAAAGATGAGCTGCAAGCCCGCTCGTGGGGGCAATAACCCGGGACAAGCGCTACTCCACCGTCAAGGCCAGATGAAAGACCACATCCGGCGAAGCCCGCACGGTGAGGTCTTCTCCCACCATCACATCCAGCCGGACATTTTTTGCCAGGCGTATATCGCCCCCCATGAGCAATTGCACAGCGGTCGCATTAATTTGTCGCAGATCACTACCGCCGTAAAACGGGCCATTAATGTCAGCTTGCAGTTTCAGCGTTATCCACGGCAATACCTGTGCGCCTGCGCCCACACTGGCAAACGCAGTAACGCGGCGTTGTTGATCCGCCAGTACATCACCTTTGCCCATGAGCAACAATCCACCACCACCAAAAATACTGCCGGGATAACCAAACCATTGCCGGGTACGGTCGGCAGTTGCCCATAACGCCGCTTCCATCGCACCACTGCCGCGCAGTTGATCACTGTCACCGGTGGGCAGACTCAGCGAACTGCGAATGGCCAGGCGGGTATCTTTACCGGCATCCGGCCATTGCCAGCCCGCTGTTAAACGCACATCACCGATACCGGAGGTGGCGTTCTCCAGCGATAACCGGGTAACACCATTGCGCTGATAAAAATAACGGAGCCGATTACGTGGTGCCGTATTTCGTCCGCCTTCCGGCAACCCAAAAGTGCTGTGCCAGTCTTCAATAAAACGGTCCAGTGAACCGCCATCGTGATTGATGTACGGAATCTGCACCCCCCATTCCCATCCCTTGCCTGTGCCACGCGAATACTCAAACGTGCTGCGGTTGGTTTCGCCATCAAGCAGCAGTTTTTCATTTGCGGTATTTCTGCGGGTGTAATTACTGGCAAGATCATTCACCAGCCGATAACGTGCGCGCGCTTCGTTCAGGATACCGGCACTGCCGATAGCGGGCAGGTTGTGGATTTGAATAACAGGGCTTTGGTTAAAGCTGGAAAACGGCACTACCGGCTGTGCAGGCAATGCGCCCGGAGTCACACTGACAAAAAGAAAAATGGCGCATGCAAAACACGCACGCCACTTTGAACGACTCAGTTTGCGGCCAGCCATTGGCGCGCCCGCTGTACCGCCGCACGGACTTGCGCGGGTGCAGTACCACCTAGATGATCACGCGCGGCGACCGAACCTTCCAGCGTCAGCACATCAAATACGTCCTGCTGAATTTTGTCAGAAAACCCCTGCAATTCTTCCAGTGACATTTCTGCCAGATCACGTTCGGTATCCACCCCCAGGCGCACCGCCTTGCCCACTACTTCATGCGCATCACGAAACGGGACACCCTGGCGCACCAGATAGTCAGCCAGATCCGTGGCAGTAGAAAAACCGCGCCGCGCCGCTTCACGCATGTTGTCACGTTTGGCACTGAGTGCGGGAATCATATCTGCAAACACCCGTAAACTGGCACGCAGGTTATCCACGGTATCGAACAACGGTTCTTTGTCTTCCTGGTTGTCTTTGTTGTAGGCCAGCGGCTGGCCTTTCATCAGCATTAACAGGCTCATCAGGTTGCCGGTGACACGACCGGTTTTGCCTCGGATCAACTCCGGCACATCAGGATTCTTTTTCTGCGGCATAATGGAAGAGCCTGTGCAAAAACTGTCGCCTAACTCGATAAAGTCAAACTGTGCTGAAGCCCAGAGAATGATCTCTTCGGAAAAACGTGACAGGTGCATCATGATCAGCGCGGCAGCCGACACAAACTCGATAGCAAAATCCCGGTCACTCACCGAATCCAGCGAGTTTTCCGTAGGTGCATCGAAACCCAACAGTTGCGCCGTGTAGTCACGATCAATGGGGTAGGAAGTACCGGCCAGTGCGGCAGCACCCAACGGCATGACATTGGTGCGTCTGGCACAGTCCGTGAGACGGCCATGGTCGCGCTTGAGATTTTCAAACCAGGCCAGCAAATGATGCCCGAAGGTAACCGGCTGCGCTGTCTGCAAGTGGGTAAACCCGGGCATGATGGTGTCCGCCTCCTGGTCGGCCAAATCCACCAGCGCAATTTGCAGGCGCGTCAATTCGGCGAGACAAGCCTGCAATTCGTCCCGCAGATACAGTCGGATATCCGTGGCCACCTGATCGTTACGTGAGCGACCCGTGTGCAGTTTTTTGCCCACGTCACCGATATTTTCGATGAGTCGTGCCTCAATATTCATGTGAACATCTTCGCGCGCAACAGACCACGCAAACTCACCCGCCTCGATTTCTGTTTTGATCACCGCCAGCCCGGCAACGATGGCGTCACGTTCATTATCCGTGAGCACATCCACTTTCGCCAACATGGTGGCATGGGCAACCGAGCCCGCGATATCGTGGGCATAAAGACGCTTATCAAAGGTCACTGAGGCGGTAAAAGCCTCAACAAAGGCGTCAGTAGGTTCGGTGAAGCGCCCGCCCCAAGGCTTTTCCACGTTGTCATTCATGCGTTTCTTACCTGATAATAATGCTGACTAATATTATTGATTCGTTACATTCACACCGCTCAAGCTGACGCGCAGTATAGACGATATCAAGGGGGATCATAATCCTGGAATCCGGAACAATAGCTCCCTGGCCTCCGCTTCGTTACACTTGATGCCACTATGACAAGCACCTCTGACGCAAAAAACAGCACCCAAACAGACAATTTTTTCCTGCCGGATTTCTGTAATGTGCGCATGGTGTTTGCGGTGGTGATCATCGGCGAACTGCTGGCTATTGTACTCACTCTTTCCCCCTTGCGCAGCAACGGTGACCGCTGGAATGATCTCAGCATTATCTCTCTGTTTGTGCAGTGGGTGGCGCTCAGCAGTGCGGGCATTCTTTGCCTCGCCCGCCCGCGACTGGCCCGCATGAAAGAAACTCACGCCGCCGCTATCAGCTATTTACTGCTATTGCTGACTACCCTGGTGATTACCGAAGCCGCATTTATCATTGGCGCTTACCTGCAACTGGAAAACTGGAGCAGCAATTTCTGGCTGCTCAGCCACTGGCAGGTGGATCTGTTACTGCGCAACCTCGGCATCAGCGCCATTTTCAGTGCCATCGTACTGCGCTTTTTTTACATCCAGCATCAGTGGGAGCAAAATGTGCGTGCCGAAGCACAAGCACGACTACAGGCACTGCAATCCCGTATCCGCCCGCATTTTTTGTTCAACAGCCTCAATACCATCGCCAGTCTCACTCAAATCAATGCCGATCAGGCCGAAGCTGCGGTAGAAAATCTTGCCGACCTGTTTCGCAACAACCTTGCCGATGCCAGCCTGCACATCAGCCTTGAAGATGAATTAAAACTGACACGACGTTACCTTGAAATTGAAAAGTTACGCCTTGGTGAACGCCTGCAATTATGTTGGAATGTGGACGAATTACCTGGAGATGCCTCCATACCACGGCTCATTCTGCAACCCCTGCTGGAAAATGCGATTTACCATGGTATTGAACCCATCAACCATGGCGGCACTATCAGCATCGATGGCCGTATCAGTAAAAACATGCTCCATATCAGCATCAGCAACCCTCTGTCACAACAGGAAAGTGTCGAACAGCGGCAAGGTAATAAAATTGCCCAGGACAATATTCGCCAGCGCCTGGCCGCTATTTATGGTGAGAATGGAAAATTAAACGTACAGGAAAGTGAGAAAAATTATACTATTACGCTGATCCTTCCTTACCAGCAAAGCAAACCGGCCGCAATCCGTAAAGAAAAGGTCCATCCATGAAAATCCTCATTGTTGATGATGAGCCCCTTGCCCGTGTGCGCATGCAACGTCTGCTGCAAAACATCCCTGATACAGAAATAGTGGGTGAAGCCAAAAATGGCAAAGAAGCCCTGTTGAATTCCAGCATGCGCCATCCTGACATTGTCCTGTTGGATATCCGCATGCCGGAAATGGATGGTTTGGAAATTGCCCTGCACCTCTCACAAATGAAACATCCGCCTGCAATAATTTTTACTACCGCCTTCAGCGAACATGCCCTCGCCGCTTTCGAAGCCAATGCGGTGGATTATCTATTGAAACCAATTCGCCGTGAGCGTCTGGAAGAAGCCCTTGGCAAGGCACAAAAAATCAACCGCGCACAATTACGGGAACTGGGGAAACAGGAAGAAACCAAACGCGCACGAAGCCATATCAGCGCTTACATGAGCGGCAACTTACAACTGGTTCCATCAGAAAATATTTATTATTTCCAGGCCGAACAAAAATATGTTGCCGTACGCCACTCTGATGGCACCCTGCTCATTGATGATTCATTAAAATCACTGGAAGAAGAATACGGTGATCGCTTCCTGCGCATTCATCGCAACTCACTGGTGGCGCTTAAATATGTCGAAAAACTGGAAAAGAACGCTGAAGGAAGATGCCAAATCTGCTTCCGTGATATCGATGACCGATTGGAAATCAGCCGCCGCATGGTGGCGACGACACGACGACAGCTCAAGGAAATGGGAAAAGCCTGAGCAACCCTTAACACTCACCGTTGCCGCCCCGGCATTCACAGCAAGCCGCGAATTTTTGTTACCTCGCAACTTCTTAAATATGAATTAAATACAAAGGACATAGAGTTTTTATGTGTTTTTCTTTGTGGCCCCTGTATTTATAACATGCCACTTGCCACTGACAACATCACTACCGCTACTACCATCAACCCTCGCTGACCTCCTCATACTTTTCTTAACATTTATTCTCACAAACAGACACTCGCCAAGCAAAAAGCGGGGATATTTCCCAATACCACAGGAAGTTTATCAGGTAAGACTGAGAGCATTGCTGACAAGGTTGAGGGCATTACTTGATTGTCACAAACCAGGCAACAAAGTATATCTGGTAGCTTGATTTATGGGGGTTCTTATCCCTCACTTGCACTCCTCTTTAATTGAGGAAAAACTTTAATTGTTATATGGAGATAACCTAATGTTTAATTCACAAAATCATAAAGGGCGTTTGATTTCGCACTTTGTTATATATCTATCACGAACGGGTTTTCAACTTTATCGCACACTACTGCATACGTTGCATGGAAACTCTTCTCAACAACGCGCAAAAGGTAATCAGAACATCCCAGCGCGACCTGCATTTACACATATAAAAGCTGGCAACATATCGACAGTAAGCATTCTCTTTTTTGCCCTGTTATTAACAGCATGTGGTGCCGAAGAAAGCAGCAATCATAATCTTGACTCCAGTCTTTCGACCCCCATCAACCGCGTGCTTACGGGTACCGTCGCAGTGGGATTACCCGTAAAGGGAGCTGTTATTATTATCGATACTGATGGCAATACATTAAATACACAAAGTGATACAAACGGAACATATACTGTCAATTTAGACGGTAGACCCGGCCCCTATCTGATTCGTGTTGAACCCGATGATAGCAATCTGCCTGCTTTATACAGCTACGCCACCGGCTCAGGGATTACCAATATTACGCCGTTTACGACGCTGGCGCTTTTCCTTGCCTATCAGGGTGATTTTGCTGAGTCTTTCAATGACTGGGCTGCGATACATTCTAATTGGAGCCGTATCGATCTCGAACAATCACACGCTACAATCAACGCCAATTTTGCAACCGACTTGCAAAATGCCGGGGTCGATCCGGTGGTATATGATTTTTTTACGGTCCCCTTCGAGGCCAATCAAACCGGTATTGATGCCTTCCTCGATAGCTACACAGTCGCTTTTGACTATAATGCCGAGGCATACAGCATCACAGATGCTTCAGGCCAACCCGTCGCCTTTAATGAAAATATCAACACCGCTAATTATTACATTGGCGCACGATTTCTTCCTGAAGCTGCGACGAACTGGAAACTGACCTGGACACCTGCATTTAATGGCCAACAGGGCGCAACCATGGTTTCGTACCACTCTGGAAATAACATCCCCTGGAACGAAGAACGTTTCAATGAAGTCTTCTGGAAAACACTGGCAGAAACCCCTTCGCAAACACCCATATGCCGCGAAAGTCCAAACACTTCCTGTAACATTGATATTCGGGTAACGCGGTTGAACACCAACTATGACGTTATCGGCAATGGGGAAATAGGGACAATCGTGAGAGGTAGTGGCGCCTACAATTGGAACATGAATGGCTGGTACCAACAGAATGGCCAACCGCGTCAAAATATCAATCTATCGACCTCACATTCTTTTTCATGGGTTTGGGAACGAATCAATTAAGTTGAGATAATTCATTGCGCATAGATTTTCGGATCAAGACGCATTTTTGTTAAGCATAAAGGGCTTGAGTGGAGTTTCGCTGTTAAGAATAAAACAGTCGATATAACACTTGAGCCCTTTGTTGCACTAAGGATCGCTCGAACAATAATTATCATTTTTGTATGAAGGAAGTCACCCTAAAAGTTGAAACTACCGGACACTGACCCTCGTCAATTTTGTATTTATGGTTTTTTTACTGACACAAGGTGGAACCGCTACGCTTGTTCCACCCTACGATTGGGGTGGTATTGGGGTAGGGTGGAACAAGCGTAGCGGTTCCACCATTGACTTAAAAGGAGCCAGTAATACTTGATTTTGCCTCCTGTCATTTCAATGATATCGATGCCATCATCAGTATTCGATGACAGAAAACACTATTTTTCACGATACACTGTCAAAACGGGACAATAATTTATCAATCCTAAGACGATGAATTACAGAGAGGCAACAGCTGCTGATCTGGCAGCAATCAAAGCGCTGCTCAACGCCAGCAAGCTACCTTCGAGTGATTGCGATAAACATATTGAAAATTTTATCGTTGTCGAACACAGGGGTAAAGTCATCGGCTCAGGTGGTCTGGAGATTTATGACACTGACGGTCTGGTTCGCTCAATTGTGGTAGCGGCAGAATACCGGGGAAACGGAATAGCCAAAAATATCTATCAGTGCATAGAAGACAAAGCCTGTCATCTGGCAATCACTGCATTGTATCTTCTGACAGAATCTGCAACCGACTATTTCAAAAGCCTGGGTTTTTCGATTAAGAAACGTTCTGAAATACCAAAATCAATCATGCAAACAAAACAGTTCACGAACCTTTGTCCATCATCTGCAACAATCATGTACCGCACCAACCTCCAGCTCCGCCCGGCCGGGGCCGGTCAATAACCCCTCGTTCCTGGCTGATTTTATAGTACGGGCAGCAAAAAAAGGGGCCAGGGAGCCACAGCTCCAGAACCCCGTATTTTGATGTCTTTTAAATAAAACGACTACAACCCAGAAACGTAATCTGAAACGGCCTCGATTTCCTTGTCGCTCAGCCCCTTGGCTACCATGGCCATCATGCCAGCCGGATCATTGGTGCGTTTGCCTGATTTAAAATCTTTCAGCTGCTTGATGAGGTAGGCTTTCTGCTGACCACCAATAACGGGAAACAACGCATTAGTCTTGCTTTGCCCCTTGCCATCTTTGCCATGACAGCGTACGCAGGCACCGTATTCACCCAGCTTTTTGTTGCCTTTCTGATAAAGCCTGGCACCGGCTTTGGCCGCTTTGCTGTTCGAAGGCTTGCCTTTCATTTGTTTACGGCTGGCGAAGTAGGCGGAAATATCCTTCAAATCCTGACGGCTGGTCACCATTGATGCCATGGCGCTCATGGTGTCATCCTGGCGATTGCCTGACTGGAAGTCCTGCACTTGCTTGAAAATATAACCCGCAAACTGGCCGGCTAAATCAGGGTAAGTGGCCGGATCAATACTGATACCTTCAGCACCGTGACATCCCTGGCACAGCTCCGATTTGGATTTACCTGCCTTGGGATCACCATCACCCTCGCTCATACCGCCAGCGATAACGGTTTCTGCGTTTACCCCCCCCACAAACACTGCTGCTGTAATAGCAACAAGCGCTGCAAACATACCGATTTTTTTTGTCATCGACCGATTTCCCTTTAATATCATCCGAATGAGTTCGGATTTTGGCTAAGACTACCGTGACGAAAGGCTTTGGTTTCTTAAATTATGGATGCACACGCACTTATGGCCTTGTATTTCCGTCACGCCCCTCAAAAACGCTAGCGCCCAAGTATATCAATCCAACCCTCTGCGTCAATTCCATACTGTACCGTTGCGAAAAAACGGAACCGGCCAGCGAAAACAGGCGTCTATCTGCAATATTTGTGGAACGATAACAAAAACAGGTTTCTGTTCTCCTCAGCACCCGCCGCCACAAACAAGCATTTGAGGTCTGGCTACAATGGAGTATGATCAGCGCACAAGTGACTGATCTGATAACAATTACACGCAATGATACACGTCATACTCACGATATAACCTTGAACAAACGGCGGGCATCTCGTGCGCCAGAACATTACAAACCCTAATAAGTAGTGGGAGTAAAGATGCGCCAATCACATCGCCAAAATACCATGATCAAAAAATATCTGTTGTTTCCCGCCCTGTTTCCCGCATTGGTTCTGTTGGCTATGAGCACTTTGGCCACAGAATCCAGCGCAGAAGTCCGCTACGTTGTTGATAGACTCATCATCACCATGCGCTCCGGACAAAGTAACGAACACCAGATTTTGCGCACCTGGCCCAGCAACACCAAACTGGAAATCCTTGAAACGAGTGAAAAATACAGTCGCGCACGCGGCCCGGACGGCACAGAAGGCTGGGTGCTGAACCAATATCTTACCGCCAAACCCACGGCCAAAATCCGTCTGGCAACCACCCAGCAAAAACTGGCCAGGGTCGAAAAAGAAAATGCCCGGCTCAGCGCTGAACTGGCCGCATTGCAAAACACCGAGGGCAAACTCACCAAACAACAGCGCGCGCTCTCTCTCGAAAACAAAAAGCAGGAGGATGAGCTCAAACACCTGCGCCGCGTTGCTGCCAAACCATTGCAACTGGAAAACGAAAATCAGCGTCTGAAAAAAGAATTACTGGAACTGGAAAGCCAGCACGAGCTGCTGCTGCAAGAGAATCAGATGTTGGGGGACAGCTCTGACCGCGACTGGTTTCTCAACGGTGCCGGGGTCATCATCCTCGGCATTATTATCGGGCTCATTGCACCCCGCCTGCGGGTGCGCAAAAAGTCGAGCTGGGGCTCCCTTTAAAAACACTTAATTCACATTCAGCACAGAGTAAAACCGTAGGGTGGAACAAGCGTAGCGGTTCCACCAAGTCCCCAGTTGTTTCCGGCAATCGTATTTTTGTCAGCGACCGTGAGCATGGAGGCGATTTATTGTTCCTTTACAGCCTGTTACAGCCTATTGGTGGAACCGCTGCGCTTGTTCCACCCTGCCCTCGCTGATGATTTTTACGACACTACAACTCATATCCTGACGGAAGCTCCTGGGCAATCGCTCCAATCTATCGGGAAATTATGCTGTCGTGACACTGACAAGTGGTGCGTTATAAACGCAAAGGCGCAAAGCCTTTCGTGTTTTTCTCCGCGTCCTTTGCGTCTTTGCGACCTTTGCGTTAAATACCCGGTGATTCTTAAAACAGATATTTTTAACGCTTAATTCGTATTTAATTGACTCACATCACGCACAGCACCGCGGGAGGCGGACGTGGTAAGCGCCGCATAAGCTTTAAGCGCTGCGGATACCACCCGTTCACGATTAACCGGCTGCCATGCCTTTTCACCCCTGGCATCCATCGCCGTGCGACGGGCATTCAGCTCTTCATCGGAAAGCGCCACACGAATGGTACGGTTGGGGATGTCGATTTCGATAATATCCCCTTCTTCCACCAGACCAATCGCGCCACCTTCGGCTGCTTCCGGTGAAGCATGACCGATAGACAAACCGGAAGTGCCGCCGGAAAAGCGTCCGTCAGTGAGCAATGCGCAGGCCTTACCCAGCCCTTTGGATTTGATATAGCTGGTGGGATACAGCATTTCCTGCATGCCGGGGCCGCCACGCGGACCTTCGTAACGAATAATTACCACATCACCCTCAACAATTTTATCACCCAGAATACCTTCCACTGCCGCATCCTGACTTTCAAAAATACGCGCCGGGCCGGAGAAGGTGAGAATGGATTCGTCTACGCCTGCGGTCTTCACTACACAGCCATCTACCGCAATATTGCCGTATAACACCGCCAGGCCGCCTTCGGTACTGAAAGCATTTTCAAAGCTGTGAATACAGCCGTTTTCACGATCCACATCCAGTTCCGCCCAGCGTTTGTTCTGGCTAAAAGCGGTTTGTGTTGGTACGTTGCCCGGCCCGGCCCGGTAAAATGTTTTCACTTCTTCGTCGGTGGTTTGCATCACATCCCACTGTTTCAGTGCTTTTTTAACACTGCCAGCATAAATCATCGGCAATTTATTATTGAGTAAACCTGCCCGATCCAGCTCGCCGAGGATGCCCATCACACCACCGGCACGATGCACATCTTCCATGTGATACTCTTGTGTGGACGGTGCCACTTTGCACAGCTGCGGCACCTTGCGTGACAACCGGTCGATATCATCCATGGTGAAATTCACTCCACCTTCCTGCGCAGCGGCCAGCAAATGCAAAATGGTATTGGTGGAGCCGCCCATGGCAATATCCAGACACATGGCATTTTCAAACGCACCAAAATTGGCCACGCTGCGCGGCAGTACCGAGGCATCGTCTCGTTCATACCAGGCTTTGGTAATGGCCACAATGAGATGCCCTGCATCCACAAACAGGCGCTCACGATCAGCATGTGTCGCCAGCATGGAGCCGTTGCCCGGCAGCGACAGGCCCAGCGCTTCCGTTAAACAGTTCATGGAGTTGGCGGTAAACATACCGGAACAGGAACCACAGGTGGGACAGGCAGAACGCTCCATCTGTAGCACCGTTTCGTCACTGGCATCTGGATTAACCGCCGTCAGCATTGCGTCCACCAGGTCCAGATGCACCTCCTGCCCGTCGATCACTGATTTGCCCGACTCCATGGGACCGCCGGAAACAAACACCGTGGGAATATTCAGGCGCATTGCCGCATTCAGCATGCCGGGGGTGATCTTGTCACAATTGGAAATACACACCAGTGCGTCGGCGCAATGGGCATTGACCATGTATTCCACCGAATCAGCAATGATCTCGCGCGAAGGCAGCGAATACAGCATGCCGCCATGGCCCATGGCAATGCCGTCGTCCACTGCAATGGTATTAAATTCCTTGGCCACACCACCGGCTTTTTCCACTTCGCGGGCCACCAGCTGCCCCATATCTTTCAGGTGTACATGCCCTGGCACAAACTGGGTAAACGAATTGGCAATGGCAATGATGGGTTTGTCAAAATCACCATCTTTCATGCCGGTGGCACGCCACAGGGCGCGGGCACCCGCCATGTTGCGGCCGTGGGTGGTGGTGCGGGAGCGATATACAGGCATAAGATCCTCGGTGTGCGTCAGCACATTGTTTTCAGTAGCCTGCAAGTTTACCAGATAGCCTGCGCTGGCGAACAGTATCAGCGAAAAGCAGCTACCCCGCGACGGTTAAGTCAATAAGTCCCGTACCCGTTCCAGTTTGCTGCGCACCTCGGCAGCCAACGGCTTCACATCCTCTCTTTCCACCAGTCCCAGCACGGCCAGTGGGTCCATAAAAGCCACAGTAATGGAATCATCCTCCTCCTCACGCACTAATACATTGCAAGGCAACAACAGCCCGATGTCCGGCTCGGCATTAATGGCCTGATTGGCCAGCACCGGGTTGCAAGCGCCCAGAATGGTGTAGGGCCGACGATCCACGTCAATTTTTGCTTTCAGCGTCGCCTTTACATCAATGGTGGTTAACACCCCAAAACCCTCTGTTTTCAGCGCTTCAGTGGTTTTGTCAACGACTTCGTCAAAGCTGCCCGCGACGGTTGTATGAAATCCGTACATTATCTTTCTCCTATCGATGTGTTTACTTTGCTTGTTGATTAGCCGTTACTAATACTCTAGCGGTCTCATGATGACATTTCAAACCACCTACAATAAAACAGCGGCGGCTGACACACCATCAAGGTGTTTGATGCGCCCGCACCAACGGCGATGCTTTGAGAACAGACGTAACGCGCCGATGAATATTGACAAGCCCAACGCAGCTTGTGACCGGCTCGGGGAAGATTGGTTTCATCATGAAAGAAAAGGAAAAGCAGGTGGTGAAACAAAAAGGTTTCACTCAGACCGGGATAACAATGAGATTGTTTGCCTTATTTCAGTATCTCTGACACAGGCCTTTGATTTCATTCATTGATTTTATTGGCTGGTGATTGTGTAACTGACACAATCACCAGCCAGCAAATATACGCGACAGAATATCGTTAGTGATGATGTATCTTGTGTACCGTCATTGGAATTGCACCACGGGTCAACGTCACAATACCTTCACTGAGAGGACTCGTAAATGTATTGGATGGGTCATTAGGGTCAACAAATGTAGTTATTGTAGGGGGTGTACCGGGTACTGCACCGTAAACATTACCATCAACATGACTGGCAATATCCAGCATCAGCAATTGTTCACCCGTTGGCAAAGTATCCATTGGACAATAACTGAGCGTACGTACAAATTTCGCAACACCATGTTTGTTGGCAACCGTGACATTTGGCACGCCACCAAACGGCAATGGAACCGGTGCTGGTTCAGCGGCACCCGGTGGGGTCGTCAGCCATATGGCCCAAATGGTCAGCAATTCATGGGGCTGATAATTGCGCAGTGTGATTTTGACGTGCGAAGTGCCATCGGCATAGCACTTCACTTTCATTTTACCTTTAACCCCGCGAAACTCTCCAAGCGTCAACGGTTGGTTTTCTGCGGTATTAGTGGGAGGAAACGGTGGTGTAACCGAACCTGCGGGTGGCAATGTAAACCGGGTTCCATCCGGTGCTGCGATTTTGGGAATTTCATGGGTACGCAGGTTTTTCAAACGGGAGTCTGGCTCAGGTGCGCCCAGCATTGCAAGGAGGTCCAAATTGGATGTGGTGGCGATATGCGTCCCCAGACTGGTTTCACAGTCGCTTTGTTGCAGTGTGAAAGCATCACGCATTTCGCCTTGTGCGGGTGCATCCGGGTTATACAAACCAATAACATCAAAATGCAAATCAGCAGGCAGTGGCGCAGGCAAACTGAATACGGGTGTATTGCAATCAGTATTGAATCCGGTTGTTGGGTGAAGTTTTTTAACCCAGGTACGCACATCACTCGCAACAGAGGTGGCAGGCAGCACAGTGATTGCTGCTAATAAAATAACCGGCACATGAATAGATAACTTATGCTTTATCTTTACAGATAACATATTACTCTCCTTTTTATCGTTATACCCAAATATAGTATTGTGGAGAAACTGCCATTGTTATTTTTCCATTATGCTCAATAAGCATTAATGCCTGTCAATATGCAACACGCATAACAGCCTGCTAACATTATTTAGCGTTACTTTGTCAATTTGCTGAATATCAAAGTACGGCAAAAATCGTGTTATGAAAACCGCGATAAATTATTAATCGGCTGCGTACATCTCCACCTGTCGTATGCTATCCATAATTAAAAAATACGCAATCAATGTTACTTGTCCATTCTTGCTCTTTTTCTCTAAAACGGACACACGACAGTAAAAACAGTTAAATACGTAACTTCTTTTTCCTCAGCGCTTTTCCGCTGCCTGCCCTCGGCCCGGGCGCAAAGAACCAGACTTGATTATTTTTCTTTGCGCCGTTCATATCTCACTAAAACAACAACATAAACTACAAATCTATATCGCTGGCCTTTCTCCCCTGCTCCAGCCAGCGGGCACAATCGGGTGATAAAGCCTCCTTCACCGCAGCGTGATAAAGCGCCATATCTTCATCATCTAAAAAATCACGCCATAAACCGCTGCCATATTTGTACATATAATCATCAGGCCCACCTCTGAGCACCATATTCATCTCCGGTAATATTTTATCCATATTTTTACTGATTTCTTCAAAGCGGGTTCGTTGTTTTATACCGGGAAATTGTGTTTCATCAATCGTAATATCAAGAAAGTGGGCAATACGTTTTATTTCGCCTTCTGTGTCATTCAGCAAATCTTCAAAATGTACCAGCAAAATATTGGGCAATTTTCTGAAAGACCACCAGCTTTGCGCATGATTGAGATGCGACCAATAAGGATATCCCTGCGTTTCCCATTCAAACCATGATTGTGAAATCCATTGTCGCCAGAAATCTTTGTCGCTACCAACATCAGGTGGAAATGACCGGCCTATCAAATCATCATACGTTGCCGCCTTTTTAATGACATCCACAGACAGTCCCCGATGATGATGTAATAAAGACATAAATGCATCGCGTGTGTCACGACCGACAACGATATATTTAAGTTGTTCATAAAACGTCAAGCCATTCAGCGGCAAATGTGATTTGAGTGATCGGCGATGGGCCTGATCTTCCAGCATCGCCTGCATAGGCTCGAAGGGGCTGAAACGTAATTCATACCAGGGAGAAATTTCACCAATCGGTCCCGGAATATTACCATCCTGGAAAATAAGATTGGCAACAATAACCTGCGTCCAGGTTGTACCCGCTCTTTGTGAGGTAGTAACGACAACATCGCCTTGTCGTGGTGAAAACTGATCCCATCGCTCGGGGTCAAACACATGATGAACGCTGTAATCATAGGCTTTTATGGGTTTTTCCATGGCAAAGTTCTCCTGAAGTCACAAACGGTAAAGTATCGATACATAATCTGGATAAGTCGGTTATACATAGGCAGCAAAAGATGACATTTTATTCACGGCATTAACCAGGTTGTTATAGTTTATTTGACTATTATTAAACGGCGTCACAACAGGGAAGATATTTGACATAGGCCGTTGCTCTTTCCGATAACTCAATAGATTAGCCACTGTACCGGTAGGACCAAGATCGATGTAACGGTAACATTCACTGTTGTCGATAGATTCAAGGGCTTCCATAAGCCGTATGGGATCGCGCGCCGTTCGCCAGAAGTGGTTTCCATCCAGGTATTCACTGCAACAGGTAGTTACCGTGGAATAGAGAGGCATGTGCAGCTGACGAAAAGAGTGCTTATTCAAAATTCCGGTATACGCATTGTGAGCCGGATCTATATTCATTGAGTGGTAACCAAAGGCGACAGGCAGAGATTGAAAACAAACACCTTTTTGACGCAAATATTTTTCTGCTTCATTTATCCCGTTAATATCACCTGCAATCACAAAATGTTTTCCATGGCAGTCAAAGGCAATATCCGTTGAATGAGATAAAATCTTATTATCATGATAGATGGCGATATCATCCAGTATGGCCAACATGGCTCCAGGCGCACAGTGCGCATCAAAACAGGCTCCTGCACTTGCGACCAGATGAACTGCTGTTTCGAATGTCATGGCTCCTGCAACAACTGCTGCGGTATATTCTCCCAGACTCATGCCACATACCGCATCAGGAATAATGTCTGCCTGTATCAGTGTCTCTGCCAAAGCGTATTCAATGGTGAGCAGTGCGATATTGGATAATCGACAATCACTGAAATTATCTGATTTTTGTTTTCCCGGGTCATACACTATATCGAGAATCGAACACCCGGTGACATCACTGACGATGTCCGATAACTGTGTGAGACTTTTCTCAAATCCCGGATGACTTTTACGCAGATCACTTCCCATATGATAATACTGGGTGCCCTGCCCCGAAAATAAAAACATATTTTTCATATTACAAATACCTTGACCTGCTAATAGAAATCATTAATCCGAGAACCACTGGCCCAACAACGTGTTGATTTCTTTATAATGAAACAGGCTCAAGAAATGATGCCCGTTTTTTATCTCGTGATACGTTGAGTCTGGTATTTTTTCGCCTAATTCCCGCGCAAATTTCGGAGGCATCAAGACATCGGCACCACCACTGATGAGCAGGGTTTTAGCTTTGACATGGTCTGCTGATTCGACATGTCTAAAACGTGCAATCATTAAAAAATAACGATCAAGAATTCGCCGGTTGGTCGTACACCAGACAAAACGTTCAATATGCCCTTCTTTTCTGAACGCTTTTATCTCGGGCATTTTACGTAAAAAACCAGGCAGCTTTTGAAAGTTTTCTTCAAATTCTTCAGCGCACTTAATGGAAAAATCTTCAGCTGATATCGTATATTCTTCAGATGACCAGGAAATGGTTGTGGTACTGATAAGAACAAGTTTATCCACATATTGCGGATAGTGTTTACAAATCGTTTGCGCAACAAACCCGCCCAAAGACCATCCAACCCAATGATTTTTTTTGTTCGGGACAATCTGAAGTTTGACAAGTTCATCAATAACACTCGTCAGAATTCCCGCCAGTTGTTCAAAATTATCAAGGTCATCCACCCAGTCGCTGCCATTCAACCCCGGATAATGTGGCACGATGATTTTATATTGTTTACTCAGCTCCTGTAGCTGGCGAATCCAGATAATCGCGCTGGAGTTAAAAGGAGGCAACAATATTACCGCTGGACCTTCACCGCAGACCATACATTCAATACTGGCCCCGTTGACTATTACATTTTCAGTTGTAATCTTATGCCTCACTCTGGCACTGTGATGGTAGGCATCAATATATCGTTTAATCGGTGCCAGTGTTTCTCCAAATTCCAGTGCGCCAATATTGCCAACATCTTCTTCCTCAACGGTGGACGGGTTGCCGACAGACAACGGTTCTGATGTGACCTGCCCATTGACGGGTTCCAGGCTGTCCAGGTGTGAGCTGAGCAGGATGCTGGTGTTGAATTCAAAAAGAGCGAACATATCCAGTTTTGGATAAATTTTGCAGAGTTCAGTGTGAATTCTGGTTCCCATAATGGAGTCGATACCCAGGTCACCGAAAAGTGTTTTATCCGTATACACATCAGGAAGTGCGCCCAAAACCTGTTTTAAGGTATCACGTACCAGTGTCAGGGTATCCGGGTGTGAAGTGCCTGATGCTGAAATATCCGGATTCAGGGTTTCCTGATTCGAGATCGTGTCAGTAACAGACGCACCTGCCACACAATTCATACCCTCTGTCACAGGGCTGACCATATCCGGTCGAAAAATATAACCCGGTAAATATGTGCGTTTAGCGTCAGAGTCGTACTGAAATCCTTTCACTTTACCGACAACCCAGTTTTTCGCCACAGCCAGAAGTTCCGTGATACTCACCCCCGTTCCCATCAGCTCGCTATAACCGGTTTCTTTTTCTTCACCCAACACCATGGTGGCGTCAACATGCCCATCCAGATAAAGTTTGAGACGTGCTAATAATACATCCATGGAATCATCACAAATCAGCGCAAAGCGGTAGCGATTGGCAGATCGCCCATATTGTAATGTTGCAGCAATATTACGTACTTCAAGCACAGAATTTAACAACGCCTGTTCTGCACGAATATATTGATAAGTCACCCGTACCATATCAACAAGCTGTTCAGGTGTGGCGGCACTGAAGGGAATAATGTATTTAAATCCTGATTCACGATCAGGTTCCGGTGCCTGAAACGATTCCGGTGCCTGCTCCACGATCAAATGTACATTGGTGCCACCAGCACCAAAAGAACTGATGCCTGCCCGGCGCACAGGTTGTGATTCACTGACCGGCCAGGGGGCCAGTTCTCTTTGTACCTTGAAAGGAATACGCGAAAAATCGATATTGGGGTTCAGGTTTTCATCATGCATTACATTGGGAAAATACTGTTGACTCTTTAACTGGAGCACTACTTTTGTAATTTGGGCAATACCAGCCGCTGCTTCCAGGTGACCAATATTCGACTTTAATGAGGATATAGGACATCCTTCCGGTGGCATATTTTTACCAAAAGCCTCAGACAGTGCCGACATTTCAATGGGATCACCCAATGAGGTGCCGGTGCCATGGCATTCCACAAAAGAAATGCTTTGCGGTGTTACCTGCGCAACCTCAAGTGCCTTGCGAACCGTGTCGCGTTGCGCATCAGGATTTGGTACTGTAAATCCCTGAGTACGACCATCGTTACCTGCTGCGACACCTTTAATAACAGCCAATATATTATCGCCATCATACTCGGCACATTCCCGTGATTTTAACAGAATCATGCCAACACCTTCGCTGGGCACATAACCAGTACCCCCTTCTGCAAAAGAGCGGCAACGACCATCCTTGCTCAGGGCATTTTTATCTGCCAGAAATTCATACTTGCTACGATGCAAGTTAAGATTAACACCACCTGCCAGAGCCATTTCACACAAACCGAAACGAATGGCATTATAAGCATCGGCTATCGCATAAAGTGATGATGCGCAGGCACAATCAATCGCAGCCGATGGTCCGGTCAGGTTGAAAAAGTAGGAAAGCCGGTTGGCATAGGAGAATATTTGTGAACTGTATGGTAAGGCATCCCCTTTCTGCTGGTTAGACTCTGCAACAAGTTCACTATATTCGTGGAAGGATGCGCCAATATAGACACCGATATTACCGCCCTTGCTCTCTACCCATTGCAAAGGGTTATAACCGGCACTCTCGAAACACCGCCAGGTTTCCTGCAATAACAAGCGTTCCTCCGGGTGTGCCATCAAGGCATCCCGGAAGCTCATATTAAATCGCCCGTAATCAAAATTCATGGGCTGGGAAAGAAATCCACCCCAGCGTAATTCATCCCCGGCTGCGGCATGCGTGTCAGGCACCACATCAATGCAATCACGTCCTTCTGCCAGTAATTCTGCAAACTGTAGTACATTCTCGGCCTGGGGATAGCGGCCTGACAAACCGATAATGGCAACATCATTTATGGATGATCGTGGTGTTTCCCTGTGTGTTTTGTCAGGCCGTCCTGCCGAAGCCTTCACAGCAGGTGGCTGTTCCTTATCGGGGTTGAGACTCAGATTCGGAATATAGGCACTAATACGTGCAGCGGCATCCCGAATGGAGCGTGCCGAATAAAATATCACGGGGTTTCGAAAGCCGAGTAATGGCTCCAGACGGGCCGTCAATTCGGTGATAAAAACAGAGTTCAATCCCAGATCGGAGATATTCGCGTCAGGGTCCAGACTCTTCAAGGGTACTTCGCTGATCTCCGACAAATAACGACACAATATGTCAACAATCTCCTCTTGCTTAGTCGTCTCTTGTTCTGCAACAACTAACACATCTGACATTTTCTCCGTACTCATTCCTTCACCGGCAGCACCCTTTACCTCTCGTTGTACCGTCACAATACGTGAAGGTATATGCTCGTCATACGGATATGCACCAGTACCAGCATGACATTCCTTTATTGCCATTTCTTGCTTCGGGCAGGATTGTTGCACATTAAATATATCGGAACTGTCTGCCCGTTTTACCGGGGGCGCTGATGGAGGCTTAAATAAAGGCCTGGAAGGCAAGGCAGGCAGCGGGAAATGTTGTGCGGCAAAAGGATAACCCGGTAAAGGTAATCGGCCTGGATTGGATTCATAAAATTTGGACCAGTCGATATTCTCACCACTGACCCAGGCTGCCGCCAGTCGATCCAGCCTCCCGTGAGTCATCCAGCGCTGGGTGAGCAGGCTTATTTCCTCTTCCTCCAGAAGGGCCGGGGCATTATCGCAAACACGCTGAAAACAATTGTCCGGCGTATGACCGGAATCAAACGCAAGCATTTGTTCTGTTAGTGCTTTAAGATCAGTTGCCACAAAAGCAACCCGGTGAGCCATCGGCATCCGGCCCAATTGTAAGGTAAAAGCCAAACGCATCAGATCATCTTCATGCAGTTTCGGTAAATAATTGATCAATTCATTGACGCGTGCCCTGAGCTGCTCAGCTGTTTGTGCGGATAATACAATGCAATATGATTCATGACGTATCTGCGCTGATTTTTTATTATCTACACCCTCAGCAGCTATGCCTTCATCAGCCAGGTACTCTTCAACGATCACATGTGCATTGACACCACCGAACCCAAAAGCACTGACACCCGCACACCGGGGCATATCGAAAGCGGCCTCCCAGGCTGTAGGCTGAGTAACAAAGTGAAACGGGGTTCCTTTAAGGTTAATACCGGGGTTCTGGTTGTTCAGGTGTAACGTTGCAGGCAGCTTTTTATGCTGTAATGCAAGAATCACCTTTAACAGGCTGGCCATACCGGCAGCCGCCCCGGAATGCCCGACATTGCTCTTGACCGAACCAAGGCCACAATGCGCCACTGCCGGGAAAGCAATATTTTTCTGTTGATACAACGTGGAAAATGTTTCTTTCAATGCATCAACTTCCACGGGATCACTTAATGTGCTGCCCACACCATGAGCTTCGATATAGCCGACTGCTCGCGGGTCTATATCTGCCTTTTTGTAGACATCCAGCAGCAGTTGTATTTGAGCGTCGGGACTCGGTGTGGCCAGTGAGTGCCTGTTTCCGCTATGACTGACACTGCTTCCCCGGATGACTGCATGAATGTGGTCACCATTGCGCTCCGCCTCAGCAAGCGGTTTAAGATACAGGGCACCGAACCCTTCAGCCCGCACATAACCATTCGCATTTTCATCAAACGCTTTACAACGACCATCCGGGGATAACATACCCGCACGACTGAATGATGTATGACCCGTCGGCATCAGCAGTGCATTAACACCACCAACGATAGCTGCATCGCAGCGCCCGGTGTGAATAGCCTGCAAGGCATGATCCACGGCCACCAGGGAACTGGAGCATGCCGTATCCACAGGTTCACTGGGACCCAACAGATCAAAAAAACGGGAGACACGGTTAGCCAGCATGGAGGAAGTATTACCCATGGATGTGTACTCCTGTACATCACTATTGCTTGTACACAGACGTTCGGCATAATCATGATGTGCAACACCCACAAAGACACCCGTACGTGACCCCGCAATATCACAGGGTCGAATACCGGCATTCTCCAGGCAATTCCAGACCGATTCCAGCCACTTACGGTGCTGCGGGTCCATCAGGACTGCTTCGTGTGGTGAAATATTAAAAAATTCTGCATCAAAATATTCAATGTCATCGACAAAACCACCCCAGCGTGTGGCCGTTTCATTGTGTTCTTTGTTGACATAATCACGCCACTCCCAGCGCTCACCGGGAATTTCCGTGATAACATTCCGCTCTTCCATCAGGTTCTTCCAAAAGGCCTCAAGATCAGGCGCGCCAGGAAACTGACCGCTTATTCCAACGATGGCAATAGCAGAATTTGTACATCCTGTTGCTTTTTTTACGGTTTGTGTTGGCGCAGACACTGATTTTTCCTCTTATTAAGATAGAACGGGGATAAAGGGATTAACTATCGACACTCATTTTTTTTCACTAACCGGCTGCACATCTGCAAGCTCAAAATAACCTTTATAACCCTGCATATAAATCGTGGCTTTCCGGTCAAACAACAGTATGGCCTGTGTGCGTGTTTTTAATAGGTCATCATGACTGTTGCAGGATACCCTGGTCCCAACCGGCCAGGTATTATTCCAGGCAGTCACTGTTTTTTTTGCATCCTCAATAGCGGATTTATTATCACGAGCAAGATTGACTTCAGTACTTTCCATATCAACAGCCGTATCAATGGCTTTATTCGCTGTTCTGGTCTGTGCCTGTATTTTTTCGATCAGTGCTGTCAGTACGTGACCAGCGCCCAATTCCTTAAATTCTGTCACCCCCAGATCCATCATATAACGAATACTTTCTGACCATTTAACGGAAGAGGTAATTTGAGCCGTCAAATTTTCTTTTATTTTTTCCTGCGTATACGGTCTTGCATGCACGTTTGAAATAACGTCTATTGTCGGAAAAGAGAAGGTAAACTGATAAATATATTTTTTGAATTCAGTGGCGGCTGGCTTCATATAACGGGAATGAAAAGCACCACTGGCATTTAACGGAATAAACTTTATATTTCCTTCGCTGAATATGGATTCCGCTCTGGCAATATCCTCCTTCAGCCCGGAAATAACCGTTTGGTTATGCGAATTATAGTTAGCAACATCAATCGCCAATAAATCATTATCCTTGAGCAACCGGTCTATTTCATCTTCTGTTGACCCTAAAATGGCAGCCATTGCACCTTTTGGTGCCCGGCTCATCAGCTCACCCCTTTTTTTGACCAGTTTTAGCCCATCTTCAAAACTAATAGCACCTGACGCCTGAAGCGCGTTATATTCCCCAAGACTGTGACCAGCCAGACATCCAGGAAAATGTTCTGTTTTTTTTATCTCATCCTGATAAGACAGCGCATTAACGACGTACAATGCAGGCTGCGTATATTGTGTAAACCCCAATTGCCGTTCAGGATCATCAAGGCACAATTCGGCAATGGAATATCCCAATATTGTATCTGCCTGTTGAACCAGGTCGCCATACTGCTCAAAGAGTCCTTTTCCCATTCCCTTATATTGAGACCCCTGCCCCGGAAATACATAAGCCTTCATGTTCAACCTCCTTTAATCCATAACGAAAATAATAGTCAGGATCCGCATCCGCATTTTTCATTAATGTCCGAATAATTCAGTGATTTTTTCCCTTACCTCAGTCAGCTGGAATGTTTTTTGATGCATAATCACTTCCTGATCAATAATTTCCGGAAGTTCCTTGCGCAAAGAAGAAACCAAATGATCCTTTAATATAATTAGCGAATCCCTCGGTTTTTCAGCCAGCCCGGAAGCCAACTGAAGCGCGGTGTCCAGAACATCTTTCCTCGGCACAACAGGAAATGGAACACCACGGTTTCCAAGCTCTTCACCACGATATCGTGCGGCATTCATCAGCATTTCATTCGCCAGACTAAAACCCAGTTTTTTAGGTAATATGTAGGTCGCTCCCATTCCCGGCGTAAAACCATATTTCATGAAATTCGTGGTATAAATACTCTCACGACTTAAAATCACAAAGTCACAAAACAACCCCATGACAAAGCCCCCACCGATACCGTGGCCCTGCATCGCAGCAATAACAGGCACCTGACATTCCAAAGCCAGAGAAAAAATACCAATATCAGTGAACTTCATATTGCCTGCCTGTAACGTCAACAGCTCCTCCTGCGTCCCGCCCGAAGAGAAATAGCTGTCATACCCTGTCAAAATCACCACTTTAATGGTTTTATCTTTACCAATGGATTCAAAAACCGTGATAAGCCCGGAAATCAGTTCCTTTGAAAACGTGTTTTTATGCAACCTGTCCTGCATGGTCACCTGGACAATATGCGGTGCAATTTCACACAACTCAACAACGGGTTTTTCCAAGGTCTGTCTCCAGTACATAACTATATTTGATGATTAAAACGTTATATGTCCCAGGGAAACTTTCCTGTTTTCACATAACGACAGATTTTTTCCCGGTTATCAGCATCTGAAAACATATCGCTGTTTGCCTGGATTGCCGGGAGCCTGGACTGAACAATAGAATCATTTAAAGAAAACATATAGGCTTTATATTTCGTGATAGCAGGTTTTGAAATACGCCGAAGTCGAAGCAAATGTTTTCGTAATAAGGAGTCACTATCTGCATCACAGGCATCAATCAATCCCCAGGAAAGTGCCTGTTGAGTGGATATGGGTTTATTGAGTAGCGTCATATAGTTTGCCTTGTTCTGTCCAATACGACGAATCAAAAAAGGTAATACACAGGCAGGGAACAAACCGAATAACAATTCCGATAAGCTGAATGAAGCCGTTTCATCCGCAAGCACAATATCGCATGCGGAAACAAAACCGACACCACCTGCGTTGGCCTTTCCCTGTACGTGTGCGATGGTAATGTAAGATCCCGTAGCCAGCTCAGTCCAAAGGTCATATAATAATTCCGGGTCTTGTGCTTCCGTATTACCTGTCCCCCCTGCCATGCTTTTTTCAATATCCTGAAAATCTGCCCCAAAACAAAAAACCTCCGGCAAACCTTCCAATACAATAATGCTGCAATCCTGGCCATATAATTCAAGCGCATGCCGACACTCACGAACCAATTGATTATTGATGGTATTGCCTGCTTCCGGTCGATATAATTTCAGGTAACAAACCGGCTCATCCACTCTGACCTGTATCGTGTGGTAGCTCATTGCACCCACTCATATAAACGATGATATTCCTTGATTTCTTTCAGGAACAAGCGGGGCATATTCACTGATTCCCGGGCCTCAGCAATAAATGCGGTATCCAGCGTCACATTTCGCGTGCCAAACCGGACAGTTGCACTTTTCTCTATCAGGGCATCATACTCATCCATTGATAACTGATATCGCTGGTGCAGATTCTCTGCTATGCCGAAACTATGCATGCGTTGCTGACTTTCCAGGGTTACAACACCACTGAAAAACTCAGAACAGCAGCCTGATCCGTATGAAAAACACCCGATTCTTTTCGGCGTATCAAATGTGCCATTTTCAATAGTGCTGGCCAAAGATAAAGCCGTAGTCGCCCCCATGATATTGCCCACCCGTTGGCAATAAAAAAGCCCAGGAAAGACTCTTTCTTCAAAGTCTGCTTCAATGACATCCGGTTTTGCCTTGCGCATTTTTCGCATCATGGTGCGATGAGCCCCTTTGATCATTCCGCCGAAAGGAGTATGAAAAGCAAGGTATGAAAAACTTTCCAGATAATCCACGCCCGGCACACGTTTTTGATATTCAGTGAACGACTGCTCCAGACAATCCAGGTAAGACAGCAGGGACAAATCGGAATCACCTGCTTCACTATCTGCAACGGGCCGACACGTATCCATCACCTCGAAACCATAGTACCCGTTTGCACCAACATCGACCTGGAAGACATAAGGACGGTCACTTACCAGCATCGCTGCGGCTCCAGCACCGGAACTGGGCTCCGCAAAAGACCAGCCTTCAGACAATACCCCCCCTCCCTCTGCTACCAGAAAGCGTGAAATATCCGTCGCAATCACTAATGCCTTGGCTCCGGGGGATACCTGAGACAACACAAAATTTATCCCCATCTGTAGCCCCGTTGTTCCTGAATAACATGCACTTTTAATTTCAAACGAACGGCAATTCCGGTTTAATCCTAAATAATCATGCATGTAGGAACTCATGGATTTCCCAAAATCAAATGAAGACTCTGTACAGGTAATCAACATTTCAATCCGGTCTCTTTCGCTGTCACTCAAGGCATCGATAATCGGTTTTGCTGCATTTACACCTAAAGAAACAGGGTCTTCATACGGTAACGCCACAGATTTTTCTTTCATCAACAAATTGTCAAACCGTGTCTTGTCCAGACCACGATGGCTTGCCAGCTGGTCAACATCCAGATAAGCACTGCCGCCAAAAACATTCAGCATCTCAATTCCAACCGGTTGCATATCATTATCCTTTTACTTTTATTGCGCTCTGCTTAAAACGTGTAAATACTCTCAAAACCGGGAGAGGGAGCAAAAACAACTGCGCCGCCTAAAGGCATGGAGTTTTAAATTCCTTATTGAAGGACTTTAAAAAAATGGTACGCATATCCTGCGATTAATAAACATTCTGAAAAACAATGCTGGAATTAATCCCACCAAAACCAAACGAGTTACTCATCCCGAACGCTACCCTGGTTTTTTCAGACGTTGTACCACTAAAGCGGATTTTATGATCAATAGGATTTTCCAGGTTCTTGTTGGGGTGGATAAATTCACCCTCCATTTGCAAAACAGATGCAATAAGTTCAACAACACCGGCTGAATATAAACAATGCCCAGTGAGCCCCTTGGTCGAATTGACCCAAAGTTTTGAGACATGATCCCCGAATACCTGTTTAATCGCCGCCACTTCAGTAACATCACCCAACGGTGATGAACTGCCATGCGCATTCAGATAATCAATATCCGATACACGAACGCCTCCTCTACGCAGTGCTGCGCTCATAGCTCTGGCTTCCCCTGAAACATTGGGCGCAGTCGTGCTGACGGCATCGAGATTCATAACCGCACCCAGTATTTTTGAGCGTACTGTCGTCTTCCTCTCTGTAGCAACATCACAGGATTGCAAAATCACACAAGCACTTGCCTGACCAAATACAAAACCGGCATGTTGATTATCAAAGGGACGTGATGCCTGGTCCGGTGTTTGAAATTCATTTCCCCTGACCATTGCACCAATATTAACGAATCCCTGTAATTCTATGGGTGACAGGTCTGCAACAACACCTGCAACAAGACAGGTATCAACAATGCCTGCCTGAATCAATTGCACCGCCTTTATGATGCCCACATTACCGCTTGCAGAAGCGCCACCCACAACAAAACCTTCGCCTTTAATCGTTAAAATATCACTAAGAACACCAACTTGATGGGTATCCAGAAACTGAAGCGCATACCGGGGCGAAAGATATTCCGGATCAGTTTCAAAATCGGCATGCAACCCGTATCGGTAATTTTGAGCGGTACTCTCTCCGGCAACAATCACGCCCAGACGTTCAGGATCATTTTCCCGGGCAAACATTCCCGAGTCCTGCCACGCTTCCAATGCCGACAGCACTGATGCCTGAATTGAAAAAGGTGAACGCTGCGCACAATGTCTGGCCTTTTTTAAAAGTGTTTCAGGAAGATCCGAATAACGATAAAGACGATCTGTAAATGAAAATGATTTCATTTCTGCACCAATATCCACGGATAGTTTTGGTCCCTTTCTTTCCGCCAGGCGGGTGATCCCCGAAACACCTTCTTTAAGGGATTCTTTGAATTCAAAAATATTATCGCCAATAGAAGAGACTATTCCCATACCGATGATAGCAACTCCATGAGCTGATTTTTTTGTCATTCTATTTACCTGTAATTACCTGATAAACCCGCACATCCACTACAGCAAAGTTCAACGGCTATGATCGCGAAGCGTCAACCAGAACATCCACCATTTCTTCAATGTTTTCCACGCCGCCAAAACTGACCAGTGGCAGTTTTATGCCCAGCTTTTCCATTGAAAACATCACAATTTCCGTACGATCAATTGAGTTTGCTCCCAATGATTTTAGGTTCTGTTCAATGCTAACGGCTTCAGAATCAACGTCAGGTAATACATCTGCAATGGCGCTTTTCACAACTGAAAATATATTTTCTTTTTCCAAAATCAATTCTCCTGTAGTTATTATACTTATAACGTATTGACATTATTTCCAGAAATACAGTGTCGCCTGTCGATCAAGCATCAAGGAACCAACTGTCAAACAAGGGGCTTCCTGATATTTTTTTTGTGTTGGTCAATGTATCTCCCTCTGGCAGCTTACGATTGCTATCCGGTGTTGACATTATTTCCCGGGTAAATTTCTCCGGCCCGGAAACCCAGAAGATTTTATTGTCAAATGGATATGTGGGTAATGAAATCCGGTTGACTCTCTTTTCCCCGTACAATAAATCCCAAGGAATTTTCCCGCCTCGTACCCAACACTGCCCTATCTCTGCAAGATTTCTATCCTGAACCAGGTTGTGGATAAATTGATGATCCGGGATTTCACACTTTCCCTCGCCTGAATAACTTAAAGGCACAGAGGTGCGGGTAACATCGCTCATATTCAAAAAGTATTTTATGCCGCTTATCAATGCTTCACGATCAGGTATAACCATGGCGAACCTGACATCCAGTTGATCCCGTCCAACCTGGAGCGTATACGCAAAGCTATCCAGCGATAACGCTTCGTGTGCCAACACATAATTCAGCATCTGCTGCATAACGAGTTCAAGTTGTTTTTTATTTTTTGCGGAAAATACGACGAGTTGAACTGAGTCTGTACCACTGACCTTATCCTTTCCATTGACATATTCCTCCAGGATGACATGTGCATTAACACCCCCCATACCAAATGAGCTGACACCCGCTCTGCGCGGTATGGGTTTACCGGAATCATCAGATAATGCCTGCCATTTTTGCGCATTATGAACAACAAAAAACGGGCTTTCATCCAGTTGCAGATAAGGGTTCAACGGAATGGTGTTGAGACTCTTCACCAGCATCGCATGCTTTAACTGGAGCAACACTTTAATAACCCCCGCCACACCAGAAGCTAACTCTGTGTGACCGATATTTGTTTTGACAGACCCCAAAGCACAATACCCTTCCTCAGCCAGGGATGCATTGATGTCGCCTGTGCCAGCGTTCTGTTTTGACTGGGTAATTAATGATTTGAATGCCGTCTTAAGCGCATCAATTTCAATGGAATCACCCAACTGGGTACCTGTACCATGTGCCTCCAGATAAGTGACCGTTCGTGGGTCAATATTGGCTTCCCGGTAGGCTTTTTCCAATAGTTGTGTTTGCGCTATGGGGTTAGGCGTTGTCAGTGAATGTGCCCGCCCACCATGATTTTCAGCACTTCCACAAATCAATCCATAAATAGGGTCACCGTCTTTCTCAGCATTACTCAGCTTCTTCAGTATCAGTATTCCTACCCCTTCACTTCTTACAAAACCATCGGCATTGGTCGAAAAAGTTTTGCATCGCCCATCCTCACTCAACATACCAGCTTTCTCATAGGCAATATGCCCAGTGGGAATGAGTAACGTATTAACCCCTCCCACAATAGCCATTTCACAACCATCATTTAAAGCGGCGATTCCACGCCGAATTGCGACCAAAGAGCTTGCGCATGCTGTTTCAATGGGCTCACTGGGGCCCCGAAGGTCAAGATAATAACTGATTCTGTTGGGCCCTACTGAAGGTTGTGTCCCTGTTGCTGTAAACGCTTCAATTTCGTCGCCGGATTTTTCAATCAACCGGTCATAGCCACTGTTTTCTGTACCGATAAAAACAGCAATATTTTTCCCGGAAAGACTTTTTGGGCTATACCCCGCATCTTCAATGGCACGATAAACATACATCATGATCAGTCGCTGATTAGGGTCCATCAGTTCTGCTTCACGGTGGGATATAACAAAAAATTCAGGGTCAAACTCTGCAATCCCATCAATAAATCCCCCCCATGTTGCAGGCTGTTCACATTGCTGTTTTGCAAAAATACCTTCTTTTAAGCTGCTGCGATCAGGGGGTATTCTGGAAATACAATCTTTCCCGGACTTAAGGTTATTCCAGAATGCATCAAGATCATCCGCCATGGGAAACCTGCCACTCATCCCGATAATGGCAACCCGTTCTGAATACGAAATATCGATGACGCACTTTTCACTTCCGTCAGAAAGATTAATTGCAGATTTCGTATTTTTTATTAAATGACGCGGCTTTCCCGACACACCTGTCTTTTGGGGTATTTTCGTGTTTTTCGGTCTATTAATAGTATTTCGGCATTTTGTGTAATGCTGAATAACCGCTTCATTCGCATCAGACAATAAATAATCTGTTAATTTTTCCAGCGTATAATTTCCAAACAGAACCGCAGGCGGTATTTCTATACCAAAATATTGTGAAAGACGATGTGAAAATTCCGTCAAAAGAATTGAATCATAACCAAAATCAGAAAAACCGGCATCAACATCCAATAATTTCAGATTTATTTTTAATTGTTCATGAATTATTTTTTTCAGATCATTTCTGAGGTAACTTTTTAGTGTCTCTGCATTCAACGTATTTTTATGTATTATTTCTTTATTATGCAGGCTTTGATCATCACCTGTTGGTGATGTATACAGGAATCGTTGCTTATGTGGTGCCTGGCCCTTGTCGATAATCGTGAAAGCACACTTATTATCCGGTATGAATGCTTGAGAAAACACTTTTTCGAGAAAATCTTTGTCGGTGTCTCCAGCCATCCAGTCAATAATAATTGATTTACCACAAGTTATACCTTTCTCCTGAAGACCGTCTAAATCATTGACTTGTGCCATGCGACACATTCCCCGGCCCGCATTACCCGGGAACTGCCGTTCAACCATACTTTCATCAGACAATACATTGCATAAGAAATCCGGTGACTCATATGAAAAAACAGGATTCGAGTAAATGCTGCTGAATATTGTTACAGCCGATAATGACGTACGCTCTTTTCCTGTATAAAAAATACCATTGATGTCACCCATTAAATTCTTCATATCCACCGGCATATTTCCCAGGCTCAATGATTTCATTGAATCAACGGCAATATATTGTATATCAGCAGCCAATCCTTTAATTACCTGTAGTCTGCGCTTGAAAGAACAGATAGATGAGGAATGCATAACCAGAATAAGCTTTAACGCATCGGAACCAGCCAGATATTCCACCAACACCTTTCCTGTTTTTTCACATCCACATACAATCAAATATGTGCCGCCATATTTTATTGGGCTCATATCAGAGTGAATCCCGGCGTTCTCAAGCTCACCCAATTGTTTTTCAACTGCCCTTTTTTCCGGTAAAAATTTTCTGGTGCTATCAACATCATCATTTCCTGTGCTCTTGCAATCATCTGATAAATATATCCCGATTTCATACCCGGTTATTTTTACGCAGATATTCCCGTACTCGTCACACAGGCTGATGTCCATTTTGAATGTACTGCCACAGGAAGAACCACTCTTCGCATACCGTATCCAGGTATACAGGGTTCCACAAAGAGGCATTAAAATTTCTATTTTCTCTACTGAAATAGAGTAAGACCCTGCCATCAAAAACAAGTCATCATGGCATTTTTTTTCTCTCCCTGGTTTTTGTGACTTGTTTTCTGCAATATTACTGATTCCTTTTACGATAGCTGCCGCAGTTTTGCAGGCCAGGGTCATTGGTGTCGGATGCAATACGTATTCGGTATTATCCAAAGATAAATTATCCGGCAGGCAATGTTGGATGATAGCCTGGCCATCACCCGGAAAAAATTTCTGAATACCCAGGTCGCTAGGTACACAATCAAGGTTTAATAACTCGAAAAGTTCATCACATCGCGATTCATCAAGTATCGGGCCGCCGGCATTCTCCATCAACGCCGTTATATTTATATTTTGGGGTGAAACCAGTGACTTTAATAAACCGGCCCCTTGCACATGGGTGATCTTTTTGGACGAATCATTCTGCATTGAATAAATGGTATAACGCACAGAATCCAGATGATCATCTTCGTTGAACATCATCTCATGCAAATCAATATGCAATTTGACAGTATCATTTTCGATAACAACACTGGAAAACCACCTTACATCATACAGCTCGATAGTGATCTTCTCATGCTCATCCCCCAGCGATAAAATAATCGCAATTCTGGCCATCTCCAACAATGCCAAATCTGTCATTGTTGACACCTGAGAGGGTTCATTTCTGGTAAAAAAATATTCGCTGCCATCAAACACTGAATAATAGGTTTGAAAAAACAGATCAGACTTATTAACTTGCACCAGAGGATGTATAATAAAAAGTGAATCACTTTCTCCGGAGCGTATTGTGGTTTTTCCGTTTATTTTTGGTGCAACCCAATATCGTTCTTTAGAAAAAGGATAAGCGGGCAATATAACTTTATTGGGTTGTTCACCTTCATAAAGAATATTCCAATCAACAGGCATACCGTTGACCCATAAGTCCAGATATTTTTCTGTCATTCCTTCCCGCACCCAGGACGCCAGTAATTTTTCAGTGGCAACACCACCTGTGAACCGGGCTGAGATTTTTTTATTCTTTACGTTACCTTGGTAACATTTATTAATATTGACATTATTTCCAGCATATTCATCCAGTTTTTTCAACAAATCAGAAACAGAGTGAACAACAAATACAACACGTTCATCCATGCTGTCTCTGCCTGTCTGCAAAGTATAAGCGATTTCTTGGAGTGTCGGCGTGTCTGAAGAACTCTCCGCCATACCTGCCTTGAGGTAAGCGGATAAATTAGCAACCACTTCAATCAACCGCGCCTTATTCTTTGCCGAAATAGGAACAATAACCGGAGTCGGATTCTGAGCAACAATATTTTGCCCATTATTGGCACTATTATGGCTATTGTGTTCAGCTTTGTATTCCTCCAGAACCAAATGTGCATTTGCCCCACTGAATCCAAAAGAACTCACCGCCGCCACACGCTTTCCGTACTCGGGTTCTGCCCAGTCTTCATAATTTGTATTGATAAAAAACGGGGATCGTTCAAGATCAATAATATTATTTGCCTCTTTAAAATGTACGGTTGGAACATATTTATTGTGCTTCAGACACAATAATGTTTTTATTAAACCTGCCACTCCCGCTGTATAACTGCCATGGCCAATATTCGATTTCACCGACCCTATTGCACAATACTGCTTTTTTTTGATGGTGTGCTGGAAGGCATTTGTCAATGCCTGAAACTCAATCGGATCACCAAGAGGGGTTGCCGTTCCATGGGCTTCAACATATGTAATATCAGTCGGATTGATTTTATATTTCCGATAGACGCTACGTAACAGGTTTTCTTGTGATTTGGCGCTCGGAGCAGTAATGCCATTTGTTCTTCCATCCTGATTTATACCAGACCCTTTAATGACACCAATAATGTTATCCTTGTCCTGTTCTGCCTGCGCCAGCGGCTTTAGCATTACAATACCGCAACCTTCAGAAAAAACGGTACCATTTGCAGACTTATCAAATGTAAAACATCGCCCATCCATTGATTGCATGCGTACTCTTGACGTTAGAATATGTGCAATCGGTGTTGAAAAAATACTGATGCCACCGGCAATTGCCACATCGCTCTCACCATTACGAATACTCATGCACGCAAGATGTATCGCTGTCAATGATGATGAACAGGCTGTATCGACCGAAAGAGAAGGGCCTTTTAAATTGAGAATATAAGATATACGTGCAGCCAGTATTGCACTTGAAGTCCCCATAAAAGCCTGCCCATTGGTATCTTCGCCACATAATGCGAGCAACCGGTCATAATCTCCCGTCGTGCAACCAACAAAAACACCACACTTTTTCGTATTCAGTGCAGAAGGCGAATAGCCGGCATGCTCAATGGTTCGCCAGGCCTCTTCAAGAAAAATACGTTGTTGAGGGTCCATCAACTCGGCTTCCGATGGCGATATATTAAAAAACAGTGGATCAAATTTATCCACATCATCAATAAATCCACCCCACCTTGAATATGAGGTATGTTGGTTATCCGGGTCTGAGTTATACCAATGGTCAAACTCCTGCCATCGTCCTTCAGGTACTTCGCTGATACAGTCACTGCCGCTTTTTAATACATCCCAGAATTCTTCAATATTTTTACTCATGGGAAAGCGACAAGACATCCCGATAACAGCAATATCTGCATCATGGTTACTTTCATTGATCATTTCAGGCGACGTAGTAACTACGGGGCTTCGGCGTGCAAGCGGTTTTTCGTTCAATGCCTGATAACTGTCAGGTTTAACCCGTTGTAACCGCAATGTCTCAATACTCAAAATAACATTATTATTCTCATTGAGTATTTCCAGATACAATTCTATCCAGTTTTCATTGACATCCTTAACCTCGGCCAGTGAGATAAAATGCTTCCCGCGTGTTTCCCCAAGAACAGACAGCCCTTCAATCCTGTAAGGAAGAAAAAGGTCATTGCCAATATCCTGGGTACTGCTCAATTGACAAGGGCCATAACTCATTGCATTTGCCAGTGCTGCGCTGACCACAGATGGGTGCATTAAAAATCGACTATCCTCTGTATCGATTTCTATTTTTCCTATTGATTGTCTTTTTCCAAAGACAAGACTTTTCAAAGAACGATAAAATTGGCCCAGGAAAATACTGGCATTTTTTTCGTAAAATTTATCAATGGAAAACCCCACTGATTTTTTTATCGGCAGGTCATCTGAATACCGTGCGCCTGCTTGATCCTGCTGCCTCACAGAATGTAGAGAACCTCTGATATGAATCGTATCACCATCATCGCCGGATTGAGAATTTACTGTAGACCTCACAGTAAACCGAAGACCATGGCCATTCCTCTGAAAAACAATGGTAATAGCATTCGCCCATGTATCATTCCCCACCAAAGGGTTCACAATAACAATATTGTCGAATACAATTGCATCGATATTAAAATATGTCCGGCATGCCACAACGAGCATTTCCAGATAGGCATCTGTCGGGAAAATAAACTGGCCGAACACCTTGTGGTTGCTTAAGCAAATATTATTCTCTGTGCTTATTGTATATTTTATGGAAACTTCACCATTACGCTCAAAATCCCCTGCATAATGGCCACTATAAAAATATAAATTTTCATAAGATGAAATCATTTCAGGCGTAAATTCAACAACCTGTCGTTTTCTGGATAAACGCCTGTATTTTTTCTTATTTGTACACATTTTAGATATTCACTGATTCTCTTTCCATGATATTGCCCGGCATCCGGTGATTTCCTGGTTATTACAGCCATTCACCAAACTAATCAGCCATCTCGACACCTTGAATTTTTTCTTCTTCCCTGTTTCTTATTATTCTCTCAAGGTAGCGGGAAAACTCATGAAGATTTGTGTAGTCATATACCGCAGTTGCCATAATCGAAGTTTTAAACTGATCATTAATCGCTTTTACCCATTCAACACCCACAATGGAATCCAAGCCCATATCAATAAATGCTGATTCCGCATTGACATCCGATTCATCCATGTATAACGCTTTAGCCAGACTTGTCACTAGCATTTTTTGTAGATCATTCGCTTGCAAAAACATTGTTGTTTTTGAGTCTGATGAATTTTCCATTATTGGCGAAGGGTCATTTATTGATGAAAGTGCATTATTCTTACTTATTATTGCATTCTGAATGTGCCAGGTTTCTCGTGGCGTATCATTATTTGTATCCACTTGAGTCTCAGGCTCGGCGACTTTATTTTCCAGGTAGCATGAAAAATCCTTAATTGTGGGATAGTCATAAACAATAGTGGCGTTGATATTCAGCGAAAATTTTCTGTTAAGTTCATTAACCCATTCAACACCGACAATAGAATCCAATCCCATTTCAGTGAATTGCCTGTCAATATCCACATCACCTAACTCCATATACAAGGCATTAGCGAGGCTCTCGCTTAAAATCTGTATAAAATCATGATTTGTTGCAGATTGTGGCTCTGATAAACCCGATGTATTGATGGCATTAATAAGTGGTGCCTTATACCTTTCATCATTAATTGTATTTTCTGTATTTAATGACATACCTTCCGGCTCCGCCGGATAACCAGGTTGCAGGCTTGACAGGCTAATGGCTGTGGGCTTCTCGGAAATGTCCGGGGATTTTCCGGTGAAACCGCGCACCGAGGGTAAAATATCCCTGCGACTTTCTTCTTTTCTTCCCTCAAAGCTCAAACCTACCACCCGGGCACATACACAGCCATTGCCATCTATAAAATCAACATCCAGCTTGACTACACCTTTATCACTCACGGGAACCACGGGATGATGAACATTTCTGACCCAGGCAAACATATTTTCTGAAAATGCCTGATATATTTCCATTTTCTTAAGCATTACAGGAAGGGGGGATCCTATTGATAACAGGTTCTCCAATAACTTACTGTTAATCAATGTCCCTGGTTTGTCTCTGGCTATACCAATGATTGCACTCAACACCAGACTTAAGGCATTGGGGTGAAGTGTAAAAGTGTTATTTTTATTTTCCGTGAAATTATTTTCTAGTGAAACGCCTGATTCAAATGTGACAAGTGCATCACTATCTCCAATATTAATGGCTTTAATTGCGCCTTTGTATTGGAATCCTGGCATTGATTCAAAAATACGGTCACATTCATTTGAAAAAATATTTTTACTGCGCATTTTTCCGGCTAAAGAAATCACATCCTGTTTTTCATCGTTTTCTTTATGATGGATACAGGCACACCCTCTGACATGTAAAACTGTCTGATCTTCCTGGTCTTTTTCAGCGGAGAGGATATCAAAATGAATATTTTCAACATTACTGTCATGATCATCATCCAGCGTCAACGCAATATGTAATTTTTTATTCTGGTCTCCAACGGAAAACTGCTCCAGCCATTCAATATCTGACAGACAAATAGTTTTCCGGTGACGGCTCTTTATACCACTGGCCTGGAAAATAGCGGCACGCACCATTTCAAGATATGCCATGCTTGATAATATTTTTTCACCCTTCAATGAAGGGGCTTCAAAATACGGTTCCTCCCCGGTAAATCCAGTGCTATATCTTTGCATATACAGATCTGAGGTATTCTCATGAAGAAGCGGATGAATCTGTATCAGTTGATGAGGTGAAGGTACATTGGTGACACACTCAATTTCCGTTTCATCAATCCAGTACCTGTCCTTGCGAAAGGGATATGTCGGCAAACTGATTTTTACTGGCTTGCGTGAAGGATATAGCCGGCTCCAGTCAACCTCTATTCCATTTATCCATAACGTTGCAACTTTCAATCCATCTCCCGAAGCAACCCAGCCGTCAAAGACTGTGTTAAGTTCATTATCCAGAGAAAATACGTTAAATATCTTTCTACCGGAACCGATATTTCCACTGATCATTTTTGAGGAGGAAATACTCTCTGTAGCAGTGCTTTCCATGCTGATATAGATTTTTAATTGCATCTTCAAATCAGCGATGTCACTTACCAGAAAAACAACCCGCTCATCCATTGCCTCCCGACCCGTTTGTAAAGTAAACGCAATATCCTCCAGACGAACGCTGCCACTTCTGAAGCTGTCGCCTGTATTCAGGATATCACCTTCATTGGTCTCGATATATTTCAACAGATTACTGACACATACTCTCAGACGATCTGTCGTTTTTGCCGAAAGGGGTATGATGATATCCTTGCCCGACGACAGGCGGGAAACCATTGATTCATGGCTTGTATTCTGCCTGTTATTATTATCACCACTCCAGGTAGCAGCATTATTCAGATGATGATACTCCTCAATAATTGCGTGGGCATTACTACCCCCGGCACCAAAAGAGCTGACCATCCCTCGCAGAGGTATTGCTTTTTCCTGACTGCCATCATCGCTGTTTAGTGACGAAGCAACTATCTTCGGGATCCAGGCTTTCAGTTCCTTTTGCACCACAAAGGGTGTGTCTGGAAAATCAATATTAGGATTCTCTTCACCGGAATGCAGTGATGGTACTAACGTTTTATGCTTCATCTGAAGCAATAACTTTGTCAAGCCTGCAATTCCAGCTGCTGCCTCCAGGTGACCAATATTCGATTTGACCGAGCCAATGGCACAGAATTCCTTTTTATCCGTATAACTGGAAAATGCGTTTTTCAGCCCCGTGATTTCAATGGGGTCACCCAGAGATGTTCCTGTCCCATGCGCCTCAACATACGAAATATCTTCCGGAAAAATTCCGCTTTTATTCAGTGATGATGCTATCAACTCTGCCTGTTTACGTGGATTCGGTACCGTGTAGCCATTGGTTTTCCCGCCATGATTGATCGATGTGCCTTTAATGACACCGTACACATGATCACCGTCCCGTATTGCATCCTGTAACCGTTTAATATATACCGCCCCAACCCCTTCTCCCGGAACATAGCCATCACCACCACTGCCAAAACTCCGGCACTTCCCATCACTGGCGAGAAAATTATTATTACTTAACCATAAATACTTGCTTGACGAGAGCGATATATTGACACCTCCCACAATAGCACTATGACTTTCATTTCTCTTTAAACTCTCACAGGCCAGATGGAGTGCCGTCAAAGATGCTGAACAGGCAGTATCCACCGCCATACTGGGACCACACCAGTCGAAGAAAAAGGAAACCCTGTTTGCAATACTGTAGAGAAGTCCGTGTGGTCTTTGCAAATTACCTTTAAATGTTTGTTCAACCCCCAGCGTGATATAGGGCTGCCAGAGCGCACCGACAAAAACGCCCACCGTCTCACCCTTCAAGTGTTTAGGGGCGTAGCCTGCATCTTCAATACTCTCCCAGGCGACTTCGAGAAACATGCGCTCCTGTGGATCAATTATCGCGGCTTCTCTCGGTGAAATATTAAAAAACAGCGGGTCGAATTTATCGATATCATCAAGAAACCCTCCCCATTCTTCGGGCAACAGGTCTTGATCCGGAAACAATTTCTGTAGCGTTTTTCGATCAAAGCGGGACTCCGGCATTTTACTGATGCTGTCCCTGCCGGATTTTAAATTCTCCCAAAACTCGGAAAGATTCCCTGCCTCGGGATATCTTCCGCTCATACCAACAATCGCAATCGCCTCCTCATCCACGTCCGTGGATTCAGCAGGAACAACATCATCTGTTGTGCTGGTGTTGACAAAAATATCATTATCGATTGCGTTATTTTCCTGAGGGCTATCACTCACATCAGAAATTGCCGCTGTTTTTTCATGAGGATGACCTGTATCAGCCTTCTCTCCCAGTATTCTTTGCAAGGTATTTTTATGCTGGTCCAGAAAGTATTCGGCCAACTCCAGAATATTTTTATATTCAAAAAATAATGTCTTGGACAAATTTCCAAACAACGCATCGAGACGCCGGTTAAGATCAACGATCATAACGGAATTTATACCGTATGATTCCAGCTGAACATCGGCTTCAATATCAGCAGGCGGCATTCCAATGGCATCCGACAGCGTCTCTTTTAATAACTCACTCACCTGCTCCAGGGTTATACCTGACGATTCACCAGCCCGGTGTTTTTTATTTTCGGTTTGCGACTCCTGCTCCTCTATCTGTTCGCTTGAATGCGTTAAATTGCGTAATGACAAGCCTTTTATTTCAACAACAATATTGCCTTCTATCGTAATAACCCTGGCATTATATTTTCGGATTTCATTATTGGTTTTCGTTGAGTTTATGATTTCCGTATACACATAACATTCTTCCGGTATTTTTCTGTGTACAATAATGTCATCAATGGCAATGGGTATAAATTTGCTATTATTCATGCCACCCGGCTTATTGTTGAGCAATGCAGTTTGCAAAACCCCGGTGAGCATACTTGGATGAAGCACATAGTCTTCATAGGTATTTTCGATAAATGTTGGAAGTTTCAGGTGTGACAGTGCTTCTTTGGCATTCAAATCAATCTTGAGCATTGGTTGAAAACTTGGGCCTACGTGCAAACCTTCAGCATGTATAAATTGATAGATTTCCTCCGGCTTTCTGTTCACCGTACATCGGGATGTAATCTCATCCAGATTAATGAATGTCAACGGCTCTTGTTCAATATTTTCTACCGGTTTTGTATGCACTTGACCAAGAGCATGAAGGACTTTACCGCCGCCTTCAGAATGCGTAATTTCATATTCATAAAAATCATCTTTCTTGAATAAGCGCAAATCTGCCCGAATCGGATTACCGGATGTTGAGAGTTGTTTTGCCCAGTAATTATTCGACAGTTTAAATACATGTCTTCCCTGCGTAACCAGACTGCCTGCTTGTAAAGCCATTTCTATATAGCAAGCACCAGGAACATTATATAAACCTTCCACAACATGATCCTTCATGAAAAATTCTTCATCAGACAATGTTTTTTGGAAAAACAGACTTTTACTGTCAGAAAAATCAATATCAATCAAAGCACGCTCTGGCATAAATGCGGACTGATCCTGCTGATGGACAGAGTGCCCCATCAGTAGTCCCTCATAATTTTTCCACAGGTATTCTGATACCCGGGAAACCGTATTAAGATCAAAAAACAGTGTCGGATCTATATCCAGCGAGAATGTTTCATTAATTTCTAGGGTGATTTTCGAAATTCCTACAGAATCAATACCGTAGTCTGTCAAATTCTCTGTATCACTAATATCTCTTGAAGCAGTTCCTGCACCCGAAATTATTTTGCGAATTTTGTCTTTTATGGATATTTCATTGATGGCATTATCCTGATCAGAATAATGTTCACCTGACAATACATTCAGATGTTTTTCAATTTTATATTGCTCTCCTTCAATGGCAATTAACTGGTCTGAAAGCAATAAGGGATTTTCGCTTAGCATTTTATCGAAAATGGCGACTCCTCTCTCACTTTCCAGCGCCCTCATTCCAAACACATCCCATAAATGTTCCTCTTCTTCCTTGATCACCCCTATTCCACCGTTTTTCCACAATGGCCAGTTTATTGCAATGGCTTTTCCGGTTCGTTCATCCTTCTCCAGCAAGTGATTCCTGTATGATGAAAATTCATCCAGGAAGCTATTTGCTGCGGCATAATCACATTGCCCTTGATTGGGCATAATGGAAGCAATTGATGAGAATAAAACAAAAAAGTCCAGTTGATCCTGAGCCGTTGCTTTATCCAGGTTAAGTGTACCCATTATTTTTGGCGCAATAACATTGTCAAATGATTTTCCGGTTTTATGGATTATGTAAGAATCATCAATAAGACCGGCACAATTAAGCACACCATTCAGCCGAACACCGTCAGCCCGGATTTCCTGGCAAATATTAATTAACGCGGTTTCATTACTGATATCGACAGAATAATATTGACCATCACCACCAATCTGGCGGAGATGATCAAGTTTTGTTTCAATATGATCGTTTATTTTTGAGCGCCCCACCAGAATCAACCGTGCGCCATAATTCCTGGCAAGATGCTGGGCAAAGATATGTCCCAATCCTCCTGCACCACCAGCAATTAAATACGTTCCATTTTGTTTAATCAGGGATTTATCCAGCGTTTCAGAAAAATTATCATACCGAACCATCAAACGGACTTTCCGCTGACCATCAACATAGCGCACTTCAGTGAGTGGCGTATTTCGGTAAAAACTCAACTCCTGAGACACCATGCCCGCGATTTTTTCCGGAATCGTCTCGCTCAGCCCCACAGAGGTAATATTGATATTCGGGTTTTCAAATGTCAGGGTTCTTGAAAAACCACCCACTGATGCATGCAGGCATGTTTCTACAGAATCCTGGGCAGGATATAAATATAATATACGAATGCGATTTGGTAACTTGGACAGTATCAGAGACTGCGTTAATGTCAGTAATAGTTTTATGCCCAAATCAATATTTTTCGCTATCGATGAAACATTTTTATAATTAATCTTATAATTCCATTTATAGATTAGTGCGTTTGCTTCTATCCCCTGTTTTTTAAAATCCTCCCATAATGATTTAAATGAATTACTTTCTTTATGATTAATCGTATAAGTATATTTTCCCGTTTGTTTAAATTTATCTCCCATCCTGACCAGGATGACACGTTGATATTTTCCTGTTTTACGCAAAAACGTCGTTAACGATGGATTAGTATCAAAAATAATAACGGAGGAGGTATTTTCATTGTGCATTCCGAACTTTCTCGGAATCCACTGCGGGGTGTAATACAATATATTGTTTTCCATAATGCTCTTTTCATTGTTTATAGACGTTTTATGTGAAGATGAACGGCCCGATACCGCCAATGGCAAATACTCACGCTTAACAAACTCTAAAAATTCAACAATGATATTTCCTTGTCGATCACACAAATACATAGTAAAGGATGCCTGAGCATCACTTGATGGTTTATGGTTTATTGCTGAATATACATAACATTGCTCTGGAACATCCCCATATATTTTGATTGTTTTCAGATGAAAAGGGACTTTTTGCTCTCGCTTTTTTTCTGCGTTCAATATTTGCAAGGCAACAACAGACTGAAAAACCCCATCGAGCATGGATGGCTCCAGTATGCTGTCTCTTGAGACAGTGACATCCGGTGACTGCCTTAACTCACACAAAATTTCCGTTTTATTGTAATAACAGGATTTTATGCTTTGAAAGGTATCACCATAAGCCAATCCGTTTTGTATAAACTGCTGATACAATGCCGGATGCTCCAGCGTTAACTGGCATCTCGTCCTGATTTTTTCAATATCAATCCGGTGCAGTGGTTTTTTCTGATGACCGGTAATAATGACACCCGTACAATAAACTTCACCCTCTTTTACCAGTGAAAGATTATAGTTTTTATCAGAACTTCCCTGAGTATATTGCACATTTACGTGAACATCCTGCTCCACCTTAATTGCTTTCGCCCAATAAATATCCTGCAACACCCGGACGGGTTCCCGGCTTATTTTTTCACCCACCACCTGGAATATATCCAGACACTTGACTCCAGGGACAATACTTACCCCTTTAACAATATGATCACGTATAAAATAATCGGACCGTGAAAATGTCTGAGAGATAAGAGACCCCTCTTCTTTTTCGCTTAATAATCGTTCGCTATTTTCTTCCGGCCGGGGAAACCAGCAATGTCGTTTTTGGAATGGGTATACCGGTAACTGTGCCCTGTTTCCTTTCTGATATTGCACAATATTTTTCCAGTCAACAGCACCACCAGTCGCCCAATATTCAGCCATCCCAGCAGTGTTATGATGGTCAAAAACTGCTGAAAAGGATTGAGGCTTTTTGTCCTTGCCTGCATCACCAACAAACACCGGATTATTCTGTTTATTTTCGTTGAAGTCCCGCAAAGCCCCCAGTAACTGCTGATAGTCATCAACTAAAAATGCAACCCGTTTTTCCAGTGCTTCACGACCATTTTGCAGGGTAAAACATATATCAGAAATAGAACAACGCCCGTCTTTCCTGCTCAGATGCTCATAAAGTGATGCAACATATTTATTTAATTGTTCACTTGTTTTTGCAGAAATCGGAATTATATATTTTTTGTCTGTTTTTGACTGTTTTCCTGCGGGTAGTGATTTATTTTTTCTGCCGACGAAGGGTGGTTCTTCCACGATCACATGTGCATTAACCCCCCCCATTCCAAAAGAGCTGATACCTGCTCGCAACGGGTATTCAATACCATCCAGACTGATGCTATTCCAGTCCTGATGCTCTTCAACGATATAAAAGGGGCTTCCATCCAGTTTGATGTAGGGGTTTAACGCTTCAAAATGCAGTAATGATGGTATCTGTTTATATTTAAAACCCAGCAACACCTTGATAAGTCCCGCGACACCCGCTGCACTTTCAAGATGACCAACATTCGTCTTGGTTGAAGTCAAGCCACAAAACGGGGATTCATCACCCTTCAGGTATGGCTGGTAAGCCTGTTTCAGCGCATTAATTTCAATGGGGTCTCCAAGCGGAGTACCTGTGCCATGCGTTTCAATGCAGCTAATGGTTTTTGGATTAATATCAGCAGCGGCAATCGCAGCACTGATGGTCGAAGCCTGTGCGGACACTTTGGGAGCCGTTAAAAAATTGGATCGCCCGCCATGTTTTACTGAGGAACCCTTGATGACTCCCAGGATATTATCTTTATCGGATATTGCCTGATCCAGAGACTTTATGAAGACGACGCCAACACCCTCGCCTCTCACGTATCCATTGGCTTTGGCGTCAAATGACCTGCACTGGCCATCCTCCGATAACATTCCGGATTTGCTGTGCGAGATATACATCGTTGGACTGAGAATCGTATTGACTCCGCCAACAACCGCAGCTTCACAAAACCCGTTATTAATATCATTAACGGCATGATCCAAAGCCACTAAAAAACTGGAACATGCCGTATCAACTACTTCACTTTTTCCCTGAAAATCCAGCAACCAGGATACGCGATTGGCCAGAATGGAATGCACTGTGCCTGTTGATAAAAAAGAAATAATCGGTACTTTCTGCTCTCTCATCAGTTCCGCATAATCATTTTTCGATACACCGGCATATACCCCGATATCCTTTCCTGACAGGTCGACCGGGTTGTACCCTGCATCTTCAATCGCATGCCATGTAGACTCCAGAAATATTCTGTGCTGCGGGTCCATATAACCTGCTTCACGGGGGGATATTTTGAAAAAAAGCGGGTCAAACTTATCAACATCGTCAATAAACCCGCCATATTTTATGTTTGTCTTGCTGTCATCACTGGCAGGGTCCCCATAATAATCCTCCCAAGACCACCGGTCTTTCGGTATTTCGCCCACACAGTTCTTTCCGGCAATTAAATTGTCCCAATATTCTTCATAATTTCTCGCGCCCGGAAATCGGCAAGCCATGCCAATAATGGCAATATCATCAGCTTTCCTGCTATCTTTTACTTTCATAATAGACTTTCAATTTGTGATTTTTTCATTGACAAACAGCTCCTGAGAAATATTTTCAGGTGAATAATTCGCAAACCTGTCATCTTTGAGCCTGCCAACAACATACACTTCACCTTTTTTTATAAACCCCAGGTCACCCGTGCTTAAATACGGCCTATCAGAGTCGTCAAGATAAACATTGAATGTTTCTTCTGTTTCTTCAGGCTTATTCCAATAACCCATTGCATTGCACTGACTGCTGACAAGAATTTCTCCTGTTTCCAGCTCATCACTTTTTGTTCGAGTCCCTGGAATAACAACCACCACCTGTGCATCAATTACTGCTGATCCACAACTGATTATTTTTAACTTTTCATCGTTACTCTGATTTTTTACTGATGTCACACAAGGAGACTCTGCCAGCCCATAAACAGGCGTTAAAGCTGTTTTTTGCAAACCGCAGTGCCTGAATTTTTCAAAAAAATCTTTCATCGTTTCTTTTTTTACCGGCTCACCACTGTTATATGCCGTAATCCATCTGGATAAATTCAAGGTCTGTTGGGAATCTATCGGTTGATCAATACACATGCCATATGCAAAATTTGGTGCCCCACTGATTGTAATTTCATACCGGCTGATTGCATTTAGCCAACCATGGGGATTTTTATAAAAATCAAACGGGGAAAACATGTACCCTTTGCAACCACAATAAAGTGGTTGAAGAATACCGAAAACCAGCCCCAGATAATGATAATGTGGAAGCCAGCTCATTGACCGGCTTGATACTGTCAGGTTGTACAGACGTTCAATAATTTTATGTGTGTTTTTCATATTGTCATGACTGATCATGACAAACCTGGGAATCCCTTTTTTAGCCGATGTGCATTGTAAATAAGCAATACTGTTATTTTTTATTAATGGCATGGACCAATATTCCATTAAATCACTTTCTATTTCTTCAACAGATAAAAAAATCTTTTCGGACAATGTTTTTGACTTGAAAAAACACTGTACAACCCCATCAAAAATCGATGTGCTCGTAAGAACAATATTGATATCAGTTTTTTCAATTATGTTTTTGATATGGGATAGTTGATCATCACTGTGCTGAGTGCCACCGAGCGGCGGCGGCGTTGTTACCGGAATCGCGCCACTGTACATCACCCCCATAAAGGCATAAATAAACTCCAGCCCCTGGGGAAACAGCAACAAAACTCTATCTGACGGAGAGATTATTTGTTGCAGCCTTCCTGCAACTGCCGCCGCCCGGATATGTAATTGTTGATTGGATAACTGACACACAATATTGCATTGATCATCCAGATAGGAAAATGCAATATCCTCTGGAGCGTATTCCGCCCTCATGAGCAGTGTTTCAACCAGATTATCTGCTCCCTGCATTATGTTTTCTCACTCAACCTTATCAGCAGAAAACAGTATTTCAAATATCATATTTTTCTCCATAAAAATATCGAGCGTCTATTACGGATGCTACACAATATGGCCTGCACCTGATCCAGCGACATAAAATATTAAAAATGTAAAACGTCGCGATAAATTCCGTATAGTTATAGTTCCTGTTAACGTGAAACAATCGTAAGACGTTCCCCTTTAATAATAAAATATCGAGAATATTATTCTATTGATGATGGATACCATATAAAAAATATCTGTCGCCTGATGTTGGTTTTTCTACTACGTATACACGAAGAGATCCCATCGCAGGGTTATCCGGGATTAATAGCACTTTTTTAGCGGCATTCAGAGCCTGACTCTGAGTAATTGAGACTTCTACTGCGTTATTAACTTTTTCGGCCAGTAAATATTATCCCGCAATTCCACCGCTTTCGTTGAAGCAGTTATTATGAAACCTGTTATTTTTTGCAAGGAAACAGACATCGTTGTTTCAGCAATTTTCCCTATGCTTAAAATATTAACATTCATTAATATGACAATATATAACGCTTTCACTCTAACGATATTTAGTCTTATTTTTTAACGACAACCTAAAATTCATACCAAGAAAGGCGCGACAAACCATTAATCAATGGTTTTCCTCTTTCGCTTCCCTGTTTATTGCATACTATCTATAATTCAAAAATACGCAATCTATGTTATTTGTCCATTCTTGCTCTTTTTGTTTAAAAACCATCATCCGACATACAATATTACCATCAGGTCACCCATCACCCGGGCCATTGCTGATGGGTTTATTTTTTCCCCGAAAATAATTTTATCGTTGATTTTTTTCAGATTTATTAAAATGGAGCACAACAATGCGGAGGTGCCTGAAAATTCACTCCTGCTAATGTATACTGACACCTGGTTACGCTGGTTTTGTTTTCCCGGGAGATTCCAAACAGCGGAAATTCAATGGGTTAGAGATTTGCTGACGTGTAAACAAATGACCGTTCCCGGCCAATAGATTCCTATACACTTTTTCGATTGAGAAACACCAGTTGAAAATGGTCTGATGCATAACGGATTCTGCTCAGGCCTGCATTAACCACCTGAATACGGTAAGCCGCCATTGCTGGAATATCCAACACATGCGCCATAATGGCCCGGATTACGCCCGCATGCGCCACCACCAGCACATGCTGACCGGAAAAATCAGCCACAATGGTTTTCAGCGCAGCAGATACGCGCGCAAAAAACACATCTAACGGCTCTGCTCCTGGTGGGCGATTGCTCACCGGGTCGCGATAAAAGGCGTGATAGTGAAATAAATCACGGGTTTGTATCTCGTCATGGGTCAGGCCTTCCCAGCTTCCAAAGCCGACCTCTTTTAACCGGTCATCTATCTGCACCGGGACATGGTGCTGTTGATTCAGCTCATCTGCAAAAGCGTGACAGCGAACAAGTGGCGACGACACAATCTGTGTCCACGGACAACCACTTTCCACCGCCCGGCGCATTTGCGCCCACCCCTTTTCACTCAGTACATCATCAATGGAATGCCCTCGAAAACGACGGCCACCTTCTGGTTCTCCATGGCGAATAAAATCAATGACTGTTTCCATGCTGCCATTCTGTCAAGGCAATAATATTAATACAATGAAAACTACTGCCATTTTCCGGCAGCTATCCCCCTGTACACCTGGTGTTTATACGTTATTTTGCTGCGTCGTAAAAACGCCCGTTTTTGGTGCAATGTATATCCCGACTCCAATAAGAATAAACCCCGGCTTGAAGCAGAGGTCTACCCTCACAGGTACCAACTGATATAATATGCGCGGCGACTACCGGACTGCCGCGCCCCGCGCAGTAACTTTCAGGAGTAAAATATGAATCAAAAAACTCACGACGATATTCGTCAGCATGTGCGCAACAGCTATGCAGAGGTGGCCGAAGCCAGCAACAACAGCAACGGTTGCGGCGTGGAAAGCAGCTGCTGCGGTGTATCGGATGACGAGGCCATTAATACCATCATCTCCACTCGCCTGGGCTACTCAACCGATGAACGCGGCAGTGTGCCCGAGGGTGCTGACATGGGTCTGGGTTGCGGCAATCCACGCGCCATTGCCAGCCTCAAACCCGGCGAAGTGGTGGTGGACCTCGGCAGCGGCGGTGGCTTCGATGCCTTTCTTGCCGCACAGGAAGTCGGTGAAAACGGCCACGTCATCGGCATTGACATGACCCCCACCATGCTCAGCAAGGCACGCACCAATGCTGAAAAAGGCAAATACACACAGGTAGAATTCCGGCTGGGTGAAATAGAACATCTGCCCGTGGCTGACAATACCGTTGACGTGATTATTTCCAACTGCGTCATCAACCTCTCTCCTGATAAATTACAAGTCTTTCGTGATGCTCTGCGCATTCTCAAACCCGGCGGTCGTCTGGCCATTTCCGATATCGTCGCCAGCGCCGAGATGCCGGAAGACATGAAAAATGATCCCATATTGCATGCAGGCTGCATGGCGGGGGCCGAACAAGTCGATGATTTAAAGGCGATGATGAGCGAAGCGGGTTTTAAAGATATCCGCATCGCACCAAAAGATGAGTCCAGAGACTTTATCAAAGACTGGGCACCGGGACGTGGCGTGGAGGACTATGTGCTGTCTGCCACTATTGAGGCCGTTAAACCCGGCAGCGGGTGTTGCTGTTGATACCATAACCCATTTACTGCCGGACAATAAACGGGGTCTCGTCATGAATAACGACGAGACCCCGTTCTTTTTTCAGTCTTTCAAATCAAGCCATCCATGCATTTCAATGTGCCGATCCACCGACTGAATATCTGAATCTAAAAAAGTGAACAATTTGTGACTGATTCGTGATGTTTGAATCAGTTATGCGATAGACACTGACCGAGCTCGCACTTGCTCACACTGGCAAGTGCGTTAACAAAAATTTTCAATCAGCTCGGAGGTTTACAATGACCGGAAACACACATTCCACAGTCCGCAATGGCTTTCACAAACATTCACTGGCTCTCACACTGGCGGCCGGTCTCACCACCGCTTTTGCTGCCAACGTCACCCAGGCTGCAACCTGGGATGTCACCATCACCAACCTCACCCATGGTAATCATTTCACGCCACTGCTGGTCACGGCTCACGATCATGACACACACTTGTTCCAGGTGGGTATGCCAGCGACATTACCCATCGAACATATGGCGGAATGCGGTCACCTCGCCCCGTTGCTGGCAACACCCGAGGTCGGTGCCGTTGATGCAGATACCATCACCGATCCAGCCACAGGCCTGCTGGCTCCCGGTACCAGCACCACAGCAATGCTGGTCACCACAGAAACCCATCTCAGTGTTGTTGCTATGGTATTACCCACCAATGATGCCTTCCTGGGACTGGAATCCCAGCACATTCCCAGCGAAGCCGGTACCTACACCTACTACGTCAATGCCTACGATGCCGGAACTGAGGCCAACGATGAAGTGTTAATGACTGCCGGTGCCTGCTCATATACGGACAGCGGCATGATACCAGGTGCGCCCGGAATGGATGCGGGCACGAATGGAACCGGTGTGGCAACAGCAGACAGCAATACCATGATCCATGTACATCGCGGCGTGCTGGGTGATCAGGATGCCACGGGCGGCAACAGTGATCTGGACAGCACCATTCATCGCTGGCAAAACCCGGTGGCTAAAATCACTGTCACCGTCACACCGTAAAGGGGAGAATGTTATGAGATTCTTTCAACAAAAACGGCATCCACACTTGTCATCATATCTGGCGGTCACTGTTATCTCCGCAACTCTGCTGACACTCAGTGCCTGTGGAGATAGCGACAATGATGATAACGTCAGTAATAACGATGCCACTTACGACATTACAGTATACAACCTTACCAATGGTCAGCCCTTTACTCCGCTAGGCATTGTAGTACACGACTCCGCCTACATACCGTGGCAGCTGGGTGAAACGGTGAGCATGGGTCTGGAAGCACTGGCTGAATCAGGTGATCCGTCAACCTTTCTCACCGAAGCAAATGCCAACAGTGCAGTGGTCATGAGCACCCGCTCCAACAACGGGCCATTTGGACCAGGCAACTCGGAAACGGTCTCCATCACGGTTGATCGCTCTGCACGTTTGCAACTCACCGTGGCCAGTATGTTAGCCAATACCAATGATGCCTTTACCGGCATACGCAATTGGAATATTGGCGAACTGGCCGTAGGCGACAGCACGTCAACCATGGCGCGTGTATACGATGCCGGTACTGAAGCCAACAACGAAACCGCAGACAGTATGCCGGGGCCGGCAGCCATGGGTGAAGGTTTTAATGCTGCCCGGGATGACCTGAACCGGCTCACTGTTCACAGCGGTGTAGTAACAACCGACGATGGCTTGTTGACATCAGCGCTCAATGAATCACATCGCTGGCTGGGTCAGGCAGCAAAGGTGGTGGTTACGCGGACACAGTAACTGGCCATTATTACTGCACGGTGTGCCGGGTTCGGTCTCGTTATCTCATTCCAAGAGGCCGAACCTGTTTTTGAATTACGGTTTAACCGATGATGCATTCGGATTATTCGGCACCACCACCGCAGGTAAACTGATCACAAAAGTCGAACCCTTGCCCTCCTCACTGCTCACATTGATATCGCCGCCCATAGCGCGGCACAATGTTCGACTGATCGTTAATCCCAGACCGGTACCTTCATTTTCTACCAATGTGTTGTTATGTACCTGTTGAAAAGCCTGAAACAAAACGGATGTTTGTGCCTCATTCATACCAATGCCGGAATCACTAACACTAAAAAACAACGAGGCCTCATCCGAAGCGTCCGTACGCCGCACATTAAGCTCAACATTACCATTGCGGGTAAACTTGGCCGCATTACTTAACAAATTGAGAATCAATTGCCGCACCCATACACTGTCTGCCACCATTTCCCCAAGATCATCCTCACAATTCACCCGTAACGTATTATTATTTTTTTTCATCAACATACCAACAGTGGATGACACATCACCCACTAACAAAGCCACATCAAACGATTCCAGCTTCATTTCCATTTTTCCGGCTTCAATTTTCGACAAATCCAATACGTTGTTAATTAGCCGTAAAAGATGGTGTCCGGACAAATAAATTTTATTAAGATCAACAGCCAGCTCACTGGCACCCAGCACTTTAGCATCATCCCGCAACAGTTCACTGTAACCGATAATAGCATTCAGGGGCGTGCGTAATTCATGACTCATATTGGCAAGAAACATACTCTTCGCACGGTTAGCCTGTTCAGCCTGTTCACGCATGATGTGTAAATCAGCCGTACGTACACGAACCAGCTCTTCCAGATGATGACGGTGTGCATGCAGCTCTTCTTCAGCCGCTTTTTTGTCAGTAATATCACGAAAGAAAATAGACAAGCCATCAGGATGTGGGTAGACCTGTGTTTCCACCCACACATTTAATGGTGAATAATAAACCTCAAATGCGGCACTTGATCCCTTATCAATCGCCAGCTGAAAGGGTTGATAAAACACCGCAGAAAATTCGGGTAACTCATCCCATAAAATCTGCCCCAGAACATCTTCGCGCAACACCTGAAATAACTGTTCTGCCTGCCGGTTGCAATAAGTGATGGCATAATCTTCATCCAATGCCAAATAGGCATCATTGGTGGACTCCAGCAAATGAATAACTCTCTGATTAGCCTTTTGCAAAGCAATCACCGCCATCTTTCGCTCAGTCACATCACGCAAAAATACTTTTATCATCGGCACACCATCGGGCATAATCAGGTTGGCATGCACGTCAATAAACAAAGTTTCACCACCAGGGTTTTGAACAGTTGCCTCAAAAAATGTTGCACCAGAGTTTTTTATATCCCGCAACGCCTGTAAATGATAAACATCGCCGGAAAAATACTGCGCCAGATGATTATTCAATAATTCTCCTGCATCGACCCCAAATAATTTTTCTGCGGGTTTATTTGCCTCACACACCAACAGGTTTTCATCCAGCACCACAATGGGGCTGTCAGTCATTTCATTTAATATGCGAAAGCGTTCCTGCCTTTGCAATTCCCGATCCATATCCACTACTGCTCTGGATTTATTTTTTACTACCGTATTGATGCTATCAGCCGCATCATCTATCCGCACTTCAGCCAGAAGCTGGCCCAGCATTTTCGTTACTTGATCTGCCGCTGAAATTTCATCTTCGGAAAACATGCTTTCCGATTTGTCACGGCCAACCACAACTGCACCAAGTATCTCCTCCTGCCGGTAAACAGGTACCACCAGCACATGATGCATACCAAATAACTCCGTAAAAACAGCTTCATCTTCACGAGTGTTCGCCAACAATGTAAATACTGAAACATCGCCAGACTCAAGCGCCAGAGAAACAATGGAAGTATTAGACAGGCTGACAAGCTGTTGGCTATTTTTTATTGTGGTGGTTGCTGAATGCGCTACCACGAAGAGACGGCTGGTTTGCTTATCACAAATCAATACCAGCTGAGCGCCCAACGGTAATCGTCCTTTTAAACCTGGAAAATTCGCACGTACACACCGTTCGATTGACTCCACCGACTGGGGTGCATTCGGAAAAAACTGCGTGACATCTGATCGTCTGACACTGGACATAGTACAAGTGGATATTCACTGCATGCTGCCGCAAATATTTTGACCCCTGTTCACTAAAAATACAAAAAACAATCGGCAAAGTTCTACTCCATGCCAACACCTTCCTGATCTTGATAATCCCGTTCCTTAATATGGGAAAGGCTTTTTCATTTATCAGACATCAGGCACTATCGGCCAGTAATATTGAAGCTTGAACATTGTCTTTATCAGACTTTATCCTCCATTTTTTGTGGCAACAACGCTGTCACTTCAATCTGATTGCCACGAACAATCCATTTCACATCAATATCATAAAGACGCATGCCAAATAGCTGTTTATCTTCGCGGCCAATACGGTATGCAGGACGCGGGTCCGCTTGCAGAACCTGCTCAATCAACTGACGCAAGTTAGGATATTGCACCCGCTCCCACACTACACACTGCGCGGAGGCCAATTCATTAAACACCACCGCCATCCCGTTTTTCGGGGGTTGTGCCGCAAAACCACCCTGTGCATCAGGCAATGCATCGGCATAAGGCAAATAAGGTTTAATGTCCAACACGGGAGTGCCATCCAGAAAATCACCTCCCCGTAATGTCAATTGACAATGACCATTTCTGCACTGTATGTCATCCAGCATGACTGCTGACAGACCAATAGGATTGGGACGGAACGGTGAACGCGAGGCAAATACACCAACACGTTGATTGCCGCCCAGACGTGGCGGGCGCACAGTGGGTTTCCATCCATCACGCAACGCCTGATGAAAAACAAAAACCACCCAGATATGGGAAAACCCCTGTAATTCCGTCAGTGCTTCCGGGCAATCATAGGGGGCATATAACTCCAGCGTAGCCGATGCCGCTGTTACCAGCCCTGACTGCCGTGGAATCCCGAATTTTTCGCGATAACAGGAATGAATAATGCCAATAGGCTGAAAATCAAAACCAGACATAATATTTGATGTTAAATGTCGCTAACCTTATGATAGCCACCAACTCTCTGGGGCACACCGGTATGAAACCATTCAGTTTAAAGAACTTATTTACCAGCAGAGCCAAAACAACTACAGACCGCCGGCATCATCCACGGCCTGCCGACAGCTATGACTTTACAATACTCATTGTGGACGACTCACGCACGGCAGTTGCCACATTCACCAAAATGCTCACACAAGCCGGCTTTAAAACCATCTCAGCCTCTGACGGACAGGAAGGTGTCGCCGCAGCCAGGGAGCATTTGCCCGACCTTGTTTTAATGGATGTTGTAATGCCCGGCCTGAATGGTTTTCAAGCCACACGCCAAATACGCAAAAATGACGCCACCGCACACATTCCCATTATTATCGTCAGCGGTGAACAACAAGCCACTGAACAATTCTGGGGAAAGCGTGTGGGAGCCAATGCCTTCCTGACAAAACCCGTTGATCGTGGACAGCTTTTCAAGGGAATATTTGACATCATGGATAAAAAAAACGAAAACCAATAGCGCGTGCTAACGACCTCCCTTCCGGCACTCGTCAATATTGATAAGTCAGTGTCAAGAAATGGAAATTGATACCCTTGTTTGGCACACGCACAGAGCCATTGGAATAATGCTGGAATTTATAAGCAAACCCCCATTGGTTTCGTTTGCCAATATTCGCACCGACACTAAACTGGTCTGAAAACTGAAAATTTGAACCAAACTCATGTTCCTGAAAACGACTGACGGTAAACAGGTTAACACCCACTCCCACATCAAGATACGGCTGCACATAGCCTTCTTTTCCCGTAAAACGAAACATTGGTGTAAGGCCAACTGTCATATTAACGCCCGTTTGACTGGCATCCAGAGTGCTCTGCCATCTGGAAAAATCCAGCTGCCAATAAGAGCTCACATTCCAACCAAACACCTCCAAAAGATCATCATTCCAGTCCCATTGGGCACCGGCACGCACCACATAAACGTGATCACCACCACCGATTTCCGTTGTCATACCTCTGGCTTTCAGTGGATTAGTGGTAGCAATCAGCGCGGCTGTTGTGGCCACCGACATTTTCCACATCAGGGATTCCAGCGGCTGACCGGCATGCACCTGTGTTGAACAAAAAGAAAAAAGAAAAAGTGTCATCAATGAGGCTTTCAATGATGAAAAAGAAAAAATACGCATGTACTTGCATTACCGTGTAAGTTTATGGACGCTGCGCAGTATATCGGAGGGTATTTATCCGGTCCAGAAACCTGCGTTATCTAATCAATAACATCTGACAGCACACAAAAAAACATATGCAAATTATCACAAACTTCTTAAACCTCAGCAGCGGCATCATCTGGGGACCCGTTATGCTGGTGTTATTGCTGGGCACAGGTGTATATCTCACCCTTGGTCTCAGAGCCATGCCCTGGCGGCAATTGATAATCAGCTTTCAATTATTATGGCGCAGCCGTCACTCAAAAGATAAAGGCGACATTACCCCCTTTCAGGCATTGATGACGGCACTGGCCGCCACCATCGGTACCGGCAATATCGCTGGTGTCGCCACCGCCATTTTTCTCGGCGGCCCCGGCGCAGTGTTCTGGATGTGGATTACCGCACTCGTCGGCATGGCCACCAAATACAGTGAAGCCGTGCTGGCAGTAAAGTATCGTGAGGTGGACGAACGCGGGCGCTACGTGGGTGGCCCCATGTATTACATCAAAAACGGGTTGGGCAATAACTGGAAATGGCTGGGTATCGCCTTTGCTCTGTTTGGTATGATCGCCGCCTTTGGCATCGGTAATATGGTGCAAGCCAACTCCGTCGCCCATGCCATGCATACGGCCTTCGCCGTCCCGGACTGGGTTTCGGGTGGCGTAATGATGGTTTTAACCGCTATCGTTGTCCTCGGCGGCATCAAACGCATCGCCGTGGTAGCAGCCAGACTGGTGCCCTTTATGGCACTGGCCTACGTCGCGGGTGCTTTGTGGATCATCCTTGCACATCTCGCTGATGTGCCAACAGCACTGGTGAGTATCGTCAGTGACGCTTTCACCGGCACCGCAGCCACCGGCGGTTTTGCCGGTGCCGCCGTATGGGCAGCCATTCGCTTCGGCGTGGCGCGGGGTATTTTTTCCAACGAAGCCGGTCTTGGCAGCGCACCGATTGCCCACGCTGCTGCACGCACCAACAACCCGGTACAACAAGGCATGATCGGTATGCTGGGCACCTTCATCGATACCATTATCATCTGCACCATGACGGCACTGGTGATTATCCTCACCGGTGCCTGGACCAGTGGCGAAACGGGTGCTGCGCTTTCCATGCAGGCATTTACCACGGGTCTGCCCGGTTTTGGCGGCATTATTGTCAGCATCGGGCTGGCTGTTTTTGCCTTCACCACGGTACTGGGCTGGAGTTATTACGGCGAACGTTGCGCCGAGTTCCTTTTCGGCATTCGCGTCATCCTGCCTTATCGGCTGCTATGGCTGGTGGCCATTCTGATGGGTGCGCTGGGTAAACTGGAGATCATCTGGTTGCTGGCCGATGTCTTTAACGGCCTCATGGCCATCCCCAACCTGATCGCCCTGGTGGCATTGAGCCCCGTGGTATTCCGGCTGACCCAAATCCATTTCAAAAAATGACGGGGTATTTTTCGGTTACCGGGCGTAAAAAACCTTGATCAGCGTCTGCGCCCCTGGCAACAACTGGCGCAACAGTTTTTTATCGCCATCCCGATAATAATTTTCCATTTTATGAATGCCGACATGCGGCTCCCCGGGTTTAAAAAAATTGAGGTTGCCGTATTGTGCAAAATAATAGGCCGACATCAGCTCAGCATCACTCCAGGTGGATAACTGCTTTTTATAAAATGCAATAACCGTTTCGTAATCATCCGTAGTGATCAATTCAATAATCGGCAGACCTTCGTATTTTGGCGGCCGCTCTTTCACCGCAAAAGTACGAATAATAACGGCACCGGGATAAGCAGGAATACCCACTCTCGCAGCTTCGGGAATGACCGAATCACGAGCGCTTTTTGCTTGATAATTGTCCGCTATATCAGCAGGAATCTGAGGGCGTGGAGCAAAAGGTTCTGCCGCCACATTCATCGACATACTGCCTAAAAAAAGAAAAAGGCCACCGACGCTCGCGGCAGCCTTGCTGACAACACTTAATTTCATAATCTTCTCTATCTGGAGTTTGTGTTTAATGCTTGCAATCAAAAAGCAGCTTGCATAACAGATTATTGCGGCAGCCATAAACCGACATATTCATTGACATCGGCCTCCACCAATCGTCCACCCACGTACAATTTTTCCACCTCGTCACGCTCAATGGTTTTTTCCACACCATCCGGATATTCGTAATGCCATTCCTTGTTAATCACCAATTCAAACATGGTCACCATAATGTCATCAAAACGTATCGCATGCTCATCAGCCAAACGTTTAAACTCGGCGACACGCAAGCCTCGCCCCAGCTTTTCGGCTTCTTCCTTTGCCAGCGCGGCCAGAGCGATATCCCATTTTGGCACTTCTTCGTCAAACCCTTTTAATGCGTCAATCACCATGTCTGCCTCTCAGTATCGTCAGGGGTCATATGACATCCCTGCCCCCCTCCCATTAGCGGATAAAAAAGTGTAACCACAAGCAAGCCTGCCTTCAAGCTGAAACCGTTTTTGCACGGCATCAAAGTCATCTGTTTACGCCGAAAAACGCACCCCGGTACCACCCATACCACAATAACCATCAGGGTTTTTTGCCAAATACTGCTGATGATAATCTTCCGCGAAATAAAACGGTGGCGCAGTGATGATTTCCGTGGTGATCAAAGGATAACCAGCTTCCGTTAGCCTGCTTTGATAATGTGCCCGTGTTTTTTTCGCCAGCTGCCGCTGTATTTCATCGTACACATAAATACCCGAGCGATACTGTGTACCACGATCATTGCCCTGGCACATACCCTGCGTAGGGTCATGCCCCTCCCAGAACAGTTTCAATAACAGGGTAAAAGACACTATTTCCGGGTCAAACACCACGCGCACAACTTCATTGTGACCCGTCTGACCACGACACACCTCCTCATAAGTGGGATTGGGTGTCGCACCGGCAGCATAGCCTGTTGCCGTGGAATACACACCGGGCAACTGCCAGAATATTTTTTCCACGCCCCAAAAACAGCCCATGCCAAACATTGCCAATTGCAGGCCTTGCGGAAACGGACCCCGTAACGGATTATGGGTGACAAAATGCATACCCGCCATAGACATGGAAAGCCCCCCTTTATTGATCCAGCAATTGACGCACACCATTGCGTAAGTAAATCAACACTTCAGACTTGCCAGCCAAACCAAAGCGACGGGCTACGCTTGTCCATGATTGTTTTTGCAGCACCTTGGTAAACAATACGCTATATTCAATATTCGTAAATGAAACGACGGGGTGTCTTCCCGTCGCTACCAGCAAACGCCAAATGGGTGCCAGCACATCTTCATAAGTACGCTCGCCCCTGGAAAAAGCGAACAACATATCCAGGTCATGCTGATCAGGTAAAACAACGTCAGGATCATCATTGCCCTGCAATAAAATGGCCGATACTGCCACATCCAGCATCTGTAACGGATCCGCCAGCCACTGCGGCAAATCACGCTTAAAACGGGTACGGGCCGCAGCATAAACCTTTTCACCCGCAGCAGAAAGCGCCAGCAGAACCATCACTGAATATTCGCCACTGGCATGACCACGCCGAAACCCTATGCGTACCGGCAATATATTTTCATGTGCCCAAAAATGCAGCAATGATTCCGTGGCACCAAAACTGGCCCCGAATAAATCAGCGCCCTGTTTTTTTGCATCATTTCTGATGTATTTTAATAATTGCCGACCCAGACCTTTCTGTTGCAATACCGGATGCACAGCAATACGCATGACCCGTGTACAACGCAACCCCCCGGCATCCTTCAAACCTGCATGCACCATTAAGGATTGAGGCATCAAATGGCCCCGTGGCCGACGCTGACCGGTAAAAATAGCGTCGGCAATCTGTGCATCAAAATCACCCTCAACAGCCACCAGCGCCGTCGCCACCACTTGCCCCTGATAACAACTGATGTACACGGATAAACCCGGACCATCCAGCAGGTTACGCAGATCATTGGGGCGGGTACGATAATGCGCCACCACCAGCAGGCCAAATACCTGTGCCAACAGAAATTCGTTATTCACCAACACATCCCGGCTTATTTTTTCCATCACCACATTATCCACTGTCGCTGCCTCAACCTGTTCATCATTGGCACTGGTGGCGCTCAGCAACAACATCTTGAATATCAGCTTCTCCAGCGGATCATTTTCAGCCCACCGAACAGGTGTATGTAATGTTATTTGATTCCAGCCCGGTGTCTGCTCATCGAGCGTTTGCTTGAACCGCACGGCAAAACCCCGCCCGGTTCCCTCATAACCATGAGTAGTGGTTGAAAAAACAAGTCGTGAATAACGCGCTAATAATTGTTGCAAAAGCGTGACCGGAATGGCCGCCGCCTCATCCACCAACACCAGGTCGGCCGGCACCGCTGACAAACACAGCACATCGGGTGCCATAAACTGAATACTGGCATCACCCCATTGCACACAACCTTCGCGCACACCGGCCTCGGGCAGGATTTTTTTCACCTGCTGAAACAATGGCTGTACCGCTGAAAGTCGCGGTGCAGTAACCACGATGTGTATCTTTTGTGTCTGCAACAGCCGTACCGCCGCAATGCCCAGCGCTGCCGTTTTACCCCGCCCCCGGTCTGCCACTAACACCAGTGGTCGCCGCCGGTGGCCATGCAGCATATGTTCAATAGCGGCAACCGCGATACGTTGATCGTCCGTACGAAAAACATCATCCGGTATATCCGCAAAATCCTGTGTTTTGGCAAATGCATGCACAACAGGCAACGCGGCATCCTGTTCAATCACCGTCACTGCCTCAGGCGATGCATTAATCACACGGGCAATACGCTGTAAAAACCGGCCACTGATATCTTCTGTATTATATGGCCAGATTGCGATACGCTCTGCCGCAGGATCATTGACATTTTCCCATTGTGCCAACGGTGGACATAACAATATCAATAAGCCACCACCACAAATCACGCCACTCACCACACCAAAAGCATCAGGATCAAAACCCGAATGGGCATCAAACACAATCGCATCACGTTCCTGCCCAAGGAGTTTTTTTGCCGTATTAATCGACACAACATCGGCACATTTCTGTTGCTCCGATGATACCCAGGTTACACGCGGCAACCCCGGCAAAGCCATAAGTCGCATACCGGTATTCCGGCACCAGGCAGCATTCCCCGCCAGAACCATCATATGGCGATGCCTCACCTGCTGTGCCCGGGAGAGCAGTTTATCCATCAAGTCCAACAGCTCGGAATCATGAAAAGAAGTCGTTTCAATCGATGTCATGCCAGAATCATAACACTCAGTCGGCATGAGAATAACAACAAGGAAAAAGAGCGTACCCTTTAGTACGTTTATCGTGCTGGTGGAGGCTCAACATCACCGACGCGTCTTGGAATAAGGTGGAAATGCACATGTTCGATTTTCTGGCCCGCGGCTTCTCCCGAGTTTGAACCAAAGTTGAACCCTTTCACCGAATCATCTTCTTTGATCATTTTTTCCCGGCATATCATTGCCAGCTCGAAAATACTCACCAGCTCCTCCGCTGGAAGTACAAAAATATTTTTGTAATGTTTCTTGCTTAAAACCAGTGTATGCAATTTTGTTACGGGATATTTATCCCTGATGGCATAACTCAGCGTATTTTCTCCAACCAGATCAAATTTTTCACTTTCACAAAATAAACACGGTGGTTGCATTTTCTTTACCTGTTAACCATGTTGCGTACTACAGTAGTAAATTAGAGGGAATAATCGAACTTCTACACTTTTCAACTGCGTGTAGCACTTCCGTGCTTTTAGTGCCTGCCTTGCAGGTTCCAATCGCTTTATCTTGCGGTTGCAAGCAGTGGTTTTCAGTGTTTCTGTTTCATCTGCTGCCTGAGTCAATGCTTTATTGACTTGAATGTGCCCAATGTCAGGATTCACATCATCCCGGAGTTCAGTGCAATCAGTTCAGGCGCTCGCAGTCCGGTCCAGAGGGCAAACTGAATCAGGTTGCGTTTCTACCCGTCTCGTGTGCTCAGGATTAACTGTTGTTCTTCGGGTATGGAAAGGATCAACTTCAGCCTCCATTGCCCGTACAGAATTTTCTTCTGCCGCATAATTTATTGCTGAATCGCTGTGCATGATAAAGCATAACAAGTCGAAACCTAATAAAAATTGAGCAAAAACAATAGATTAAAATAACCTGATTATCAAAAAAGTGGTTTTAAGCTTACAACACACAAAAGCAGGGTACGCTAAGGTCAGCTATGTCATTGATCTGAAATAAGTTACGATTAAGCCCACATTCTTATAATAATGACACTATGGGTATTCAATGACCAACTTCGGCGAACACGTCAACTTCATCTGGTCTATCGCAGAAATCCTGCGCGGCAATTACAAACAATCGGAATACGGCAAGGTGGTATTGCCTTTCACCGTGCTGCGCCGTCTGGATTGCGTACTGGAACCGACCAAGGACAAGGTGCTGGCACAGCTAAAAACACTGCCCGACAGTGTGGATCACGAGATGCGCGAAACCATGCTGAATATGGCCGCCGGGCAGAACTTCCACAACACCAGCCCCTTCACCTTTGAAAAACTGCTGGATGATCCTGACAATATCGCCGCCAACCTGAACAACCTGATCAATGGTTTTTCCGATGATGCGCGGGAAATCTTTATCGAACGCTTCAAACTGCCCGAACAGGTGGCAAGGCTGGACAAGGACAACCTGCTGTATATGGTGGTCAGCCGTTTTGCCCAGGCCGATCTGCACCCGGATACCGTCAGCAATATCCAGATGGGCAGTATCTTTGAAGAACTGATCCGCCGCTTTTCAGAACAAAGCAACGAAACCGCCGGGGAACACTTCACCCCCCGCGAAGTTATCCGCCTGATGGTCAACCTGCTGTTTGCCGAAGACGCAGACGCACTGACCAAAAAAGGCACCATCCGCAAACTGTACGACCCCGCCTGCGGCACCGGTGGCATGTTAAGCGTGGCCGAGGAATACCTGCGCGAGCTGAACCCCGATGCCCATCTGGAAGTCTACGGCCAGGAACTGAACGACGAAAGCTACGCCACCTGCAAATCCGATATGATGATCAAGGGGCAGAACGCCAAAAACATTCACCCCGGCAACAGCTTCAGTGAAGACGGCCTGCCCGATGAAGAGTTCGACTACCTGCTGTCCAATCCGCCCTTTGGCGTGGAATGGAAAAAGGTGGAAGCCGAGGTCAAGGCCGAAGCCAATACACTGGGTTATCGCGGCCGCTTCGGTGCCGGCCTGCCCCGTATCAGCGATGGGTCGCTGCTGTTCGTGCAGCACATGATATCCAAGTTCAATAGCAATGGGGATGTGTCCCGTCTGGCGGTGGTGCTGAACGGTTCCCCCCTGTTTACCGGCAGTGCCGGCAGTGGCGAAAGCGAAATTCGCCGCTGGATTATCGAAAACGACTGGCTGGAAGCCATTATTGCCCTGCCCACCGATATGTTCTACAACACCGGCATTGCCACCTATATCTGGATTATCACCAACCAGAAAACCGCCCGGCGCAAGGGCAGGGTGCAGTTAATCAATGCCGTGGACTTTCACACCCCCATGCGCAAAAGCCTGGGCAGCAAGCGCAAACAACTGTCCGATCAACAGATTGCCGACATTACCCGCATCTTTGGCGACTTTAGCGCAGGCGAACACTGCAAGATTTTTGACAACCGCGATTTTGGCTACCAGCGCATCACCGTGGAACGGCCGCTGAAACTGAATTTTCAAGCAAGTGACGAACGTATTGAAAACCTGCAAGCCGCCAAAGCCTTTGCCAAACTGAAAGACCCGCAACAGGCGGATATTATTAAAGCAATCCAGACACTGGATCAGGTTCACCTGTACAAGAACCGGGAAGTGTTTATCAAGGCATTAAAAGCCGCCTTCAAAACCGCAGGGCTGGATATAAAAGCCCCCATGCTGAAAACCATCTGGCAGGCACTGAGCGAAAAGGACGATAGCGCCGATACCTGCCAGTATCAGACCGGTGCCAACAAGGGCAAGCCCGAGCCGGACACCGACCTGCGCGACTATGAAAATGTGCCGCTGAAAGAAGATATAGACGACTACTTCAAGCGCGGAGTGCTGCCCCATGTGCCGGATGCCTGGATTGATTATGACAAAACCAAAACAGGCTATGAAATTCCCTTTAACCGCCATTTTTACAAATACGTGCCGCCCCGTTCACTGGAAGAGATCGATGCCGATCTGGATAAGGTGAGTGCGGAAATTATGCAGATGCTACAGGAAGTGCATGTATGAGTTATCCGGCGTATTCAGAATATAGTAAGACTAAGATTGATTTGCTTGGGGTGTTACCAATTAACTGGAAACTAAAACAAGTGCGTTTTTTGTTAAAAGATGGTTCGGAAGGGATAAAGATTGGGCCATTTGGAAGTGCGCTTAAACTTGATGATATGGTTGATTTAGGGGTTCGGGTATATGGTCAAGAGAATGTAATTAAGAAGAATTTCAGCCTTGGGAAAAGGAGGATTAGTCAGTTAAAATTTAAAGAAATGAAAGTATATGAAGTTCATGCTAATGATCTACTGATGACGATGATGGGGACTAGTGGAAAATGCGAGATAGTCCCAAAGAATGCAGAAACTGGAATTATTGATTCACATCTTCTTAGACTAAGAGTTAAAGATACTGAAATACAACCCCGGTTCTTTAGATTATTGATTGATGAATGTTATGAAATAGAAAACCAGATAAAAATTTTTGGAAAAGGGTCAATAATGCATGGATTGAATTCCAGTATTGTTAAATCGTTGCAGCTTCCTTTGCCGCCGATTAGTGAACAAGAAAAAATAATGACCTTCCTTGACCGCGAAACCCAAAAAATCGACCGACTGATTGAAAAGCAACAACAACTAATCAAACTGCTACAGGAAAAACGGCAGGCGGTGATTTCCCATGCTGTCACCAAAGGGCTAAACCCTGATGCAAAAATGAAAGACAGCGGGGTTGAATGGTTGGGGGAGATTCCTGAGCATTGGACAATGGTGCCACTTAAATATTTATGCAGCTTCAGTGGAGGCGGAACACCAAGTAAAGAAAATATTAGCTACTGGGTTGGGGGGGATATCCCGTGGGTTTCACCGAAGGATATGAAATCTTTCTGGATTTCAAATACAAAAGATAAATTAACAGTTAAAGCCGTCGAAGAATCATCAACAAATTTTGTTGAAAGTGGCGCGTTGTTGATGGTGGTTCGGTCTGGGATTCTTCAGCGGACAATACCCATAGCGATCAATACAGTGAAAGTGACCCTTAATCAAGACATGAAAGCACTGAGATTTAATCGAAGAATGAGAGTTGAATATGCTGCTAACTTCATTTTGGGGTATGTCCCTTCTTTGCTTTTGGAATGGTCAAAGGAGGGGGCGACAGTCGAAAGTATTGAACAAGAATATTTATCAGCAAGTTTATTTCCTGTACCACCTATTAAAGAACAAATTGAGATAGAAATATTTCTAAAATACGAAATAAAAAAGGTTGATCAACTAATTAAAAAATGCAGTGAAGCCATCCAGTTATCCAAAGAACGCCGCACCGCACTAATATCCGCCGCCGTCACTGGCAAAATCGATGTAAGGCATATCGTCAATGGATGACACACCGCAAAATATCGTTATCTACAACACCGCCGATGGCAAGGCCAGTGTCAAACTTGTTACATCGTTCCCACGCTCTGCGTGGGAATGCATCCGGGGACGCTCAGCGTCAAGAGACAGTTGGCGCAGAGCGCCACAAGACACTGTTCCCACGCGGAGCGTGGGAACAATAAGGCAGGGAGAGCTGGATGGGAAGAAGTCGCTACACTATAACTGAGCCGGACAAGCCGCATTTTCTGACTTATACGGTAGTGGAATGGTTGCCTGTTTTCACACGCCCGGAAACGGTGCAGATATTACTGGATTGCTGGCAATATCAACAGCAACAGGGTTTGCGGCTTTATGGCTATGTGGTGCTGGAAAATCATTGTCATGTTATTTTGCACGGCGAAGCACTGGATAAACAGGTGGCGCGTTTCAAGTCTTATACGGCGCGTAAAATTATTGATTATCTGGAGAACAAACGGGTTGTACATCTGTTAAAGCGTTTACGCTTTGCAAAAAGGGCACATAAACAGGACAGGGTATACCAGTTCTGGCAGGAAGGCAGCCATGCGGAATTGATTTTGGATGATGATATGATGCGACAAAAGCTGGATTATATTCACATGAACCCGGTTAAGCGGGGTTATGTTGAAAAACCTGAATACTGGCGTTATTCCAGTGCCGGGTGTTATTTTGGTTGTGCGGGGTTGCTTGATATTGACCCATGGCATTGACTGGACGCAGAGCGTCCTGGGATGTGTTCCCACGCGGAGCGTGGGAACAATGAAGGATGCGGAGCGTGGGAACAATGAAACATAAACTAAACAGGGAAAAATGAGATTGAACCGTGGTGAGCTAAAAATGACAGCAGAACGCGCTGCCCTTGTGGAATTGATTGACCGTTATCTGCGCGGCCTGCTGGATCCCTTTGTCAGCCTGCTGGAAGTACACAAGCTGATGTACTTTATGCAGGAGGCAGGTGAACCCTTGCGGCTGCAATATGAAAAAGCCCCCTATGGCCCCTATGCAAAAAACCTGCGCCATGTACTGAATGCCATTGAAGGCCACATGATTTCAGGCTATGCCGATGGCGGCGATGATCCAACCAAACCACTGGAAATCGTGCCGGGTGCGATAGATGACGCGACTGCTTTTCTGGCGGAACATAACGATACCCGTGAACGCTTTCAACGGGTAAATGAACTGGTGGAAGGTTTTGAAACCCCGTTTGGCCTTGAACTGCTGGCCACTGTGCATTGGGTAATGAAATATGAAGTAAGTTCGGTTGAAGATGTTGTAAAACATACCTATGCATGGAATTCGCGCAAACAACAATTTAGCCAAAGGCAGATTGAGCTTGCGGTGAATGTATTGACACAGAAGGGATGGGTAGAACACTAAGATGACCCGTGTCGCTATCAACCCTGATTTACTTGACTGGGCGCTGGTGCGTGCGGGTTTAAGTGCCGATGCGCTGATAAAAGCCTTTCCTAAAATCCATGACTGGTTGACCGGCGAGATCCAGCCCACCCTGAAACAACTGGAAAGTTTTGCCAATAAAACCCATACGGCAATAGGTTATCTTTTTTTGCCTGAGCCGCCGGTAGAAACCTTGCCGATTCCCGATTTCCGCACGCTTGCCGACAGGCAACTGGTACAACCCAGCCCTGATCTGCTGGATACGATTTATGCCATGCAGCAACGGCAATCCTGGTTGCGCGAAGACCGGATTGAATGTGAAGCAGAGCCGCTGGATTTTGTCGGTAGCGCGTCCCAAAACGATGAACCAGAAGCTGTGGGCAGGGAAATGCGGCGTCTTGCAGGTTTTGAAGAAGGCTGGACTTCCAGTGTCGCCAGTTGGCGGGATGCGGTCAGTGTATTGCGTCGCGCCATGGAAATGCTGGGTATTATGACCGTGATCAATGGTGTGGTTGGCAATAGCACTAACCGTGTCCTGAATGTAGAAGAATTTCGTGGTTTTGCCTTGAGTGACCCTTATGCCCCCCTGATTTTTGTCAATGGTGCTGATGCAAAATCCGCCCAGATGTTTACCCTTGCCCATGAGCTGGCACATATCTGGTTGGGTGAAAGCGCGTTGACCGATGTGGAACCGGCATCGCAACCTTCGCAACAGCTTGAAGTCTGGTGCAACCGGGCAGCGGCGGAGTTTCTTGTTCCCGAAGCGGAATTAAGGCTGTACTGGCACGAGGTCAGGCATCATCAAACGCCATTCGAGATGATTGCCCGTCATTTCAAGGTCAGCCCCATTGTCGCAGGCCGTCGCGCCATGGATCTGCGTTTGGTGGATCGCGCTGTGTTCTTTGATTTTTACCAGGAATACATCAAGGCAGAACGAAAGCAGCAGAAAAAAACAGCCGGTGGTAATTTCTATAATAATCAAAATACCCGTGTGGGTGAACTGTTCGCCACACAGGTAATACGGGCGGCAATGGAAGGGCGAGTCGGTTTCAGGGAAGCCTACAACCTGACCGGATTGCATGGTGGCACTTTTCAGAAATATGCGCGGCAGCTGGGGTTTGATTTGCCATGATAGCAACCCCGTCCTATATACTGGATGCCGATGTATTGATAACAGCAAAAAATCAATATTATGCCTTTGATATTTGCCCCGGTTTTTGGGACAGTCTTGTTCACTTCCATGAAAAAGGTTATATCAATAGCATCGACAGGGTAAAGAATGAACTTCTTGCTGGAGCAAAAACCGAGAATCTGGTGCAATGGGTGAAAAAGGAAGTGCCGTCTGAATTCTTTCTGGACGCAGACAGTAGTGATGTCACTGAGGCTTATACCAATATTATGTTATGGGCGCAGCGCAGTACCCGGTATTTTGACTTTGCCAAGGCAAAATTCGCGACGGGTGCAGATGCCTGGCTGGTGGCGTTCGCCATGGTTCACGATGTTGTCGTGGTAACAAACGAGCAGCCACGCCCGGAGGCAAAACGGGAAATAAAACTTCCCGATGTGTGCAACCAGTTTGGTGTTGATTACAAGGATATTTTCTTTGTACTGCGAAGCCTGAAAATTTCCTACAAGTGGACGGAAGGTTGATTTTATGTGTGCTGCCGTGACTGAACTGGATTTTGAAACCGCCATAGAAGCATGGCTGCTTGACCATGCGGGTTATGAAAAAGCCGATAACAGCCAGTTTGATGCGGCACTGGCGTTGGACACGAAAACACTGCTGGGCTTTATCAAACAAACCCAGCCGGATACATGGGATAAGCTGTCTGCCAGTTATGGTGGCAATGTGGAAAAATCGGTAGTAAAACGCATTGCCGCTGAATGTGACAGTCGTGGCTTGCTGGATGTGGTACGCAACGGTGTGCGTGACCGGGGGCAAACCATCAAGCTGGCTTACTTCAAACCGGCCACCGGCCTGAACCCTGAAACCGAAAAACGGTATCAGCAAAATCGTTTAACGGTGATGCGGCAGGTTTATTACGACCTGGACAGCAAGAATTCCATTGATATGCTGCTGTCCCTGAATGGCCTGCCCATTGCCACGGTAGAACTGAAAAATGCCTTTACCGGGCAGAAGTCCATCAATGCAATCCGCCAGTATTTGAAAGACCGCGTGCCCGGTAATAAAACGCCGCTAATCCAGTTTAAAAAACGGGCGCTGGTGCATTTTGCAGTGGATACCGATGAAGTGTATATGGCAACGAAACTGGCGGGTAACAGCACCTTCTTTTTGCCCTTCAATAAAGGCAATCATGGGGGCAAGGGCAATCCGGACGATCATCATCACCACACGGGTTATAAAACCGGCTATCTGTGGGAAGATATCTGGCAGCGTGACAGTTGGCTGGATATTATTCATCGCTTCATTCACCTGCAAGTAGAAGAAAGCAGAAACATTGAAACAGGCAAGAAAACACGGAAGGAAACCCTGATATTTCCCCGCTATCACCAACTGGATGCGACCCGCAAACTGCTGGGGAATACCAAAGCCGTGGGCGTGGGTGAAAATTATCTTGTCCAGCACAGTGCAGGTTCAGGTAAAACCAATACCATTTCATGGACGGCCCACCAGCTTGCCAGTGTGCATGATGAACAGGATCAGCCCATTTTCAATTCGGTGGTGGTGATATCCGACAGGCGTAATCTGGACAAGCAGTTGCAGGACAATATCTACCAGATTGAACACAAACAGGGTGTGGTGGAAAAGATAGACGAGGACAAGTCATCGGCGGATCTGGCCAATGCCCTGAATGCAGGTGTAAAAATCATTATCACAACGTTGCAAAAGTTTTCTTTTATTCTGGACAAGGTAAACGATTTTAGTGACCGGCGTTTTGCGGTGATTGTGGATGAAGCCCACAGCAGCCAGAGCGGGCGCAGTGCGGCAAACCTGCGCGTGGCTTTAGGCAAACACAGTGAAGAAGAAGCCTTGAAAGTCGCAGAAGGCGAAGACAAGAAACGACCCGAAGAACCCGGCAGCGAAGACATTATTCTGGCGGAAATCAAAAAACGGGGTAAACAGAAAAATATCAGTTTTTATGCCTTTACCGCCACCCCCAAACACAAGACACTGGAAATGTTCGGGGTGGAGGATAGCGAAGGGATGCCCCGGCCATTTCACCTGTATTCCATGCGGCAGGCCATTGAAGAACGCTTTATCCATGATGTATTGAAGTATTACACCACCTATAAAACCTACTACGAACTGTCCAAGGCAATCGATGACGATCCGGAAGTGGATGAAAAGAAAGCCAAACGCGCCATTGCCCGATTTATGTCATTGCATCCCCATAATATCGCCCAGAAAACCGAAATCATGGTGGAACATTATCGGCGTTTTACCAGCAAGAAGATTGGTGGACGCGCCAAGGCCATGGTCGTCACCCGTTCACGGCTTCATGCGGTGCGCTATAAGCAGGCCTTTGATGAATATATTGCTGAAAAAGGATACACGGATATTAAAACACTGGTGGCTTTTTCTGGAACGGTTGAAGATCCTGATCTAAAAGAAGCAACTTATACCGAAGCGGGTATGAACGGTTTTGGCGAAAAGGAACTGCCAGATCGCTTTGCTTCATCTGAATATCACACCCTGATCGTGGCGGAAAAATACCAGACAGGTTTTGATCAGCCGCTGTTGCATACCATGTTTGTGGACAAGCCCTTAAAAGACCTGAAAGCCGTGCAAACCCTGTCACGCCTGAATCGTACCGCACCGGGCAAGGTGGATACCTTTGTGCTGGACTTTGCCAATGAAGTGGAAGACATCAAGGAAAGTTTCAAACCTTATTTTGAAGAAACCGAAATAGAAGAACCTACCGATCCGAACCAGCTTTATACACTGGATACAAGAATTCAGTCGTTTGCTATTCTACGCAGTGAAGAAATCGAAGCCTTTGCCGAAGTCTATTACAAGCCGCAGGCCAAACAGACCAAGCGTGATCATGGTCAGTTGAATAAATGGATAGACCCGGCGGTGGAACGCTATAAACAGGCGTTCAGGGACAATACCGCGCCAGTGGGTGAAGAACGATACACGGAAGAAGGGGAAGACTTCAAAAGCAGCCTGCAAAGTTTTGTTCGCCTGTACAGTTTTCTAAGCCAGATCATCGACTGGCAGGATGTGGAACTGGAAAAGCACTATGCCTATGGCCGCTATCTGTTGACCAAACTGCCCTACCGCAGCAGTGGCGGCATGATTGATCTGGATGATGATGTGGTGCTGTCATCCTATCGCAATGATAAAACCTTTGAAGGCAGTGCAGCACTGGCTATCGGGGAAACCCGAACTGTCTATGGTGCAACGGAAGTGGGTACAGGTGGCGCAACCGAAGAACACACATCCCCGCTATCCGCCATTATTCAAATTATCAATGAACGCTTTGGCACGGATTTCAGCGAAGAAGACCAGCTGCTGTTTGAACAGATTAGCGGTGATATGGCGCAGGATGAAAAACTGGCGGAACAGGCGCGTGCCGGTTCAAAGGAAAAATTCAAAGTGGTGTTTGAACCCAAAGCCATGCAAGCCTTTGTATCCCGGCATGGACGCAATGAAAAAATTGTGAATGACTTTATGTCCAACCCGGATATGCGCAACCTGATTGTGGCTGCCTTGCTGGATGAGGTTTACGGGCGGGTGACAAAAAGCAGCAGTGAACAGGTAGAAAAGTAAATCTTTATGTTGGTCTGTCGCGAATATAATTTGTAGTCAATTAGCGGCAAGAATCAAAACCGCCATACTCCACACCTGTCAATGCCGCCATATCCCGATTCCAGGTGGTCAAATCTTTACGATTAAATTTTTGCAGGTGATCATGACCACAGGCACGGGCCATGACCTGCATCAACTCAGTGGAGGCTTCAAGAAAACGGGCCAGCTGGTTGGCCGATTTTTCCACATTCAGCCTGGCGCGTAATTCCGGTTTTTGTGTGGCGATACCTGCCGGACAATTATTGGTATTACACATGCGTGCAGCGATACAGCCGATAGACTGCATCGCCGAGCTGGAAACAGCAACACCGTCAGCCCCCAGGCACAAAGCCTTGATAAAGTCTGCGGGCGTACGCAGGCCTCCGGTAATGATTAATGTAATATCTTTTTGTTTTCGTTTGCCCAGTTTTTTATCAAGATAATGCCTTGCCCGGGCCAGAGCAGGAATGGTAGGTACTGAAATATGATCACGGAAAATCAGCGGTGCAGCACCAGTACCACCACCACGACCATCAAGGATGATATAATCAACACCCGCCTCGATAGCGAACGCGATATCTTTTTCAATGTGATTGGCGGACAATTTCATGCCAATGGGTACACCACCACTCAGCTCACGTACGCGATCAGAAAAATGCTTGAAATCTGCCGGGGTGTTCAATTCGGCAAAGGTGGGAGGTGAAATCGCATCCTGACCTTTTTCCAAACCGCGTACCCGGGCGATTTTTTCCGTGACTTTATTACCCGGCAGGTGCCCTCCGGTGCCGGTTTTGGCACCCTGCCCGCCTTTGAAATGAAAGGCCTGTATACCCGCCAGCAATGATTCGTCATAACCAAACTGTGCCGAAGCCAGTTCATAAAAATAACGGGAATTAGCCTCTCGTTCCTCCGGCAGCATACCACCTTCACCGGAACAAATGCCCGTTCCTGCCAGTTCCGCACCACGCGCCAGAGCCACCTTGGCCTCTTCGGAAAGCGCACCGAAACTCATATCAGAAACAAACAACGGCATTTTCAGTATCAGCGGTTTTTTGGCCTTCGGGCCAATCACCAGCTCGCTACCCACGGCAACGTCTTCCATCAACGGCTTGCGTGCAAACTGCGCCGCGAGGATTTGAATATCATCCCACTGTGGCAGCATATGACGCGGCACCCCCATAGAGGCCATTTCACCATGGTGGCCGGTTTTTGTCAGGCCGTCACGCGCCAGTGCATGAATACTTTCCAGAGTGGATTCTTCAGGCGTATTTTTTGCTGACAGGGTATCAGTAGCAGCGGCGTAGTTGACCTTTTCATCGTCGTCAAGCCGTGCGTGAGCACCATCACAAAACGGCGGCGTGCCGGTGCGCTTGCACTGGCACAAATAAGCCTCTTGCGCCTCACCGACACTAAAAGCCATGGGCGTGAATTCAGTACCACGATGAGAACCATCACAAAAGGGTTGATGACGGGACTGACCGCAGGAACACCAATAATATTCTTCCCCTGCCTCCAGATTTACGGCAATGGGTTTGGTGTCAGCAATTTTTGCTTTGCTCATCAAGAACTCCTTTGTATTTGTATCGTTATTCTGTATTTCAGAAAGTGCGACAAAATAATTTGCACATCCTGTTCAGCTTGTTCCACCGCCTCAAGAACGCCCGTGTGCCAATAAAAAATCAATCTCCGGCCCTTTGGGCACAATACCGCTGGGATTAAGCATTTTATGACTGGCATAATAATGATACTTGACATGATCCATGTTCACCGTTTGCGCCACACCAGCCACCTGATACAGCTCCCGTGTGTAAGCCCACAAATTCGGATAATCCACCAGGCGTTTTTTATTGCATTTGAAATGACCGACATACACCGCATCAAAACGCACCAGAGTGACAAATAATCGCCAGTCCGCCTCGGTGATGTTTGCGCCTGCAAGATAACGTTGAGTGGCCAATCGTATCTCAAGTTCATCCAGCGTTGTGAATAACGCATCAAACCCCTGTTCATAAGCCTGTTGCGTGCGGGCAAAACCGGCGCGATATACACCATTATTCACTGTGTGATACACCACTTCGTTAATGGTATCAATCTCTTCACGCAAAGACGGTGGATAAAAATCGATTTCGGCACATACGCCAGTACAACCATTAAATGCCGAATTCAACATGCGAATAATTTCTGAGGACTCGTTATTCACAATAGTATTACGCTGCTTATCCCACAACACAGGCACGCTCACCAGGCCATTAAAACCCGCATCTGCTATTTGATAAATTTCAGCCAGTGTTTTGGCATTATTGACCTGATCCGGTGTCGCTCCTGGGTATTCCCCGAATACCCAGCTGTGTGCAGGCATCAACGGATGTACCACAGATACCGAAATAGCGTCCTCCAACCCCTTGAGCAGCCGAAAAATCAAGGTACGATGTGCCCACGGACAGGCATAAGAAACATAAAGGTGATAACGCCCTGGCTCGGCGGAAAAACCCCCTTCGCCTGTGGGGCCGGGGCTACCATCCGGCGTTATCCAATTCCTGAAACCCGATATTACCCGGACAAATTCACCTTTCATATCCTGCTCCTTTTTGTTTAGAAGCATTATAAACAAGCAAGAAAAAGATCAAAGCGCAAAAAATTGACCCGTTTGATCGAATTATTTGAAGAGAGAACGAATTAATCATGCGCCGGGGTTTGTCCATGAACAACAAGTTTAGCCCTGGTGAGGTATAGCGTGTGAAATTTAAGCGTTGCCCGCCAACCGGCAACAAGAGATGGTAACCACAGGGATATGAAGGAGCGAGAAATTATCTATTTCTTATTACGCATAACTGCATATGCTGCCAATTTATTACTGTATGCTTTAATAAAATGGTCTGTAGCGCCTGCCTTGCCCCAGGTCAGTATCAGTCTGTTAAAAAGTCGTATCGCTCGATCTATGATCGTCGGGTTTTGCAAAACGCGCAGATCACTGTAGTCGGTATTTTTACTGGCTGTGAGAAACCTCATGTCGCCATGATGACAATAACCCACTGTTTTTTCCAGCACCTTAACAAGAGCCCCACTCACAAAGGGTATATGCGCAACCTCAAATATACCGATCAATATGTGTTGTATATATGCCGGGGGTACACGAGGAACAAGATCCGCAGCATTCACAATACGATAGACAGGTGTTTTAATATCGCCACCAAAATCTGACGATGCAACTCTCGGGCTGCCAAAAGTGTAACAGGCTCCCAGACTGTCAGATGCCAAAAATTTCGTGGCGCACAAGGCCAATGCTCCCCCCAATGAGTGTCCGGTTATATAAAGCGGATACCCATTACTCTGCAACAGCGCCAGCTTGGCCTCAATATCGGTTTTGACTTTACTAAAAGCCTGATAAAACCCACTGTGTATCCGGTATCCATCAATCTCTGTTGTTGTCGCTTTAAGGTCGGCCTTAATATCTCGTATGTCTGCCTCGGTTCCTCTGAATGCCAACACATTCATCTGGTATTTTTCGCTTGTAGCAAGAAAAGCCTGTGTACCATCAACATTGAATACAAATGACAATACAAAATCACTAATAGTCAGATAGCTTTTTAACTCAGCTTCAGCATTACCACTTAACTGCTGCTTGTCACTCAATAACTTTTCCAACACTTTTTTAATGGACTTCGAGTCGGATTCCTTGGTCAACGTCGCCGCAACATCATCAATATCAATACTGCCCTCAAATTTAAAATAAGCGAGCCGTGCCATTTCAGCCATCAACCAGGCAGTTCTATCACTATACGCCGCACGACTCACCGGGGGTTTTAGCAGGCTTTTATTCTCGAAATACATATCTGTGTCAAAAGGGGTTATTTCTTGATATTACACAACGTCATTGCTATTCGTTGCTATCATGATAACTGAACCATCTCCATTAATTATTGAACCTGTGACATCCGTGATGGGGGCATACCAAACAGCCCGGCAATGACCCCCGGGGCATCGCTTGACTATCCCGACTATTCTTGCACGCACGAGATTGAGAATCAATATGGCGGCAAATCTCTAAAAAGCAGCACTCCTTAATCCGCAAGCATATTTTTCTAACATTCCTGCAACACACACCCAGAATGCCATGACGGTGGTTATTAAACCTCCGCGTATAACCCTGATTGGCCCTGCGTATTTTCGCAGGCGTTCAAGTGATATATCTAATCATAATTGACGTGCCATACGCTTAGCGTGCCGCTGATTTAATCGATTATTTTACACGTAAATATAAACAGTTTCGTAACCTGAAAATCAAGGTGGCTAGCATTCATTTTTAGCACGGGGGTGCCCCTTAGTCACTTTTACAGAACCAGTTCGTATTAATCACCAGATTACCTTCTCACACATTCACATTTAAACCATAAAAAAGAATACATAATTACCATTTGGCAACTTACCGGTAATGTCCAGGTAATTTGCATCTCATACAATTGCTTTAATCTAAAATCCGCCGCTGAACAGCCTGTGGAGTGCGTTGAATGTTGTGCCTGGCAAGGCGCGATGAGGAGTCATAGCCCGCTATTACAACGATGTGCAACGCGGCCAGGCGCAAAAGGCAGCGTGTTATACCAGTCATAGCGGCTCACGAAACCCGTGAATGCGACAAAACCATCAAACACGCTATTTATCAAAATGTGAATACATTCCCGAAGCGGTCAACTGCGGAATTCAGGTTTAAATAAACAACGTTGTTCATCCGTAAAATCAAGAAGGAAAACAGAACATGAAATATATGTTACATCACAACAAACGACCAAAAGTTCGAAAAAAAATAATAAAAAAAACTGGAAAAGTTCTCCTGTTAGTCACCCTTGTTATCGGACTATCTTATGTTTGGCATGTGCATTTTAACTATCGCTTCGGCGTTATTACAGAAAACAAGGTCTACAAATCCGGGAAAATACCTCCCGATCAAATCGCAGGCTATCTCATTAAAAACAAAATTAAAACGGTGATTGACCTCAGGCACCCCGAACTGCACGACCCTTTAAACCCTGGAAAACAGGATGGTATCGACCTGGAGCGGGAGGCCGTAGAAAAGCTGCCCGGCGTTCAGTACATCAACATCCCCTCTGATCAAGTCCCCACAAAAGAAAACCTTGTAAAGTTTTTTGAAGTGATGGATGACAGTTCATCCTATCCTGTGCTGATTCACTGTTATCATGGCACGGGTCGCGCCATCATTTACTCGGCAATCTACAGAATCGAATACGAAGGCATGTCAGCTGAAGAAGCCAGACAACTTACGCGATTTAAACTTATTGGCAGCAGCTTTGACCGGGGACGTAGAAAAGGGGATTTCCTTGTTAACTACAAAGCCAGAAAAAAAGGAAAAAACAGCACCCTGAATACGATGCAGGGAGAATACCACACATCAGGGAAGACAAGAGGTTGATATGACCTACTCAAACCGGATACTGAATTAAGATTGTAAAATGTAAGTGATTTGTCTGGCAGCGACGAATAGCCATTGCTAAAAGCGATATCCTGAAAGAGATACAGTATTGCTGTGGCATACAGCGTAGTGGATATATACCCGTAGCGTTTGAGAATCAATTATTCACTACATACCCTTTTCATCCTGTGACTATAAGGCACTGCATGGCTCATCTGTTCATTTCCGCTGCTCACAAGTCTTCGGGTAAAACCACTCTGAGCATTGGTCTCTGCGGTGCATTTCGCCAGCACGGGTTTAGTGTGCAGCCCTTCAAGAAAGGTCCGGATTATATCGATCCTATGTGGCTGTCCCGCGCTGCTGGAAAGAATTGTTACAATCTGGATTTCCACACTCAAAAGCACAGCGAGATACTCAGCGCCTTTGGTCATTGTACGGATTCAGCCGATATCAGCATCATCGAAGGCAACAAGGGGCTCTACGATGGCCTTGACCTTGAGGGTACTAACAGTAACGCGGCGCTGGTTACCTTGCTTGATTCCCCGGTGATTCTGGTGATCGACGCTCAGGGTATGACCCGTGGCATTGCCCCGCTGATTCTCGGCTATCAGGCTTTTGAAAAAGGCATCAATATCGCCGGGGTGATTCTCAACAAACTGGGCGGCAGTCGTCATGAGTCCAAATTGCGTGCCGTTATCGAGCATTATACCGATGTGCCTGTGGTGGGTGCGGTACACCATGATCCCATGCTGGATATTCAGGAGCGGCATTTGGGCCTGATCCCTAGCAATGAGGCAGACTCCGTAGAACGACAAATCCAGGCCATTGCCGATGTTATTGGCCAGCAGGTGAATCTCGACCAATTGCAACATATTGCTCAACATGCTGCTACACCGGCTTATCAGCCCCTGCCAAAAATTGAATCTGTCACGGCCGATATTCGTATCGGTATCGCCCAAGATGCTGCTTTTGGTTTTTATTATCCCGATGATCTTGCGGCTTTTCGCATTGCGGGTGCAGAATTAGTGAGTATCGATACGCTGCACGACACACAGCTCCCCGAAATCGATGGCTTATTTATTGGTGGTGGTTTTCCCGAGACCCAGATGCAACCACTGGAGGCTAATGTTTCTTTGCGTGACAGCATTCGCACGGCCATTGAGGCAGGCCTGCCGACGTATGCCGAGTGTGGTGGTCTGATGTATTTGTCACGCAGCCTGCAATGGAATGAAAGCAAATGCAACATGGTGGGTGCGCTGCCTGTGGATACACGTATGCACCAGCGTCCACAGGGGCGCGGCTATGTACAGCTGGCCAGAATGCGTAATACGCTGTGGAATCAAATGTCACATAAGCGCGAAAACATTAATGCTCATGAATTTCACTATTCATCCGCTGAAAACCTCGAAAAAACCACACAATTCGCTTATCGTGTCTTACGTGGCCATGGAATGAATGGTCAGCATGATGGCATTATTCACCGCAATGTACTGGCCAATTATAGCCATATGCGCAACGTGGAAAATAATCCGTGGGTAAAACAGTTTGTTGATTTTGTCCGCAGACATAAATAATCCGGGATTTTCCACGCAACCATTATCATCAATCGAAAGAGACAACGATCAGATATGAACATTATCAGCTTTTCTCCTGCCGCTATTGCACAGATAAAAACAAATATACCGAACAGCGAAGACGGTGCCACGGCATTGCGTATTGCCGCTACCATGACCGCAGATGAAACTATTAACTACGGCATAGGGTTCGATGAAAAAAAAGAAGGTGACGTGCAATTTACCGATAATGGCGTTAATTTTCTGGTCAGCCCGGATTGTCTGGAGTTATTAAATGGCGCACATATCGACTATGTTGAAATTGAAAATAACCAGTATCATTTTATTTTCCTGAATCCCAATGACCCCAACTACAAGCCACCCAAAGAAAAATAGAGGTACAATGAAATAACTCAGGTAACGCATTTTCATAATGTCAAAATACAGCGTTAGCAACCACGGGTTCTTCCGGCCATTGTTAATCGGTCTGATCACCATCCTGCTTGCCATATTACTCACCGGTATTGCCGCCTGGCGTTGGCCGCAACACCAGGCTGCTCTGGCCATCAGTCAAATCATTCTTACGGGCATTAGTTTTTTTCTTATTTCACGCATCGCACAATGCATGAAAAAACATTTTCTCTCTCCATTGGCGCAATTACGCGAATGGGCACAGCGCATGCGCAATGGCGATCTTTCTGCGCGTGTTCCGCAACCCAGACAGGGTGAGTTTTCAGCATTGGCAAATGATATCAATCAGCTCGGTGATTCATTGCGCGCATTGACACGCGACATGGATGAACAGGTCAATAAACAAACCATTATCCTGCAACGGAAAACCCGTTCACTGGAAATTTTGTATGATGTTGCAGCCCGCAGTAATTCGGCAAAAGACATTGATGATTTGCTCATTGGTTTTCTCAACACATTGACTGAGATCGTTTACGCCCATGCCGGTACAGTGCGGCTGATGAATGATGACCGGCAAATGCGTTTGGTCGGCAGTGTGGGCCTGGATGACAGCATCATCGAAAAAATTCGTCTTGTACCTATTGAGCATTGCTTGTGCGCACAGGAGTTCTCCCGAAATATGCTGTTATGCCAAAACCGTTTTGAGCGCTGTCAGAGTATTGCCGGCGATTTGTTATTTTCAGGCGACAAACTGGAAAATATCGCGATTCCGCTACGCTACAACAATCGTACGCTGGGCATTTATAATTTGTTTGTGGAAAAACTCGGGCTCACTGAGCGTGAGGACATCAAGGACATTCTTACTAACATTGGTCAGCACCTCAGCATGGCCATTACCAAGTCATACTGGGATGCGGAGTCCCACCGCTTATCCATCATGCAGGAACGCACTATGCTGGCCCATGAGTTGCATGATTCTCTGGCGCAGACTCTGGCCAGTCTGCGCTTCCGGGTCAGCATGTTACAAAAAACCCTTTCTCCGGGAGACGCTCATTCGAACACCCAAAATACGGATGCGCAAAAAGAAACGACACAAATCAAGGCCGGACTGGACGAAGCCAATTTTGAGCTGCGTGAACTGCTTGCTCACTTTCGCATTCGCATGGATGAGCGAGGCTTGATCCCCGCAACGGAAGGCCTGGTGGAACGGTTCAAAAATGAAAGCCACTGCCAGATATTTTTCCAGAACGAGTATCCTGAGCTGAAATTGCCGCCTGTGCTCGAAGTGCATATTCTGCATATTATTCAGGAGGCATTGGCCAATATTCGCAAACACAGCCATGCCAATTATGTACGTATTTTAATGAGTGGTGATGAGTTATTCGGGTTTCACCTGCTGATTGAAGATGATGGTATGGGCATTGAGTCTGATGTTAATAATGCCATGCCCGGCGAACATGTTGGGCTCACTATTATGCGTGAACGGGCACAGCGTATCGGTGCTGAACTCAGCATTGAAAGTGACCCCGGTGAAGGCACTCGTATTGAATTGCGATTACAGGATATGCAACGCAACGAAAAAAATCGTCGTCTTCAGTGATGAATAAGTGACGGGCTGCATGAAATTCCGCTAGAATCATTGCCACATGAAAGTCCTGCTCATTGATGATCACACCCTGTTTCGCCTGGGATTAAAAAACCTGCTGGAACGCAGTGGCATTAACGTAATCGCCGCCGCCAGCACGGGCCAGGAAGGACTGGACACGGTTCATGATGCCAAACCCGATGTCATTCTGCTGGACATGCGCATGCCGGATATGGATGGCCTGGAGACGCTGAAAAAATTACGTGACACAGGCATTACTGTACCCATCAGCATGCTTACCACCAGCACCGAGGAACATGATTTACTCGAATCCTTACGCGGTGGTGCCCAGGGTTACCTGTTGAAAGATATGGATCCGGAAGACCTGGTGGCCGCTTTGCACAATATTATGAAAGGCGAAACCGTTGTCGCACCACAACTTGCCGGTACCCTGGCCCGTGCCTTGCAGGGAAAGTCTGCATTACCTGAAAAGAAAACACCCCTGTCTACACTGACACCGCGCGAACGGGAAATCATTGAACATCTTGCCTTTGGCCAAAGTAACAAAGTCATCGCCCGCGAGCTGGGCATTACCGATGGCACGGTAAAGTTACACGTAAAAGCCATACTGCGAAAACTGGAAGTCAGCTCACGGGTGGAGGCAGCTGTGATTGCCGTTGAACAGGGACTCGGGCGGCGGCGCAGTCCCTCCTCTTGATTCCCTGTTTTTCATCCACGTTATTTTGCGGCCAATATTATGAAAAGCTACAACGATTTGGTGAATGATTGCCTGCCCCATATCGAAGAGGTCTTCCCCTGGGATCTTGCCGATGACATCGCTGAAAACCCTGATTTATTACTTATTGATGTCAGCGAACCTTATGAGTTTTCACGCGCGCATATTCCCGGCTCACTTAACGTCGCGCGTGGTATCCTGGAATCAGCCTGTGAATATGATTATGACGAAACCGTACCGGAACTTGCCGCCGGACGTGATCGTGATCTCGTACTTGTTTGCCGCTCCGGCCGACGCAGCGCGCTGGCAACTTATACGCTGATGCAGATGGGTTTTAGCAAGGTACGCTCACTCAAAACCGGCCTGCGTGGCTGGAATGATGATGAATACCCTCTGGTAAATGAATGGCAAAAACCGGTTGACCCCGATGCTGCCGACACATATTTCACCCCCCGGCTTCGCCCCGAACAATGCAAATCAGGAGACTGATTTCCAGGGCGTGATGGTTCTGTGACAATTCATGACTACACTATACTCGTCGCAATAAACAGGGTTTTCCCCAGGCTCTCCATGAAACAGTTTCTCGTCGTCGAAGACAATCACGATATCGCTAACCTGGTCTCCATGCATTTGCAGGATCTGGGTGCCGAGGTACAAATTGCCAGTGACGGCAATACCGGCCTTTCTCTGGCACAACAAAGCCGGTTTGATCTGATTATTCTCGACCTCATGCTGCCCGGTATTGATGGCCTGGAAATTTGTCGCCGGTTGCGTGGTACTGATAACGACACGCCTATTCTGATGTTAACAGCCAAAGGGGCCGAGCTGGACCGTATCGTCGGGCTGGAAATGGGGGCCGATGATTACCTGCCCAAGCCCTTCAGCGTGCGTGAGCTGGTGGCCCGGGCCAAGGCCATTTTACGTCGTGTCGAGACACATACCACGCCTGCCAATGGCAATTTACAGGCCGGTACTCTTTTTCTTGAACAAGCCAAGCGACGGGTCAGCATAGCAGGTAACGAGGTCGATCTTACCGCACGCGAGTTTGATCTGCTTTGGCATTTTGCCACCCGTCCTGGCCAGGTCTTTACCCGCAGTCAATTGCTCGACAGTGTCTGGGGGTATGGTCATGATGGCTATGAACATACGGTCAACTCGCACATCAACCGGTTGCGTGCCAAAATTGAACAAGACCCTTCTTCCCCCGTCTATATTCTCACCGTATGGGGCGTGGGCTATAAATTCTCCGATAAACTCTCAGATTTATAAACACCATGTTTCGCACGCTTTACAGTCGCATTGCCGCTGTCCTGTTTACACTGGTATTGCTCATCGGCTATGTGGTTTACAGCATGGTGTTGTATTCATCAGAAATGTATCAGCAGGAATTAACCCAAAAACTCAATGCCGCCCTGGCAAAACATATTGTGGATGAGGAGACCCTGCTCACGGAACAACGGGTCAATCAAAAAGCCCTGAAATCACTTTTTCACTGGCTGATGGTCATCAATCCCAGTATCGAACTGTACCTGTTAAATGCCAATGGGAAAATTTTGGCCTTTTCCGCCCCCGAAGGTCACGTCAAGCGTCAACAGGTTTCACTTGCTCCCATCAAAAAATTTCTTTCCGGAAAAGAGGAATACCCACTGACAGGTGATGACCCTCGCGCAACCAATGATCAACATTCACGACAAAAAGTTTTTTCGGCAGCCGTTATTCCCGGTGACACTGCCGACAAACCTGCGGGTTATCTTTACGTCATTCTCGAAGGTGCGGCCTTTGACAGTATTACCGAAAGGGTAAAAGGCAGTTATATTTTACGTTTCACCACAATAGGCCTTGGTGCCAGTCTGCTGCTTGCGCTGGCTGCGGGACTGACCGCATTTGCACTACTGACAAGCCGCCTGCGCATGTTAACGCGCATCATGTCCACTTACGGTACCGCCACAAAACAGACCTCGACAGGCCATGTAAACGAACGTTACCCCGTCTCGGCAACGCCCATTGATGAAATCGACCAGCTTGGTATCAACTTCAATCAAATGGCAGAACGTATTGACCAGCAACTAAAAGAACTGGCACAAAATGATGCCAAGCGCCGGGAAATGGTGGCCAACGTATCACACGACTTGCGCACACCCTTAACCTCTCTGCATGGTTACCTCGAAACCCTGTTATTAAAAGATGACACCCTGTCGAAACAGGAAAGACGACAATACCTGCACGTTGCCACAGCACAAAGCATGCGGCTCCGGCAATTAATTGAAGAACTGTTCGAACTGGCAAAGCTGGACTCCAGTGAAACCGTGCTGAACATCGAGCCTTTTTCACTGACTGAACTGGCACATGACATCATGCACAAATTCAAACTGGAAGCAGAAAAGCGCAACATCAGCATTCAGACAAACTTTGTGAATGACCTGCCCTTTGCCTACGGTGATATTGGTCTGATTCAGCGGGTACTGGACAATCTGATGGAGAATGCCCTCCGTTATACGCCTGCTGGAGGACGTATCACCCTGTCACTCACAACAGCACATGACAATATCATGATCAAGGTTGCCGATACCGGACAGGGTATTCCTGAAAATGAAATTGACCATATCTTCGACCGGTTTTACCGCCTGGAAAAAAACCGCACCGCCAGCGACACCAATGCCGGATTGGGCTTGTCCATCGCCAAGCGCATTATCGATTTGCATGGCGGCACCATTCAGGCTGCCAGTAAACTTGACCAAGGTACAACCTTTAGCTTTGCCTTGCCCACGCATCAGTTCCGTTAAGTTTCGTAACCACCCGTTACAGACTCTTTTTCGAACCGCTGTATAATTTTCAAACAATCGCGTGAATAAAATGTGATAGTTGCGTGAAACACATGTGAATTTTCTCCTCCATGCTGCATTCATCGGCAAATCGAACACCCGTCGATAGTGTAGAAAAATAAAATAACCAGACTCAAGAGGAGTAAACATCATGAAGCGCATAACCCGTTTTTTACTGTCCATTGGCCTGATATTCATTGGCCTGTCAGCCTTTTCGGTACAAGCAGATGATAAAGCAGGCGTGTACGCCGTCACCATCACTAACCTGACTCGCGGGACAACGCTGACCCCTGTCATGGTCGCCACACATAAAAGAGGCGTACAGATTTTTCAACTGGGAGAAGCCGCCAGCAGCGGACTGGCCGCCCTTGCGGAAGGGGGTGACTTTGAGCCACTGTCAACCCGGCTGATGAATTCTGGAGCAGCCTATGACATTGCCAGCAATGGTGAGCTGTTAGCGCCCGGCGCCAGCACAACCATCATGGTCAAAATGGCAAGGCATTTCAGGCACGTTACCGTGACCTCCATGCTGATCCCCACCAATGATGCGTTTATTGCCGTCAACGGCGTGAAAGGCCCGAAAAAAAGACATCGGCAAAAAGTCATCATGTCACCTGCTTATGATGCCGGCAGTGAACCTAACGATGAATTGTGCGCCAACATCCCCGGCCCCGCTTGCGGCGGAGAAGGCGGCTCACCGGATACCGATGGTGAAGGTTATGTACACATTCATGCAGGGATACAAGGCATTGGTGATCTGGCAAGTGCTGATTACGACTGGCGTAACCCGACGGCACGCATTGTCATCAAACGTGTAAAATAATTTATTTTTATAACCAGTATGCACCTCCCCTGTGCGGTTAAAGCAGGGGGGGCGTAACAGCCGGCAGGCCAAGCCGGGTAGAGTTTAGCCTGACTGCTATGGAGATGAGGGGGAGGACAGAAACTATAAACAGCTTTCTGAATCGTGCATTATTGCATGAGAGCATTCAATGCTTCTGCGACTTCTCCGCCTAATACTCCTTGTACTGTTGCACCATTTTCTTCTAACAGACTTACCAGCCTTTCCCTGGTTGATATACCTAATTGATCAATGACATTTAATCCATTTTCAACAAGAACCAATGCCGCAACCGGGGAGTCAGCGGCCTTTAATTCATTAATGATAAAATCATTGTAGTCATCTGAACCACGCTCACTGGAATAAGAATAGGCTGTCAGCCAGATTCGATAACGAGACACGGCATCATCCGTCAGCGTTTCAGCTTTTTGTGGCTTTATTTTTTCAAAAAAAAGGCGCGTCTCTTGATGGCCTGGCACATCACCATAGAAGCCATTCGCGAAATAGTCCAAGTATGCCAGATTAAGCTTATTGTATTCCTCATTTAACAGCATCTCATCTTGATCGACCAATACTGATACATCGTCGAGTAACCGGGAAAGGCCATTTTTGATATTTTCACCACTGCCCAGCTTCGCGCTCAAGTCCCAGACATAGACATCCCTGCCGGTTAAATACTCTATTTCGATTAATTCATTTTTATTGCCTGCCAATATACCTTCCATATAAGCAACAAGGCTGTTCAGTTTTTTACGGATGGCTGGCTCCTGCATTTGTTGGCCAGCGCCCTTCAACAAATTAAGAATAAGCTGGCCCTCAGCGTACCCTGACGCAATCAATTGCTTTCCTGTTAAAGCCAATGCTTCTATTCCTGCCAATTTAATCGAAAGATTATTTTCCTGATCGATTAATGAATATATTTCTGTTATATAATCAATCGGTTTTAACTGAACTAATGCCCGATAAAGTTTTACCCGAACCTCATTCGGGGTATTACTTTCCCTCAACCAACTCAGAATTTTTCCAGTTTTTGAGTCTTTATCCAATATTTGACTGGATATCACACCATCAATTTGATTAACCCAATCCACTAAAGACTTTTCTTCATACGAACTCTGAAACTTATTGTTTTTCTGACCCTCGGGTTTCTTTATAACGTGGGATCCATCATATAATTGATAATTATTTTCAATGTTACCGCTGCCAAAAAAATCTTCTTTTAAAGAAACATTTTCTTCAATGCCCAGAGGTAAATCATGAATACTTTCTTCACGGTTTAACGCTATTATTACCAGCATACCAACCGATACAGACAAAATGAACAGCCATTTTATTTTTTCACTCACCTCATTCTATCCTTAGAAATGAAATATAACGGTGGCTCTGCCAATCATTTTTTAACCCAACCAGGATTATTTCTAAACGCACGCTAAATACCGCTTTTATTATGGGTGCAGCAACCGGATCTGTCCCCATACATTTTCCATGCTATCGCTTTTATCCCGCGCACCAAAGCCCGTCAAAAAAACCTTGCCATAATCATTAAACGCGACAAGATTGTTAAAAGAAAATTCAATCTCATAGACAGCCCCAAAATGAGCCATTGAGCTGAATGCCTCGACATACTGAAAGATCCAATAGTTTACTTGCTGGGTGGCAGGGTCAAACCTGGAACAACGCAGCCTTAAATTAGTAATATTATCTCTTGCCTCCCTCATTGCAACAGCGGTAACCACGGAACCAAACGGACAATTTGCTTCTACTTCCAGCGGGTTATACGGGGCGCTGCCACTACGCCTTTTCATATTTCCCCGCAAACCAGTCGGTGTAACTTCACGAGCATTAATCAACATTGTGGTAACTGCCCCGTCTTTTGCCCTGAACCCCAGGCCTGTTATTACCCAGTTAAGCGGCAATGAATCCTGAACTTCCAGATAAGTTTCCCTGCCAGGAATATTAACACCTATTGGCTCACTCCAGTTTCCAGCAAATGAAGCAGCAGACGTTACCAGAAATGACATTGTTACAATGATGCGCGTATGTTTTTTCATCTTTCATAATCCCTTATAAAGTATTTACGACTAAACCAAGCTTTTTGCTCAAATACTATTTCAAGCAGAAGCACACTTCATACTGTATTTATGGTTTTCTAACTTGTAAAAAAACTATCTTTACTCGGAAAAGTGTAAAGTATCTCTTCATACACGGCAATACACAGCAATACCTAAAAACTAAGGGGAAACCTGATAATCCCCTCTAAAATATCGCCCACATAACAAAAAATATAGGCAGGATAGCCATTTAATGATAATCCCCATCCACAGAAGTGTGACATCGATTGATGCTATTCAGAAAACCGGAATATCTCTGTTGTGTTATGGGTTATATAAATGATACGAAAATTTACGTTTAATGGCAGAAATAAAATTTATATCATTGATATATTGTTTCTCGGTGCGCATCAAAACCGGCCAACCTGTGGGATACCCACCCGTGACATCAATTACCGATTTTTCAAGCGCGTAGTATATAAATTAAGTTTATACTGATGCCCTACACACTCTCGTTACGTTTTTCCCACCGATTTTTTCAGACAATAACTCACCCTGCCTTTTCAAGATTGATAAATCCACCTTTGTTACTTTGGCCTAAATTCCGGACTCCCCCTTCTTCTGCCTGAAAGAAAGGGTGGGTGCTACAATTGCCCAGCCAGCTCCTCCCAGCCCATCTGCTCAAACTGAACAAAACCAACACACATAATGAAGCGGCTCAGCACTATTGATATATACCAGGGTTTGTTGACGTTTCATTTTTGTCACTATGCACCTGAAAAAGCGCCCCTCAAGGCGCGAGGCGCGCAGTTTTGTTATTCCAGATAAGTAACAAGTAGCGCTGAATGGTGTTTTTTCAGGCGCAACCCGCAGGACAGTGATAAAAATGAAACATCAACACCCTATATGTGGGCTGTCCTTTGTTTTCCACCTAGCCAATGATACCAACATGGAGTATTCTGGCGCGCAAATCTGTCCCCGCTATAATACAGGTGCTGTTATCGTAAGGCCTCATTGAGTTCCCCCTTTTTTTGGCTTGGTTACCTTTCGCCTTACACTGCTTTGGACAATGTTCCAAAGCAGCATGCCCTGAAAAAAAGGGCAAACCCACTATATATCGCACCACAAAACCCGGAAAGAAAAGGAAAGCATTATGGGTGAATCTACTTTCGTTATTCGTTATGCCCGCTGGATAACCCGCCATCCGTGGTTAATGATATGCGCCTCTGTATTTCTGGTGATCATCGCATCCACAGGCATGAAACACCTGACGATTAAAACCGATTACCGGGTTTTTTTCAGTGAAGATAATCCTCAATTGCTTGCATTTGAAACGCTGGGGACGATGTACACCAAAAATGATAATGTCATGTTCATTCTGGCTCCCAAAGACGGAAACGCCTTCAGTAAAGCGACATTGGAAGCAGTAAAAACACTGACCGAAAAAGCCTGGCAAACCCCCTATTCCATTCGTGTAGATTCACTGGCTAATTTTCAAAACACTGAAGCTAAAGGTGATGATTTACTGGTCAGAAACCTGATCGATGAAGAGATCGAACTGACGGATGATAACCGTAAAAAAATAAAACGCATCGCACTCAGTGAACCTATGCTGCTGAACCGATTTGTTTCTGACCGCGCCCACGTCACCGGCATCAATGTCACCGTGCAATTACCCGGTGAAAAATCAACTGAAGTTCTGGAAATTGCGACTTTCGCACGTGATATTGCGGCAGAAATTGAAGCATTATATCCACAAATTGATATCTATCTCAGCGGCGTAATATTCATGAACAATGCCTTCTCTGAGGCAGCAAAAAGCGATTTGAAAAAACTGGTTCCCATCAGTTTTATTCTTATGCTGATCACTCTTGGCGTGATGATTCGCGGATTTTCCGGCACCTTTGCTACCCTGCTGGTGATCATCGGCTCCATCATGACGGCTATGGGCCTGGGAAGTTATCTGGGTTTTCCCATTACCGCACCCTCTGCCGCCACGCCGACGATTGTGTTGACTATTGCCATTGCTAACTGCGTGCATATCCTCGTGACCATGCTGCATGAAATGCGTATGGGCCGTGACAAAAAATCAGCTATTGTAGAAAGCCTGCGTATCAATATGCAGCCGGTGTTTCTTGCCAGCATCACAACTACCCTGGGGTTTTTAAGCATGAATTTTTCCGATGCCCCGCCCTTTCAACATCTTGGCAATATGGTCGCCATCGGTGTTGTTGCTTCCTTCTTTTTATCCGTCATTTTTTTGCCGGCATTGATGTCAGTATTACCCGTGCATGTAAATCCTGTTGCCAATGATGATTCCCACCTGATGCATCGTGTCGGTGATTTTGTGGTCAGGCAGCGCCAGAAACTGATGTGGGGAATGGGTATTGTGGCCATTGTTTTAATTGCATCAATACCCCGCAATGAGATGAATGATGTATTTGTGCATTATTTTGACGAGACTATGCAATTCCGTACCGATGCTGATTTTATGACAGAAAATCTGACGGGCCTTTATATTATCAGCTATTCGCTGGACTCCGGTGAAGCTGGGGGCATCAGCGACCCTGAATACTTGCGGGAAGTCAGCGCTTTTGCCGATTGGTATCGTGCGCAGCCGGAAACCATTCATGTCAGCAGCATTACCGACATTATGAAACGACTCAACAAAAATATGCACGGTGATGAGCAAAGCTGGTACAGGCTGCCCGATGAGCGCGACCTGGCTGCACAATATTTGCTGTTATATGAAATGTCATTGCCTTACGGACTGGATCTGAATAATCAGATCAATGTGGAAAAATCCGCTACACGCTTTACTGCCACACTACAAACATTGTCAACCAATGACTTGCTGGCACTGGATAGACGCGCTAACGACTGGCTGAAAAAAAACACCCCGCACATCAGCGGCAAAGAAGGCAGCGGGGTATCAATCATGTTTGCGGACATTGGAAAACGTAACATTATTGGTATGCTGATCGGTACCACTCTCGCGTTGATCGGCATTTCCTTAATCCTGATTGTCGCCTTGCGCTCCGTTAAAATTGGCCTGCTGAGCCTGATTCCCAATCTGATACCTGCGGCGATGGGTTTTGGCCTGTGGGGGCTGCTGGTGGGCGAAGTGGGGCTCAGTCTTTCCATTGTCGCGGGGATGACTCTGGGCATCGTGGTCGATGATACCGTGCATTTTCTCAGCAAATATCTGCGCGCCCGCAGAGAAAAAGGATTAGATGCTGAAGAAGCCGTGCGTTATGCATTCCGCAATGTAGGCATGGCCCTGCTGACAACATCGGTGGTATTGGTGGTCGGTTTCATGGTGCTGTCGTTGTCCAGTTTTGAGCTGAATGCCGGCATGGGGCTGCTCACCGCTATCGTCATTGCCTTTGCATTATTGGCGGATTTTTTATTATTACCCCCCATTCTCATATTGTTTGACCGGAAAAAAGTCCATAAACAACCTGCCATCAAAGCGCTTGAGCATGCGTCATTTTCTGTCTTCAAAAAGGGATAAAAACGACAAAGCATGGGGATTTTCAACCTTCGGCTAAAAGACTTTAAAAAAACGGACTAGAACGTACCGATAAATAGTGATAAAAAGGACAACTCTCAGCGGAAGGAAACAAGCTGACATTTCCAGCAGAAAGGAGACAGGCTGACACCCCAATGATCAAACCCCCTGCGAAGCCGTGACGAATGGAAAGACAAAGCCGTTCAGTATGTCAATAAATTCCGGAAACCCGGAAAACGCCAATAAAAGCAACCCCCGCTTGGCGCGATGCGGCATAACGGCAAAGACCAAACATGTCTCTACCGTTGAAGCGGCATCTCATGGCTGCCTCATCTGTGGATAAACGGCCTGGATCGCTCTGGAAAACAAGTGTCATTTGAACACCCTACCTGCGCATTGAAAAACAACCAGGCACAAAGTGAAACAACGAGACATCAGAAATGAGCATAAAAAATCATTACTTATACCAATAAGCATCGGTAAAAATACTCAGTTTTAAAAATTTTAATTTATCAAGGTACTCTTATGTTTGAAGCTATCATCATCATTACTGCGATTGCGGCCATCATTACTGTTGCCATTTTCGTCCGCGCCATGTGGGACCCGTTCTATTGCTGCTTCATGACCACTGCGGATATTGGTGTGCTGTCATCCTCATCACTCATCAAAATCTCACCTTCCGTTTATATCAGCGAACATTTTATCAATTCCGGAAACTCCGGAAAATGGGCGCGCAGCATCACCAAATTTTCGCGCATGCTTGTGGTCGTCCATAACGGGGAGTTGTGCCTCTACAACCCGTGCCCACTGACAGAAGAGCTGCGGAAAGAGCTGGATGAGCTGGGAAATATCCAACGTGTCGTTGTGACCAATTGTTTTCATTATGCATTCCTTACGCAATACATTGATGCCTACCCTGAAGCGTCGTTCCTGGTTCCTCAAGGCATGATGTGGAAGCGGCCTGAACTGCAACAACATTGCACGGCAATCCCGGCAGCGACAGAGGGTTCGTTATTTGCCGGCACGCACTATTTCAGGCTGCCCGACTTTTATCAGGAACATGTTATATTCGTCGAGGAGGCGGGGTTGCTTTACTGTAGCGACACACTTTATATCAGGGAGCCTGAAACGCGTCCCCATGGCCGATTCGAGATCCGGCTGATGCAAAAATTCATACGCTTAATCAGTTTTTCTCAACCTTGCGGGGCGATACATTACTTTGATTATGTCCGACAGTTTCGCTACCCCGGCTCGGACGATTTACATAAAAAAAATGTGGAATGCTGGCGCAAAATTTTCGCGCTGCCCATTACTCGTGTAACAACCGGCCATGGCGTATTCTGCGGGTGCGTATCTGTCACAAAAACTGAACTGCAAAATCTCTTACGTTGTATTGAGCGCAAAGATGGATGGATGGACCGGGCTGGCCGGGTGGTGTTTCGTCTGTGTGTAAGAGGGTCATCCATTCGCTACAGAGACTGGACATGCCTGTACGATAAGGAAGCACAATTTGGTTATCACTCCTCCGTCAAAGAAGAAAAGGGGTAACGACCAGCGTTATTAAATTAAGCCAGAATTCCTGCCTGGTACAGGTTGACGGCAAGCCTGCCCAATGCAGAACGCGTCTGCTCGTTAGATATCATCGACATTTAATTGCAACCATAATTCCAGCAAGGCCATGTGCCAGAGTTTGCTGCCCTGCAATTTGGTAAAGTGTTTGTCCGGCTCAGCAAGCAACCGGTCAACATAATGTCGATTGAACACCCCGCGCTGGCGACAGGCATCAGAGTTGAGTATGCCGGACATGAAGTCGAGGAAATCCCCACGCACGTATTTCAGTGCCGGCATAGGAAAATATCCCTTGGGACGATCAATAACTGAATCTGGAATCAGGCCACGGGCGATATTTCTCAGGATGTGCTTGCCTCCGGATTTCATCTTTAACTCCGGTGGCATACGCATCGCCAGTTCAACCAGTTCATGATCCAGAAAAGGCACCCGTGCCTCCAGCCCCCAGGCCATGGTCATGTTGTCAACACGCTTCACCGGATCGTCAACAATCAGCGTGGTAATATCAAAGCGCAATACACGGTCGAGGAAACTATCAGCGCCATCCTGCTCCAAATGTTTTTCCACCAGCATCGAGGTAAAGTCCTCGCTGACATAAGTCTCCGTCACTGAATCCCGAAATTCACTGTGACGGCAATCAAAATAATGACGGCGAAACCGTTCCAGATTTGTACCACTGTCAGCATCCATTTGCGGATACCAGAAATAACCACCGAACACTTCATCTGCACCCTGACCACTCTGTACCACCTTCACTTCTTTGGCCACCTGTTCGGCGAGCAGATAAAATGCCACGGCATCCTGCCCTACCATGGGCTCAGCCATATTACGCACGGCATCAGGCAGCCATGGTAAAACGTCCGCATTACGAATATGAATTTTTCGGTGCCGCGTATCAAACTGTTTCGCCACCGCATCAGAATACTCAAACTCACTGCCTGCCTCATCGGCAATGTCTTCAAAACCAATGGAAAAAGTGCGCAGATCATTCACGCCGGCTTCCGCCAACAATCCCACCAGCAGGCTGGAGTCCAGCCCGCCAGAGAGCAGCACACCGACCGGCACATCAGCCACTGACAGGCGGCGTTCCACAGCTTTGCGCAACGCATCATGAATCAGTTGCGTCCACTCACTTTCATGTTTGGGTTCAGCGGGCCGTGTTGCAGAGAGATGCCAGTATTTTTTCTGTTCCGTGCATGCATCATGCTCCACAATCATCGTGTGCCCCGGTGCCAGTTTGCTCACACCTTTCAAAATGGTATGCGGCGCAGGAATCACTGCGTGCAGGGTCAGTTGATGATGCAGGCCCACAGGATCAATATCGGTATCCACATCACCGGCTGTCAGCAACGCTTGCACGTTAGAGGCAAAACGAAAGGTGTGTTTTGTTTTTGAAAAATACAGGGGCTTGATGCCCAGCCGGTCACGCGCCAAAAACAGGCGTTTCTGTTTCTCACTCCAGATGGCAAAAGCAAACATACCGTGCAGGCGTTCTACACAACGCTCGCCCCAGCGGTGAAAAGCTTTGATGATAACCTCGGTGTCACCTTCAGAAAAAAACCGGTAACCGGCCTCCATTAACTCCGCACGCAGCGCCTGATAATTGTAAATTGCACCATTGAACACCAGCGACAGACCCAGCTCTTCATCAATCATCGGCTGATGTGAACGATCTGAAAGATCAATAACCGATAGACGCCTGTGACCAAAACCCAGCGGCCCGGAAATATACAGCCCTTCATCATCCGGCCCGCGACGGGCCAGCTTTTGATTCATGCGCGTCAGCGTTGCTGTTTCGGGAGCATGACCATCAAACCGTAATTCACCGCAAATGCCGCACATCAGCCAAATCCTCGTTAAACCAACCAAAAAAGTAAAACAGCTATTCTAGCGTGAAAACTGAAATAGCAATGGAATACAATGCATTAATTATCTTTCACTCACTTTGATCCGGAAAAACCGGCAACGACACCCGGGGAAGACGCATCTCAGGAAAGTATTACTACTGTATTGTTTATGGGAACAGTAAACACCCCCGGGCACTACATTCCAAAAAAAACACCTTGAAACACAACAAAACGCTGCTAACATCAAGGTGCGACATCAATGTAATTACAAAGGGACTTGTTAATGAACACTCGGACACCACTCTCTGCAATCGTGCTCGCCTCCCTGTTCACCGCGCTCAGCATTTCCACAACGGCCAACGCTGAGCACGAACATCAAACCAGACTGCTGGATGACAAACAGGCACCTACCGTGCTCTATCACCCATCCTCCTCTGACGATAAAAAGCCATTCACGGTCACAGTAGAAGATGACGAAGGTATCCAGTCCGTAACCCTGTTCTACCGCAAGCCCAACAGCTCCCAGTTTATGACCACACGCATGAAACGGGTCGGCAAAAGCAACGCCTACATCACGGACCTGGGGCAGCGCGATCTTGGCAATAATCTGGACTTCAACATTCTGGCTGTCGATCTGGCGGGCAATAGCCAGCTGCTCAGGGGAAATTCCGGGCACGCCATCGCCTCAGCAGACAATAGCGGTCATTAACCCGTCTCACACAATCAGCGTAGCTTCGGACAACAAAGTCCGTAGCTACGCCGGACAGGGTCTTCAAAGAGTTCACCAAAGAGACAAACAAAAATCAGTGCTCTTTATCGCCCCAACCGCCACCGCCCGGTGTTGCAATCGTCAGTCGTCCACCCGGTTTAATCTCAAAACTGATCTTCTCCGGCAAAACACCCTCATTGTGTAAATTATTGCCCGGCTGACCATCACCTCCGCCTCGCAGCCCCCATGACGCATGGCGACGACGCTCGGTCAACAACGTTACAGTGGTGGGTGCCAGAAATTCAAATTCCCGTATTAAACCATCACCACCACGATATCTGCCTTCACCGCCTGACCCCTCCCGTAAGGCATAACGGCAAATACGTAACGGGTAATGGCTTTCCAACACCTCAACAGGTGTGTTCAATGTATTCGTCATGTGTGTCTGCACAGCACTGAGACCATCATGTTCCGGCCCGGCCCCCATACCACCGCCTATGGTTTCATAATAGTCCCACTCGGCACCGGCAACACGCGAACCCATAGCGAGATTATTCATACTGCCATGGCTGGCAGCAGGCATTTTATCCGGCAACGCCTGCGCCAATGCGCCCATCACAACATCCACCACGCGGGTGCTGGTTTCCACATTCCCCGCCGCCACTGCGGCAGGCCGCCTGGCGTTAAGCAGTGAGCCTTCGGGTGCCGTCAGAGTAATACTGCGAAAACTGCCTGCACAGGCCGGTGTCTGTGGTGGCATCAGACAACGGAATACGTAATACACACCGGCCGCTGCCACCGACAAAGGACAATTGATATTACCCGCAGTCTGTGGCGCAGTACCGGTAAAATCCACATGGACTTGATGACCCCTCACGCGCAGTATTACCGCAATGGCGATATCGGTGTTACCCAAACCATCACCGTCCATCACATCCTCAAAATAATATTCACCATCAGGAATATCACCCAGACAACTCTCCGCCAAACGCTCAGCATAGGTATTGAGCTGTTGCAGGCTCTCTTCATATCGCGTCACACCCATGCTTTGCACCAATGCGGTGAGCCGTGTCAGCCCGGCACGATTGGCGGAAATCTGTGCCGCGAAATCACCGCCGGATTGTTCTGAATTGCTGGTCGCCCCAATGATAGCTGTCAATCGATGTTCATCCAGCCTGCCTTCGCGCACCAAAAATGTGGGTGGAATGATCATGCCTTCGTCACTCAACTGCCGGGAAATGGGCATAGAGCCGGGGGTACTGGCCCCGATATCAGCATGGTGAGCGCGATTGGCAACAAATCCCACCAGTGTCTTTGCAGCAAACACCGGGGCAATGACCGTGACATCCGGTAAATGGGTACCACCAAGATAAGGATCATTCAGAATCACCATGTCACCCGGTGACCACGGCAAATCAGCGACAATATCACGCATGGCATAAGCCATACTGCCAAGATGCACCGGAATATGCGCCGCCTGGGCACAGAGTTCACCGGCAGCATCAAACACCGCACAGGAATAGTCCAGTCGGTCCTTGATGTTGGGTGAAAAGGCGGTACGTTGCAGCACCGCGCCCATTTCCTCACATACGGCCTCGATACGGCTGGCAAACAGACTAAGTTCAATGGCATTCATGACGCCAGTGTAGCGTAACGTCCACCCGCCTCCCATCGCTATGCCTGATTATTTTACTTGGTTATTAGCCCGAGGTAGAATGCACAGCCGTCGCCTTTTGGCGACCTTGCGCGCATAATATCGCGCTTCAACATTATCGCCAGCAAACAATCCCTGGCACGATTTCGACACAAACATTAAAAGCAAGACGAGGAGAAAGAAAACATGGCACACGAACTGCCTGCACTGCCCTACGCACAAGACGCCCTGGCCCCGCACATCTCGGCGGAAACCCTGGAATACCACTACGGCAAACATCACCAGACTTATGTCACCAACCTCAACAACCTTATCGAAGGTACCGAATTCGCCGACGCCAGCCTCGAAGACATCATCATGAAGGCCGAAGGCGGCCTGTTTAATAACGCCGCCCAGGTATGGAACCATACCTTTTACTGGAACGGCCTGAGCCCCAATGGTGGTGGCGAACCCAGTGGCGCACTGGCTGACGCCATTAACAGCACCTTCGGTTCTTTTGCCGATTTCCAGCAGAAATTTGCAACGTCCTGTGCCACCAACTTTGGCTCCGGCTGGACCTGGCTGGTGAAAAACAGCGACGGCACACTGGAAATTGTCAACACCTCCAATGCCGCCAACCCCATGACAGCAGGCCAGACACCCATCATGACCTGCGATGTGTGGGAGCATGCCTACTACATCGATTACCGCAACGCCCGCCCCAAGTATGTGGAAGCATTCTGGAATCTGGTGAACTGGGATTTCGTGGCGGGTAACTTCGGCGGCTAAATTTCCGCCTGGAACGTGCATGTTCCTTAAGTGCATAACACAAGAAAGGGGCCGTTGGCCCCTTTCTTCGTATTTAAAGCGCAAACAGTAAAAAGCCGCCTCTTAATCTGACCTTAATCATTTATTCATAGTTTTCCCCCTTGATTACTTTGATAATGCAGTGATGTTCAGGCTAAAACTCACTTTGGCACTTGCCATACTATTAATCATTGTATTGTTGCTGGCCGCCACCCTGTATTGGGGGGCTCACCGGGAGGAATACTATTTTCAGCGCAGCCAACTGACTCATGATGCCGCCCTGGCTTACGTTCAGCTCTCCCATGACGCCTATCGTCATTTCAAGGAACTGGTAGATATAGTAGTGCTTGACGGTGATGTCAGCGTAGAACAGGCAAAACTTTCCTATCAAAAACTCCACCAGTCACTCAATCAACTACGAATTGCCACCAATGCCGAGATAGCACAAGTGGATGAGCATGAGCTGGAACAGGAAAAAGAAGAACTTGAGCAAATCGATGCTATCGAAAAAATTCTGACAGAAGGTGTCTGGGCGTTTGACCGCATCATGGCATTGCAACGTCGTGGCGCGGAAGAATCCGCACAGGCCGTATTAAGAACTGTACTGGAACAAACCATTGACCAGCAGTTCAAACCTATTATCGACACGGCCATTGCTGAAGAACGTGCGGAACTGGAGGATGCCCGTCAACACGCGAAAGAATTACTGAGTGACCTCAAATGGATGGCTGCAATAACCGCTATAGCAACCTTCTGTTTGGCATTGGCGATGGCAGCCTGGTTGTTACGCAGCCTCAGCACTTCATTAAACCGGCTGGTCATTGGAGTACGCCAGGTAGCCAAGAATGATTTGGCACACCGTATTGAGTTACCCGGACGCAACGAGTTCACCTATCTGGCAAAAAACTTCAACGACATGACCCGGAAACTGGCTCAACAACGACAGCATCTGCTGCTTGCCCATACGGAACTGGAAAACAAAGTGAATACCCGCACCCGTGAACTCCGGCAAGCCAATGAAAAACTGCAACATATCGACGAAGGCCGGCTACGCTTTTTAGCTGATATCAGTCATGAACTGCGTACCCCATTAACGGCTATTCGCGGTGAAGCTGAAGTGACAATCCGCGGCAAAGACAAACCCATAGAAGAGTATCGTGATACTCTCATGCGAATTGTTGAACTTAGCAGCCAGTTAGGAAAACTGGTGGAAGACCTGCTATTCATGGCTCGCGCCGAATCATCCAACCTTCGCTTTGAACTCATTCCGCTTGTGTTGAATAAGTTACTCAGCAATGTCTATGAAAGTACCCAGGCACTGGCTCAACAATATCAACTGCACTTAAGCTTGAAACTGCCACAGCAAGACATTTGTGTTTCGGGTGATCGGCTGCGGTTGCGTCAGGTATTGTTAATCCTGATCGACAACGCTTGTCGCTATTCCAGCCCCGGTGGCCAGATTATTATCACCCTGCAAACTGACAAGAACCATGTCACCATAACTGTCAACGACCAGGGTATGGGAATTCCAGCCACCGAGCTGAAAGAAATATTTAAACGCTTTTATCGGGGAAAACAGGCCCGCAACGAGGAACCTTCCGGCTCCGGGTTAGGGTTGCCGCTGGCCAAGTCAATTATTGAAGCTCATCAAGGTACTATCGAAGCAGTCAGCACCCCGGGTCAGGGTACTTGCATCACTGTCACCTTACCAAGATTATAACCTAAAATTGTCACTTCAGGTGATTAGTAAATGATGAACACTCCGTTTCTTTTGTAAGGATACAAGCAATGATGATTTTAATTATTGAAGACGATGAACGAATTTTACAATTTATTAAACGGGGGCTGGAGGCAGAAGGCTACCTGATTGAAACAGCCACTACCGGAAAACTGGGCTTGCAACTCGCCACCCACGCCAAATATGATCTGATATTACTGGATCTGATGCTTCCCGACATCAGCGGACAGGATATCTGTCGCCAACTGCGCCAACAAGGCATAACCACCCCTATTTTGATGATCACGGCTATGGATGCCCTGGAAGATAAAGTAACCGGACTACATATAGGAGCCGATGACTACCTCACAAAACCTTTTGCCTTTGATGAGCTGATCGCCCGTATTCAAGCACTGCTGCGACGTTGCCAGGGCTATAAAGAGCAGCCTGCCGAACTACACGTATCTGACCTGACACTTAACAGAGAGACCCGGGAGGTTCACCGTGCAGGCCAGTTTATTGAATTAACGCCCAAGGAACATGCACTACTGGAGTATTTTATGAGCGCCCCTGGACGGGTATTCAGCCGCAGCAAAATTCTCGATCATGTATGGGGTTACACCACAGACCCATTGACCAATGTGGTGGAAGTCCACATTCGTAATCTCAGAAAAAAAATGGATGAAGAATTTACCACGCCACTGATCAAAACGGTACGGGGTTTTGGATATAAGCTGGAGAACATAAAACCGGTGACAAAATCAAATCACCCACTGTAGTCGCATCTGTAGAATTGTTGGCGTTTCCCGTCCGGCTTCAGTATCCGCATTCACCTGAATATAGTTGAACATCAACCGAACATTTTTATTCAGGTAACCGTTCAGCGCCCAGGCGGTGTTAACCTGCTGCCCCCCGCTGACCGTGCCAGTACGACTATTGAGATCAAGAAAGCTATACCGTACTGCCACCTCCCATTCACTCCCTTTTTTCGGTCTCACCTTGGAAAACGCCCCGGAACGACTGGAATAACGCCGCTGATAACCACGAACCAACCAGCTAATATAGACATAACCACCATCGAAAATCTCATTCTCCTGATCACCGTAGCGGAAAACCTGCGTCTGGATATACTCTCCCTGTAAAGAAATCGATCCCAATACCAGAGCAGCTTCCAGACCTGCACTCAAATGACTGTTAACATTTCTCATCCGTCCAGTGCTGACAAAACGTGTATCGATAACAGCTGACTCCGGCCGGCTACGAATACGGAGCCGATCTCCTTCACCTGGAATACCATACGAGACAGAAGCCCCCAAATGCAAAGTGCGATTTTTTTGTGTAATGGGAGCAGTAGTAAAACGACCACTGAAACCATAACCCTTCTTCTCTGCCAGCAAATCGGCCTCCTCAATATAACTCTCCCAGAAAATACCGGCTGCCATCCCCCAGTTATTGCGCCAACGCTGCACACCAAAACCGACGCTGGAATCAAGAACCAAAGCATTCGCCAGGGAGCGCTCCATAAACACCAGACTGTTGGAACTCGTACCTTTCTCCATACCGAATGGGTTTCCAAACTGACCAGCGGTGATATAAGTGTTCTCAAAACCACTGTAACGCAACCATAAAGAACGATAACGTTTTTCAGTATCCAGCAAATTGTACTGGACCCTCAGATGCCAATTTTTGAACAGCTCACCCCGTAGTGACAAACGCGCCCGGCGTACCATCCAATCATTTTTCAGGCGCATTTTATCTTCATTGAACACGGCCCCATCCAGATGCAGTCTTCCACCAACTTTAATCCGGACATTGCCGTTTTCAGATTGGTACAAAAGACCATCGGTAAAATTGGTTGAAAAACTATTAGCACAAACGGAAAATGTTGGAGCAATTAACGCAGTGAATAAAACCTTTGCCCAAAAGGACGGGAGGATCATGATATTATATTTTGCGGATCACATACCCGCCCCCTGTTAAGCCGCATCCATTTGTGCCTTATAAAGATTGTAATAACATCCTCGACAACTCAGCAATTCATGATGAGTACCCTGCTCCACAATTTTTCCCTTTTCTAACACCAAAATTAAATCAAAATTCTTCACCAATTGTAAATTATGCGCAATCATCAAAATTGTTTTATTCCGCTGCATCTGATCAATTGCCTTGTGAATTGCTCTTTCTGAAATAGCATCGAGTGCCGATGTTGCTTCATCCATTATTAAAATGGTTGGTTTTTTTATCAGCGCACGCGCCAGGGATATGCGTTGTTGCTGCCCTCCTGATAACATCGACCCACGCTCCCCGACGACGGTTTCATACCCATCTGGAAATGCAGCAATAAAAGAATCGGCATTTGCTTGTCTGGCAGCCCATTTAATCTGCTCATCGCTTGCATCAAGCAGACCATACCCGATATTCTCGGCAATGCTGGCATTAAATAAAACAGGACTCTGTAAAACAACACCTATTTTCTCCCGCAATGAGTTGCGGGTAAACATCTGTATATTCATGTCATCAATCAACACACTGCCATTTTGTGGCTCGACCAATCGCAACACCAGCTTGGCAATAGTCGATTTCCCCGCTCCTGAAGGCCCGACCAACGCAACTCTCTGGCCCGGAAAAATAGTAAATGATACATCGCTCAGTGCATTCACTTTGCTATCAGGATATTGAAAACCAACAGATGAAAAAGTGATTTTCCCAATAAAGCCAGATGCAACAATAGCATCATCCCTATCAGCAATCGCAGGCTCGGTATTCAATATTTCAGAAACTCGCTCCATACTCACAATAGCGCGAGAAAATTTAGTCGTGAGTTTTGCCACACTGCGAATAGGCTTGTAAATATTTTTCACATAAGAAACGAAAACCAATACGTCACCCGGCGATAATGTTTTTTGAATCGCATATATTGAACCTACCAAAATCACCAGCGCCGTACCAAATGCCGTCACAATATCAGCTGAACGAGTGGTCAGCACTTCCAGCCTGTCGGCATAGATACTTTGTTCCATTGTCAGTTCATTTTCTTTATTAAATCGATCACTTTCGTAATTTTCACGCGCATAAGTCTGAACCAAAGGAATAGCGATCAACACCTCATTAACTCGTGCAGAAATTTTTCCTTCCTGACGTCGCTGTGAGCGCACTGTTATTCTTAATTTTTTGTACATAACATATAGCACAACAATAACAACCGGAAACGTAATAAAAACAATCACACTCAATTTCCAATTCATCATAAACATGACGATAAAAATGCCTATAATCAATAATAACTGAGTAAAAATAGTCATTATAGACTCAGAAAAAACATCTTTTAATGCATTAGTATCTGCGGTTAACTTGGCCAGAGTATCGCCTGCTTGTGAACGCTGATGAAAACTAAGGGGAAGGCTTTGCAAATGAGAAAATAACTCGCAACGCAGTTTGAACACGATGTTATTACCCAATCTTGCCGTGATAAATGACTGATAATAAGAAAAAAAACCGCGCATTAATGCAATAACAACTACAGCTACAGATAGAACTGAAATGGCAACATATACATTATCTGTAAAAAGATAAAACCCAAAAAAACCAATACTAATCCCAGGGTCATCAGCAAGTAGAACATAATCAAAAATAAATTTTATTGGCCAGGGAATCAACAGAGTCATTGCAATAAAACCAAACATACACAATACCGCAATGGATATATCGCGCTTAGAGCTCAGCAATCTCTGGGAAACAATATTATTCAGAGGTTTATGTTTTTTTGTGCTATTTTTAATATTCACAAAATTATTCTCATAGAAAACAAAATCTATCCATTAGTGATAGTCGTGATGGAATATTTTTTGTTCGCATAAGTTAATGATGTCCATCATGTATGGTTGACGCTGAGGGATGAGTGTACAGAGATAAATATGGCGCATCAGGGTAAGAAGTGCATAGACTCTTATTGGGCTGCGCTCTGCACCACCTGAGAGTTCAATATATGATTCAAAAACAGCTTCTTCATGTTGTTTCAGTGCCAATTCATCACCACACTCACGAAGGCTATACTCTGTTAAATGACCCATAAAATTACCAATATCGATTGCAGGGTCACCCATACAAAACAAGTCAAAGTCCACGACATAGACTCGTTCTGGTGATAATGAGGACGGGGATAAACCAACAATAATTTGCTCGGGATAAAAATCCCGGTGAATAGGGCGTAACGGCCTGTCAATTAAGTTACACGAAATCGATTGAGCTTTCTCCAATAAACGCTGAAGCCTTTTTTCCAGGTTTGGGTATGCCCTGTATATTCGTTGAAATCTATCTTTAAGAATATCCAATTCCTCAAACAGGGTGTGCTTACGCCGTGACAAAACCCTGCCAGCATGAATTTTGTATGCTGCGCGTGCAACATCCGGCATAACATTAATACTGTCAGGACTCAGCAATAGATCTTCCAGATTTCGCCCAGTTAATTTTTCCTGCAACCACATATTTATTTTTTTGAGTCTTCCCAAAGGAAAAGCAACAGAAACACCATCGTAACTCTTTTGTGAAAACCCGTTCTCCCATAATTCACTTTGTAGCTGGTAGTCTTTTTTTCCTGACCGTTTTGTTCTTATTTTCCCTAGCAAAGCAATAGTCCGAATAGCATTATCATGTTTCAGTTCACATACGTATTCAATCAGACAGCGTTTCCCGGGTTTGTGTCGGACAACTTCAATGGATTTAAGGCATAAAGACTCATACGATTGACAAATAGTAGGTAACCGCTGAAACTGATCCGTAATATATGAAGGATTCAGTGCTAGCGTTACAGTGGGAAGCGCTAAATCTGATATTGCATTGAATGGGTCTTTAATCAACGTTTTGATATTTTTTTCTACGCCACCCATCATAATTCCCCAACAATATCCAGTACACGTTTTACGCTATGGTCCCAGGTATGCTTTTCTTTCACTACATTCGCTGCATTAACACCCAGCAACCTGGCCTTATCGGGGTTTTCAAGGATATTAAAACAATGCCTGGTCAGTCCTTCGATGTCATCTGGCTCATAAAGCAAACCGGTTTCATTATCCTGGATAATATTTTTTATTTGCCCAATTCGGGTAGTCACAATGGGTACAGCACAAGCCATATACTCGAATAATTTTAATGGTGAAAAATAAAATTCATGCTTTATCTGAGCATAGGGTGCTAATGCAATATCAAATAGCTTAATAATATCTGCTATATCCCGGTGTGGAAAAGTACCGGAAAAAACAACATTGTTCTCCAGATTTTTCTCTCGGAATTGATTCTCCAGATTCGTTCGCAATGGACCTTCCCCAACAATAAGTAACTGTACATGCAGATATTTATCTCTGATATTGCTAAGCAAGGACGGTAAAATATCAACACCATGCCACGGACGTAAACCACCAACAAACCCCAATACCGGGCCTTGACGTATGCCCAGTTTTTTCTTCAACCCAGGATTGCCATTTTTGTTATTAAAATACTCTGGATTAACACCATTAGGAATGACGTGAACAAGGCTATCATCAATTCCCAGAGATATGACATAATTTTTAAGTTCTTGTGATACACAAAGAACAGCATCTGCGTTGAATAGCAATTTATACTCAGCAGCATAAGCAAGCTCACTTGTTTCACTTGAGCGATATATATTCTGCTCCATTGCCAAGGGGGCATTGATTTCAACAACAAGGGGAATATTAAACGATTCTTTTAGTTCTACACCTGTCGTGGAATACAGCGATGCACGAACGTAAATAAAGTCCGGGGGTGAATTCTTAAACCGCCGAAATAAACGTGTCTCAAATTCTTCATTGTAAATAATTCGACGTATTTCACCAGCTAAAGATGGCGCAGAATTCAACGTATTGGTATACGATTTTATGGCACGAATCACTTCACTTGCATTTTCCCTCATAGGGAATTGAATAAACTCTGCATCAACATGTTGCGCTTCCTCCCATGGTGACCTGGTTGCCGATGGAGCAGCAATAACAAGCGAATGCCCGGCCCTAATAAAGGCATTAGACATTTCACGCACATGCACTGCTGCACCCTTTTTTCCCAGTACAGGTATTCCATAATCAGGGCAAATATAAAGTATTTTCATGCAACATATTCTCATATTCTTGTGGTTTAAGACGCTTGTGAAGCGGCTTGATTTCTGGTTGAAATTTATCAAATATCAAATGACGGAGTATTTTGGTGTTTTTATCAATATCAAAATCATCTTCAATCAGTTTTCTGGCATTTTTTGACAACTTTACTCTCAGATCACTATCACGCAATAATCTTTCAATAGCCTCGGCCAATTGGGATGAGTTTTTTTCATTGATCAGAATCCCCGTGTTATCATTTTGAACAATCTCAGGTATGCCGGTAACATTTGTTGATACACAGGGTGTTCCCAGCGCCATTGCTTCCAATAACACGGTTGGCAGCCCGTCTCTGTTTCCATCATTCGCAACAATGCAGGGTGCTGCAAATACGCTGGCATTCTGTATCAGATACTTAACTTCCCTTTGTGTTTTTGCGCCTTTAAAAGTCACAAATTTACCCAGGTTATAACGTTCAATCTGCTCCTTAAGTTCTTCCTTTAATGGCCCGTCACCGACAATAAAACATTGAAAAATTATTTTTTTCTGGCGCAAAACAAAACAAGCATCAATCAAGACGGAAATTCCTTTTTTCTCAACAAACCTACCAACAAACACTATTACTCTCGGTCTTTCTCTTGGGTTCATATAAATAAACTTGTCCAGCGACAGGCCATTGTAAACACGCTGTAGTCGTGCGTATTTATCACCATAGCACTGTTTTATATATGAATAATTAAAATCACTAATGGTAATGGCTGCATGTGAGTTATCCAGCTTATCGGCAAAGTCTTTCTCTATCACGTCATGATGAAAAATATCTTTTGCATGAGTCGTGAAAGTATATGAAATACCCAAAAATAAAGCCGCTAAACGAGACACAGTAGTTGCTGTGCTGGCAAAATGCGCATGTAAATGTTTTATTTTTCGCTCACGCACTATTTTGGCCAATAACAACGACTGTCCTACTTCTTTTGCACTATAGCTATTTGCTATTTGTAACTTTTTCCAAAAATCAGGATAACGTGTGGAATCATCGCAAATCATCCTCCACAATTTTTCACCACTGAAAGGTTCTTCGGGAATGTAGGTAACCGTTGCTTTAACTTTTGAAACAATATCGTGAAAACGTCCATCAACAGGCTTTCTAAGAGAGAATATTTCTACTTCTACTCCTGCGGCTTCATGCGATAGTATTTCATTAACAATAAATGTTTCGGAAAAACGTGGGTACATTTTTATGACGTATGCAATGCGATTCTTTAACGGTGTAGACATAGATACTCCTTGTGTGAATTTATATTCATCTAGTTATCCGGGAATACATCCCGCTATGGGCGTGCAATTAGGCCAATCAACTTCGACAAGCGTTTCAGTCCATTTAAGTCTATTTTTTTACTGATACCGTTGATTTCGGGGCCACGAGTAATCAACCAATCTGTTATTTTTCCGGGAGAAATTTCATCCGGGTGAAGAACATCAACAACACCAATTTGTTGTAATCGGCAAGCCCTCACCCATTGTTCCATACGGGGTTTAACTCGTGGGACAATAAGAGATTTCTTTTTCAGAGAAAGTATTTCACATACGCTATTGTATCCACCCATAGTAATAACACGATCAGCCCTCCTTATCAGGCAGCCCGGTTCTTTCATAAAGTCAAATATATGCATATCTTTCCTCTCAGAAGAAATTTTGAGCAATCGATGCTGGATAGGGTTCGGTAAATAAGGCCCGGCAATCAACATTCCCTGATAATTTTCCGGTAACGGTGCGTCAACAAAAGCTTCGGCAAGCCTGGCACCATCCTGGCCGCCACCCAGTACACAAACAACCAGTTTTTTTCCGGGAATTAGAAACTTGACAATTTCACGATTCATATGAAATGCATTGGCATTCTTTATTCGGGGACGTTGATCCAGATAGCCGGTATAGCTGACTTTCTTGGCAACACCTTCAGAAAAATAATTCTCAGCGGCCAAATCATAGATTGCAGGATCACCATAAATCCAAATGGCATCATAATAATCATGGTAGGATTTTTCATTCAATAAATATTGTGGTCTTGATACTTTTAATTCATCCTGAATATCCCTTAACCCAAGAACACATCGTGTTCCCGTCTGCTCCTTTAAATAACGCAATGAAAGCTCTAATTCCCCTAATGCGCCACTGGCCACATTATCAACGATAAACACATCGGGTTTAAACGATTGCAAAACAGAATGAATGGTATTCTCTCTCAGCTCATATAGCTCATGATTTTCCAAGTCTAAATTTCGTGGTTGATAACTCCCTTCCAGTGTTTTGTGATACGACGGAAGTACTAAACAGTCAACATTTTTCGGAAGCGTAAATTGACCAACCTCTTTTGCACCGGCAATCAGTAATATAGTGGGATTAATATGGGATTCTGCCAGGGTTTGCGCAATCAATATATTTCTCCGCATATGACCCAGCCCCATAGTGTCATGCGAATAAAGTGCGATGCGACAACGGCGTGAAATCCTCCGTAACTCACTTGGGTTATTATTTTTCAACCCGTTACTACACGCATATGTTTTTACACTCCTGACTCTCATACCAACAATTCCTTATTATTTGATAAAATCGTTACCGGAGAAACCACCTGGAACTTTATGCTTCATTAAAGCTGTAATTTTTTTCCTGCTCATGATGTATTACAGCAGACTAAAACGAATATTTTATTGAACAAAAGATTAAAAATAGATAAAGAAAATATTATTTAAAGATAAACCTATTTTCCGATGAAAGAGATGTAAATTCGAGATTACGAAAGATAAGGGAGTATTCTACGGGTTATTGGGGATCACGCCTGCGCTCAGATCAAAGCTGACAATTAACTATATAAGAGCAGCTATTCCTGATACAAGTCATCCCATCATTGTGGCTGACTCTGGATTTAAAGCACCTTTTTACCGATATATTGAAAATCAATTTCAGTGGCATTGGCTTGGGTGTATTCGTGGGCGCGATTTTCTTTGTCAGGAAAATTAGCCTGGTCAATGGGTTAGCGCTAAATCGCTCCACAAGAAAGCCACGACAGTCGCGACGGGTTTGGGGTTTCTACAATGGGTTAGAAACAACTCATTATCGTCATTTATTGTGCTTCTCCGTCAGCCCAAAAAGCAACGTAAAGCACTCACTCTCAAAGGCAAAAGATGCCAATCCAAAAGTAATAATAAGGTTCATGTGAAACGAGAAAGCGAACCATGGTTATTGGTTGCTTCGTTATCTTTACAAAAATGCACACCGAAACAGATAGTGGAAATTTATCGTACCCGCATGCAAATTGAGGAAGGCTTTCGGGGTTGCAAAGCGGTGTTATACAAGTGAGATTGTGGGGATACCTCAGGGTCAAAGCCCTTTTAAGGGAGTTACCCGGCGGCCTCCCCCGCTATGCCTGACTAATCTTGGTCTTTAATTTCCACTCAATTTTTCCCGAAAATAGAGCCTGTAAAATATTCTGACTAAACGTTAATGTTCATGCAATTTTTCTTGCAACCAGACTTTAATCAATGACTGGTAAGGCACGTCACGAGCATGCGCCGCCGATTTTATAGAATCCAGAAGGTGCTGTGGAAGGCGAAGCGAGATTGTTTTTGTTGTTGGCTTCAGGTTTGGCAGAATCACGTTGTTGGCTTTATTCCAGTCAAGGTAATCTGAGGAATCGTTCTGCTCCCAAAATAACTGCTCTTCTTTTTCGTTAGCAAACCGTGGAATCGTTTTAAGTGTTTTTTTCATATATTGCTCGCTCTTTTGTGTGCATATTTCTAGCTGAAATAACACGTATTTTTTCTCCCGCTTCTCCTGTTTGACGCAGAGTAAAAGTAATATGTAACAGTCTATTTTCATCCGACTTGCCTAGCGCATGAAATCGTGGTTCTTGATTGCTGTGCTTGTAATCCTCTAGCAGCAATAACGGCGCATTAAAAAAGACCTGCTCTGCTTCGGCCATAGAAACACCATGCTTTTTGTTCTTTCGAGCATTCCCTTCATCCCAATCAAATCCTGTGATATCCGTTAAATTAACCATTTGCGTATATTATAGTAATATACGCAAAAAAGGCAATCTTTCGATATACCAAGCACCAATATAGGTAGTGTATTCGCTGAATTATCCTCCAGATCCTTAAACTAGCCTTTTTTGCTACAAAATAGGCCGTTTACGACTTAGTATTATCACGGTGGTTTTTGAGGGAATTGCAGCGGGTTTCCCCGCTATTGCCTCTCTCCCGGCAAATCGCTAGAATTTCCGTCTAATATTGCATGGCGGTCTCTATTGGGGACTGCCTTTTTGTTTTTGCTGGTTTTTTACCGGCCTGTGGGAAAATTGAAAGCTATGTCCGATGCGTTAATGCACACTTATGCTCCGTTACCCGTTACCTTTGATAAGGGTGACGGCTGCTGGTTGTGGGACACCGCTGGCAAACGGTATCTCGATGCGCTCGGCGGCATCGCCGTATGTGGCCTGGGCCATGCGCATCCCGCTGTAACCGGGGCTATTTGCCAGCAGGCAGGTCAGTTAGTACACACATCCAATCTTTACAACATCGCCCATCAGCAAACACTGGCCGACAGGCTCACCGCATTGGCGGGTATGGAACGGGTGTTTTTCAGCAATTCCGGTGCGGAGGCCAACGAAGCGGCCATCAAGATTGCCCGCCTGCACGGTCATGCCCGGGGCATCAAACAACCGACCATTATCGTCATGGAAAACAGTTTCCATGGCCGTACTCTGGCCACGCTGAGCGCTACTGGCAATCGCAAGGTGCAGGCGGGTTTTGAGCCGCTGGTGAGCGGTTTCCTGCGGGTGCCTTACAACGACCTTGATGCCATTGCCGCTGTGGCCAAAAACAATCAAAACGTGGTGGCCATACTTGTGGAGCCCATACAGGGCGAAGGTGGTATCCGCATTCCCGCTGACGATTATCTGCCCGGTATTCGTGCTCTGTGTGATAAAAACAACTGGTTGATGATGCTGGATGAAATTCAGACGGGTATGGGTCGCAGTGGACAATGGTTTGCGCACCAGCAACAAAGCAATGCCACACCCGATGTAATGACCCTCGCCAAGGCACTGGGCAACGGTATGCCCATTGGCGCCTGTCTGGCACGCGGCGCGGCAGCGCACGCTTTTCAGCCCGGCAACCATGGTTCCACTTATGGTGGCAATCCGTTGGTCTGCCGGGTGGCGCTAAGTGTTATAGACACCATTGAAGAAAAGAAACTTTGTGAGCGTGCTGCGTCTCTGGGCACACAGTTGCTAAATGCGTTTGGCGAACAACTGGCTGATGTCGAGGGCGTTAACGAGATTCGCGGCAAAGGGCTGCTGCTGGCCATCGAGCTGGACCAACCCTGTGCCGAATTGGTAACAATCGCGCTGGCTGACGGCCTGCTGATCAATGTCACTGCGAACAATGTGGTGCGACTGCTGCCGCCGCTGGTCATGAGCGATAGTGAGGCAACACAGCTGGTTGAGCAGCTCAGCACACTTATCCGCGATTTTCTTTCCCGTTAATCATCTGTAGATTCCAGCGAGACAGTCCATGAATGTGCGCCATTTCTTAACCCTCAATGACTTGAGTCGTGATGAGTTACACAAGTTGATCCAACGTGCCATTGAACTGAAAATCCAACAAAAAGCGGGCAAAATTTTTGAGCCATTAAAAAACAAAGTGCTGGGCATGGTGTTTGAAAAATCCTCTACCCGCACCCGGGTTTCCTTCGAAACAGGTATGGTGCAATTTGGTGGTCAGGCCATTTTTCTCTCCCCGCGCGACACACAACTGGGCCGTGGCGAACCCATCGAGGATTCGGCACGGGTGTTGTCACGCATGGTGGATATCATCATGATTCGCACCTTCGAGCATGAAAAAATCCAGCGCTTTGCAGAATATTCACGAGTGCCTGTCATCAATGCACTCACTAATGAATACCACCCCTGCCAGCTTTTGGCCGACATGCAGACTTACTTTGAGCATCGCGGCGACATCAGCGGCAGGCGCGTGGCGTGGATCGGCGATGGCAACAACATGTGCCATTCATACATTAATGCCGCAAAACAGTTTGGATTCCAGCTGCAAATAGCCAGTCCTGAAGGCTATCTGCCTGATGCACACATCCTCGCTGCGGGTGACGGTTATTCTGCTTTGAGCCCATCACCTCGCACAGCCGTGCAAGATGCTGATCTGATCGTTACCGATGTGTGGGCCAGCATGGGCCAGGAAGAAGAGCAGGCTGCACGCGAACAGGCATTTGCCGACTATCAGGTCAACCCGGAATTAATGGCGCTGGCCAAACCTGATGCCCTGTTCATGCATTGCCTGCCTGCCCACCGTGGTGAAGAAGTGGTGGCGGCCGTCATTGATGGTACGCAAAGTGTGGTGTGGGATGAGGCGGAAAATCGTCTGCACTCGCAAAAAGCCCTGTTAGAATTTCTGATTGGCTAAATTCAAGCTGAACTCAATGCACCCGCATTAAACGCGGGTGATCTGGTATCATATCGGGAATGATTCTCACTAACACTGTCACCGGCACCCGAAAAATCTCATGACCCACCTGCTGGATATTCGCGATATAGAATGTCGTTACCGTAATCAGGCGGTGGTCAGCGGCCTGTCTATGCAGGTTAAACGCAGCAGTCTGGTGTGCCTGCTGGGCCCCAGCGGTTGCGGCAAAACCACAGCGCTGCGTGCCATCGCTGGCTTTGAACCCATTTTCCACGGTGAAATTTGCATCGATGGCAACACCGTGTCCCGCCCTGGTTATGCGCTGGCACCGGAAAAACGTCACCTCGGCATGGTGTTCCAGGACTACGCCTTGTTTCCGCACATGAATATCAGCGACAACGTCGGCTTTGCCTTGCGCAAGTCCGCCAGCGCAGAACGCCGAAAAATGGTAGCTCGCATGCTGCATATGGTGGGGCTGGAGGAATTCAAGACCCGCTTCCCTCACGAGTTGTCTGGCGGGCAACAACAGCGTGTCGCGCTGGCCCGTGCGCTGGCCGCACAACCTGAGGCTATTTTGCTGGACGAGCCCTTTTCCAATCTCGATATCGATACTCGCGAGCGCCTCAGTCTGGAGGTGCGCGAAATCCTTAAACAGGAAGGTATCACGGGTATTCTGGTCACCCACCATCAGGACGAAGCCTTTGCTCTGGGCGACTACATCGGCGTCATGGACCAGGGACGTATTCGGCAATGGGACACACCTTTCAACCTCTATCACGAACCACAAAATCGTTTTGTCGCTGACTTTATTGGTCAGGGCACTTTTTTGAAAGGCATCATGGTGGAAACCGATACGGTTGATACCGAGCTGGGGCGACTGACGGGTGACCGTGCTTATAACTGGCCTAAAGGCACCGAAGTGGAAGTGCTGATTCGCCCGGACGATATTGTGCCCGATACTGACGGCCCTCTCACTGGACTTATCACCCAAAAGGCTTTCAAAGGGGCCGAGGTCATGTACACCCTGGAACTGCCGTCCGGTAACCAGGTATTATCATTATTTCCCAGTCACCACGACCACACGATTGGTACACAGGTCGGTATCCGCGCTGATATGCATCATGTCGTGGCTTTCAGCCGATAGGCTCCACAGGCTAAGCCCTGTCTGGGTAGAGGCTGAAATCGGAACGTTTATAAATGCGCCATTCATCACAGAGCAACACAGTAGGGTGGAACAAGCGCAGCGGTTCCACCATGATCCTGCATACATCCGATAAACCCAATTGCCTGAAGGAAAAATAAGATACCCGTTTTCGCTGCCGGCAATAAAACCTTATGAACGACAATGAGCCACATGAACCACAGAAACCGGATTCGGTAAACCCGCACCGTCGTCTGGGTATGAAAATGACTGTCGCCATGTGGGTGGTGATCATGGGCCTGCTGGTCATGTTTTTTCAATCGTGGCAGGAAAAACAACATAACCCCAATCAGGATTTATCGTTAGACCTGAATACTGATGGCACGCGCGAGTTGACGTTACAACGAAATCGTTTTGGGCATTATGTGGCCAGCGGCAGCATTAACAACACGCCGGTGGTTTTTTTGCTGGATACCGGAGCCAGTGATGTGTCTGTGCCCGAAGAGCTGGCGCAGAAAATCGGCCTGAAACGTGGCCGCCCCATGATATACCAGACGGCCAATGGCACAATCACTGTATATGCTACCCGCCTGGATAAAGTGGATTTGGGTGGCATTGTATTGGGACAGGTACGCGCATCCATCAATCCCAGCATGCAGGGTAATAAAGTATTGCTGGGCATGAGTTTTTTAAAACATCTGGAATTTACCCAGCGCGGTGACACGCTTATTCTCAGACAATATCCGTCACTTTCATCATTAGGGTCTGTTGACGGATTATTTCAAAGGCTGCAATTGAACAGGCCATTGCCACATTCATTGAAGAGTTCTCCCCAAGCATCGGAATATGAAACGTAATATCCGACAGATCAAGCAGCGTTTGGTTAACGCCCGTATTTTCCGAACCTAAAACAAGACAGATCTTTTCATTTTTTGAAATAGCAAGATTTTTTATATCGATGCTGACAGAAGTGATTTCCAGGCTGACAATCGTGTAACCCGAAGCTTTAAGACTGTCTATTATCCTGACGGGGTTTTTTTCGTAAGCATACGATACATATTTTTCTGTGGAGCGTGACGTTTTCTTTATTTTTCTATTTGGAGGAACCATTGACGTTCCTGATAAATATATTTTTTCTATACCAAGCGCATCAGCAATTCTGAACAGGCTGCCAACATTCATGGGCACCTCAATATCGTGAGCTAAAAAACAAAGAGGATATTTTGTGGCTATTGAATGATGCTGATTATGGCCTGATTGTATATTTTTCATTGCAGATGACTAATTCGCACCACAACACTTTTTATATTTCTTCCCACTGCCACAAGGACAAGGCTCATTACGACCCACTTTGGGCGTCTCTCTGCGCATGGGCTGCTGATCCAGCCCATCGACATAAAACCAGCGCTCTCCATCGTGGGTGAACTCACTGATCTCATGTAATTGTGAAGGTTTTTTACCCACATTACAGCTCGCAATAAATTCAACAACGCCGGTTTTATCACCCTCCAGCCCGGCTTCAGTACGCAGAACCGACAGTCCTGTCCAGGTGGTATCATCACCATCATCGCTGGGATGAGGCGTGTCGGGCCGGGTATCCGGGTGCCAGGTCGCCAGCAAATAATCATCATCCATGCGAGTATAGGCGGTATAGCGTGAACGCATTAATATTTCAGCAGTAAGGGGGATTTTGTCGCCTGACAAATAAGGCTCACAACAGCCTGCAAAGGCTTCCTGGCTGCCACAGGGACAGAGTGTTTCCTGATTCATAATTTATACCTGATAAAAGTGATGGATCTACGAAATAACAAATGACCAAATTCAGTGATGCGACGAATGAGATTATATTTCACCGTCTGGATGAGTATCGCTGTCAGCAAGGAAAGAAAGCGAAGCCGAGTTAATGCAGTAGCGTAAACCGGTAGGTGGTGGCCCGTCTTCAAACACATGGCCTAAATGTGCATCACACTGCACACAACGGATTTCCGTGCGCAACATGCCATGACTGTGATCAACAATATCCCGGACAACTCTGTCATTAAGTGGTGCCCAAAAACTGGGCCAGCCACTGCCCGAATCATATTTCTGCCGGGTATGAAACAACCGCGTATCACAACATACACAATGATATGTGCCAACTTCTTTGTGTTCATAATACTCACCACTAAAAGGGGCTTCAGTGCCTCCCTCGCGGGTAATACGATATTGTTCTGTCGTGAGCTTTTGTTTCCAGTCGGTATTTTTATCCACGTTGAGCCTCTGGACATTCCGCAGTGTTGATCGTGCAGACAGTATACAATACCTGCTGAAAAGGGGATAAATCGCCCCGGTATCTGCCAGAGTGATTTTCTGCCCCAGATCCGGCACAATTGGCCCGCTTGAATATTAACAAACAGGGGCACGCATTGTACCGCATCGCTGAACAGCGACTTTCAACATTGGTGAATCAGGGTGGTAACCGCCCGCTGGCAAAAAGCCGGATTGGCCTGGAAAAAGAGAGTTTACGTGTTTCCCCGGAAGGTCATCTGGCACAAACCCACCACCCTGTGGCATTGGGCTCGCCGTTGACGCACCCGTACATCACCACCGACTACTCTGAAGCACTGACAGAATTTGTAACGCCACCCTGCACAGATATTCCATCAGCACTGGATTTTCTGCGTGACACCCAACAGTTTGTATACAACGTGTTAGCCGCAACACCGGAGCACGAACGGCTATGGGCCACCAGCATGCCCTGCGTAGTGGCAGGAGAGACCAGCATTCCCATTGCCCAATACGGTGATTCCAACCCCGGGGTGATGAAAACCGTTTATCGGCGCGGCCTGGGGCATCGTTATGGTCGTGTTATGCAGGTCATCGCCGGAGTACACTTTAATTATTCTTTTCCCGATGCTTTCTGGCCCCTGTATCAGGAACTGGAACAACATTCAGGAAATAGACAAGCCTTTATCTCCGCGCAATACTTCGGCCTGATTCGCAATTTGCAACGCTTCGGCTGGTTAGTACCCTATTTGTTTGGTGCATCTCCTGCCGTGTGCAAATCCTTTTTAGGCGGCCAACCCACCTTGCTGGATACCTTTGATGAACACACCTATTTTCAACCTTTTGCCACCTCGTTGCGCATGGGTGATATTGGCTATCAAAATAATAAAGAAGCCGAGATGGGCGTCAAAGCCAATTACGACAGCCTGGAAACCTACGTGGCCAGCCTGATGAAAGCCACTGAAACGCCCTGTTCCGAATTTGAAAAATTAGGTGTTATCGTCAACGGGCGTTACGAACAACTTAATGCGAATATTTTACAAATTGAAAATGAATATTACAGCACCATTCGCCCCAAACAAATTGTTGACCCTTTTGAAAAACCTTCCCACGCATTACTTCGCCGCGGCGTACAATATGTTGAGCTGCGCTCTATTGATGTCAACGCCTATGACCCGCTAGGTATCAGTGAACGACAATTACATTTCCTGGAAGCCTTTCTGGTCTTTTGTTTATTACATGAAAGCCCTCCTATTAGCGAACAGGAACGTAAAGACATTGACCACAATGAATTGTCCGCCGCACATCAGGGACGCGCCCCTCATTTAATGCTAAACCGGAATGGCAAAAAAATATCCTTAAAAAACTGGGCAACTGAAATCACTGAAGCCATGACCGGGGTATGCGCACTACTGGACAGCGGGCATGAGGATAAACCCTATACAAATGCCCTTGCTATGCAGGCCGAAAAGATCAAAGACCCGGATCGCACACCCTCTGCACGTATGCTGGCAGAAATGCGAAAACAGAACGAAGGCTTTTTCCATTTTGCCTTGCGTATGTCACAACAGCATCAAGCCTACTTTCAGGAACTGCCATCAAACCCAACCAGAGAAAGTGCGTTTATTGAACAAGCCAAGCAATCATGGACGCGCCAACATGAACTGGACAGCACTGAAAAAGAACCTTTTTCAGTATATTTACAGCGATATTTTGCCCAGTCGGTCTGAGAACACAAACACATCCACCCTGAAACCCTCAGTTGACCATCGTGTTTCTTTGTAAACTCTCAATCAGAATGCCCGCGGGTAAAATACTGCGTATAGAAAAGACCAGAGACTACCGACAGCATTTATCCTGGATTCCGCAGTTGAACGGCCCGTAAAGTGTGTTGAATGTTGTGGCTGGCAAGGCGCGACGCGGAATAGATAACCTGAATTATTCTGCTGAATTTCTCTCAAAAAATAGCCGGAGCCAGACAATAATGCCCGGCTCCAGCCACTTACTCATGGGCAGCGCATAAAAACACACCACCTATAACTGAGTTGCTACGGATTAGTTGCTACTTAGCAATCGCCCCCGGCAGACAAAATATCGAGAAACTCCTGAGGAACGCCTGGAGCACAGAATGCAGCGGCAGCACCAGGGATCTGCAACCCACTTGTTGCACCACCACCAGAACCATCACCAGCGGCAGCATCATCAGGACAACAAGTACCTGCAAGATGAAGTGCCATCATGTTTTGATAGAATGTGATTTCAGGTACATCTGCTGCATCGATTAACCCTGCACTTACACCCAATCCTAAACCAGCCTGGAAGATCTGGTTAAACGTACCATCTCCATTGCCCAGAAATACGTTAAGTTGATTTCCCGGGCCACCCGTTGTGATAATGTCCAGAATTTGATCAAAGTTAATATCCTGCACAGTAACAGTCCCTGCTCCTGGCGTCATATCATTTTCTGCGGTGGCACTGGATGCGAAAAGAGCTGCACTCAGTAACACTGCGGCACCAATCATTCGTTTTTTTGTCTTAATTTTCAATAGATCCATCAGACTTTATCTCCTTGAGTTTATACAAACACCTACTGTGGAACCAAACATGATGTTCGAATTCCGGTTAATTTTGATGCAAAAAATGCACCTTATCAATAACGTCTAAAACAAGCGGGGCAACCCCTCGCATTGCGTCAGCAATTACCCCGAGTCTACCTAGATGTTATCATCTATAAATCTTCAAACCCGAGCAAAAAGTTACAAAGACTTACAGGTGGCGAGTGTATCAAATTTTGAAAAATTTGCAATCGATAAAGCCATCTATTAGCAGTGATATATAGTAATAACTCACTGGAATTAATAGCACAAAAGCTAACTTCATCTGTTGATTACTGAAAATATCATTTGTGCCATCTTAAAGTGATAAGAAAGAAAGACAATACTTCACGATGGCATTAAACGCCTGACAACAACCCGGCTACTATTGCTCGTTATTTCATCTGCCCATGAAATGAACAAAATGCATACAAAAAGCCCAGGCACAACTCAGATATTCCGGGAAAAACCAGGCCAACTAAGTAATTTTACCCTATCGGGGCTAAGCATTTAATTTAAATAAATTACAGATAATTTAACAGATACCGTACCAGCTCAACACATAACATTTATTTTTCACGACAGACCCGCCGCACAAAGCCCGGTATTAATTTTTTTCAGTATGATAATGCCATTATCACCTGGCCTGCATTTGAGTGTCATTAAGATAACGTAAGTAATATCGCTAAAACAGGATGATGCGAACCAAAAACTACTTCGTCCGGCCATTATCACCAATACACATAGTGATATATTACCAGCAAACCCCTGTTTGATAACTGACTGCTCTACAGCGTTTTCCCTACCCCCTATACAAGAACAGAAAAACACTATAACGAATTTTCTTACCAAACATTATCCTACCAAAAAACCAACCTCAGTAATTATCTGTATTTATTAACCCGCCCATGAAACATAACCATTTGTTTTTACGAAAACAATTCACTTTCAGACAATCTTTCAATCTATTTAATATCATATATCATCAAATACCTTGATTTTTCCTGTCATTACTGCCGACGACACTGAAAGACTTAAGTAAACTTATGTATACTACCTGTGAAATCCCATAAATATATTCACATATGTGCAATATATAAAGGTTATTGAGAAACATTTAATGCATAAATAAAATGGTATTTTATTGACTGTATTAATAATAACGTATATCCATCTTCCTGAACCTTTCCCCATAAAAACAAAAGCGAAGTTAAACTGTCTTTATAACGATAAGGATCGCTTTAAGTCCAGTTGCGATTTAACTTAAGATATGCGACTGTTCTCAAAAGAACGGATACTGACATTTATCACTTTCTATAAAAGTATTAAAATGATCCCCCATATCCAATCAACTTATTACTGCACTTCTTTCTAGATAGGTATATTTCTCCCTTTGTTAATTTTAATGCCCATCAATACATTCTTTACGCCACAGGGTTTCTTTGGTTTTAACAAAAAAATAAATCAGAAAAATTACTCCACTTACCAAAACACATGTCCACCTATATATTCCGACACTCATCTGGAAACACTGTAATAAAAAATATCAGCGGGACTCTGAGTATATTAAAAGATATAAATATTGAATCCCCCAACTGTGTATTAGACAGTATTGATATTTTGATCAACGGTATAACGTCTGGATGATCACCCAATCAGACACCTTCACCGATAGATACAGGGAAAATATTTGAAAACTTATAATTGACGGATACAGGCCATACGTTCCTAAAAAACTATATTCACACGCCTGGAATTCCGTATAATGGGCATCTCTCTAAGAGAAATGTATGTTATATACGCACTTTTACACCCATAAAAGTCGGCATACAGACCAATAGTGGCAGGAAAGAAACGGTATACGCAAGTCAAGCAATGCAAGGCCCACATGGGTGATGGGAAGTTAGCATGGGCATAACAGGGAACAGGGGGCAAAGTTAAATATGCTTATAAAAAATCAGCAAAAATTATTAGAACAACTGCTCGGCAGTGTTAATCATGAGCAGAAAATCTGGCTGGCTGGCTATATGCAGGGTCAAATTGGAAGCGTTACTGCCAACACAATAGCCGGTATCTCAAATGTCGAAAAACCACCCGCGATGATTTATTTCGCAACAGAAACGGGCAATGCCAAGGGATTGTCACTTCAGGTGATGAAAGCACTAAAGGCCGCAGGGTATAAAGTGAAAACCTCGGCGGTTAACCGTTTAAAGGTAAAAGACATCAACCCGGATACGCTGACAATATTCATTGTCAGCACGCATGGCGAAGGCGACCCGCCAGAAAGCGCGCTTCCCTTTTTTGAAGACCTTCAGAATGCCGATGATGGACAGCTCAATGGATTAAACTATGCCGTAGCGGGACTTGGAGACGCAAGTTATGAGATATTCTGTGGGGCGGCAACCAGGCTGGATAAAGAATTACAGCGCCTCGGTGGAAAACCGTTTCAGGAGCCTCTTCTGTTTGATGTTGATTATGCAAGCCATACTCCGGCATGGATTGAACAAACCGTTAAATCCACGAACGCGCTGTTTGGCGAAAACACTTCTGTTGCCGGGGAAATTTCCTCTTTAGACGAGGAGCTTGTTGTACGTACCGGAAAAGGCTACACACGCCTGGAGCCGGTGAAAGGTGTTGTAAAGCATATTGTAAATTTGAACGACATTGATTCAACCAAACAGACCTTCCACATCGAAATAGAATATGAGGATGATATTATTTACACCTGTGGCGATGCTGTCGGCATTATGCTTCCTGATGAAGACAATAATAGCGACAACACGCCACGACTTTATTCCATCTCCTCCTCCCCTTCTTACCATGAGGGTGAAATCCACCTGACTGTGGCGCTGGCAACACATGAAAATGATGATGGCAGCATTGGATATGGCACGTATTCCAGATATTTGGCAGATCGCCGGGAAGGTGATGAAATTGAATTTTATATTCACCAAAATCAATGTTTTAACTTGGCCTCAGATGATAAAGACATCATTATGATCGGCCCTGGTACAGGAATTGCTCCATTCAGGTCTTTCATTTATGAGCGCTCGGAACGTGCCGCCTCAGGACGAAACTGGTTATTTTTCGGTGCCCGGAATATGCACTGCGATTTTCTTTACCAGACCGAATGGCAGGAACATCTGGCAACTGAAACACTGAATAAAATCGACCTGGCCTTCTCTCGTGATCAGGCGCGTAAAGTTTATGTGCAGGATCGCCTGAAAGAAAAGGCAAAAGATATCGTGGAATGGATTGATAATGGAGCAATCCTTTACCTCTGCGGAACCAGAAACCCAATGAGCAAAGATGTTGATCAAGCCCTGATTGACATCATTGCCACACAGAAATCTTTATCCCCCGAAGAAGCCGCAGATTTCGTTGCGGATTTAGAAGAAAATGACCGTTATTTAAAGGATGTTTACTAATGGATACAGAAATCAACAAACCGGAAAACCTTTCAGAAGTTGAAGGCATGAAAACCGCAAGTCGCGGCCTTCGTGGTGATTTGAGTGAACAGATGGAAAACCTTCTCACGGGCAATGTAAATGAAGAAGGTAAGCAACTTATTAAATTTCATGGGTCTTATGTTCAAGACAACCGTGATCGACGTGCCGAACGTGATGACAAGAAACTGGAATGGGCATACTCCTTTATGATTCGCCTGCGTATTCCCGGCGGCGATGTGAGTGCTCAACAATGGCTCGGGCTGCAAACGAGCTGTGATGACAAAGCAAGTGGCGTCATTAAAATAACCACCCGTCAAACCGTACAGTTTCATGGCGTAGTCAAAACCCGCATGAAACCCGTTATGAAGGATTTTGACGCTCTTGGCCTGGATGCCATATCAGCCTGTGGTGATGTAAACCGCAATGTGATGACGGGGTCAAACCCTGCAATTGTGCGTTTTCATGCAGAAGTCCATGAATATGCACAAAAAATCAGCGGGCACTTACTACCAACAAGCAAAGCATACAGCGAGATTTGGCTTGATGGCGAAAAGCTTCCACCTGAACATGAAGCGGAAGAAGACCCTTTATATCAAAATCGTTATCTTCCTCGTAAATTCAAAATTGCGATAGCCATCCCTCCACATAACGATGTGGATATCTTCATGAATGACGTAGGCCTTATTGCTGTTGGGGAAGGTGAATATTTTGAAGGTTTTAATGTCGCAATTGGTGGTGGCCTGGGAGCAACACATGGCAACGAAAAAACCTATCCGCGACGTAGCGATATCATCGGCTTTATACCAAAAGACAAGGCGCTTGATGTCTGCTGGCAGATTGCAGCCGTGCAGCGTGATTATGGCAATCGTGAAGACCGTAAATTAGCACGCCTCAAATATACACTTGATCGCCTGGGTCTGGATTTTTTTGTGGGTGAACTTGAAAAACGTCTTGGCTATAAAATAGAACCGGCACGCAATGTTCCTGCCTTCACCCATCGTGGCGATGCGTTTGGGTGGGTACAGGACTATAAAGGGCAATGGTATTACACCGCCTTTGTTGAAAGTGGGCGCGTTATTGATGAAAATGGCTACAATATCAAGAGCGCCATGAAGGAAATTGCAGAAACGGGCTTTTGTGGATTTCGTTTCACTGGAAACCAGAATGTAATGTTCACTTACATCGCTGAGAAAGATAAATCAAACTTCGCAAGTATTTTGTCCAGACATGGCATTACCATTGACGCAATGAACCCGACACGCCGTGAAGCAATGGCATGTGTATCACTACCGACTTGTCCTCTTGCATTAGCAGAAGGACAGCGTTACTTACCGGAATTCGTGACCAAGGTTGAAGCCTTGCAAGAAAAATACGGCATTTTAAGTCGTCCGATTACTACGCGCATTACAGGATGCCCAAACGGGTGTGGCCGCTCCTACCTTGCAGAAATAGGCCTGGTGGGGAAGAACCCGGGGAAGTATGTTTTACGTCTTGGTGGTGATTATGAGGGCGAGCGTTTAAACACGGTTTATCTTGAAGAGGCTGATGAAATGGAAATTTTAAGCACGCTGGATGACCTTTTTAAGAAATATGCGAACAACAAACAAGGTACTGAAAGTTTTGGTGATTACGCACAAAGAACCCTTTTTAAGGTTGATCGATAAATTATTGTCCCATTTTGGCAATGTATCGTGAAAATTGAAAAAATAGTATTTTCTGTCATCTGGCACTGATGATGATATTGATATCATATGGGACAAAATCAAGTATCACCGGCACCTTTCACGTCAATGGTGGAACCGCTGCGCTTGTGCCACCCTACGGTTGGGGTGGTATTGGGTAGAGTGGAACAAGCGCAGCGGTTCCACCTTGTGTCAACGGAAAAATCATAAGCAAAAAACACGACACCCAACTACGCCGATTCTTTCAAACAAACAACGTTATCGAAAATTGATGGCGTGTTAACGCCACACTGACGAGGGTTAATGCCCGGTGGTTTCAAGTTTTAGGGTGATTTCCTCCATACAAAAATGACAGTTACTGTTCGAGCGCCCCTTAGCTGTTTCTAGATGAAGAAACGTAACCCTAGATTCCGCAGTTGACCGCTTCGAGGATGTATTCACATTTTGATAAATAACCTGTTGCGTGGTTTTGGCGCACAGGCTAAGTGAGTCACCATGACCTGTATAGCACGTTGCCTTTTGTGTCTGGCCGCGTTGTGAATCGTCGCAATAGCGGGACTCCTCATCGCGCCTTGTCAGTCACAAAATTCAACGCACACTTACAGTCCGTTCAACTGCGGATTTTAGATTAAAATCAATTTCCCACCGTGTTCTTGCTAAAAGCAATTTCAATTTTCCGAAATAAAACATAAAACACAGGCGTAAATATCAGACCGAAGAAAGTAACACCCAGCATGCCTGAAAATACTGCGATACCAATAGCCTGGCGCATTTCTGCCCCCGCGCCCTGACTCACCACCAGCGGGAAAACGCCCATAATAAAAGCAAAAGAAGTCATTAAAATAGGCCGCAAACGTAACCGTGATGCTTCAACGGCCGCTCGTATCGTGTCACGCCCACGCCGCTCCAGGTCTCGCGCGAACTCCACAATGAGTATCGCATTTTTTGATGCCAAACCGGCAAGCAGAAACAAACTTACCTGTGTAAATATATTGTTTTCCCCACCTGCGATATATACCCCGATAATAGCCGATAAAATACTCATCGGCACAATCAAAATTACCGCCAATGGCAGGGCAATACTTTCGTATTGTGCGGCAAGCACAAGAAAAACCAGAAACAAACAAAGCAGGAAAATATATATTGCCGTATTTCCCGCAAGAATTTGCTGGTACGTTAATTCTGTCCATTCAAAACTCATTCCCGGCGGTAGCGTTTCATCCAGTATTTTACTAATCGCCTGTTGCGCCTGACCGGATGAAAACCCGGGTGCGGCACTGCCATTTAAGTCCGCAGAACGATAAGCGTTGTAACGCATCGCGGTCTCAGGGCCAAATGTTTCCTCAACGTTAACAACGGAGCCCAACGGCACCATTTGACCATCATTATTACGTGTTTGCAGGCGTAATATATCCTCAGGTTTGGAGCGAAATTCTTTATCGGCTTGTGCAATAACCTGATAGGTCCGTCCAAATTGATTAAAATCATTAATATACAAAGAACCCAGGTAAATCTGCATAGTACGAAATACTTCTTCGACAGGGATACCCAGCTGAACTGCTTTAGTACGATCCAGATTTGCATGAAGCTGTGGCACGTTAACGTTATAATTGGAAAAAACCCGACTCAACGCCGGGTCTGCACGCGCTTGTTTCAGCACCTGCTTAAGTACATTATCCAAGGCCTGATAACCCTGATCAGAACGATCTTCTATTTGTAATTTAAAGCCACCTTTTATACCAAGCCCACGTACGGGTGGTGGTGGAAATATAGCGATAAATGCTTCGTTAATACCCGCATATTTTTTCTGCAACCGTGCGGCAATCGCACCAGCACTCAAGCTCGCATCTTTTCGTTTATCGAAATCCGCCAGCGTAACAAAAACAATGCCGGCACTGGCGGAATTTACAAATCCATTAATGGACAATCCTGGGAATTGAACTGCACTCACCACACCATCTTCTGCCAACGCCGCATCAGCAATTTTTCGCGTTACTGCTTCAGTACGCTCCAATGTGGCACCCGATGGAAGTTGTACAAAACTGACCAGGTATTGTTTGTCCTGTGCAGGAATAAACCCAGGTGGAACCAGCTTGAAACTAAAAACCATAAAAACAACCAACACAGAAAAAATTCCCATCATGAATAATCTGCGGGAAGCAAATACGCCTACGCTTATCGCATACTGACTGCGAACTTTATCAAATATCTTGTTGAACAAATGAAAAAATCCACCAAAAAAAAGATCAATGATCTTTGATAACCTGTCTTTGGGAGCATCCGAAGACTTTAATAATAGAGCAGATAATGCTGGCGTGAGGGTTAAAGAATTCAAGGTCGAAATAAATGTGGCAATCACAATTGTCAAGGCAAACTGCTGATAAAACATTCCCGTTAAGCCGCTAATAAAAGCAATTGGAATAAATACACCGGCAATAACTAATGAGGTTGCGACGATAGGACCAGTCACTTCTTTCATTGCTTGCAATGTTGCGTCGCGCGGATTTTTTCCCCTACGAATATTACGCTCTACATTTTCAACGACAACAATTGCATCATCCACAACAATGCCAACTGCCAATATTAAACCAAACAATGACAATACATTAATCGAGGAACCCAACATGTACATAAACGCAAACGTCCCCACAATGGAAACAGGGACAGCCAGCAAAGGAATAATAGAAGCCCGCCAGGTTTGCAGAAAAATAACAACAACCAGAACAACTAATGCAATAGCTTCCAGTAACGTGACAATGACTGCATTAATAGAACCACGTACAAAAATAGTTGGGTCATAAACAATACTATAATCCAGGTCATCGGGAAAATCCTGTTTTAATCTTTTCATGGTTTCCCGTACATTATCGAAAATATCCAATGCATTCGATCCTGGTGCTGAAAAAATAGGAATCGCAACAGCCTGCTTGTTATCCAACAAAGAGCGTAACCCGTAACTTTGCGCATCCAATTCAACACGGGCCACATCAACCAATCGCGTGATGACACCATTATTTTCCCGCTTAACCAGAATATTTTCAAATTCCTCCACACTTTGCAGACGCCCTTGCACATTGATGGGCATTTGTATTTCGACATTATCCTGATAAGGTGGACCGCCAATCACACCGGCGGCAACTTGAATATTTTGTCCACGGATAGCATCAATAACATCACCGGGCGTCATATTCCGTTCCGCAATTTTGTCAGGGTTGAGCCAGATACGCATTGCGTACTCACCCGAACCAAATAACCTGACCTGCCCAACACCTGGAATTTGTGCCAATGAGTCACGCACATTCAGGGTTGCATAGTTGCGCAGATAAAGCATGTCATAACGCTCATTAGGAGACCGTAAATGCACAACCATGGTCAAATCCGGTGAACTCTTGGCAACGGTAACACCCAGCTTCCGGGTAATATCAGGCAATCTCGGCAATGCTTGTGAAACACGATTTTGTACTAACTGCTGGGATAAATCAGGATCAGAGCCAATAGCAAAAGTAACCGTCAGCGTTAGCTTTCCATCTGACGAAGCCAGAGAATTCATGTAGAGCATATTCTCCACGCCATTTATTTGCTCCTCTAATGGCGTAGCAACGGTTTCTGAAATAACAGCAGGATTTGCACCCGGGAATGACGCATTAATAATCACCGAAGGTGGTGCAACCTCTGGGTATTCGGCAATTGGAAGCTGAAACATGGCAACAAAACCGGCCACAAAAATCAATAACGATATTACGCCAGCAAAAATAGGCTTATCGATAAAATGTGTTGATAAATTCATAGCGTGTTACTCTGGATGAAGATTCCGAGCAAACAGCCCCGGGGAAATATATGTAAATACATAATGATAGCGGGCAATACCTGTCAGGTAGCATTCAGCATAAATTTTAGATGGCTCAGAAATAGGAAAGTGAATTATTTTTTCCGGGGATATCTTGTACTATCACCGGGTCAACAAGCACCCCAGGTCGAACCCGCATTAATCCACGCACAATAACTTTTTCCCCGGATTTAAGTCCAAAATCAACAACCCGACTTCCACCAACACTGTCACCAAGCTTTACTTCACGATAAATCGTTTTATTTTCTTTATTGACGACATAAACAAATTTACGATCTTGGTCTGTACCAATTGCACGTTCACTCAATAAAATTATATTTTTTTCAGTAGGACTGCCAAGCCTAATACGTGCATACATACCAGGTAATAATGTCCCTTTAGGATTATCAAAAATAGCACGAGCCCGGATTGTTCCGGAGGTAGGGTCTATGCGATTATCGAATGCATAAATTTTCCCCTTATGCACTGTGTCATCATGCTGCAAACGTAACTCGACAGGGATTTTTGTTGTTGTGGAATTATTAAATGATCCTTGTTGCATGTATTTCAGATAAGTTTGTTCATCAACTTCAAAATCAGCATAAATGCTATCGTTAGATACAATCGATGTTAACAATGGCGCACTGGATCCAGCAGAAACCAGGTTTCCAACAGTGACTTCTGTTCGACTGACTCTGCCGGAGACAGGTGCTTTTACATAGGCATAACCCAGGTCTATTTTTGCTTTTGACAGCTGTGCTTTGGCACTTTTTACCGTTGATTCAGAAACCAGGCTGACATTAAAACGCTCATCATAAATGCGCCGGGAAATCATTTTTGTTTTGATTAATTCTTTAGCTCTCTTGTATTCTTTTTCAGCCAGATCCTGCTGGTTAAGCGCAATAACAAGATCTGCTTTCGCTTTCATGACCGCTGCTTTATATGGTCGAGAATCAATAATATATAAAATGTCGCCTTTGTTAACCAGCTGCCCATCCTTGAACCTGACATCAGTAATAAGACCGGATGCCTGCGGCCTTATTTCAACAAAATCCACCGCCGTCAGGCGCCCTGAAAATTTTTTCCATATACGCACTGACTGCTCCTTTATCACCATAACATCAACAGGTATTGCCTGCTGTTTATTGTTGTCTGCGTGTGTCGGCGCCCAAAATATCATCACGGCAATAACGCCAATTATGGTGAATAAAATCGTCAGACTTAACATGCTGACTGTCTTCAGTTTTAACAATAAAAAAATCATTATTTTATTTTCCATAACTTATCTCACGTCCCTTCAAACCATAAGTTATTTAATCTTATGGTATAATATACACCTGACCTAAATAACGCATGACGCCACATGCTACATCTATGCCTGACACTCACCGGTGTCACTCAGTAATTTCCAGCAAGCATTACCGTATTACTACAACCCATGCGACCAAATGGAAATATAATTCTCTCCATTACTATACTATGTATTCGTACAGCATAACGCTGGACGTATGAATACGCAAAGTAGATTCAGAAGGATAACGGTCAATTGCCAACACCAACCCGTTTTTTACCCACAGCCCTGAACAAACGGCACACGAGGTACCCGCCCAGGTTTTGGATTAAAAATATGCCGCAGTCCACCCAAAGAATGACGGCCTAAAAAAAGAACGACAGCCGGCCAGCAGGGAAATCAGTTTTCCCACCTGCCGAAACCGGGAAGACACGTTACGAGACAGCGGCGATGGACATATCAATCACCTCATACTGACTGGCAAATATATCCAGGATGTTTCTATGCTGTTTTTTTAAAACAGGGACAAAACCAGCCCTGTAATGAATATATTAGTTTTGGTAGAAACCTGAGAAATGGGAACAGGGTAATCGTCCAGCCTGGCGATCACATTCAGCATGCATATTTTTGTATTCGGTCTGGTGAAAAAGCACAGGAAATAGCTGTTCTATTTAAAGATTTTGTGATTGAGGGCGAACACCAAAGCAGACATGGCATATTTTCACAACCCTGCTTGACGGCTGGAAACCTGGCCGAAATTCTGCACACTTTATATCCAGCATGACGTGACCGGCCTTCACCATGATAACGTCAAAAGTTTCTTTCGCACACGCCGCCACAGATATATCTGTCTATCGCAAAATATGACCTTACTGTAACTACACTGCCACTCATAGCTATCTCATAACCTTATATAGAGACCAAACAGCCATAACACAGGCGTGCGCCTCTTGCAAAATATGCGCGCTTTAATGTAGTATCGCCCAACAGCAAGGACGACATATCAAACGCGATATTAAAAAATATTAAAATGGATTTCCTGGCGAATTCACCCGGAAAATGATGATTCGCCAACGACTGAAGTTTTTGTGAACACAAGCACTGTTTTTCATGTAACGTAAATAACCAAGAAACAGGGAAAACGCACCCCGATTTTACACAGTTAAATACACGAATATATGGACCTCAGTCAACACATAAACTGATAAACATCAGTCAATGGCTGAACACACGGATCTCAGTTAATGGAAATAGCACGGATGCTAGTTATTAATGGAAATCACACGGATGTTAATTAATGGAGCCAAGCAGCATATGGATATCAATATTGCATGTTGCATTAAACACCAACCAAATACGAATACGGCCAACTTTCTCGCCGGTATTCACAAGTACCCTAGCAAAAACATCAAGCTTGAGTTTGTGCGCTTCTTCGGCTATGCCGGTCGAAGCCGCACTTTCACATTAAAGCGTAGCCGTTACAGCTCCCAGGCAGATCGACTCCCCCCTCCTTCGTTCATGAAGCTCAACTCCGGAAGCAGTCATTTTTCGGGGGTTTGCTTCAGAAATTTCCTTCGGGTTATTCCGAAGTCGTTCAGCCGGGTGCCTGGAATCTACAATAAGAACCTGCTTCGGAAGCCCTAATGCTTTAGCAACGACGATAAAGGAAATTTAGTTATGTACCCAACATCACGATTAAATACCGTATTGGAACAAGCCTGGAAGCGAAAATATTACCAGCAACATTGGCTTATGAACCTGAATGAAGCTTTGGCTTTACTGACGAGCCAGCAGTACCATGCCATACCCATCATTCGCAAGAAGGATATCTCCGAAAACTGGGACACACTGATAGAGTACGGCGATTTTACTGATGCCGTCAGCTCATCAGGCACCACCGGACGCCCTGTAGACCTCCCCGTCCACCGACTTCAGGAACAAATATGGGTTGATTGTGTGAGCCGAGTGTTTGGCGAGCTTGGGGCCGTGCCAGGCGACAGACTTTTACAATTACTCAGCAACAACGATATGTTCACACTTGGGCCGCTGGTATGGCAGGCTGCCAAAAAAACGGGCATAGGTACATTTCGATGCTCACCACAACGGACAAAACGAATATTGGAGGTTATTAAATACCACCAGCCGAAGTTCGTCGCTGGAAACCCTAACATCATGCTAAACATTGCTGAAGAATTAGGTGACGATTTCCCCCCCCCTGAATCATTACCAGACTACGCCTATTTTGGTGCTGGCGTTGCTTTTGACGGAAACAATGAACCAACACCTGTTGCAAAAAAAGTTATGCAATTATGGGGATTGAAAGATGCACTAAACGAGTATGGGTGTAGTGAACTCGGCTCAGTTGGGCATGAATGTCGCCACCATAACGGATTCCATATCAATGATGACGCCGTTTTTGTTGAGCTCATCGACCCGGCTACCGGTTTACCTGTTAAAGACGGGGAGCCTGGCGAAATAGTCGTTACCTCACTCACATTGCCACGAGGCTTCATTGCCGTACGCTACGGTACCGGTGATATATCAGCATGGATTGATTACGAACCCTGCGAATGCGGCCGACGGACACCCCGTATTGGCGGAATCATTGGAAGGGTTGACCATCAACTGAAAGTACTTGGGCAAACTGTTTTTCCAGACCTGATCTTCAATGTTGTAGACACAATGGATAATATTGACGCCTCGCTGATTGTCAAATACTCGGACAGCAATGATGCGGAACAAGTCGAATTATGGGTATCTCCTACTGAAGACCCGGAAAAAACCATTGAATCAATCCAAAAATCACTTGAACAACGCTTAGCGGTGCATCCAAAAATCCGCCAAATTGAAGCAGCTACTATTAAAAAACTGCAAAAGGACAAGATGGCCGAAAGTAATGGCGTCAAGCTTCCGCGCTTGATTGCAATAAATAATATCGATACTTACATTGGACTGGATTAAATCATGACACCATTAATTTCAGCCCAGTCACTTATGCCGGAACTCTATTTAAAGATTGAGTATAATAATCCTTCGCTGTCCATAAAACATCGAAGTATACCAAACCAGATATTTTCTTTGTTTCGCGACAAAATCATCAGCCCAAAAAACCACCTCGCTATTCTTACCGCAGGCAGCGCGGGCGCAAGCGTCGCATGGGCAGCCCGGCAAATTGGTTGTAACTCAACCGTGGTTGTCCCTAACGGAACATCGGAAAATCTACTGAGGTATATAAAATGGCTTGGTGCAGAAGTCATTGCTACCGAGCCAAGCCAAGTCGTCACCGTCATAAAAGAGTTTCAAAATGATCACACCTGTAAAGTGGTAGAGCAACTAAGTGACCCGGCGTTTATACCCCACTACCAGGAAATAGGGGACGAACTTCTCAAACAGCACTCCGAAATTGCTGCGGTCGTTGTTCCCGCCGGAACAGCTGCCTCCGTTATGGGAATATCCCGTTCGCTACGCAAAACCGGCGTAAAAATATACGCTGTAGAACCCGCGGAAGCCCCTGTTTTGCAAGGTGGAGCATGGGGACCACACAATATTCCGGGCCTGGCTCCTCCTGTTAAAACAAAATTATTTGATCCCAAGGGTGTTGACGGCATCATTTCCATCCCATCACAAAAATCATGGGATACGGCAGCGTCAGCCCTGGGAATAATCGGGGAGCCTGTTGGTCCATCTTCTGGTGCCGCCATTGCAGCGGCACAGCAACTACGGAAAGAAGGGCTCTCGGGGGACATTGTTGCCATTTGCCCTTCACAAATGGTCACATCGTTATAACGAGCATATCGCAGACACTCATTCAGGAAGCGTATCAATAAACATGAATATACGGCCATCCGTTCAGCATCATTGTGCAAACTTGAAATATTGGTATATTTCTACGTTTGAATATTTTTCAGGATGGGTGCGCCCCCTGAGCGTCCCGATTATTGCGACGCTCCTCCTCAATGGAGCATTACGGTTTTTAAATACCAAAATGCTGAAACTGGAATTTGCGAAAGTTCGAAGGGATATCAACTCGAACGTTAGAGAGGATCAAAAATGCTTACCCAATGTATAGACCTCAGTTTTGCCAAATACATCACCCAATCGCAACTCCCTGAAGTGTATAGCACAATACTCGATCATGATGACTATATGACGCTACGGATTTCAAGATTAAAAAAATGTACGCTGTCTATTACCAAAATGTTTCAGGAGGTTTCTCCCAACAATATGCTCAACCGTTGCGTAGTGCTGCATGATGACAAAGGAACAGCCTATATTGCGGCATTCATTGAGATCCACCTGGAAAACCTGCCTTTGGATGTAAGGGACACACTGATCCATTCAAATGAACCCCTGGGCAAAGTTCTGTTTGAGAAAAAAATATACCCTAAATTTTCCAATAGAAAATATCTTGTGACCAACCGGGAGGGCATTCTGGTTCCTTATCTGCGAGACCGCATAAAGATGAATCACTTATACGGCAGATTCCACTCACTCCTGACTGCCTCCGGGAAAAAAATAGCGGATGTATATGAATTCGTCACCTACATGGAAATGGATTCTGTAAACCAGGTGTGTGAGGCCTGACATTACCTAGAAAATATATATCCAATAAAATAAAGGCTCCACCGCAGGCTTACGAGACATTAACACTGCACCAACAAGGACTCCGCATAACCGCAGTCGCTATAACAACCCCGGAAAACTGCATCCTGGGGATTAAAATAAAGGCATTAAAATGCAGATATTCTGATTACCCTCATGGCACCGGCTTACTGATAGCCCCACCCGAAAACACGGATGGCGACCTGTGAGCTCCCAACAAAACCGTAAAATAGTACCATCGTTGTAGCCGTCCCCAAAAGACAAAACTTCACCCTCCCGTTCCGTACTTCATAGAGCCCACCCGAGCCCCCATACATCACAGCAAACAAAGCGGGGGTGCTATAAACATAGCTTATGTTCTCCTCCGTGAATGCATAAATAAACCTAGATTCCACCTACCCCATAGAGGGTATAGCTTAACAAGCCCTGAAATAAATACTGCCACCATTAGCCGCCTCATCCAGCAATCAACGGACCCGGAAAAACGTTGGGGAAATCCGCGCTGAAACCGGGAGATTGCCTCATTGATTCACCAGCAGATACGCCACAGAATATTTATGACACAACAGGAGTCAACAAAGGATATCTACCGTTACGATCATGATGATCATTGCTAAAAAAAGGAAATACAATGAAACACCAAACATATTTCAGTATTTTTATCGGCGGACTCGCTGTCGCACTATGGACCATCAGTGCTGTGGCTGATGACCGTGACAATGATGATAATCAGGAAAAAAGCCACACATATATTTCTGTCAAAGCCAGTAATCCAATGCTTGTCCGGCGCGTCATGGGGCCTGTCACGAACAGCGTCAATGGAGTACCCGCTGAACCCGTCGATGGTTTCGATTGGGCAGGTCAGACAATTCGTACCACTGAAGGCAACGCCGAAATAAAAGTTGACCCCATAGCCAATACCGGCAGCATCATCGCCAACTGGAAAGATGAATACGGTGACTGGACATACCAACAGACAATGTTCGTGCCACCGAATCATGCCACTGGCGCACGCATAGGACCATCCAAAGACACAATAACAACAATTGAGGGTGACCCAATAACCACAAATATTTATCTACACGGCAACACCGGTGCTGGTGCGCCACTGGTGCCTACAGTATTTAATCTGCTCGCCACCTGGGGCGCAGCAAAAGTGACACTTAACGGTGAGCCCTTTGATAACCCCTTTGATGGTCCAGTACCTTTATGGATCGGCCACACCATGCTCTCTGAAGGAATACGTGATACCGATGGTACAGTACGCACTACTTCTGGTGAGATTTTCGACATGAGCCGTGGCTCTGAGGGTAAGGTATACCCGGATGATTTAGTCCTCCATATAGCCTTCCACGATATGCCCGGGCCAGACATGAATACCAGCATACCGCCAGTATGGTCATTTTTCTACCAGATCGCTTTTAATAAAGTAAAAGTCAAAATCAAACATAATGACTAACACCTGTTTTCACCGATACTGCCCCAGCCTGAACTCCGGGGCAGTATCGGTCGATTAACTTCACATATAAACTGATGATCCGTTATCCACCCAATAAAATCTATGCAGTTTTCAGGGCGCTTTAAATACCCTTTTTCAATCCCCCCTTCACAGACAGACTGCCCAAACACCAGGAGAAATAAAAACTCACCACCAATCTTTTCCTGCAACTTTCCTGAGATGGGTTATCCGCAAAAACATCCGTTTTTATTCCTGTAAAAACAGGGTATTTATGTACAATCTGCGGAAAAATATGTAACTGGCGCCGCCTAAAAACCTTCTGCTCATTCAGATATAACTTCATGGAGAACAAGGCTTTTATTTCCCCCGTACTATAGGTTATAGTGTCCCTCTCAGGGAGAGGTATTGTCGAATTCAGCGAACCGAAAACGATGTACGGAAAAACACATATAGCGTAGCGGCAAAATGCTGCTGTCAGCGCACTGGGGAGCCTCCTTTGAAAAACGGGTTGCTTTCTACAAACTACATCTTGTCGTCACGCCATACTCTTGAAAAAAAACCGTGAGCAAAAACTGATGTACCTGCACCCTATTCGCCACGAATAACAACCCGGTTGCTTTTATTGGAAATTGCTAACAAACACTATAAATAAGGGACTAAATTATGAATGACACGCCTGAAACCAACAATCCTCTCGCCTCGCTGGCACCTGACAAGGCACTTGAAACTTTCTTAATGCATTCAACTGTTACCAGCTGTCTTCAGGTCATTGCCAAATTACTTATTGCTGACCGCCTGGCGCAATCTCCCGAAACTGCGGAAGTACTTGCCAGTGAGACGTCCACTCATGCGCAATCGCTCTACCGTGTACTTCGAATGGTCGCAAGTGTGGGTGTTTTTCGGGAAGATGAGCAAGGCCGCTTTCATATGACACCCATCGCCGAATTACTGCGCAGCGATGTGCCCGGGTCGATGCAACCCTGGCTGGTATTGCGCGGTGAAGAATGGCATAGAGGCAGCTGGAATAAGCTTTACAACACTGTCAGCACTGGCGAAACCGCATTCAATATTGCTTACGGTGAAGGACTGTTTGACTATCTCAAACATGATTCTGATGCGGCCACTGTATTCAACAAAGCAATGGCTGCCACAGAAGTTTTCACCCAGGCCATTGTCGATGCATACGACTTTGGTGACACACAAAAAATCATTGATGTGGGCGGGGGTTACGGCAGTTTGTTGCAAGCCATATTGCAAAAAAACACCCATTTACAAGGTGTGCTGTATGACACCAAAAAAGTCACCGATCAGGCCAGAAAAGGCATTGAAGATGCCGGTCTTGCATCACGCTGTGAAATAATCGCCGGAGATTTCTTTTCCGAAGTTCCCTCGGGAGCCGACACTTTCCTGTTACGTCGCATTATTCATGACTGGGACGATGAAAAATCCATTAAAATACTCAAAAACTGTCGCCAGGCGATGAATGCCAACGAAGGAAAGCTATTATTAGCTGAAACCATTATCGAACATGGCAATGCACCGTCACCCGGGAAGTTTTATGACCTCGATATGATGGTCATGGTAGGCGGCCTCGAACGCACTCTTGACGAATACAGCGTCTTGTTTGAAGCAGCAGGATTCACATTAACGAACGTGGTTTCTACCAAAAGCAACATGAGCGTTCTGGAAGGCCGCCCCATTTAAAGCTCAAACTCCATCACCACGGCATCAAACACGATGCCGTGGTGATGGAGAAATAGGTACCTTAAGGAGCGGGTACGTAATAATTTTCCATTTTAGCATCTCGGTTTCATCACCCATTCCTGGTTCACATAACTTCAGACTGCTGGCTGCTCGTTGACATCGGGAGGTGCTCCGAATGATTCTGATGAAAATCACTATTCACTCTCCAGGCTAAAATGATATGTGACACCAGAAATATAACCCCGTATATTTTCAAAACTTTAATATTGCTCTTGTTCATTGAACACACTGCCAGTATCAGTGAAATATAGGTAAAAATAATTGCTGCGCCATCAACAATTATCAAAAATGCTGAAGACGTAACCAATAGCACAGCCATCACTCCGGATATAAGCTGGAGTTTCGCCATAAAATTACGAAGAATCATCCCCATATTTTATAAACAGGCAACGTAGAAAATCACACTTATGTTTGGCTCCCATGTTTTTATTGCCCTGTTCACAGTAGCAGTGCTCACACCAAATTTTCATCCTGCCCGTACACTGTCAAGGCTAATTGCCAGCAAGCGGAAATGACCGGCTCTATTTTTTTTCTAATATAGCCTGGGAAACATCAATCGCTTTCTCAAGATAATCACCGAACAAACCCGGTGTTTGATAGCCCACAATTTGTGGCACCAGCTCCCTGCCCGCTGCATCAACCAACTGCAACGTCGGCACAACGTCCACACCACGATCAATAGCAAAGTTTTCAGCGTTACGTTCACGCCCGTTGAAATCACGCAGGGTATCGTATTTATCCATCATCACTTTGCGCAAAATAACGCGCTGCGGATCAACTCCCGCAAGACGCATGGGACCCAGCACTTCTGTTTCCAGGCGTTTACAGTAATGACAATCTTCGGAGGCAAACATCAGCAGAATGGGAACACCATTTTCGCGCGACAGTTTGCTTAAGGCGGTCATGTCCAGACTGGTGTCGAGCCGTAGTTTTTCCGGTACAAACAGGTCTTCGTCCATTTCCACGGGGGTTACGTCAGCGGCATACCCGACCGTCAGATTAAACAGTAGAAAAAAAGTCAGCAGGTATCGCATTGTAAATACCGTAAAACCACTCCCGTTCATTTTTCTGCCAACATTCTGGCATACAAAACCGGGGAACCAAAAAGCGTTGCTCCCCGCTTCCTGTTAACCCAGCATATCACGTAAATTGGCCAGATGAGCACGGCCACGCTCCTGACGTTCCTCGGGATCAACCTGCTCACCCCTACCTTCCCAGACCAGATCATCTTCCGGCAACTCCCCTAAAAAACGACTGGGTTCACAGTCCACGGTTTCACCATGTTTGCGACGACGGGCGGACATGGTAAAGGTCAGTGTTTTTTGCGCCCGGGTGATCCCCACATACGCGAGCCGCCGCTCTTCTTCTATGTCGTCTGCTTCCAGGCTGGCATGATGGGGCAGCAGATTCTCTTCCATACCCACCACAAACACATGGGGAAATTCCAGTCCTTTGGCGGCATGCAAGGTCATCAGTGAAATACAGTCATCGCGTTTTTCATCTTCATTGCGTTCGAGAATATCCATTAACGTCATCTGTGCCACCAGCTCACCAAGCCCGGTGTCACCCTCACTTTTTTCCGCCATGCGCGTCAGCCAGTCCACCAGCTCATGCACATTAGCCATGCGCCGCTCAGCACTTTTGGGGTCATTACACGTATCCAACAGCCAGTCTTCGTAACGAATGTCACTGATCACTTCTTTAACCGCCGCCACCGGATCCCCGCGTTCAGCCAGTTCTGCTTTCGCCGCCAGCCAGCGGACAAACTCCCGCACCCGGGCCAAGGCGCGCTCACTCAGTTGCATTTCCAGCCCCAATTCATCGCAGGCAGCATACAGGCTGATGCCGCGCTCACTGGCATAGGTGGCTATTTTTTCCAGCGTGGCCGGGCCAATTTCGCGCCGGGGAGTATTGACCACACGCACGAAAGCGTTGTCGTCCTCCGGATTCACCAACAGGCGCAGGTAAGCCATGATGTCTTTCACTTCCTGATAAGAGAAAAACGAGGTGCCACCGGAGATTTGGTACGGCAACTGATTTTCACGCAAACCCTTTTCAAACAGCCGTGACTGGTGGTTGCCGCGATACAAAATGGCATAGTCACTAAACTGGCCACCGTTCTGAAATTTGTGTGCCAAGAGTCGCGATACCACCTGCTCAGCCTCGTGGTCTTCGTTGCGTGCCTGCACTACTTTAATAGGGTCACCATAACCCAGCTCGCTCCACAAACGCTTTTCAAACACATGCGGATTGTTTTCAATGAGCTGATTCGCGGCTTTTAGAATGCGCCCCGTGGAGCGGTAATTTTGCTCCAGCTTGATGACCTTCAGCGTAGGAAAGTCCTGCGATAACAGCGCCAGATTTTCCGGCTGCGCACCGCGCCAGGCATAAATGGACTGGTCATCGTCACCCACCACGGTCAACGCACCGCGCACGCCCACCAGGCTCTGCACCAGGCGGTACTGGGCACTGTTGGTATCCTGATATTCATCTACCAGCAGATAACGAATACGATTCTGCCAGCGCTCCAGCACCTCAGGAAACTCACTGAACAGTTGTGCTGGCAAGCTAATAAGATCATCAAAATCCACCGCATTATAAGCACGCAAATGATGGTTGTACTGCTCATACAACAGTGAAGCCGCCACCAGTTTAGGATCACCATTGGCCAGAGCCTGCGCCTGCGCGGGACTGGTCATGTCATTTTTCCAGTGCGAGATTTGCCACTGCATCGACTGCGCCTCATCGTCGGCATCAAAGGCACGGCGCATTAATTCCTTGATCAGCGCCTGCGAGTCCTGCGAATCATAAATGGAAAACCCCTTGCGTAACCCCAGCGCCTTGCCATCACGTTTGAGAATATTCAGTCCCAGATTGTGAAAGGTGGACACCCGCATGCCGCGACGTTCGGCGGCCTTCAACTCACCCTTGAGCCGTGCCTGCATCTCGCGTGAGGCTTTATTGGTAAAAGTCACCGCCGTAATATGATGGCCTTTGATATCGCAGTTTTGTACCAGATGCACGATTTTCTGCGTAATCACACGGGTCTTGCCGGACCCGGCACCGGCCAGCACCAGTAACGGACCATCAATGTAACGCACCGCCTCTTTCTGGCGGGAATTGAGTTGGGACATAGGGACGTTTTTAAACCTGCGGGAATCTGCACACAAAAATAACGAATTACCATTGTATACCATGCACATCCGCTTTCCCGGTGAAATGCCAGAAAACGGCTTTATTTGTCACTTTTCGGCACGGTATATATGGACATGAAAAACACACATACAGATAAACAACTATTTACATATTTAATCAATATGCCGTATAACAGCGCTTGCCATTCTTCGCCTATGTACATTTTTTTACATAATCGGAGTTTACGATGAATGTTACCAAATCAAATTTTGGTGGTTTTTCTGGCAGACAAGTGGAAAACAGTTTTACTGGCTTATAACCTAAATTCCGCAGTTGACCGTGTAGAGCATGTAATAACACATTGATAAACATTATGTTTTGAGTTTCTGTCGGGCTCACTTGCCAGGTGAGTCACTATGACCGGCGCAGCACGCTGCCTTTTGCGCATCGTCGCAATACGCAATAGCAGGCTGTTACGCCTCATCGCGCCTCGCCAGTCACAAAACTCAACGCACTCTACCGGCCATTCAACGGCGGATTTCGGGTTAAAAAATGATTTAAGGAAACACATTTTGCGTACTCGTCAGATCAATACAACCGGTTTCGTCCTCATGGCAGCATTGACCAGCCACTTCGTTCACGCCGAAGGGAGTTATCAGGTCGGCCTGAATCAACCCTTTGTCGAATACGGCGCAACCATTTTTGGTAATCCGCACACTGAGCCTCTGCACGTCGATATTCGTACTGCGGGTGAAGTGATCAACATATCGTTATGCGGAAACGAAGATGCACATGATGTCCAGGCGGAAGTTTATGATCCACTGGGTAATCTGGTCGAAACGTTCACACATAATCATGGCAATGTCGCTTGTAATGACCCCTTTACGGCACCGCTTCCACTTAACGGCCCCCAGGGCGACCAGGGGCCATTCCAGCACACGACCACCACAACAGGCGCATATTCGATCCGCCTCTACAACACCGGCTTTTCTGGCAGCAGCAGCGACCGACAGTTAATTCGCCGTTTTGATATCACCGTTACACCCGACAACGCAACTCTCCCGGACCCCGCAGCGCAGGGCGGACGACTCTGGTCCAGGTCATGGAGTTTCTGGACACGATCATTTGCTGAAAGCGAAGCCACAGATGCCAATTATTTTCCCCTGGTACCGGGTGGCCGTACTGATACCCACTATGTCTGGAAGCTTGACCTGAATAATTTTTCGGGTAACTTGTACAGCCTTATTGCAAATGACACAGGCGTCACAGCCCCCGGGTCGGGCTACAGCGTTCCTGAAAGCGGGAACAGCGTTACACCCAAATACCCCATTTACCTGTCCTATCCCGTCACCGCAAACCCTCGCCCCACTGATCCACCGGAAATCAGCGGGCTGACATTTACCGACGATGCAGGAATCGATTATGGCATTTCACCGGGAGCAACACCCGGCGTGCAAGACTCCGGTGTTTTTGAATTTACAACGGATGTGGACGGCACCTACGCACTGCTCATCGATACCAATGGCGATGGACAGTTTGGCGCTAACGACACATTACTGCTGGGCAGTGTGGTATCAGGATCGAATCAAATCAGCTGGGACGGAACAGACGCAAATGGTAATACACTGCCGCCTGCTGTCTATGATGCCCAGCTTCGGGTCAGTCTGGGTGAATATCATTTTGTCACCCGTGATGCGGAAACCAGTGGCGGCACTGAAGATGGCCTGACCATTTTCCAGGCAAACGCCGACGGCAGCACCGATAATACCCAGGTTTATTGGGACGACGAAACACGGCTTTCATCCCCGGCGGGTACCACAACGCTACCCAACGGCCAGTCATCTGCAACATCTGCCGGTCACCACACCTGGGGAGACTTCACTGGAGCGGGTATTGGTAATGAGCGCTATATTGATACTTACGTATACGGTCTGACCGTCAATGCAACAACACAGGCCGCCATCGTGCTGGACGATGTTCCGTTAAACGGCAACGACGGCAGTGTCGCCTTTTCCGGTGCCAGCCTGCCCGGCAGCGCCATCCTCATTACCGTCACTGATCCCGACCTCAATACAAGCAATGCCCTCGTGCAAAATGTTATTGTACAGGTCACCAATGACGATACCGGAGAGCAAGAACAGGTATTACTCACCGAAACCGGTCCCGACACTGCGGTTTTTTCCAACGCCATCACCACCCTGCCGGGAACCTCGGCAGGCACTAACAACGACGGCGTACTTAACACCCAGGGCGGCCAGAACCTCACCGTCACATACTATGACCAACTCCATTCAGCCGGCACCGGCGGCATCTCGCGAACCGCACAAATTCAGGTGGATTTCGATACCGACAATGACGGCATTACCGACACGCTCGATCTCGACAGCGATAATGACGGTATCCCCGACAGCATCGAAGGCGACAACAGCATCGATAGCGATGCAGACGGTGTCCCTGATTACCGCGACCTCGACAGCGATAACGACGGCCTGTTCGACCTCATGGAATCAGGCATCAGCGACCCCGCCTCACTCGACAGCAATAACGACGGTCGCATCGACAACGGCAACACCGTTGGCACTAACGGCCTCGCCGACATCGCGGAAACCAGCGCCGACAGCGGCAGCATTAACTACAGCATTGCTGATACCGACATGGACGGCATCGCCGACTATCGTGATCTCGATAGCGACAATGATGGCCTGTTCGACATAGCCGAAGCAGGCGGCAATGACCCTGACAATGACGGCACCCTCGGCAATGGTACACCCGGCGTTGATATCAATGGTCTCGCCAGCGGCGCGGGTCTGAGCCCCATCGATACCGACAACGACAACATCCCCGACCAGCGCGACCTTGACAGCGACGGCGACGGCCTGTTTGACGTGACCGAAGCGGGTGGCAGTGACCCCGACAACGACGGCATTCCTGGCAGCGGCACACCCACTGTCGGCAACAACGGTCTCGCCAACGGTGCAGGCCTGGCCCTCATCGACACCGACAACGACGGTACGCCTGACTATATTGACCTCGATGCCGATAACGATGGCACCCCTGATGCCAGCGATGTCTTCCCCACCAACAGCGGCGAAAGTGCGGACAACGACGGGGACGGCATTGGCAACAACGCCGATCTTGATGCAGACAATGACGGCATTCCCGACAGCATCGAAGGTAACGACAATGTAGACACTGATAGTGACGGCACGCCGGATTACCTGGATCGCGACAGTGATGGCGACGGCATCAATGACATTACCGAAGCCGGTGGCACTGATACCAACAATGACGGCCTGATCGATGGTTTCACCGATACCGACAACGATGGCCTCGACGACACCCTGGCCGCCAGCCCGTTACCGGTGACCGACAGCGATAACGACGGCACACCTGACTATCGGGACAACCGCGACAGTGATGGCGACGGCATCCTCGACACACTCGACCTCGACAGCGACAACGACGGCCTCCCAGACAGCCTTGAAGGCGACGCCAATGTAGACAGCGACAGTGACGGTATTGCCGATTTACTCGACCTCGACAGCGATAACGACGGCCTCTTCGACCTGACAGAGTCCGGCATTACCGACCCTGCCAACCTCGATGGCAATGGCGATGGCCGCATAGACGACAGCAACGCCGCAGGCAGCAATGGCCTTGCCGATATTGCAGAAACCAGTGCCGGTAGCGGAGACATCAACTACACCGTGGCAGACACCGACAGTGATGGCATTAATGACTATCGTGATCGTGATGCCGACAGTGATGGCATTCCCGATGTGACCGAAGCTGGTGGTAACGACCCGGATGGCGATGGCATCCTCGGCAGTGGTGCACCCGATGTTGACGCTAATGGCCTTGCCAGCGGTGCCGGCCTGAGCACGGTTGACACTGACAGTGACGGCATCACCGACAACCTCGACCTTGACAGTGATAACGACGGCATTCCCGACAGCATCGAAGGCGACGCCAGCATCGACAGCGACGCAGACGGCATCTCCGACTACCGCGATCTCGACAGCGACAACGACGGCTTGCTCGACCTGACGGAATCCGGCATCAGCGATCCCGCCAGTCTCGATACCAACAACGATGGCCGCATTGATGCCAGCAATACCGTCGGCGCAAACGGTCTTGCTGACATCGTCGAAACCGGTACCGACAATGGCACACTCGATTACGTTGTTGCCGACACCGATGCTGACACTATTGAAGACTTCCGTGATCTCGACAGCGATGGTGACGGCCTGTTCGATGTCATCGAAGCAGGCGGTAGCGATGCCGACAACGATGGCATTCCCGGCAACGGCATGCCCGGCGTCGATGCCAATGGTCTTGCCAATAGCGCTGGCCTCATTCCGGCAGACAGCGACGCTGATGGCACACCTGATCAACGTGATCTCGATGCTGACAACGACGGCACACCCGATGCCAGCGACGCCTTCCCCACCGACAACAGTGAAATTGCCGATGGCGATGGTGACGGCATTGGCAACAACGCCGACCTCGACGCTGATAATGATGGCATTCCCGACAGTATCGAAGGCGATGCCAGCATCGATACCGACAATGATGGCACACCGGATTATCTCGACCGTGACAGCGATGGCGACGGTATCGACGACATCATCGAAGCCGGTGGCAGCGATAGCGACAACGACGGTCAAGTCGATGACTTCACCGACACCAACAATGACGGCCTCGACGACAACCTCGCCACGACACCTCTGCCAATAACGGATGGCGATGGTGATGGCACCCCGGATTACCGGGATAATGCCGACAGCGATGCCGATGGTATCGTCAACAGCCTCGATCTCGACAGTGACAATGACGGCATTCCCGACAGCACCGAAGGTAATGCCAGCGTCGATACTGACGGTGACGGCATCGCCGACTACCTCGACCTCGACAGCGACAACGATGGCATTCCTGATCTCATCGAATCCGGCACCAATGACCCTGCCAGCCTCGATGGTGACAACGATGGCCGCATTGACACCGGCAACCCCGTTGGCGATAACGGTCTTGCTGACGCAGTGGAAACCGCGCCGGATTCGGGGCAGCCGGATTACAACGCTGACGGCAATGCCGATGCCCCGCGTGACACGGACAGCGACGGCACCCCGGACTACCGCGACCTCGACAGTGACAACGATGGTATCAACGACATCATCGAAGCAGGCGGTAGCGACACCAATACTGACGGCAGAATTGACAATCCGGCGGATACCAATGGTGATGGCCTCCACGACGATCTCGTCAACAGCCCGCTGCCGGATATTCATACCGATGCCGATAGCGATGGCATTCCTGACTACCGGGATAACGACGACCTCGACAACGACGGTACTGCCGACATATCTGATCTCGACAGTGACAACGATGGCATTCCTGATCTCATCGAGGGCAGTGATACCAACGTGGATACCGACAGCGATGGCATTCCTGACTTCCGCGACCTGGACAGCGACAACGACGGTTTGTTTGACCTGACGGAATCCGGCATCAGCGACCCCGCCAGTCTCGACACCAACAACGATGGCCGCATTGATACCGGCAACACTGTCGGCAGCAATGGTCTCGCCAATGTGGTGGAAACCGGTGTGGACAGCGGCAGCATCAACTACACCGTGGCTGATACGGACGGTGATGGTATCGACGACTACCGCGACCGCGATGCCGACAACGACGGCATTCCCGATGTCACCGAAGCCGGTGGCAACGACCCGGATGGTGACGGTGTTTTGGGTAACGGCACACCGGTTGTGGATGACAGCGGCCTCACCACCGGCGCGGGTCTGAACCCGGTGGACTCGGACCGTGATGACATCCCCGGCTATCGCGACCTCGACAGTGACGGCGATAACATCACCGACATCATCGAAGCCGGTGGCAATGATGGCAACAGCGACGGTCAGGTTGATGATTTTACCGATGACAACAACGATGGCCTTGACGACACTATCGTGACCAACCCCCTGCCACTGCCTGACAGCGATGACAATGGCATCCCGGACTACCGCGATAACGGCGATCTCGACAATGACGGCATTGCCGACACATCCGACCTTGATACCGACAACGACGGCATCCCCGACCTCATCGAAGGCAGCGATACCCGTGTGGATACCGACAAAGATGGCATCCCCGACTACCGTGATCTCGACAGCGACAACGACGGCCTGTTTGACCTCGCGGAATCAGGTATCCGCGATCCCGTCAGTCTCGACACCGACAACGATGGTCGCATTGACAACAGCAACACCGTTGGCACTAACGGCCTTGCCGATGCAATAGAAACCAGTGCCGACAGTGACAGCATCAACTACACCATCGCCAATACCGATGGTGACAGTCTCGATGACTATCGCGACCTCGACAGCGACGGCGACGGTATTCCCGACGTGACCGAAGGCGACCGCAGTGATGCTGACAATGACGGTCGCATCGGTACAGGTAATCCACTGATTGATTTCAATGGTGTTGCCAGTGGCAGCGGCACAACCGTCCCTGACAGCGACAACGACGGCGTGCCCGATTACCGTGACCTCGACAGCGACAACGACAGCATTACAGATGTTGTGGAAGCCGGAGGCACAGACAGCGATGGCGACGCCCGCCAGGATGCCACAGGAGACAACAACAACGATGGCTTGGATGATGCCGTACAAGCTGCGCCTCTGCCGCTTTACGATACCGACAATGACGGCACACCAGACTATCGCGACATTGACAGCGATAACGATGGCATCCCGGATCTGTCCGAAACGGGTACCATTGACCGTGATCGCGATGGCCGTGTAGATGATTTCAACGACGCCGATAATGATGGCCTGAACGATGAACTGAGCGGCACTGTCCCCGATCTGCCCGACAGCAATGGCAATGGCATCGCAGACTACCGAGACCCCGCCACAGCCAAAGAGCCAAAAACCGTGCGCACCGGCCTGGATGGACTGGGCGGCTGCACACTCAACCCGGCGGCTGCCCTCGACCCCACGCTGCCCTTGCTGCTGCTCATTGCCCTGCTTTCCCTCTGGCGCAGAAAATCTGTATCAGACAAACGCCTGCAACCCGGAAAATAAAAAACCATGCCAAAATATTTCATTCATCTCACAGGTTGCCTGCTGGGCACCACCCTGATGCTCAGCACACCCATGGTTGCTGCCACAGAAACAGCCGCAGACATCGACACCTTTGACAAACAATGGTACCTGGGAGCAGCCCTTGGACGATCCACACTGAAACCGGATACCGACGGCACGGGTTTCAGCGTGGATGACAAAAATGATACCGGCTACAAACTCTTTGCCGGTTATGACTTCACAGAACGGTTTTCGCTGGAAGGTTATTTTTCCCGGCTGGGTCAATCCGAACTGTCCCCCAACGGCACCGTAAAATATCAAGACTTCGGCATCAGCGCACTGTATTACCTCTACAAGTCCCGGCAACCCCATGTGGGCTGGGGTATCTTTGGCCGTGGTGGCATCGGTCGCATGAAAAATACCGTTGACATCCCCTATGAGCGCGAGAATGACAACCACATCATGTTCGGTGCCGGCGTGGAATACGGCTTCAATAACGGCCTTGCCCTGCGACTCGATGCTGATTTTTATGACGTCGATGCACAACTCATTGCCATCAATATACTGAAACGCTTTGGTGCCGATAAAAAAGAAAGCAAACCGCAGCCGGTTGCCATCGTTGACAATGACAACGATGGCGTAGCCAATGATACAGACCGCTGCCCCGACTCGGCCGCTGGCACGCTGGTCGATAGTCAGGGCTGCGAACGCGACAGTGACCGCGATGGCGTGGCCGACAGTCAGGACCGCTGTCCAAACTCACCCACTGGCAAAAAAGTCGATACAGATGGCTGTGAACTGGACAGTGATAACGACGGCATCACAGACAGCCGCGACAGCTGCCCGAACTCGCCCGCAGGCGTAAACGTTGATCCAAGCGGCTGTGAATTGGACAGTGACAGCGACAGCGTCACAGACAGCCGCGACAGCTGCCCGAACTCGCCCGCAGGTGTAAACGTTGATCCCGACGGTTGTGAACGCGACAATGACGGCGACGGCGTTGCAGACAACAACGACAATTGCCCCGATTCAGCCACAGATGCAAAGGTCGATACACACGGCTGTGAACTCGACGGTGATGCTGATGGCGTCGTTGACAGCCAGGATCGCTGCCGTGAAACACCCAACGGAACACCTGTAGACGCAAACGGCTGCAAACTGCAAGCCACATTCGTTCTCAAAGGTGTAACGTTTGCCACCGCCTCCGCAGAACTGGTCGGCGATTCGCGACAAGTGCTCAACAAAGTGGTTGAAACCCTGCGTCTCAACCCTGAACTCAAACTGGAAGTCGCGGGCTACACCGACAATCGGGGCAAGCGCAGTTATAACGTACGCCTCTCACAACAACGTGCAGACTCTGTGCGCAACTATCTCATTGCCCAGGGAATTGCCAGTGAGCGCCTGGAAGCCAAAGGCTACGGCCCGGCTGACGCCATCGCCGACAATGACACTGAAGATGGTCGTGCAACCAACCGCCGGGTAACGCTGCACATCATCGAATAACATCATCATCCGGAAAACCAGCCCGTGTCTTCTTATTTTGCAAAGGAAACACGGGCTTTTTTATGACCCTTCTGGAAACGCAGCTGCCGTGAATGTCCACGCACCCAGGCAACTAAAAAGCCTGCTTCAAGACCGCCTGTTCTGGTCAGCCCTGCTGGCTGGCCCGGCGACATGGGTAGCACTCCACTTCTGGTTACCCTCTGCATCTGTCCAGAGTGAACCCCTGAATCAATGGTGGACACTGCTGCTTTTGGCAGGCTTGTACCCGCTACTGGAAGAATGGTTATTTCGTGGTTTGTTACAGCCACAACTGTTAACCTTTCGCCCATTGCGAGCCCGGTTTCTGGGCCTCAGTAACGCCAATCTGCTGACCAGCCTGCTATTCGCCACGGCCCACCTGTTTGTTCAGTCTCCCCTTTGGGCTGCCGCAGTGATTGTACCCTCGCTGATCTTCGGTGCCTTTCGCGACCGTTATCAAAATGTCGTTCCCGCCATTATTCTGCACAGCTTTTACAATCTTGGTTATTTCCTTGTTTTCTGACCTGAGCCGTTATCAGGCAATAACTCTGATTTATCACCCTTTACCCCGTAGCTGTCAGGCTAAGCGCTACCCGGAAAGAATTTGTTCTACTTTCTTCAATACAGAGTAAAACCGCAGGGTGGAACAAGCGCAGCGGTTCCACCGGTGGACGGCAAGAAACAACAGATAGCCTCCGTATCCACCACCACTGACAAAAAATCAACGACCTAAATGCCTGAAACAGGAAAAAAAGCCTTCATGCAATAACAGTTAACCGGCAAATGGCAATTCAAAATGGACATCCATAACGGATCAAACCTTGATGTTCCTTTCCCGTTTGGTGGAACCGCTACGCTTGTTCCACCCTACCCGGCTTAACCTGACGGCTATGCCCTTTGCCCGCACCGCGTTACGAATCGTCGCAATAGCGGGCTATGATTCCTCGTTGCGCCTCGCCAGTCACAACATTCAACGCACTCTACCAGCCATTCAACCTGAGACGAAGAATCTCCATCAATCGTGATTCCGTTATCATTTTTTCTGTATTTATATACAGTATTATTGAATAACATGAAAGTGATGCATCAAGCAGCACGCCTTGATACAGGATAGATATTGAGTAAATTGACATTAATTTCTGTGCATTCAACAAGTCGGTGATTTTCCTGCGAAGGACTTTCACCTCATGAGTTCATGCCCATACCGGGCGTACACAAAAAACCACCACTTTGGCCTGTCGCTGAGCATGGCGCTGGCAAATTAAAATTGATCGTAATATCCGCCAATCGCAAAGATATAAATGTAGTCTTTATCGTACATATAAATAACGCGGTCTTTCTGGCTTATTAGGCTTATTACCCTTTATTTTTTGCGTGCGTAGCAGCAGAAGCGGCAATTTGCTGCATTAAGTCAATGTTTTGCAAGATATATAATGTTTCCTGCTCTCTCTCCCAGTCATCCGCGCTTAAAACGACAAAATCATCGCCATTTCTGCGGGTGACCTTAAGCGGAACATGCTCTGTAGCCACTTGCTCTACAAAGGATTTTAGATTATCTCTAAATTTATTCACACTAACACTGTCCATTTCGGCCGCCTATATAACGTACTGTCATGCCGTACATGACAGTAATGAAACCCTAATAAGTCAATGACACAAAGGTCTCTTAATGCGGTCTCACCACTGCCTGCATTTACTCATCCCATTGAGTTACAGCGAACCGCATGAATGCAGGAAGCCAAGACCGGCATGGTTTTTGATACAGACATTTTTATGCGGGCTCAGAGAGGCAATAAAAGAGCAGCCGGACTCACTGAGAATGATAAAGATAAGCATCTTTCAATCATGCACATTTCAGATAAAACGCATAGACAAATCCACTGCACGTATATCCTTGGTAATACTGCCCACTGAAATAAAATCCACACCCGTCTCTGCAATGGCACGCACACGCTCAAGATTGACGCCACCGGAAGCTTCCAGCCTGGCGTGACCATTGTTTTTTTCACGATTAAGCATCACGGCCTCACCTAAAGTCGCTAACGCCATGTTATCCAGCAGCAGTTGATCAGCCCCTGCATCCAATGCCTGTCGCACTTCGTCCAGGTTTTCCACTTCCACCTCCACTGTCAATTCTGCATGTTGTTGTCGAGCACTGGCGACAGCTGCGGCAATGGAACCGGCGGCAAGAATATGATTCTCCTTGATGAGAACGGCGTCAAACAAACCCATACGATGGTTGCTGCCACCACCACAGGTCACAGCATATTTTTGTGCTGTGCGCAGACCGGGCAGGGTTTTGCGTGTGTCGAGGATCACCGCACCAGTGCCACTGACTGCGTCCACAAATTGACGGGTCTGCGTGGCTGTGGCAGAGAGCGTCTGCAAAAGATTCAGCGCGCTGCGCTCACCACTGAGCAAACTGCGTGAGTTACCCGTCAGCCTGCACAGGGTTTGGTTAGCGCAAATAACGTCTCCGTCCCGGACCTGCCAGTCAACAACAGTGTGTGCATCCAGTTGCCGAAACACTTCATCGAACCAGGCGGTACCACATAACACGGCATCTTCACGGCTGATCACCTGCGCAGTGGATTGCGCATCAGCGGGAATCAGTGCGGCACTGACATCACCGTTACCGATATCTTCAATCAGCGCGGCGGTTACCACAACAGCGAAATCTCCTGGCAACTCAGGCATCACGTCGCAACACCAGCAAACGATAGGTTTTATAACGCTCAAACACGGCCTGGGTACGATGACCGGTAAAATATTTGTATTTTTGTTTTTTGATTTTTTTGCCAAAGAACATTTTGAACACCGCCTTGATCAGTCCCCAGATACGCGGATGGTTTTCACGCAAATAGCGATCCAGTGTCTGCCCGGCAGGCACCAGTCGTAACATCAGCGTTTCATCCAGCAGCTTGATGTTAGGGCTGACCTGTCGGGTGATATCGATGTCTTCCAATAAACTGAAAGGATGCTTACCCAGTTCGGTATAAAACTCGTGCATTTTGTGACCGCCACCAAAACTTTTGTCGCCGGGCTGACCATCACCCGCATGTTCCGTTTTGAAAAAATCACAAATCACCACCCGTCCGCCGGGTTTGACGATTTGCGCCAGAATGGGAAACGACGCCGACATGGGAATGTACTGATAGCTCTCACTGAACAGTGCTGCATCGTAATAAGCACGACGCTCGTCAATGGGAAATTGCTCGAAGGTGCTTTCAAACAAGCGCGTCGATTTGTCGCTGTGCGCCACAAGACGCTGGCGCACCTGCTCGGCGAGTTTGGGGGCAGGCACCAGACCATCTGCTGCAAATCCACGCTCCAGCAACTGGGCAAGAATATGACCTGTGCCACAACCAATGTCGATGACCCGGGTTTGCTGGCCGGTTTCTCCATCCTTTGCCGCCGGCAGGGCATTGATGATCTGGTCGGTGTAGCGCTGCTGCGCCTCAGCCAGATTGGCAAAACCCAGTGGCAGATCATCCGTCCACAATCCGTAGTGCAGATCATCCACACCGAGGAGTTGCTGGCCCAGCACCAACCCCAGTTCCTTGCTGTTCATTTTTTTGCTTGACTGACTCACATTCGGGGTCTCACTACAGTGGCTGAATAGATACAAAAGCGGCACCCTATGGGGTGCCGGGCAACGAATATTAAAGGCTTCGTGATGACCATACAAGCTGTGCATAATTTTTGTACTCTGTCCAAGTCTATCCGTAAAACCTTCGCCTGTGTTAGAGTAGCCGCTGAATTCAAGAGGGCATATTTAATGAAACAACTTTATATTCTGGCGCTGGGCACTGCCTTACTGAGTCTGATGGCCTGCTCCGGTTCTGACGACGACAAATCGCCACAGCCAGCCGCCACGGCTCCAGCACAGCAAACCCAACCGGCTCAGCAGCCGAGCACGAAGCTCAGCCCTGCACAACAGCAAGCCATAGATGATGCCAAGGACATGCCGAAACAGGGTGTCGTAAAAACAATGCTGCACTCTTCAGGCTATACGTACATGGACGTGGACACTGGCAATGATAAATCCGTGTGGATCGCCGCCGCCATGATGCGTATAAAAATTGGAGATACCGTGAAATGGACCGATGCCGCTGTCATGCGCAACTTCAAAAGCTCCAGCCTGCACCGGACCTTTGATGAAATCCTGTTTGTCTCCAACGCCTCTGTAGCGCAATAAACAGGCCACGACAAAAAAACCAGGGGGGTCATTTCTGACACCCCCTTTTTTATGCCCTGGATAAACGTGGACTTAAGCGCTGAATCGTCACATTTCGCACCTGATTCTCATTCAACGCACTCTACCTGCCATTCAACAGCGGATTTCAGAATTAAATCAACCCGCTAAGAGTCAACTGCCGAGGCAGGCCGGCACTCACAGCCCTTTTCATATAATTCATCACGCCGCAAACCAACCTTTAATGGTTCCCGGTCATGCCCTGCCAGCACCTGGTAAACATTGATACTGCCTTCGTCAAAATAATGGGCGGAACCTGCCATATACAGACGCCACACCCGATAGGTTGCTTCACCGACAATATCCACCGCTTGCGCCTTGTTCGCCTCCAGCGAAGCCACCCAGTGACGTAGCGTCATAGCGTAATGACGACGCAGCCCCTCTACATCGACAATCTCAAAACCGGCATCCTCCATAGCACTGGTCACATTACTGATCCGTGCCAGCTCACCATCCGGGAATACATAACTGTTGATAAAGCGGGTAATGGGTGTGTCCTGCCAGCCAGTGTCGTTGGTGATGCCATGATTGAGAAATAACCCACCCGGAGCCAGCACTCGTTTAATCGTGCTGAAATAAAGCGGAAAATTACTCACGCCGATATGCTCGAACATGCCGACGCTCACTACACGGTCATAACTAGCATCCGCTGGCAGGTCGCGGTAATCCCGTAATTCAACCGTCACCAAATCCTCCAGCCCTTCTTTGCGTATGCGTTCTCTGGCATAAGCGGCCTGCTGTTCGCTCAAAGTAATGCCATAGGCTTTTACACCATACTGTCGTGCAGCCCAACAGACCAAGGCTCCCCAGCCACAACCAATATCCAGCAGGGTTTCACCCGGTGTCAGGCGTAATTTGCGGCAGATATAATCCAGTTTATCCCGCTGGGCATTATCCAGCAGTTGCTCGGCATTGGAAAAATAGGCACAGGAATAGACCATTTCCTGATCCAGCCATAAACGGTAAAAATCATTGCCCACATCGTAATGATGAGAAATGCTTTGTTTTGTATTTTGCCGTTTGTCGTGTCCAGCGCGTATTGCCTGTATGTCTTTTTCACGATAATGTCGTGGTAACCTGAATGCCAGACGCATTACACGCAACCGGGTTGACCAGGGAATAACCAGGTCCCGCATATAAGTGACCAGATCAAACAACTGCTCTGCATCACCCTCGATATTACTTTCTTCCGCCAGATAGGCTTCGGCCAGGCGCACCACATTTTGATGCAGAACCAGCTGACGCAGTACCGAGGGCTGGTTGAAAACCACCGTGCAGGGTGCATCCGCCTGCCCTATCACCCGCTCCCCGTTCCATATTTGCACAGCGACTGTGCCACGGTAGTCAGCCAGGATCTGTTCCAGGATTTGCCGTCCCGCCGTTGCAACAGCTTGTTGAGCATCATCATTTTTATCGAACATAAATGTAGCCTCAATCAGCGTAAAAAAAATAAACCATTACAGCTTCAAAATGCCCCGATAACTGGCAACGTCAACGTTATACCTTGTGGTACGCCGCAGATGATCACGCATAGCCTCCAGCGCCACGGGTTCACCATGCACCAGATGAATATTTGTGTATTTTGTCAGTTGTGATTTTCCCAGCCAATGCTGGATATCCACATAATCACCGTGCCCGGACAAGCCATGCATAACTTCCACACGCGCCTTGACGGGTATCCATTCACCATGAATTTTTACCTCTTCGGCACCATCAATCATTTTTTCTCCGCGGGTACCTCCGGCCTGGTAACCGGTAAACAATACCGTGGTGCGATAATTGCGTAACAGACGTTTGAAATGGTGAAGAATACGACCACCGGTAGCCATGCCACTGCCCGCAATAATAATATGCGGGTATTGCAAGCCGGATAACGCCATGGAATCTTCAACACTGCGTGTGTACGTGGCCACTTCGCACAATTGCTTGCACTGCTCATGATCCAGGCAGTGATGCTGTGAATAACGACAATAAATATCCGAGACGCTGATGGCCATGGGACTGTCCAGAAACACCGGCATGTTAGGAATACGCCCTTCATATTTCAGTGTGGCCAGCAGGTGTTGCAGCGCCTGCGCACGCCCCACCGCAAAACTGGGAATCAATAGCACACCACCCGCCTCCGCTGTTTCGTTAACGATAGCGGCAAGCTGATCCAATGGGTCTGAATCATCATGTCGGCGATTACCGTAAGTGGATTCCAGCAACAATACATCCAGCTCAGGCAGGGGCACGGGTGGTTTCATTAACACGTCATCAGGTTTACCCACGTCACCGGAAAATCCCACGCATTTACCCTCGGCTTCCACAATGAGACTGCCTGCGCCAAGAATATGCCCGGCACTTTGCAAATGCATAGTAAAAGCACCCACCGTAAATGTTTCACCAAACTCCACCGTTTCAAACAAGCCCATACTCTGCTCGGCGGTGGCGCGGTCGTAGAGAGGTTCCGGGTGTTCGTGTTTGCTCAGTTTGTGACGTTCATAATATCTGGCATCTTCTTCCTGAATATGGCCACTGTCCGGCAGCAGAATACCGCACAGAGCTGCGCTGGCATGGTGGGTAAAAACCGGTTTGCGAAAACCCTGATGGTACAACGCTGGAATATAGCCGGAATGATCCAGATGAGCATGGGTCAGTACCACGGCATCCAGCGTTTTGATATCCAGCGGCAGAGGTTGCCAATTGCGTTTGCGCAGCCACTTATAGCCCTGAAATAAACCGCAATCCACCAGTACCCGGGTGTTACCGCTTTCCACAAGATACTTGGAGCCGGTAACGGTTTCCGTGCCACCAAGAAAGGTGATTTTCATATCGGCATCCTCCTGTTTCTACATCTACGTCTACGTCTACTTATAGTTAGAAGTTACTCTTGATGCTTCAAACCTATCACTAAAGCTCCGCTGCCTGCCGCAGGGTGGGCATTACCCACCCTGGAATCTACGCACACTGAACCTGAATTCCGCAGTTGACCACTTCGAGAATGTATTAACATATTGATAAACAGCCTGTTTGGTGGTTTTGGCGCATTCACCTTGTTGAGTGAATCGCTACGGCCTGTAAAGTGCGTTCAACTGCGGGCTTTAGGCTGAAACGTATTATCTTTTGTCAATCGGTACATAATCCCGTTTCTCCGCCCCCACATACAATTGTCGTGGACGACCAATGCGCTGATTCTCCTCACCAATCATTTCCATCCATTGAGCCACCCAGCCCACAGTGCGGGCAATGGCAAACATTACCGTAAACATGTTGCTGGGAATGCCCAGTGCCCGATAAATAAGTCCCGAGTAAAAATCCACGTTGGGGTAGAGCTTGCGCACAACAAAATAATCATCATTCAAGGCAATTTCTTCAAGTCGCAGCGCTAATTCAAACATGGGGTCATTGTTGTCTCCCAGCTTGTCCAGCACTTCATGACACATATCACGAATGATGCGCGCACGCGGGTCGTAATTTTTGTAGACCCGATGACCAAAACCCATTAAACGGAAAGGATCATTTTTGTCTTTGGCTCGCGCCAGAAACCCGGGAATATTTTTCACATCACCGATCTCGGCCAGCATGTTGAGCACGGCTTCATTGGCCCCGCCGTGGGCCGGCCCCCACAGAGCCGCAATGCCGGAGGCGATACAGGCAAACGGATTAGCCTGGGAACTGCCCGCCAGGCGCACTGTGGAAGTACTGGCATTTTGCTCATGATCAATGTGCAGAATAAAAATCAGATCCAGCGCACGCTCAGCCACGGGGTCCACCACATATTCCTCGCATGGCACAGAAAACATCATCTTCAGCAGATTGCCGGTATAACTTAAACTGTTGTCTGGATAGACCTGAGGCTCGCCAATAGTGTGCTTGAAACTGGCCGCAGCGATACTGGGCATCTTGGCAATCATGCGATGGGCTGCGATCTCCCGGTGATGCGGGTCAGAGATATCAGTGGAATCATTATAAAACGCCGACAACGAACCCACCACGCCCACCATGATCGCCATAGGATGAGCATCGTGATAAAAGCCGCGAAAAAAACTTTTCAGACTTTCATTGAGCATGCTGTGGTGATTGATAATATCGCTGAATTCATCGAGCTGTGCAGCGCCGGGTAATTCACCATTGAGCATCATGTAAGTGACTTCAAGAAAACGGCTTTGTGCGGCCAGTTGCTCGATGGGATAACCGCGATATTGCAATATACCCTGCTCACCATCGATGTAGGTAATGGCACTCTGACAACTGGCCGTCGCCAGGAACCCCGGGTCATAAGTGAAGTATCCCAGTTCACGGTAAAAATTGCCGATATCAACCACAGATGGCCCCTGTGCAGGACGCTTGATGGGCAATTCGATCTGGCGGCCACTGACACTATCGACTACGGTTACGGTATCCTTTTTCATTTCATTGACTCCTCTTGAAAAACCGTCATGGCCAATTAACATCCGCATTGTGGCTAAACCGGTTTCATATCAATATGCCCGCACGGGCTCCTCCATGCACAAACGCCATCATCTTCATGGAGATTATAGTCAACCGTATAACCTGATATACGCGCTTTCCCCCGGCACCATCCCACTTGAGACTAACAATAGTTGTACGCATTCAGCACGGAGCATCCTCTGTTCTTTCCTGCAATGACAAATTGATAATCCGGAAAAATCAGCCGCCTGTGTATACAAGCCTAGAACATATGCCTGACTATCAAGTCAAGAACACAAAAACAGATAAGATTTGTCCGCCATGCGTATCCACAAATAACGCAGCAAACGAAACGATGCGTAAGTCACTAATGCCAAAGCCCGTTGAAATGTCGGCGAGGCCGTCGTTGCACGGGCGAGGAAAAAGCGTCTTGCACATTGAGGCCGCTCAATGCTTTCAGAAATTCATCGCTGCGATGCAGCTCCGATTGTTTGCCGTCCACCAGTGATTGCAACCGCCGGATGCGCTCATCGGTAGCCGGATGTGTGCGCAACAGGGAGGACTCCCGCCGGCGTCGGCCTGGCAGTAAAATCTGCTCCATCATGCCACCAGCGTATTGCTCCAGTTTGGCCAGCGCACTGGCCAGCCCCAACGGATCACCCGTGAGCCGTGCAGCATTGAGATCCGCATCGTATTCACGCACACGGGACAGGGCGAGCTGGGCCAGGGCACTGAACTGGGGAGCGAAAATCAACAGCAGAATGGCCGTCCAGCTGATACTCACCTGAGAAAGCAGGATCAACGGCAAATTGATAAACAATAAAAACTGGCCAAAAATAGACAGCAGACTGGTGGCACGACTGAATAAATCCGCCAGCCCCATCACCCACATATCGTTATGCTGCACATGGGAAATTTCATGAGCCAGCACGCCCAGCAATTCGCGCCTGTCGAGGTGACGCAGCAAGCCATCGCTCACGGCAATGGCGGCATAATGCCGATTGCCCACAGCGAAAGCATTCAGTACCTGGCTGGGAACATAATAAAGCGCCGGGGGCTGATCAAGCCCTGCACGCCGGGCGAGAATATCCAGAGTCTGATGCAGGCCCGGCAACTGGTCTGGCCCCACCGGCGTGGCACCGTACATACGCAGAATCATGCGCGGTGAAACAACGGGGTTCATCAACACCAGAAAAACCGTCAGCCAGAACAACCATTGCACCCCGTCTGCGCCCCACAGCAATCCACCCAGCAAAGCCATAAAACCCGCCATCACCAGCAACATCAGCAGGGATTGCAGACGATTACGCAGAGTATGGCGCAGCCAGGTTTTGGCGTTCATATGGGAGCCGACACCAGACCGGTCAACGGTCTTGCAGTGCTGCCAATTGAGCCCGTAATACACTCACCTCATCGAGCAACTCAAGTGCGAGGGCGATACCGGCAGCATTGATGTTGAGATCATGCTGCAAGCGCAAGGCACGTTGCGCACGACGCAGACTGATGGCCGGAAACTGCCACGCCATCATCTCCCGCCCCTGGGGTTCGAGGATGCCGTATTCAACATATTCGGCGATCAGCTCGGCATGCACACCACAGGCATGACACAATTCTGCCATGCTGAGAGTCGCTGTTTCCTCCTCCAATACCGTGCCACTGAAAATAGCCAACGTATCCGTCATATTCATACCCCCAGCTGTTTGCGCGGGTTAAAAGCCAGTTTTTCCTGCATCTCCCGGTAAAGCTGCCGGGCATCATCACTGTCTGCAGGTGGCAACACGATCTGTAAAACCACATAAAGATCGCCGGGTGCCTTACCGGGCATGCCGCGGCCCTTGAGACGCATCTTCTTTCCCGATGATGATCCCTCCGGGATTTTGAGATCAACCGTCCCCTTCGGCGTAGGCACCTTGACACTGGCACCGAGGGCCGCCTCCCAGGGGGCCACAGGCAAATCCAGATACAGATCGGCACCTTCCACACGATACCAACGATGGGATTTAAATTCGACCTCCAGATAGAGATCCCCCGCCGGACCACCCCCCCCTCCCAGCCCACCCTGTCCGGTAAGGCGGATATGCTGGCCGGGATGAATGCCCTTCGGAATGCGCACATTCAGTGTACGTTCACGGGCAACAACGTGACCGTCTTTCGTCAGCTCTGGAATGCGCAGGGTCACCTGCCGATTGCGGCCCTCGATAGCGTCTTCCAGGTCGATGAGAATTTTTGCATGACGGTCTTCACCGCGCATCTTTGCCCGCCCTTGATGAGTGCGGTAACGGCCTGCATGACCACCCGGCGCACCACCAAACAGGGACTCAAAAAAATCGCTGAAATCTTCAGCATCAGCCCCCGTAAACCCGCCACCGCTGAATTCAAAACCGGCATCCCAGTCCGGTGGCGGATTAAAGTCCTGCCCCTGCTGCCACTGACTGCCCAGCTGATCATAAGCGGCACGCTTCTCCGGGTCTTTGAGTACCTCGTAAGCCTCACCGACAGTCTTGAATTTTTCTTCTGCGCCCGGTTCCTTGCTGACATCCGGGTGGTACTTGCGCGCCAGCTTGCGGTAGGCCCGCTTGACCTCATCCTGGGTGGCATCGCGTGCCACACCCATAATTTCGTAATAATCCTTGAATTCCATAACTTATGTTTGACCTCCCGCAGAAACATCGCATGCCATACATTAAAAAGAATAAGTCCCCTGCTGTAATGAGTCTACGCTGAACACCGGTATTTTCTCCTTCAACGGTGACAGACGGTTACAGACTTCTGGTTATATACCCATAACAACCTGATTTGAACAGATCATTCATATTCTGAATATGTTGTATGCATGCTGCGAATACAAGTAAAAACATATTTTACGTACACAGAAAAAGGTAAACTGGGTAATCACTTATTTAGTGATATAAAAAACTGTTCTAAACGAAAATACCTGACGGAAATATTATTGAACGAACGGGCTTGAGACCCGCCCAACCGTACTGATTTAATCGAAAGCCACAAACCTATGCCAAACACCCCCCATTACGCCGTATTCCCCCTTCGCTCACTGGTCTGGCTGTGTCTGTTCGCCATATTTATCAGCCCCACACAAGCCAACGAGCCATCGGCAGATGAAATATTTACCGAACTCCTCTCATTTGCGCACATGGCCAATGCCGCCTACCAGACTGAACCGGCTATTCGCCAGACGGCCACCGCCCAGGGTTATACGCTCACTCACTATGGCCGCATCCCGGAAGTAGAGGTCTTCTACTTTTTGGCCACCAACGACAAGACCAAAACACAACGTATCGCTGTACGAGGTACGGCCAATGTGGAAAATGTTCTGGTAAACCTGAATATGCAACTGGTTGCTGATAAAGATGCCGGTGTGCGCCTGCACCAGGGCTTCGCGCGGTCCGCTGAAGGCATCTATCGTGCTATCACACCGCACCTCAAGTCCGGCTACCGCATCGAGACCACGGGTCATAGCCTGGGAGGTGCCGTAGCACTGGCACTGGCCATGCACCTTGATACCAGCCCATTCTCAGTCACACGCATCATCACCTTCGGCCAACCCAAACTGACCAATGCCGCCGGTGCCAAAGCCTATCAACATTTGGACATCATCCGTGTCGTCATGCCCAAAGATGTTGTACCGCTGGTTCCCTTTCTCGATTTCACAGGGGACTGGCGGCAACTAGGGGAAAGCGCTGATATCTACTGGCCCCTGGGCCGGGAAATTCTGTTACTGAAAGGGAAAGACTATGCCTGGCTGGATGAATGGGGCAGCCTGCGGCGGGCGACAAGTTTCCTCAACGAACAGCCCAGTGAGGAAAACCTGCGCCAGCACCAGATGCAAAATTACCTGCACCTCATCAAACAGAAACGCCCCGGTGCCCGACGGGTACCCTACCAAAACACATTCAACCCGCTTGAATGGTTCAAACGCTAACAATATGAAGACTACTTCGGAACAACTATCGTCAGCCCCAGTGATTGCCAGGCCTGCATGCCACCACGGTAGTAATAAATTTTTTCGGCTGGATAGCCCAAAGAAAGCAGGTTTTTAATCGCGTGCGGTGATTGACCACACCAAATGCCGTTGCAATACAACAATATCTCTTTGGCCTGTGAAAAATCCCAGGGACTGTCAGCGGCATTGGCATCACCACTCAAAAAATTACGGATGCTATCCATAAAAGAACCGCCACCTGTAGCTTTTTTGTGTACATTCAATTTCAGTAACACATCAGCCAGTGTTTCCACTGATTTTTCCGGATCAAAATGCGTAAATGGGATGTTGATGGAACCCGGGATAGTGGCTTTTTGATACCATGCCGGCGTGCGGGCATCGATAAGAAGACCGCTGCCCATTTCCAGCTTTTTATCGATAAACTCCAGCAGCTCCAGTTCAGCCACGGTAATAACACCCGGAGCCACATGCAATGGTTGAATACAAAATGGCGGGCATTTACGCGAGGTTTTGGTATAACCACCCGTAAGGACATTATCCTGATCCTGAATACGTTGAATATTAATAAAATCATCACCATGATGCACCGGCATGGAAGCCATGTCCTGTGTAATTTTGACTTCCAGCGCCAGAGTGTCAGTGGACATCAGCAGACTGACGAAAGCCATTACAACAGCGGCGGGCAAGGCTGAATAAATATATTTCATGATGTGTTTCTCGTAGCAGTAGTGTAAGAGTGGTGTAAATAGTTTGTTTATTGTTTTAAACTGGCTGCTGAAAAGCAGGCCGTTGCACGTTATCGTTTAAAATACAGATCCAGAATTTTTTTCCGCAAATGGTCAAACTTCGCGGGCGTGTCCGCATTGTCGGTACGATAAAGTTCAACCACCGCTGCTTTATCCCAACGGTTGAGTTTTTTGTAATATTTAAAGGTCGTAGGTTTTTCTTTTTGCAGAAGCTTTTCCAGTGCGAGCTGCTCTTTCGAAGGCCCGGCATTGCCTGTATCGGTTGGTACATGGGCGCTGGCTTCAGCCTCTGTGGATAATGCATCCAGGTAATCATCGCCAATAACCAACGCAGGGTTAGCGGCAAAAATAAAAAACAGACCGGCAATAACCCGGAAGGAAAACGGGGCAATCGATATTGTTGTCGCACACCCGAATGTATTGCATTGTTTTATGTGCTTTTTCATAAGTCTCCTTATCAACGGTTTGGTAAAAAAAAACTTTAACTTCACAGAAGCTCATCCCGTTTTGTGCATACGTGCGCTACAACAGCATTGAAAAGAACGGCATTCAAAACCTGTAGAATTGTATCGCAGAAACTGATTTTGAGTGATGGCAATAAGTACATACACCGAAACAGAAACTCGGGTTATACGCACAACATTCCCTGACGTGCGGAGAAACAACGTGATTCACAAATAATTTTGCCGCATTGACGAAATCAGCAAAAGATTAACGCTCATGCTCTGCATTATAACCGTGATTGAAAAACGAGCAAACACAGACTGACGATGATGACGCAATGACCCGGAAAACGACATTGCAATGCAAAATCGGAAAACCATACTCATGGCGCTAGCGTTTCAGTACAGCGAGCGGTTCTGTTGTGCTGGCACCGACAAGTTAAGGTGTTATAAATAATACCCAGTGATTTTTCAAAAAACACCACGGGTATATTTAAATCTGTACATGAACAACCACGCTATGCCCGCGCACAAACCCACACCTCGACCTGCTCCGCCCCGGCACTCAGCAAGGCAGCAGCCAACTCATGTGCCGTGCTGCCAGTGGTCATCACATCATCGATGATCACTACGCTGCCACTCATCGGCTGCATAACCTCAAACGCACCACGCATATTTTTCAACCGTTCTTTACGCGACAAATCAGACTGCGGCGGAGTGGAGCGTGTACGCCGTACTCCGTAAAGATTTAGCGGCACATCAAAATATTGAGCCACCGGGCGTGCCAGCTCCACAGCTTGATTAAAACCACGTTCGCGCAACCGCGCAGCGTGCAGAGGTACAGGGATAACCTGCCCGGGTGGAATTTCCACCACAGAAGCTAACCATTGCATCATTAATTCACCCAACAAGCGTGCTTGCGCCAGTCGGCCATTGAATTTGAGGCCCAGCAACAGATGATCCAGCGGAGCCTGATAATGAAATGGCGACAAACACGCATCAAAAGCAGGCGGCTGTGTTTGACAACGACCACACAGCGCCTCGTTAATCGTGACACTCAACGGCATAGCACAACGAACACACTGCGGCCCCGCCCAGGGTAAAGATTGCAAACAGGGCAAACATAAATCTCTGCTACGATGGTGATTCACAAAACCAGCCGCGCCGCACAAAATGCACACAGGGGGTAGTAAAGCGGCCACCATTCGCCTCTGTACATCTTTTATACACCCATTCACTTTTGCCACCTTTCTGGCTGATTGTTCGTGTTAGGATGGGACTGGAAAGAACACTGCTAAAAAAGAATTGGTTAAAGATAACAGACCCACATATAAACTCGGCCCGCCCCCGGACATCGCATATACAAAAACATATGACCTGAACCTCTGAGAATCCATCGAGTAACCAGAATAGCTCCACTTTGATCCAGCTTTTTCCAGAACACCATCGACAATTGTGTACCCGCTATCTATGAACTCTTCTTTTGATCGCACCAAAGCCTGTCTTTTTTGAAGGCTCATAGTTGAGTCAAGTGCCCAGAGAAGGTTTTCATTTCCATAGGTAGGCTTTATCCAGAAAGAACGATCATTCACATTTGCTCAATCAGAGCAAACGAATACGAATTAAACCCGGGCGCCAAACACGGAAGTAATTACGCATATATTTTAATACCATTAAGGATTGATCGATAAATTATTGTCCCGTTTTGGCAGAGTATCGTGAAAATTGAAAAATAGTATTTTCTGTCATCAGGCACTGATGATGATATCGATATCATTGAAATCATATGGGACAAAATCAAGTATCACCGGCACCTTTCACGTCAATGGTTGGGGTGGTATTGGGTAGGGTGGAACAAGCGCAGCGGTTCCACCTTGTATCAACAGAAAAATCATAAGCAAAAAACAAGACATCCAATACGATTCTTTCAAACAAACAACGTTATCGACAATTGATGGCTATGGACTGTATGGGATCTTAAACCATTCCACTGTGTATTCACGTCCAATAGAACACAGAAAAAAGCCGAGTGCTCACCACTCGAACTTGTACGTTTATTGTCCATTTGTTCACTTTCTGCCACTCTCCTGGTTGACAGTTGATTGCCAGCAACTAAAATGCCCCCTCGACTTATCTCAGCCACACAGTACGACCAACAACACCGGAGCCCCCATGGATAACGCTACTTACCAACGCATTGATGACATCACTCACCGGGGGCTTGATGGCGATGAAGCCAGCGCCTCTGAAGGCCAATGGCTCATCGGTCTGCATCACGATTACCTGCCCTGGTTGATGGCGGGTGCCGACCGCATTCGCAAAACCCATCGCGGTGATGAAATCGAGGTCTGCGCCATTTCCAATGTGCGCTCCGGCAATTGTTCGGAAAACTGCTCCTTTTGCTCCCAAAGCGGCCACCACAAAAATACCGTCGCACCTGTGTACGAATTCATCGACAGTAACGAACTGACCCGGCAGGCGCAACGCGCCCGCGAATGGGGAGCCAGCGACTTCGGGGTGGTTTCCAAAGGCTGGGGCATGCGCTCTGACAAAGAGCGCCAAAAACTGGGGGAGTATTTTTCGGCAATGGATAAAAACTCTGACATCGGTCGCTGTGCCAGCCTTGGTGTACTTACGGAAAGCACAGCCAGCGAACTGAAAGACATGGGCCTGGAAAATTACCACCACAACCTGGAGTCTGCCGAGAGCTTTTTTGACAATGTGTGTACTTCACACAGCTATCAGGAAAACATCGACACTATTCGTCATGCCCGTGATGCCGGGCTGCGTGTTTGCGCGGGCGGTATTCTGGGTATGGGTGAAAGCCTCGACCAGCGCATCGAACTGGCCGTGCAATTGCGGGACCTCGGTGTGGAGTCCGTGCCGCTGAATTTTCTCAGCCCGCAAGAAGGCACTCCCATGGCTGATCGCGAACCACTTTCGGCTTATGAAATTTTGCAAAGCATTGCGGTATTTCGTTACTTGTTGCCCAAAGCTGAAATTCGCATTGCCGGTGGTCGCCAGTTTCTCGGTGATATGCAGTCGATGATTTTTATGGCGGGTGCATCCGGTGTGATGATCGGTGATTACCTTACCACCAGCGGTCGCAGTGTGGATGATGACCTGAAAATGTTTGATGATTTGAAGTTACGTGTGCGTGGTGATACACAGCAACGTCGTGCAGCCAATTAACCCGGCCTATACCCTGAAAACACCGTCATTCCGGTATATTTTTAGCCGGAATCCAGGAGCTTAAACCTAAACTCCCGGACAAGTAACGTGTTATAAACGCAGAGGTCGCAAAGGCGCAAAGTGTTTCGTGTTTTTCTCTGCATCCTTTGCGATCTCTGTGTTAAATACCCGGTAATTCTTAAAACAGCGTATTTTTGCACTTAACTCACATTAGATTCTTATGCTGACGCATTAAAAATGACAAGCCAACAATCACTGGAGGAAACCCTCTCGCCAGCGTTACAGCAACGTCGCGAACAGTCCCTCTATCGTCAACGCCGTATCGTAACCAGCCCACAGGGCTCCCGCTTATCGTTAGATGATGGCAGCGTGCTCAATTTTTGCAGCAATGATTATCTCGGCCTTGCCAATCACCCGGAAATAATTACCGCACTGAAACGCGGTGCCGATGAATATGGTGTCGGTGCCGGTGCGTCGCATCTTATCAATGGCCACAGTCGTGCCCATCATGCCCTGGAAGAAGAACTGGCCGATTTTTCAGGCCGTCCGCGCGCACTGTTATTTTCCACCGGCTACATGGCCAACCTGGGCGTGATTACCAGCTTAGCAGGCAAAGGCGATGCCATACTGGAAGACCGTATCAACCATGCTTCTCTGATCGATGCCGGTCTGTTGTCTGGCGCACGCTTGCAACGTTATCAACATGCTGATATTCATTCGCTCGACAAGCACCTGCAAAAACACGCTGCACACAACAAACGCCGACTCATCGCCACCGACGGCGTATTCAGCATGGACGGTGATCTCGCACCTTTGCCTGCACTTTCCGTAACGGCACAGCAACACCATGCCTGGTTGATGGTGGACGATGCCCATGGAATGGGCATTATCGGCACACAGGGACGCGGAACAATTGACCACTTTGCACTGGACCAGAACCAGGTGCCCATACTGATGGGCACGCTGGGCAAAGCCTTCGGCACATTCGGTGCTTTTATCGCTGGCAGTGAAGCATTGATTGAAACTCTGATTCAACAGGCGCGCAGTTATATTTACACCACAGCGCTACCACCCGCAATTGCCGTGGCAACGCATACCAGCCTTGGCCTATTACGTGCCGCTGATGATCGACGCGAAAAACTCGCTTCACGCATCCAGCAATTTCGCCGTGGCGCGGAACAATTGGGATTGACATTAATGGCCTCACAAACCCCCATTCAGCCATTGCTTGTGGGCGATAGCAAACAGGCGATGGCCTTGAGTGAAACGCTGTTACAAGAGCATCAAATTCTGGTTAGTGCCATTAGACCACCCACAGTGCCCGCAGGCAGTGCCCGGTTACGCATCACGTTGTGTGCCAATCATACTGCTGCACAGGTTGACCAGTTACTTGATGCACTGGATGCCAGTACACAGAAAATAATGCCATGAATCTTTTCACACAAACACTCGGTAACGGGCCTGATGTTGCCTTGCTGCATGGCTGGGGAATGAATGCGGATGTGTGGGAAGGTATTCTGCCCGCACTCACGAAACAATTTCGCGTCACCCTGCTCGACCTGCCGGGTCATGGACGCAGCCTGGACAGTCTTGCAGATTACAGTCTGCAAAATCTGGCTGCCAGCATTGAGCCTTTTGTTCCCCGAAATGCCATGCTCGTCGGTTGGTCATTAGGCGGCATGATCGCCACACAACTGACATTGAATAACCCGGATAACATCCGCAGGCTCGTGCTTGTTGCCAGTGCGCCGCAATTTGTGCGCGACGAGACCTGGCCCGACGGCACTGACGCCGAAGTGCTGGACAGCTTTGCCCGTGATCTCAAACAAAACTATCAGCAAACCATTAAACGCTTTATCGCTATTCAGGCCATGGGCAGTGAACACGTCCGCGAGCAACAACACATCCTGCGCGAACGGATGTTTCGTCATGGCAACCCGCAACCTGCTGCACTGGAAGCCGGGCTGGCGATTCTGCGCCACACAAACCTGCGTCCCGAACTGGCAAAAATCACCTGTCCCACATTATTGATTAGCGGAGAGCACGATGCATTGTTTCGGCGCAGAGCCGCAGAAAAAACCCGGGATATGATGACTGATGCCCGTCTATCAGTTATTCCCGGCGCAGGACATGCGCCTTTTTTGTCACACCCGGATGAGTTTCTGCAAACACTCATCGCCTTTTTGTCCTGATTTTTTGCCGTACAACAAATGATAACCAATACACCTTCACAAAACCCTTTACACAAACTGGAAAAGTCGCGTGTGCGTCAATCGTTTGATGCTGCCGCTGAACATTACGATGATGTTGCGGTATTGCAACGTGAAATCGGTGAGCGCATTCTTGAGCGACTGGAACTGGTCAGGCTTAAACCCGGCAGCATACTGGATGTAGGCGCAGGCACTGGCGTGTGCTCTCAAGCATTGGGGCGACGATATAAAAAATCACATATCCTTTCGCTGGACCTTGCCCCCCGCATGTTGCAATACGCCCGACAACGTAACGGCTGGCTGCACAAACAACTCAACAAATGGATAACTAAAAACAGTTATATTTGTGCCGATGCTGAACATCTACCCATTGCTGACCACAGTATTGAGCTGATTTTTTCCAACGCCACCCTGCAATGGTGTGATGACCTTGAACATACCTTTACTGAGTTTCGGCGAGTGCTCAAACCTGGCGGACTGCTGATGTTTTCCACCTTTGGCCCGGATACACTGAAAGAATTACGCCAAAGCTGGCAGGTGGCGGACACTGATGCCAGTGAGGCCGTGCATGTGCATGACTTCATCGATATGCACGACATTGGTGATGCCATGCTGCGTGCCAATCTGGCTGACCCGGTGATGGACGTGGAAAATTTTACCCTCACTTATCCTGATGTTTATCAACTGATGCGTGAACTCAAAACCCTGGGCGCACACAACATGGCCAACGAACGCCGCCACACGCTAACCGGAAAAACACGTTTGAAAAATATGGCCGCTGCCTATGAAAAACTGCGCCGCCATGGCAGCCTTCCGGTGACCTACGAGGTGGTCTACGGACACGCATGGGCACCGCTTGCCGGTAAAAATGAGGTTACTGTCAGCATGCCCGTTAATCCCATGAACCCTGGTATACGCCGCTAATGGCTAAAGGGTTTTTTATCACCGGCACCGACACCGATGTGGGAAAAACCACTATCGCACTGGGTCTGATGGCAGCATTGCAACAACAGGGATTACGTGTTGCTGCCATGAAACCCGTATCAGCAGGCTGCACAAAAACGGCAGCGGGTTTGCGCAACAGTGACGCTGTACAACTCATGCAACAGGCCAGCCTTGCGCTGCCTTACGATGTCGTTAACCCCTATGCTTTTGAGGCCGCTATTGCGCCGCATATCGCCGCTGCACAAAACAACATCGTCCTGCACATTGAGCCCCTTTGTCGTGCTTACGAAAAAATGGCGGCGCAAGCCGATGTGGTAATTGTTGAAGGTGCCGGTGGCTGGCAAGTACCGCTGAATGAAAATGAAACCATGGCTGATCTTGCAGCCGCGCTGGAATTGCCGGTCATCAATGTGGTGGGCTTACGTTTGGGTTGCCTGAATCATGCATTGCTCACTGCGGAGAGCATTGCTGCACACGGCCTGCAACACACAGCCTGGGCTGGCAACATGCCATGTGCAGACATGGTTTGCGTAACCGAAAATATCATGACTCTGAAACAACGGCTGCCAGGCAACTGCCTCGGTATTGTGCCGTTTGATAGCTCCCTGTCACACCCGCAACAAGCACTTTCCGGCAGGAATATCGCCCGTCATTTGGATATTTCTTTAATGTGATTCAAGCGCTAAAAACACCTGCTTTTAAACATCGCCGGGTATTGAACCGCGAACACTACAAAACTTCAAAGGTACCGTCGGTGTAGATAATTTTCGACAACCCATTATTCAAGTGGACAATGGTTCCATACATTTGGCCATTAAGCATAATGTGTCCGGGCGAAATTTTAAAATCATTCTCCATAGTCATACTGACGCCGTCCTGATTGGTGATGGTGACACTGCCCGTTACGTTCGCCGTGGAGATGCTGCTCATACCGGTGTATCTGGTATTTATAACAATCTGTCGTAAACCATAGTTGACAACAATGGTCGTGGCGCCATCCTCATAAAACCCGGCCCGACTACTACTCATATTGACGGAGGCATCTGGCAACCCGGCCAGTTGCAGTTTGAAAGACAGACCCACGCTCCCCGTTGACAGCGGACCCAGCGGTAAAAAGCCACTGGCAAGGCCGCCATTAATACCCGTAGTGTTGCCCACGAGATGCGCATCCAGACGATTACCAGCGGTATCGCTGATACTGCCATTCATCACCAGAGAATTGGACCTGACCCAGGCACCACCAAAACCACTGTCTACAGGCTCTGCCAGCGTAACAGCCAGACTCCCCGCAAAAGTCACCGGTGCCGCTATCGGTACACTCATGGCATCCAGCTTCTGTGTCAATGCCATATCCAGATTGATGGAGCCGTACGAGATACGGGGAACAATGTCGGTACTCAATTCACTTGGCATCCAGTTGACCGTATATGGCTCTGCAGTATTAAGCGTAATGGTGCCGTTATTGATATCAATATCCGTCGCTATACTGCGTAAACTGGCAGAAACAATACCCAGCGTGAAGCTGGATGCCGTTACCCCGTCAGCGGGTAATTGCACCGTCATATTAACCGTGACACCGTTAATCACTCCATTGATAACAGTAATAATACCTGCCGCATTGGTAATGGTACCGGCACTGAACTGTGGATCATCCGGCGACCCTACGGCGAAATCACTCAGGTTGCCATAAACAAGGCCGTCCGAAAAACTCTGTCCGATGACATCAAACACACCTGAAAAAGCCGGCCCCGTCAGGAACTTGTGGCTTGCATTTGCGGCCATGGCTGCCATACCCGCCTGTTGCATAAGCGCACTGCGTTCAGCTCGGCCCTCCTCCTTGATAACGAATCCCCAGGTACGCATATCACTTATAAAGGCTTTCACCCTGGCCAGCGCAGAGCTGCCGGTAATGGGACTGGGCTTCGGGTCAATGCTGCTGCCAGCCGCAGTGGCCTCATCGACGCTTATCTGTAACTTAGTGATTCTCCCTGATGTTTCAACAGCGATGCCCTTTCGACGAAGAACGCTGCGCGTCCCATCAATGATTTCCTGCAAAGAAATGATGCTGTCGTCCATGCCTTCGTCATCAGCAGTAATCGTGCCGCCAATGAATGAATTTGACAAAACAGCGAGTACACCATTGACATCCGGACTGCCAGCAGACGTATCCGCCAGGGTAGCAATCGCCGATGAGAAAGCGGCATAGATAATTTCCACCGCAGAGCCGCCCTTCACCATATCATCATCAGTGATATCCAGAAGCTCGGTTTTGAGAATATCGACACCACCCAGCAAATTGGACACTTCAGAATTGGCGTTGTAGATCCCGGCCGCATCCAACGAGGGTGCCTCCATGGCTCGACTGGCCGCCAGATGGGTGTAAGGTGTGATGTTGACAGTGAGGCTGTCACCGGTAACGGCCTCGGCAACCAGTGCAACCATCGTCAAGCTACCAGGCTTGTACCATTCGCCAAAATCAATCGCATTATTGCTATCCATGATACCGTCTGCGCGCACTCCGCAACCTGCCGGCACATCACACTTCATCCGGGTATTGGCATCAGCACTGACAGTGACCCGAATAGGTCCGCCTTTATAATTTTTATCCACGGTGAGCCTGTAACCACCATCGATACCGGTAGTGGTACTGCCTACCCGGGCAATGGCTCTGCCGCTGGCATCCAGCTCTTCGGCGACCACGTTACCAAGATTGATAATGCCCTTTACTGCGCTGCCGCCAAGGATGACATTGCTGATATCTGGCGAAGAAGCAGAGTTATCTTTCCCACAACCCGCCAGTATAACGATGGCAAGCACGATAAGCCCGCTGAATACTGTCCCTGTACGCATGATCTTTGCCTCTGATAAATATGCAAATTCCTCAAAATTTTCCCGGAAAAAAATATAAACAAGCGTAATCAGGTGCTGATTTATAGCGGGATATTGAATCTGGATTCCGCAGTTGACCGCTGAGGGGACGCATTAACATGTTGCTGAGCATCATGTTTTATGGATCTGGAAAATTCACCGGTCAGGTAAGTCACTGCAACCACACGCACAGTGCATTATGCGTCCGGCCGCTCTCGTACATTATATGTACGATACGCAAAGCGCCTACTTTCAGTGGTGTTGGCCACAAAATGTAACACACTCTACACGCCGTTAGACTGTTCAACTACGTCGTCCAGCCTGAATGGTTACATATCTTATCTGTAAATCAAAATCATAACTTGATATAAGCAGTCAGACACCCGCCTTACACCTTTTATTTGCGTGGTTTATAAGTGTTCGGGTGTGCTTAAATCTGAATCAAGATAAGAAGATACCTGCCCATGAAACCGGACAGGTATCGCAACATCTAGTTACCGCTAGGGTATAAACGTCAAATCAAAAGCGCCAGTCCAATCGGAACCATTGGGATACACACTGTCCAGATAGGCCGGACTGGTTATAGCTGTGCTGCGCCAGTCCATGGGATTCGAGCCCTGGTTTTGTTCCTGATCAGCAAAACCATCAGCAAAAATTGCATTGAGCAGAGTTGTGCAATCATCACCCACATTGGCACATTCAGTGCCGGAAAAGTATGTGGGGCTCAGGCCGAGGAAATCGATGATGTCAGCAGTAGCCATTGTCACCAGATTACGGTTGCCGCGATACTGGGAATCGGTAATCGTTTTATCAATCCAGTCCCAGGGAGTTGCACTGTTTTGATTGGCATCAAAGAAATAAATGTCGGTTTTATCAAAAATGTAGTTGCCCAGATGATTAGCCGCATCAACCTCTAACGGCAAACTCATATCAACAAACTCGGCCACTGCGGCACCTTCACCCAGGCGGTCGGAAACCGTATACATACGCAGCTGTGGCAATTCGGTAATACCACTTACGGGTAAAAACTGCGCTTTCATCTCCATCAAGCCCCGGGCAGTAAACACCTGTCCCAAAGGACTGGCGGTGAGGTCTTTTGTCACCTCGATGCGCAGACCGTCAGCCCAGGCGTTGCCAGCACCAAAACGCAGGAACATATCAGCCACCTTGGCAGCATCGGTGTAATCAAAGTCTACACGCATGTCGATGGGCGCTTCAGGATCACTGTTAAACGGATCAATGATGCCTCCATCTACCACCATACGACCACGAATATCACCGTTGGCGGCCACATTCCAGGAAAGAAAAAAGCCCGGGCTGTCACCACTGGTGGGTGGCATATTGCGGTCAAAGCCATAATACAGACGCACCGTGGTCTGGGTGGCCGAATCACCGGTAACACTGTAGTGGGTAGGCTCGTCCGCCTCGTAGTTTGCCGCCTGGGTATGGTTTTCCGCCTCCTGAATCGAGCCGTCGTGCGTTACGCTGTCTGACAAATCAATAATTGTGTCTGACAGGCAGGTCCATGTCGCCACCGCCGAAATCATAAATTTGCTCATGCGGTAACCATTGCGAAACACATCATCGTCTTCCACGCCATCGTAAAAACAGGGCTCGCCGACACCATTGCTCGATCTGGCGACATTACCCGGCCTGGCAACATTCAGTGCCCGCGCAGCTAAACTGCGATGACTGCTGGTCGTTGTTCCGCCCGTGAGACTGTCAGGTAGATTCAGTGACAATAAACTGCTTCCGGCAGGCTCATTGCTGTTGCCTCCGCCGGAATCAGAACACCCGATGCTGAACACAGCAGCGCCCAATACCAGGGCCACCGCAAAGCCACGCAGGCCGGTGTTGTGATTTTTGGGGCATAACGTTTTATCGTACATTTTTTGTTTCTCCTGTCTGCCGTCAACCGGCTTGCTCAATCGGACCCTGTCTTTCTGTGCCACGGACTTGGCCAGAAAATTTGCATGGGTTATGTTCAACCTGAGATTCAAATGACACGAACAAATGCAGTATTTGAAATCTTATTTCGGCTCCGCTTTCGATGAGAGGTGTTAACACCCCCTGACCCATAATCAAATTCAAATCACACCTTATTTCCCGTCCAATTGACCTATGCCCAAAATAAACACAACGCACACACAAAACCGGAACGAATCATGAGCAACAAATGGTGGTTCGTCTGCCTCGCTCTGCTGTGCAGCAGCACGGCCATGGCCAAACCGGAACACAAGCCGGAACAGCAGACACAACAACGCGACCAGCAGCAAACCATCAGCTACTGGAAACCCTACGTAGTCAGTCCTGAAAAAGACCCTGGTGCCGCCCGCGCCCAGCGCGTATTCGCCAACCTCCTGCGCACCTGGGACGACACCCGTGTCGAACCCAGTCTCTATGTGGTGAATTCCACTCGTGGCCCCTGGGCTGCCTCGCTGGCTGACGGCAACATTCTGCTCAGCCGCGCCGCCATCGACATCACCCTGGCCCAAGGTGCTGATCGCGCTGACCACCTGCTGGCCTTTGTGCTCGCCCACGAACTGATACACCAGCGCGCAGATGACCTCTGGCATCACAAATTTTTCCGGCTCGTGGGCAGCCAGACCCCGGAACGCCAGCAGGCGTTACAGCGCGGTCTCAGCCTGCAAAACCAGGCATTGCCCGACATTGAACGCCGCGAGGCCCAGGCGGATCACGATGGCCTGATTCTCATGGCCACAGTGGGTTACGATCCCTTCGCGGTCATTGACGGGCCAATGGATGACATCGAAAATGCAAACAGCCAGAAAGATTTTTTCACCCGCTGGGTGGAAAATCTCTGGAATATTCCCTGCCAGCAACACCCGCAGAGAGACACCTCCGGGCGCAATGCCGCCGCCTGCGCACAGGCCCACACCCGTGCTACCCGCAGCCGCGCCCAACTGGATACCATCGCCACCCAGGCCACCCTGTTTGAATTGGGCACACAGGCCTTTGGTGCCAAACAATGGCAACAAGCCCGCCGCTACTTCAGCGCTTATGGCCGGGAATTTCCCAGCCGCGCCGTACACCTCAACATCGGCCTCACCCACCTGGCCCAGGCTCTGGCCATCCACAACCGCCTGCATACCAACGGTAATCGCTCCGGCCCGCACTTCTTCTACCCGCTGCAACTGGAACTGCGCCCCGAAGCCACTCCCCAGCTCTCCGGCGGCCAGACCCGTGGCGACATCGAACAGCAACACCTGCAACAACACGCCAGGCACGCCGTACAGTCCTTCCAGCGCGCCCTGCGTCTGGAACCACAGCATCGCAACAGCTATCTTCAACTGATCATCGCCCATCTACTGGCGGACAACCTGCCCATGGCCCGTGGTGAATTGCAAGGCAACTACCTGCCACGCTTTGGTGAAGACCCCGCTGCCAGCCTGCTACTGGCAATGATCCGTGCCCGTGAAGGCAAACTGGACGAAGCCCATAACGATTTCCAGAAACTGCTCAGTCACCTGGAAAACCAACCATCATCCCTGGACAACAGCCCCTGGCCCGTCGAATTACTCATCCACAGCAGTTTTCGCAATGCCGTGGCCCTGGCCAAAGCCCGAAATAACAACACCAATATCGCCAAACTCTGGCAACGTATGGCACAACTGGCACAAACCAGCCAGCATCCGCTGTTGTTCCGGCTGGCCATTGAACATATGCGCCCCGGTAGCCTGCAAAACCGCCCCCCCGCATGGGCACCCAACATTCGTGGCGCACGCCTCGGTGATGTCGTACATGCCAGCGCCCGTCGAAATACTTTTTGGCTGGATGGTGAAACCCTCAGCATCTACCGCTTCAACGACGGTGCGCGCTGGGTGGTAAACAGCAAAGGTCGATTGATTAATGCCTGGCAACAGGGTGGCCAATCCCGCCTCGGCAACAAACTGGCACTGGGGGATAGCGCCGACCGGCCGCTAAAAGCGCTGGGGCCACCCACCCGGCGTGTAGAACTGGTCAGTGGCACCTATCTGGCCTATGACGCTTTGGGGCTGGCGATTCACATCGAGGACGGACATATCGACGGCTGGTACCTGTATCACCCTGACGGCTAAAAAACAAGATGCCGGGTGGTCTGACAGATACATTTCAGGCACTTTAGGCCGATACTTTTTTTGACAAAAACTCAACACGCCCGCCAAGGGCGTGTTTGTCGTATGTAAAATGAAAACTGAAAAAACTGACACCACGAACAACGAAGACATAAACGTAGCACGCCGTGCCGCCACAGGCGAAGCCGAAGCGCAACGCCGTGTGAGTGAAATCGCACAACCGATGATTCACTACCAGACCGGGCGCTTCTGCCCGCGTTTTTGCCACGACAACCGCCGTCGTTATCAATGCACCCTGCCCGATGCCGTCATCCCCCGCGGGAGCGACCGGGCCTTGTGTGAATGGGGTAATGCCAGCTACGGCTGGATGCTGGACGACCTCACCCGCCCACAACGCCTGCAACATTTTGAAGGCCGCGACGGGGCCAGCCTCAATACCTACCTGTTCCAGATTGCCAACTCACTGCCCTTTTACGAACGCTGGAAAGACTGGCGACTGGGTCGCCGCACGCATGTACCCACCTATATTCAGCATCTTGCCCCCGAGGCCGCTCTGGTATTCCATCGCCTGCGCAACGGCGACAACATCGCGCTCATCGCCCAACGCCTGGCCATGTCTGAAGACGCAGCAGACCAACTGGTACAAAACATTATCATCGAACTCACCCGTCGCCAGCGCCTGCACCTGCTGAACCCACCGAAAGAAGTTTCGCTTAGCGGCCTGAGTACGACTGGCAACGAAGAAGACAGTGAACAAATCCAAAGCGACCTGGCCTGTGAAGATCTCACCCCCGAAGAAATCGACGCCCGCACAAAGCTGCAACAAGCCTGGCAGCAGCTCAATGCCACCGAACAATTTGTACTGGAAGCCATGCTCATCGACGAACAGGATGCCGACGACGTACTCACCGCACTCAAGCGCCTTGATATCGCCCTCAGTCCACGAGTGCCCGCCCAGCAAACCGACCGCCAACAACTCTACTATTTTCGTCGCAAAGCCCAGGTGCGACTGGCACGACTCAGCGGATTAGTAGAGTAACGAAACTCACCTCAGGAAAAAAACGTTTCAATATGCGTGGATTCCAGGATGAAACAACAGTTTCCGGGAGGATGATTTTGAGTCATTCTATCCTTGTCTGCACCCACCCCGGTGCAAACAGCAATGGTCACATCACCCGGTCATACGCTGAAAGTTAAGTATTCTCCGAAAAGAGCCGTTCACAGCACCAGGGGACGTTAACAAATAATCCAATGACACCAAACAGCACAGCATTCATATGATTCAGTCACTGGGAAAATTCATTTATTTCATCATCAATGGTGTGGAACTGGCCGTATTTACTCTGGTCATGAACGGGCTGGGCCACTTGCGCAAACTACGCGGCAGCCGTGTTTATTTCACGCTGTTTCGTTTCTGGTGCCGCAGTTTTGTGCGCGCACTGAGGGTGGATCTGCGCCTGCATCAAAAAAATGTCTCGGCCCTGCCTGAGCACTATATTCTGATTGCCAATCATCCTTCAGCACTGGAAGATGTGGGTATTCCTGCACTGTTTCCTGTGCATTCCGTAGCCAAGGTGCAGGTGAAGGACTGGTGGCTGGTGGGGCGTATCACCGAGGCGGCAGGTAATCTGTACGTGGATCGCGATAACCCCGGCTCACGCCGGGCGGTGATCGATACAATGATTGCAACACTGGAGCACGGCAAAAATATCGCCCTGTATCCGGAAGGTGGCTGTACAGGACGACGCATCACCCGTGATTTCAAGCTGGGTGCCTTCGACGTATCTCTGCAAACCGGTGTGCCCATTGTGCCTGTGTTCATTCATTACGAATCCCAGGAAGATTTTGAATGGCAAGACCCGCACACCCTGGTGGATAAAATGTGGCACTTCATCCGCACCCAAAACCACCGGGCCAATTATTATGTATTTGACGCTATCGACCCGGCAGATTTTGATGACAAAGTAACCTATGCCAAACATGTGCGCACACTGTATCTGCAATGGCAGGAAAAATATCTGGAATAAAGACACACGCCCACAACGGTCCCCCATTCCTTTAACCTGAAATCCACCGTTGCCCGGCCAGCGGCATCGACTTATCAATACCAAACTGCCTCATTGCAACAATCCTCTGCGACTTCTTGCCGTACCCAGACGGCCCTCTGAAGAAAACGGCTTTTCAGCCGCCATTTTCACTGATAATTGCAACTTTGCAACTGCTTCCGGGTCTGGGCAATAATGCTTCTGCAAAAAGCATCACTACGCACTATGATTATCAGACATGGCAAACAATAAAAATCAACATGATCAGGTGGTTACATCGTGATAAACCCATTTGGCTGGATTGGCAGCCAGATTGTTCGCTGGCTGACTGATGAACGTCCTCTGACGGGAACACCACAATGCAATTTTGACCGTCTCAGCTTTGAGATGCGCCCTTGTGATGTATTGCTGGTGGAGGGCCGGTCACGGGTCAGTGATGTCATCAAAACCATCACGCAAAGCCAGTGGACGCATGCGGCGCTGTACATTGGCCGTTTGCACGATATCGAGGATGAAACCACCCGGGAGCACGTCAGCTGGTTGTACGATGGCGATCCCAATGATCAGTTAATTATCGAGCCCATGTTAGGCAAAGGTACCATTGTCAGCTCGCTCAACAGTTACGCACAGGATCATGTGCGCATTTGCCGCCCCACAGGATTGTCCCGTGGTGATGCCCGGCGGGTGGTGAACTTTGCTGCCAAGCACCTGGGCCGTGACTATGACGTGCGGCAACTGCTGGATCTTGGCCGTTTTTTACTGCCCTACAGCTTTTTGCCACGGCGCTGGCGCTCCAGCCTGTTTGAGCACAACATCGGGCCATCCACCCGTACCGTATGTTCGACGATGATTGCCGCTGCTTTCAGCTCAGTGCAGTTTCCCATCATGCCCGTGGTACACCGTTCGGAAGACGGTAAAATCAAACTCTACAAGCGCAATACGCGGTTATATGTCCCCCGCGATTTTGATACATCCCCCTATTTCGAGATCATTAAATACCCGATACTGGGGCTGGATGATCTGGCCGTATATCGCCGTTTGCCATGGGATACCGAAGGCGTGATCTGTAATGATGAAAATGAATGTTTTATTCCCGGGGTGGATGGTGCCGCGCCAGTCATGGTGACTGATTCGACTGGCAAGCCGGAACAACACGACATCTCTGAATCCGATCCACTTAAAAGCAAGCCGGCAACGCCGGGAGGACTGTAATGTGTATTATCTGGAGTAGTTTGTTTGTCGCCGTAGTGTGGGCAGTGTTTTATCTGCGCCTGCCATTGATTATCGGCACCGCAACAGTGGCCGCAGGATTACTGGCAGTCAGCATGTGGAGCGAAGCAAGCGGCCTGGTACAAACGCTGTACTGGGCTGTATTTCTGCTGATTGCTGTGCCACTGAATCTACCCGTTCTGCGCCGCGCCTTGATCAGTGATCGCGTATTGCTTATATTCCGCAAGGTCATACCGTCCATGTCGGATACCGAACGCGAGGCGCTGGAAGCAGGTAGCGTATGGTGGGACGGCGAGCTGTTTTCCGGCAAGCCGGACTGGTCAAAATTACTGGAAACACCTGAGCCCAGACTCAGCCCGGAAGAACGCGCCTTTCTCGACGGCCCGGCCGAAACGCTGTGCCAGATGATCGATGACTGGCATATCACCCAGGAAGACCGTGATCTGCCACCCGATGTGTGGGCCTACATCAAGGACAATGGTTTTTTCAGCATGATCATCCCCAGGCAATACGGGGGGCTGGAATTTTCCGCGCTGGCGCATTCCTCGGTGGTAATGAAGATTTCCAGTCGCTCCATTACTGCCGCAGTGACAATAATGGTGCCCAACTCTCTGGGGCCAGCGGAGTTGCTGCTGCGCTATGGCACTGATGAGCAAAAGGCACATTACCTGCCACGGCTGGCCACAGGCGAGGAAGTGCCTTGTTTTGCATTGACTTCACCTGAAGCCGGATCCGATGCTGCCGCAATGACCGACAGCGGCGTCATTTGCAAAGATGATTTCAACGGTGAAAAAGACATTCTTGGTATTCGACTGAACTGGGAGAAGCGTTACATCACGCTAGGCCCGGTGGCCACCGTGTTGGGGCTGGCCTTCAAATTATACGATCCTGCGCATTTACTGGGTGATAAAGAAGAGCTGGGCATCACCTGCGCATTGATTCCCACAGACACGCCAGGGGTGGAAATCGGCAGCCGTCATTTCCCGTTGAACCAGGCCTTTATGAATGGGCCGAATCGTGGCAGGGATGTGTTTATTCCACTGGACTGGATTATTGGTGGTGAAAAATGTGCCGGACAGGGTTGGCGCATGCTGATGGAATGTCTTGCCGCAGGCCGTTCTATTTCGTTGCCTGCATTATCGACCGGTGCAGGCAAGCTGATGTCGCGTGCGACGGGAGCCTATGCCCGCGTGCGCAAGCAGTTCAAAACACCCGTTGGCCGTTTTGAAGGTGTGGAAGAAGCGCTGGCCCGTATTGCGAGCCTGACCTATATGATGGACGCGGCACGTACTCTGACAGCGGCGGCTGTGGATCTGGGCGAGAGTCCTTCAGTGGTTTCCGCTGTGGTCAAATATCATCTAACGGAAAATATGCGCACGGTGGTGAATGATGCCATGGATGTTCACGGTGGCAGTGGCATCTGCATGGGCCCGAAAAATCTGATCGGTCGTGTATACCAGTCCATTCCCATCGGCATTACTGTGGAAGGCGCAAACATTTTAACCCGCAGCCTGATTATTTTTGGCCAGGGTGCCATCCGCTGTCACCCGTATGTATTCCGTGAGATGCAGGCAGTGGCAAAAAATGATGAGGCAGAGTTTGACCGCGCTTTCAGCGGGCATCTGGGTTTCGCCATCAGCAATGCGGCCCGCAGCTTATGGTTAGGCTTGAGCGGCGCACGACTGACATCCTCGCCAGTGCGCGGCCCATCACGACGCTACTATCAACAACTGACCCGCATGAGTGCCGTCTTTGCCCTGGTATCAGATATTTCCCTGCTGGTGCTGGGCGGCAGCCTCAAGCGCCGGGAAAAACTATCGGGCCGTCTGGCTGACATGCTAAGTTATCTGTACCTGGCGTCTGCGGCACTGAAACGTTTTGAAGACCAGGACCGCCCTGTTGAGGACCTGCCACTATTATGTTGGGCGTGCGAACACGCGCTTTATGAAATGCAGCACAGCCTTGATGGCCTGTTGAAAAACTTCCCCAATCGACCGATAGCATGGCTACTGCGTCTTTTGGTGCTGCCCTTGGGAAAACCGTTTTCCGGACCCAGCGATCAGCTCGGCCATCAATGCGCAGATTTGTTATTGTCACCCTCGAATGCCCGCGACCGGCTCACCCATGGGCTATATGTCCCCACGGAACCGGGTCAGGCACTGGCTAATCTTGAACGTGCCCTTGAGCTGCAAATCGCCCTGGTACCACTGGAAAAGAAAGTGCGTGTTGCGGTGAAAAACGGAGAACTGGTACCGGCACCGGAAGCTGAATTGTGGCAACAGGCATTCAATAAAAAAGTCATCAGTGATGAAGAATTTGCACAGTGGCAGGCCGCCGATGCAGCCCGGCTAGAGGCAATCTCGGTGGATGAATTTGACAAGGCGGCACTGGCCTGTCACGGCAAGCTGGCCTGACCCATCGTCACCACACGACATAATGTACACCCCTCCATCTCTTCAATAGAAATAGAGAAAAGAGAAAAGAGAAAAGAGAAATCGTAAAAAAGGGAGCAATTCATGAGCGAAAAAAAACGACCCGGCCCGGTAAAAAAAATGATACGCCCTGTTTATGTGGTGGATGGCGCGCGTACTCCTTTTCTGAAAGCACGCGGCAAACCGGGAATGTTCAATGCCGCCAACCTGGCCATGGGTGCGGGCCGCCCGTTAATGGCACGGCAAGCCTTTGAACCGGGTGATATCGATGAAGTAATTATGGGCTGTGTGATGCCGGGGCCGGACGAGGCAAATATCGCCCGCCTGCTGGCACTGCGCCTGGGGTGCGACCAGCACACCCCGGCGTGGACCGTACAGCGCAACTGTGCCTCCGGCATGCAGGCACTGGATTGTGCGACGCAAAGCATTGCTTACGGGCACGCCAACCTGGTATTGGCAGGCGGTGTGGAGTCCATGAGTCATGCCCCCGTATTGCTGGCGGAAAAAATGGTGGCATGGCTGGCAGGCTGGGCGCGGGCGCGCACGACAGGTGCCAAACTACAGGCATTGCGACAATTACGCCCCGCCTATTTCAAGCCCATTATCGCCCTGCTGCGCGGCCTCAGTGATCCGCTGGCGGGGCTTTCCATGGGGCAGACCGCAGAAATTCTCGCCCACCGCTTCGATATTTCACGGGAAAAAATGGATACCTACGCGGTGCGTTCGCACCAGCGCCTGACCGCAGCACAGGAAGCAGGTTATATGAGTGAAATTGAAACGCTGTACGATACCCATGGCCATTTTTATGATGCCGATGATGGCGTGCGCGCAGATTCCTCGGTAGAAAAACTGGGTACTCTGAAACCGGTGTTCGACCGCCCCTTTGGTAAAGTAACGGCGGGTAATAGTGCGCAGGTAACCGACGGTGCAGCCCTGTTATTACTGGCTTCCGAGAGTGCTGTGAATAAATGGGATCTGCCTGTGCTGGGACGCATTGTAGACAGTGAATGGGCAGGCCTGGACCCGGCACAAATGGGGCTGGGCCCGGTACATGCGATGACCCCCATTATGAAACGTCACAAATTCACGTTAGACGATATCGATTACTGGGAAATTAACGAAGCCTTTGCCACGCAGGTGCAAGCCTGTCTCGCCGCCTGGAATGAGCCAAAATACTGTCGGGAGGAATTGCACATACGGGGCGTCATGGGTGAACTGGACGAATCGACACTCAATGTAGACGGTGGCGGCGTCAGCCTTGGTCACCCGGTGGGTGCCAGTGGTGCGCGTATCGTATTGCATTTATTACATGTACTGGAACGCAAGAAAGCACAGCGCGGCATGGCCAGCTTGTGTATCGGCGGCGGACAGGGTGGTGCTATGCTGGTGGAGAGGGTTTGATCATGACACAAAAAAACTATAAACATTTCCAGTTAGAAACGGATGCTGACAATATCGCCTGGTTGAGTATCGACAAGGCGAACACCAGTGCCAATACACTGAATCGCGAACTGGTGGACGAGCTGGACAGCATACTGGATGAACTGGAAACCGAACGTCCCAGAGGATTGGTTATTCTTTCCGCCAAGAGCGGCAGTTTTATTGTCGGCGCAGACATTAACGAATTCACTACCATTAAAAGTACAGAGCAGGCGCGTGAACTGATCCGTCGCGGCCAGAACGTGATTAACCGCATCGACGGTCTGCGCTTTACCACCGTGGCGCTGATCCACGGCCACTGTTTAGGCGGCGGACTGGAACTGGTGCTGGGTTGTGATTACCGCATCGCGGAAGATGGAGTGAAAACCCGACTGGGACTGCCTGAAGTACGTCTGGGTATTCACCCGGGATTTGGCGGTGCGGCACGTTTACCGCAATTGATTGGCGCACCGGCCGCCATGGACCTGATGTTATCCGGGAGAGCCATTAGTGCCCGTGCCGCAAAACGTCTTGGCGTAGTGGATTTTGCCGTGCCGGACCGGCAACTGAAAGATGCTGCACGCAGCGTGGTACAAAAACCACCGCATAAAAAACCATTGCCCTTCTGGAAGTCCGCCACCAACCATGGGCTGGTGCGCCCATTGCTGGCAAAAATATTACGTAAAAAAGTCGCCGCCAAGGCACCCAAAAGTCATTATCCCGCACCTTATGCGCTTATCGATTTATGGGCCAGACACGGTGGCAACAAACAGGCCATGTTACAGGGCGAAGAGTTATCGGTGGCAAAACTGGTATTGGGCGATACGGCACAAAACCTGATCCGGGTTTTTTTCCTGCAGGAAAAACTCAAATCCCTGAGCAAAAACCCTTTCCAGGCAACGCGAGTGCATATCATCGGCGGCGGCGTGATGGGGGGTGACATTGCAGCCTGGTGTGCGCTGCGAGGTATGCAGGTCACCGTACAGGACCGGCAGGAAGCCACCCTGGCAAAAGTCATTCAGCGAGCGGCCAAACTGTATAAAAAGAAACTGAAAAAACCACGTCTGGTACAAGAGGTGCTGGATCGTCTGACACCGGATAAAAACGGGCTGGGTATCGCGCAGGCCGATGTGATCATCGAAGCCATTTTTGAAAATGTTGAAGCCAAGCAAAACCTCTATCGGGAAATAGAGCCCCAAATGAAACCCGGTGCCTTGCTGGCTACCAATACCTCCAGCATTCCTCTGGACGTGCTCAGTGATTGTCTGTCCGACCCGGCACGCCTGGTGGGCATTCACTTTTTTAATCCCGTGGCCATGATGCAACTGGTGGAAATTGTCAGCGCCGACAATACCGACCCCGAAGTGATTGCCAAAGCCACTGCTTTTACCCGGCAGATTGACCGCCTGCCCCTGCCGGTAACATCCACCCCCGGATTTTTAGTCAACCGGGTATTAATGCCCTATCTGCTGGAAGCTGTGCTACTGGAATCCGAAGGCGTCAGCCCGCAAGTCATCGACAAAGCCGCACTGGACTTTGGCATGCCTATGGGCCCCATTGCACTGGCTGATACCGTAGGACTGGATATTTGTCTGGCAGTGGCGGAAACACTGTCACAATCCATGAACGTAAACGTACCAGATCGTCTGCGCAGTCTGGTGGAAAGCGGCAAACTGGGTAAAAAATCCGGACAGGGGTTTTATCGCTACCCCGCGAAGAAAAAAGGCAAACCGGAGATCGAAAAACCCGGCAGAGGTGATTATTTCCCCCCCGATATTCAGGACCGTCTGATGTTGCGCATGTTGAACGAAGCACAGGCATGCCTGCGTGAAGGTGTGGTCAGCGACAAGGATATGCTGGATGTCGGTATTATTTTTGGTACCGGTTTTGCGCCATTCCTCGGTGGGCCCATACATTATATTGAAAGCCAGAACACCGAAGCCCTGCTGGAAAAAATGCGGCATATGCACGAAAGTCACGGTGAACGCTTTACGCCCGATGCAAGTTGGACGAGTGTTGGTTAGTATTAATATCACCTGATATCCGTCAACAGGAAATTTTTACAGGAAACTTTAACAATGGCTAACAAAACTCTGGATGTTATTTCCATCGAAGACGCAGGCAACCTGCCCGGTCTTTTTCAGCAACGTGTCAAACGTACACCGGAAGCGGTAGCCTATCGCCACTTTGATATCACGCAATCCCGCTGGGTGAATTTTACCTGGGCGGAATCAGCACAACAGATTGCAGCAATACAGATGGCGCTGGAAAAGGAAGACCTGGAAGCAGGTGACCGCGTGGCTCTTATGTTGCGTAATTGTCCGCAATGGATCTTCTTTGAGCAGGCGGCACTGGCCATGGGGCTGGTGGTAGTACCGCTGTACACTGACGACCGCGCTGAAAATGTGTCCTATGTTTTGCAGGATGCAGGAGTCAAACTGCTATTGGTGGAGGGTGATGCAACACTGCTGAAACTGGCATCTATTCGTGCGCAATTACAAGGGTTGCTGCGCGTTGTTTCTGTGCAAGCCTGTGAACCATCAGCCGATTATTCACGACTGACCCCGCTGGCGGACTGGCAGGTTTTCGACGAAACACCTGCGACGACAGCAACACCGGATATCGATGCGCTGGCAACACTGGTGTATACCTCCGGCACCACCGGACGCCCAAAAGGTGTAATGCTCAGCCACCGGAACATTCTGTTTAACGCCGATGCCGCCATACAACAATACCCGATTTATTGCGAAGACCTGCTGCTGTCATTTTTACCGCTATCACACATGTTTGAACGCACCCTGGGCTGTTACATCCCGATGATGGCGGGAAGTAGCGTCGCCTTTGCACGTTCAGTGCAGGATCTGGCGGAAGACCTGATCAGCCAACAGCCCACCATTCTGATTTCTGTCCCCCGCATTTACGAACGTGTTTACAACAAAATTCAGGCACAGGTCGCGAATAAATCGCCCTTTGCACAATCGCTGTTCCACAGCGCCGTGGAAACCGGCTGGCAACGCTTTCAAAATGGTGGCAGCGGCGGCGGTTTGCGCTGGCCGGTTTTAAACGCGCTGGTGGCAAAAAAAATCATGAACAAACTGGGAGGGCGTCTACGGCTGGCGATTTGCGGTGGTGCGCCGTTGTCCGGAGAAGTGGCAAAAACATTTATTGGCCTGGGGCTGAATCTGATTCAGGGCTACGGTCTGACTGAAACCAGTCCCGTCATTAGCGGTAACCCGGAAAATGACAACGATCCTGCCAGCGTGGGCATACCACTGCCGGGTATCGAAATCAAAGTGGGGACAAATGATGAACTGCTGACCCGCAGCCCGTCCGTGATGCAGGGTTACTGGAATAACCCCGAGGCCACACAGGCAATGATTGATAAAGACGGCTGGCTGCATACCGGCGATAAAGTGCGCGTCGAAAATAATCACATTTATATTACCGGGCGACTCAAGGAAATTATCGTCCTGTCTAACGGTGAAAAGATACCGCCAGCCGATATGGAAATGGCCATAACCCTGGACCCCATGGTGGAGCAGGCGCTGGTCATTGGCGAAGGCAAACCTTATTTATCGGTCCTTGTCGTACTGGAATCAGAAACCTGGAAAGCAGAGGCCGAGACACAAGGCTTTGATGTCAATGACCCCTCTGTACTCAACAGTAAACCGGTGTGCAAATGGATACTGGAACGCATTGCCCCGCAGCTGAAAGACTTCCCGGGTTACGCCAAGGTGCGCGCAGTCACCCTGCTCGACACACCCTGGAATATTGATGATGGCACCATGACACCCACAATGAAATTGCGGCGTACCATCATCATGGAAAAAAACAAACATGACATTGAAAAAATGTACAAAGGGCATTAAGCGCGGTGAGCAACAAAAAAAATGAGGCCGCGAGCAAAACGACACAAATATTACCCGCAACCATGCCAACGACCCGGGTGCTCGCCATGCCCGCCGACACCAATGCCGCAGGTGATATTTTCGGTGGCTGGATCATGTCACAGGTGGATATTGCCGCATCCATTGCAGCCCACCGGTATGCAGGCACCCGCGCAGTTACCGTGGCAGTCAACTCATTCCAGTTCAGAAAACCCGTTTATGTTGGGGACCTCATCAGCTGTTATGCCTCCGTCAAAAAAGTAGGCAACACCTCCATCACGGTATTTGTCGAAGTATACGCAGAACGTGACCGGCAGCAGGTCGAAGTGGTCAAAGTCACCGAAGCAACACTCACCTTTGTGGCTATTGATGAAAATGGAAAGCCGCAAGCGGTGCGAGCGCTGGATTAAATAAACAGGTAACTAAATATGACAAAAGAAAATATAACTCCTGTCATTAAAAGCAGAAATGAACCCTTTGTTAATCGCGTTGCCACGCGGATATGCCAGGAGGCACCCTCCGCTCATAACCCCTATATCGCTGAATCCTGCCAATGCCATGGTTATGACACGCTGGAACTTGCTGAAAAGCGCAGCTTTTCCGATGTTATTTTCCTCCTTCATGCCGGTGAACTCCCTTCTGCACAACAGTCCCGGTTGTTTGAAACCCTACTGGTTGCATTGAGCAATCCCGGCCCAAGGCATCCGGCAACCCGGGCCGCCATGAATGCGGGGGTGGGGAAAACAAACCCGGCCCATATTTTACCGATATCCCAATCGGTAATGAGTGGAGACCACCTCGGTGGTGGCGAAGTCATCGCCTCAATGACATTCCTGCGGAAAAACCGAAAAAACACCCCCGAACACATCGCCCGTGAACTGATCACTCAAAATGAACGACCTGAAACAGGAGACTGGCACATTGCCCCGGGGTTTGGGTCTCGCTTTGGTGATATTGATATTATCCCCGGACGCATTGCGACACTACTGATGACACTTCCCGGAAAAGGCCCGGCGCTGGATTGGGCCAGTGAATTTGTAAAACCATTACACGAACACAATATGGGCTGGCTAAGCACGGGACTTGCAGCGGCGGTTTTCCTCGACCTGGGTTTTCATCCACGGGCTGGCGCGGGGCTGTTTCAAATCACATCGTCCCCGGGGCTTTTGGCTCACGGACTGGAACTTGCCAACAAACCGCGCACTGCACTACCATTCCCTGATGATGCCCACTATTTTTATGAACCTGAAAATAATGGGCGCTAGACGTTATGGGGTTCCCGTTTTTAGGGTTAATCTCTAAATAGCAACATAACAATTTTCAATTGCACCTCCGAAACCAACTGATATCACAGAAAGTAAAATATATGTCTATACACACAACCCGTACTGTTATAAACCAGCGTCAATCCGGCGCTATCAGTAAAAGCTTTATTATCGGTCTGTTCATCATATCCGGCTTCGCTGTTTTAGCCTGGACACTATTGCCTACGGCGTTCAGCACCGACCTGGATCGTGTTGGCCAGGGAAAGCCTGCTATCGTACTGATATATGATATGGAAAATGGGAGCAGCCTTGATTTGATGAAGGGGTATAATGCAATCCGTCATGATTATGAACATTGGGTTGACTTCCTTGTGGCAGATGTCGCAAGCCCCAAAGGTGATGCTTTTATCCGCGCTCACAAAGCGACGCCGGGGAGTGCCATATATTATTCAGGCGACGGTGAAAAAATTATGGTGCTGTATGGCTCACAGGATGAAAAAGTTCTCGTTGACTCAATAAAAAACACATTTGGATTGTAGATTACATTTCCAGGTACCGTAGCATGCGCTTCTCTTTTTACCCCTGAATTAGGCACTGTGCTTCCACGCACCAACATTACGCAACTTATTGGTACGGGACTCCTTTACTTTTGTGCTTTAAGCATTGCTGGTTACGCCATTTTTGCCTATGGTTTCTTACCTCTGGGCGCACTTGTGCATCCAGAGGTAAAAGCATCTTTTCTCGCATACCCTTATGGTATTTACATTCACGCCTTTGCGTCAATCATCGCGCTGGTTATCGGCCCATTCCAGTTTTCTGCCAACCGCAGGAAAAACCACCCTGGTTTTCATCGCTGGCTAGGCCGCATCTATTTAGCCATAGGCGTACTGGTAGGCGGCCTGGCAGGGTTGTACATGTCTCAGTATGCATTTGGCGGTTCCATCGCAAAACTTGGTTTTGCGATGCTTGCTGTACTATGGATATATACCGGTTTGCGGGCTTACCTTGCCATCCGCCAAGGCCATATTGAAGAGCACAGAAAATGGATGGTGCGTAATTTTTCTCTGACGTTTGCTGCGGTGACATTGCGCTTATATCTGCCATTTTCTGCTGTCGTGGGTATCGAGTTTGCGGTTGCATACCCTTTCATCACATGGCTGTGCTGGGTACCAAATTTGATATTTGCGGAATGGCGCTATAATGCCGCACATAAGTAAATAACAAAAAGGATAACCGGGTATGAAAATATGGGTCGATGCAGATGCCTGCCCTGTGGTAATCAAAGAAATTCTGTTCAAGGCAGCAAACCGTACCGGGGTAGAGACAACACTGGTGGCGAATCAGTCGGTACGTATTCCACCATCACCACACATAAATATGTTGCAAGTGAAATCAGGTTTTGACGTGGCAGATGATGAAATTGTCAAACGGGTGAACACAGGCGATCTGGTGATTACTGCCGACATCCCACTGGCCGCAGAGGTCATTGAAAAAGGTGGGCTTGCACTGAATCCTCGCGGCGAGATGTACACAACCGATGATATTAAAGCCAAACTGAATATGCGTGATTTTATGGATACGATGCGGGCAAGTGGTGTCAACTCCGGTGGCCCGCCCCCATTGAGTCAAAATGACCGCCAGGCGTTTGCGAATCATCTAGACCGGTGGTTAACCCGGCAGGTGAAGCAGCAACAAAGTAAAACAGAATAATTCCGGCTGGTCCCGCGATGTAACATAATGCAGAAGGGGCTTTAGGTGGGAATAGTTAAGCTTTTATGCCTTACATGACGCCACACACTGCACAAAAAATGAATGCGCAACAGCGTCATTTTCTATACCGTTATCATTGACACTCTTCAAGAGTCATTCGCTCTGTTATTAACACTTCTTTCCGGGTAGGAATAAATACAAACTGGTATGGGTTTGTAAGTGCGTCAGTGACAAGACAATTCTGCCCGGGCTGTATTAAATTGACATGTGCAACCACATGATTTTCGCTTACATCAACGGATGTCACTTTTATAGAATATCCGCCTGTATTTCGCTGCCCCATATCAACCAGCAACACTTTACCTGTTAAAAAATCAATACTTTCAGGGGTGGCGCTGGTGTAAACCAATAGCTCATTATCGTAATCCTTTTGGTTCACAATAACTTTGGATTGTTTTTGGGTATATATACCGCCATTCGTATGCAATCCACTTTGCAGCTCTGAGAACATTGACTCCGGCAGTGGATCTTCAGCAACAGAGTCATCAGCACAGCTTGATATGGAAAGAGTCACTCCCAGCAACAATGGTAAAAATATAATCTTCATAACCGCTCCATTTTTGGTATGTCATTTATGTACAAGCAAGTAAGCACAATTTATTGATACTCTGTACACAGCCCCGCACCCATCCTGCTCAGTGGCATCACAGGATGCTGAGTTTCCGGTGTTCCAACACCGGGAAATTCCGCCGCACCGATTGCTGATACGCCCGGTCCGTCTCCGCGATCACAAACCCGGAACCACTGGGAAGACGATCCATCACAGCACCCCAGGGATCAACGATCATGCTGTCACCGTAAGTTTCCCGGCCATTCACATGATAGCCACCCTGTGCGGCAGCTATCACATAACATAAGTTTTCTATCGCCCGGGCACGCACCAATACCTCCCAATGCGCTTTGCCGGTAATCGCCGTAAAGGCCGATGGCAGGGCAATGATTTCCACACCTTCGTCCAGCATGCGACGAAAAATACCCGGGAACCGCAAGTCGTAACAGACGCCCAGCCCCAAACGACCAAACGGGGTGTCGGCAACAATGACACGTTCCCCATGCTCTATGGTTTCTGATTCCACATAGTTTTCATCATTGTCCGGTAAACACACGTCAAATAAATGTACCTTGTCGTAACGGACAACACGCTGCCCCTGATCGTTATATAACAGGCAGGCACTGCGCACTTTGTTGGGGCTGTCTGCAACCAGCGGAATAGTGCCGCCCACGAGCCAGAGCCCGTGCTTTTTGGCCTGTTCCGCGAGAAAGTCTTGTATCGGACCCTGCCCATCAGTTTCACGCACATCAACTTTGTCGGTTTCCGTCATACCCATAATGGCAAAATTTTCGGGCAATACGATAAGCTCGGCACCGGCTCCCGCCGCCATGGTGATTAAACGCCCGGCTTCAATAAGGTTTGCATTCACATTGGGCCCGGAGGCCATTTGCACTGCTGCGATTTTTGCCATGTGGTTCCTTGCTGTTGCTTTTTGTTTCAATTATTTTTCGGGAAATCATAACACTACAATGGGTTCCCCAACAGATTATCCATTCACTGACCAGGAGCCTGCGGGCTTAGGGGTCGTCTTCATCAGCACTATCGACAGTTTCCCCGGAGGATTTGAGTTTTTTGATCACTGGCTCATTCCAGCTGCCGGTAATCGTATACTGGTTTTTAGTCGCATCATCAATTTGTGGTTGAAACAGTTTCTGGAATGCCAGAATGGCCGCCCCTACCTGCGGGGTTGCCGCCAAAACACCCAGTAAGGGCAGGCTGTCTGCCACATGAGGGGTAACCGTCACTAATTGATCATAGTCCTGGTCTGCGAGGCCGGTACGCCCGGCAATTTCGACACGGGCGGCCGGGCCTTCCATGTACAGATTATTGGTATAAGCTTCACCGTCTTCGATGGTGAAACTGCCCCGAATGCGGTCAAAACCAAACCCTTTTCTAAACACATCGGAAAAGTCCAGCAGTAAGCGTCTGGGCAACGTCTGAATACTGAGCATGCCAAACATGCGGCCCGCGCCAGGGTCAACATCCAACAGATAACCTTCTTTGAGTGACAGGCTCATCCTGCCTTGAATCTCACTGGCATCCACATCGGCAAAAGAGCCAGGCCATTTCAGTTCGAGATCCACGCTTCCTTTGCCCTTGTTAATGCCGCCGACATAGCCCAGTGCTTTGAGTGTGTGTCCGATATTGCGGCTTTCAACATGCATTTGCACATTGGAATACTGTTGTTTACCGCGAACATACCAGCCGCCACGGGCCGTAATCGTGGTGGAACGTGGTTTCAATACCAGTTGCTCAATACGCATACCGTCGGCCACACGGGCGGTTTCCAAACGCAACGAACCAAACTTACGATTTTTATAACGAAAATCAGCAATATGAAAATCCAGTGCGGGAAGATCCCTCGGATCCATTACGCCACTGCCTTCGCTCACTTCAGTGAGATAACAATAGTCCAGCTCTGCGCGAATAGGGCTGTCCTGCATCTTGTGTGGCAGCAGAATACGGCCCTTTAATTCTTCGCTGTCGATGTCTGCCTGCAAACCCTCTTTCACCGATGCCAGTTTGAATCGCACATTCTGTAGTTGTTGACCATAGACTTCCAACTTACGTACAGCAATATCCGCAGAATTAAACAATGACGGACCGGTATCATGAGTCGTTGTTGTCAGCTGTAAATTACGCCAGTCATCCAGTGACACCGTATCCATCCAACCCGCCAGACGTAACCCGGGGGCTGAGGGCATTTCGGCAGCACCGCCATTGAGACGCACTTCACCCCGAAAACTGTTTTCAGCAACGATATTGTCTGATAAAGCTATGTCAGGTGGTATATCACCTAATGCGAAAATACCATCCACAAAGCCTTCATAGTTGACGCGCAGTACAGGCAGTTGTTTTGGTGGAAAATCCACGCGCAACTCCAGACTGCCCGCCTCTTCTGTCCTTTTGTCAAAAGGCGGCGGCAGACGTGCTTCGACACCTTTAAGATTGCTGCGTGCCTGTAAAACAGCAACATTTGTGGCATCAGAACCTTTTCCGCCAAGCGGAATATCAAAAGAAATATTCCAGCTTCCTTTTCCTGCCAATAATGCTTTGACGGAAGGCAAATAACGCGCGGCTAAATCCGGTGCATCAAACATCCCTTGCGCACGAATGCGGACTTTAGGATTCAGTCTGGTTTCGTCTGTTGCGATATTGATTTGTGTCGCCTGCCCGAATAATTCAGCGTGTATGTTTTTGGCGCGTAAACCTGCCTGGAAAAACTCCAGCCGGCCATTGATATCGCTTAACATCCGACCCAGCGGTGGAATCGACAGGGTGTTTTCTTCCATCGTCAGCCAGCCATTCACCTGTACAGGTTCTTTACCACCAATGGGTAATAACACATTCAAGTTCAGCAAACTGTTACCCTTGGCGGTCATACCTTCCAGGTGTTGTGCAAAGGCGGTATAAAGCGGCGGACTGGTGACCAGATAGTCCAGCTTTTCCTGGGTTTTTCCTTGCACCTCACCTTCGATTTTCAACAACATGGGCGTTGTCGTCATGTCGGCAATACTCACTTTCGTTCGCTGAATATCATTGGAAAATATTTTGCCTTTTTGTGCTTCAACCAGCATGGACCGACCCAGAAAGCGTACGTTTGCCGTAATATCCGTAATCGGTGGCCAGTTTTCCGCGTAATTCAGGCTGGCATTTTTTGTGGTAAAACGCACTTCAAATCGCCCATTCCCTTGATCAAAAGGGAATTCATCCAGTCGGCCATGAAAAAGTGCGCCACCCGAAACAATATGCGCACCAACAATGGCTTCATCCAGCCAGTCCACCGCATTCGGCGACATAATGCCTGTCGGTAAATATCGAGCCACCTGACTGCCATCACCATCACGGGCATTAACCAGCAAAGACATGAAGGGTGATTTTTTTGCGGAGTCCTGCACGATATCCAGGATTGCGGAAGCGGTAATGTCTTCATTGCTGGCTTCCAGTCCGCGACCGATAACACGCCAGCTTTGCCCGTCCTGCTGCCAGGCAACATTGCCACGCAATTCATCCACCGTGAGCGGCCAACGAAACAAGTCGGGGAAATCCAGTGTCACTGCCGCATGTTGTAATGCGACCTGCCCTCCCCCGGAATCCAGCCATAATTCACCTTCAATTTTTTGCGCTTCAGGAATGGCTTTCCAGGCGCTCACTGAGGTATTTTGTAACCGGGCATAAGCGTGATAACGGGGGATGTCACCCGCCTGCCACACAACTTCGGCATCACGAATTTCGCCACGCGGCCTGATTGCTAGCAAGGGTTTCTGCACCTCTTCGCCACCGACAGAAAAGAGAGATAATAGGTGGGTAACATCTTCCAGTTGTAAAAAGCTGGCGTAAGCATCCAGTGCCACGCCAGCTTCTGCTGTTTCCATAAATCGCAATGAAACACGCGATGGCTGCCATTGGCGGGATTGCCGTGCGAGCAGCAACTCATTGGCTTCAAGCTGCCAGCCCTTCTCTATTTTCCGCCAATCAAAATCAGCGGCAATCCGGTCAAGCAACAGTGTCTTTTCATTCGGTGCAGATTCTGCGGGTATCAATGCCACACCGCCGGCATCCGCATTGCCTTTTATCTGTTGAAGCTGTCCATCCTTCCATCCAGCCCATATCTGAAAACTGGCACTTTTTGTGGTAACACCCACGCCTGCCAACGACTGCGCTTCAAACAATTCTGTCAAATGCACATGTTCACCGGCCAGATACAGTTGTGTGCGTCGTCCATCTGTCTGCAAAGGGTTGCCGTGCATATCAACCCGCAACACCAGTGATTTTCCAAATTTGCGTGGCAAGTCAAGCGATGCATCCAGCTGGTGCCGGTTATCATCATTACGCAAACGAATATTCACTGCGGAAAAATGCAATTCCCGGCCTGCGCCCATTTCATCACGCCAGGTGATATTGCTGTTTTCCAGACCGAGCTGCCCCTGGGAAAATAACCACGCCATCATGCGTTCCGTATCTTCCGGGTTTTGCCCCGCCTCACCATTTCCGGTGGATACCCCCTCCACAGAAAATTCACCCAGTTTACTGCGCATCAACACCAGATCAACACCCACTAATGTGATATGGGAAAATATCGGCTGCCACTGACGCACCGAATCAAGCAGATCAAAACCCAGGCGGATTTTTTCCAGTTGTAACACCGGATGTTCGCCCGTGGCATCCAGCAGCGCAGCATCACGCAGTACCAGTGACGGCCCCCAGCCATCCCATTCTGCATCCAGAGCGCGCACCAACACGGGTTGCTCAAGATAACTGCTGAGACGTTCGCTGATTTCGACACTGTATTGATCCGCATACGGTAACAACAGGCGAGCAGCAGCAAACAATGTCGCCACCAATACCACAACAGCAGCAAACGCATACCAGGCACTCACCCAAACCAATCGATAAACCGCACGTCCCTTATTTGTCAAAGTGTTTGCCAAAACGCTCAGTCCATAACACAGGTAGGCAAATATTGGCGGAGAGGAGTCACATTAACACCACATCAAACTGTTCCTGGGTGTAGAGGCTTTCCACCTGAAAACGAATTGGCCGACCAATAAACTCTTCCAGCTCCGCCACACCTGCTGATTCTTCATCTAACATTAAATCGACGACCTCTTGTGAAGCCAACACCAAAAACTGCTCAGTTTCATACTGGCGTGATTCACGAATCAATTCACGAAATACTTCGTAGCATACGGTTTCTGCCGTACGCACCGAGCCTCGGCCTTCACAACAAGGGCAGGGTTCGCACAACACATGTTCAAGACTTTCGCGTGTCCGCTTGCGTGTCATTTCCACCAACCCCAATCCGGATACTTCACAAATATGGCTCTTGGCTTTATCTCGCTCCAGGTTTTTTTCCAGTGCCCGCATCACCTGTTCACGATGGCTGGCATCTGTCATATCAATAAAATCAAGAATGATAATGCCACCCAGGTTGCGTAGCCGCAGTTGCCGGGCAATGGCCAGTGTCGCTTCCAGATTGGTTTTAAAAATGGTTTCTTCGAGATTGCGGTGGCCGACAAAAGCGCCGGTATTCACATCGATAGTGGTTAGCGCCTCGGTTTGATCCACAATGAGATACCCACCTGACTTTAATTGTACTTTACGACTCAAGGCTTTTTGTATTTCATCTTCGATACCGTAAAGATCAAAAATCGGACGTTCGCCTGGATAGTATTCAATACGATCTGCCATGGCCGGAATAAATTTACTGGCAAATTTTTTCGCTCGCTCATAGTTTTCACGCGAATCGATACGCACTTTTTCAACATCAATATCCACCTGATCACGCATGGTACGCATGACCAGCGATAAATCACCGTGTACCAATGTACCCGGGCTACAGGTTTTTTCACGCTCCTGAATTTCTTCCCACAGTTTATGCAAAAATTCCACATCGGCGCGCAATTCCTGCTCACTGACACCATCCGCCACGGTGCGCACAATGTAGCCTCCCGTACCCAGTTCTTCAGACAGGCTCACCAGCAAATCACGCAGACGTTGTCGTTCGGCCTCATCTTCAATTTTTTGCGAAACGCCAATATGATCTTCGCCCGGCATGTACACCAAAAAGCGCGCAGCAACAGAAAGATGTGTCGTTAATCGTGCGCCTTTGCTGCCCAGAGGGTCTTTCACCACCTGCACCAGCAATTCCTGCCCCTGATGTAAAAGATCAACAATGTTATCGGTGGATTTGCTGTTTTCCGTATTGCCGTTACCCGAACCATTGCCGTTTTTTATGCGGCCAATAATGTCAGAGGCATGCAAAAATGCCGTGCGTTCACGACCAATATCAATAAAGGCCGCCTGCATACCCGGCAACACCCGCACCACTTTGCCACGATAAATGTTGCCAACCAGGCCGCGACGGCTGGTGCGTTCAATAAACAACTCCTGTAGCACGCCGTTTTCCACCATCGCCACCCGGGTTTCGCGGGGGGTCACATTAATCAGAATTTCTTCATTCATGGTGTTGTTTATTGATCCTTGTCATTTTTGCGTAACACTTTGATGCCAAACCGGTACAAGAGTTCGCTGGTTTCAAATAGCGGTAATCCCATCACCCCCGAATAACTGCCTTCAATATGCTCGATAAATACCGCACCCAAACCCTGAATACCATAGGCACCGGCCTTGTCTGCCGGTTCACCTGTGTGCCAGTACGCCAGACATTCCTGTTCATCAATGCGCCGAAAACGTACCCGGCTCTGACTGACGCATGTCTCTACCCTATCTTGCCCGAGATTGTCCTTCCCCACCACGGCTACGGCTGACAAAACCTGATGTGTACGCCCCGACAACTGCTTCAGCATAGCCAATGCAGCGGCCTCGTTTGCGGGTTTACCCAAAATGCAATCATCCACCACGACAGCAGTATCCGCCCCCAGCACGGGACATTGCCGATGTGTATCGGGCACCAGCAATCCTGCCCGTGCTTTTTGCAGGGCTAGCCGTCGCACATAATTTTCAGGAGATTCATTGTCGAGGAGATGCTCCTTCACTGATTGTGAAACAACATCAACCCTTAAACCAATTTGTGTCAGCAATTCACGACGACGAGGGGAAGCAGAAGCAAGATATAAATCGGGCAGGCACATGAGTCGTTATTTATATTACCCGGTGGGTGATTGGGTATGACGTATCACAAATCACCCACGCTTTTTAGCGATGATAAGGATGGTTCTGTAAAATACTCCAGGCGCGATAGAGCTGCTCGGCCACCACAACCCGCACCAGCGGATGGGGCAAAGTGAGACTGGAAAGCGACCAGCGCTGCCCGGCCTGTGCGACACACTCTTTCGCCAGGCCTTCCGGCCCACCGACTAACAGTGCGACATCACGACCATCGTGCAGCCAGTTATCCAGCTCATTCGATAAATTTTCGGTACTCCAGGCCCGGCCAGTGACTTCCAGGGTAACGATGTGCGCACCTCTGGGCACTGCGGACAACATTTTTTCACCTTCCTGCCGGGTAATACGGGCAATGTCTGCGCCTTTACCCCGTTTGCCTGCGGGAATTTCCACTAACTGTAACGCGCAATCCGCAGGCAGTCTTCGTGCGTATTCCTGATAACCCTGCTCCACCCAGGAGGGCATTTTATTACCAACAGCAATCAGCACAATACGCATGAGTCAGACAATCATCTAACAGCTATTAGCCGTTAGATGATTCAGCCTGGCTCACAGGTTCCGTGTCCCATAATTTTTCCAACTGATAAAAATCACGGATTTCCGCCTGCAAAACATGCACGACTACGTCGCCCAAATCCACCAGCACCCATTCACCCGTATCTTCACCTTCGATACCCATGGGTGTTTCACCACTCTGTTTGGCTTTGACAATCACATTATCTGCCAATGATTTCACATGCCGGGCCGATGTGCCGGTGGCAATCACCATCACATCCGTGACACTGGTTTTTTCGCGCACATCCAGCACTCGTACATCCACCGCTTTCAAATCATCCAGTGCATCAACAGCGAGTTGAGTTAATTCGTCTACCTTCATTTGTTTATCCTGAGAGTTCTGTTTCTGTTTTTGCCAGGTTTGGCTTTTACCTTTGTTTCTGCCGGATTGTTTGTCGCCGCAAACCCATACAAGCTGTGCATGCGAATCAGATTCCACACAGTATCGGGCAATAAATAACGCGGACTCTCGCCCGCGGCTACCAGAGCACGAATCCGCGTTGCAGAAATTTCCAGCGATGTCACCGCCTGCAAAATGATTCTGCCTGACGGACTGGCGGCAAGTTCAGCGCTGTCTGTTACCTGTCGTTCACGCCACAATGCCTGTAATTTCGGGCTTGCCGCATCCATGTCCAGCTGCCAGCCGGGACGGTGGGTCACCACAATGTGCGCCAGTTCTGGAATGTCCTGCCAACGATGCCACTCATCTAACTGCAAAAAGGCATCTGCCCCCAGCACCAGACACAACGGTTTATCGCCAGACTCAGCGCGCAGCGAAACCAGGGTGTCCACCATAAAAGACTCCCCCTCGCGCAGCATTTCACGATTGTCTACCTGTAAATCCGGTTCGTCACCCACAGCAGCGCGCAGCATGGTCAAACGTTGTCCGGGGTTGGCCACAGGTTGTGCCCGGTGCGGTGGCTGGAAAGCAGGAATCATACGCATTTCATCCAGTCCCAATGCCTGCTTCACATCCAGCGCCGGACGCAGGTGGCCGAAATGCACGGGATCGAAGGTACCGCCGAAGATACCGATCATGAACGGTACCGGATTGCGGAAGGAAAATCGCTAAACGTCAAGATGACACATTCTGATTTGGTTAACCTCTGGTGTGCCCATCGCCCAACACAATATATTTTTGCGACGTGAGCCCTTCGAGCCCCACCGGCCCGCGCACATGAATCTTGTCGGTACTGATGCCAATTTCGGCACCCAGCCCATATTCAAACCCATCGGCAAAACGTGTGGAAGCATTAACCATCACCGACGAAGAGTCCACCTCGGCAAGAAAACGCCGCGCACGGGTGTAATTTTCAGTAACGATGGATTCGGTATGCCCGGAACTGTGTTGGTGTATGTGAGAGATAGCGCCATCCAGGCCATCCACCACACGAATGGATAACACTGGTGCGAGATATTCCTCGTCCCAGTCCTCGTCGCTCGCGGCATTGATGCCAGCCAAAATATCCCGGGTGTGTACGCAACCGCGCAGTTCAACATTTTCCTTCGCATATTCGGTGGCCAGACGCGGCAGCACGTCAGCAGCCACCAATGCATCCACCAGCAACGTTTCCATCGCATTACATACACCATAACGATGACATTTGGCATTGAACGCAATCGCCACAGCTTTGTCGAGATCGGCTTCGCCATCGATGTATACATGACACACACCGTGCAAATGTTTAATCACCGGCACTCTGGCTTCAGCACTGATGCGCTCGATGAGTCCCTTGCCACCCCGCGGCACAATGACATCCACGAACTGTGGCATGGTGATCAACTCACCTACCGCCGCACGATCCGTGGTTGCAATCACCTGCACAGCATCCTGTGGCAGCCCGGCCTTTTCCAGCCCGGCGTGAATCACCGTGGCAATGGCCTGATTGGAATGCCTGGCCTCGGAGCCGCCGCGCAAAATCGCGGCATTGCCGGACTTCAGGCACAATGCCGCCGCATCCGCTGTAACATTGGGACGCGACTCGTAAATGATACCGATGACACCCAATGGCACACGCATCCTGCCCACCTGAATCCCGGAAGGGCGGTAATTAAGATCGCTGATTTCACCCACGGGATCTGGCAATGCGGCAATCTGGCGCAAGCCCTCTGCCATACCCGCAATGCGTTCGGCATTGAGTTCCAGCCGATCCAGCAGCGCAGCATCGAGCCCGTCCTGTTTACCCTGTTCCAGATCCCGTGCATTTTCAGCAATGAGCATCGTTTGCGCAGCCATAATCGCATCGGCAATATGCAGCAACGCGGCATTCTTTGCCCCCGTGTCAGCACGCGCCATGGCACGCGAAGCGTTACGGGCCTTTTCACCCAGCCCGGTCATGTATTGCTTAATATCCATCATTTCAATTCTCATACCCGTAGGGTGGGCACCGCCCACCCACCATTGCACCCCATCAACCAGCCGCCCGAAACAACCGCATCCCGGCCATTAACAGGGTTAATTGTAACAACTCATCCCAGGCATTGCCTGATGTTGCACCTTTTATTACACGATCCAGCCGTGCAGCACGACGCATCATCTGTTGCCAGCGTACGCGATTATGGCGTTGCAGCCCGATCTTCACCGGCCCTTTACGCTTGCCCCAGACACGAGCCAGCACGCCATCCATGCTCTTGCCACCCTCAATTTGAGCGGCCATATCGGCAAGGTTGCGCAGTTCGCGAGTCAACGCCCACAGCACCAATATGGGCTCCACACCTTCACCACGCAAGCCATCCAGCATGCGTGTCAATCGTGGCGTATCACCCACCAAAGCAGCATCCACCAGCCCGAAAACGTCAAAACGGGCACTATCGGCCACCGCCACATCCACCTGTTCGGCAGACAGCGGACCCGTGCCGTTAAGTAACACCAGTTTGTTCACTTCCTGTGCTGCTGCCAGCAAATTACCTTCCACCCGTTCAGCGATAATACGCACCGCATCCTGCCCCGGTTGTATGCCACGGGAACGCAGGCGCTGATCCAGCCAGCGCGGCATCTCCGCTGCGTCCACTGGCCACACCTGTAATGTCGCCCCCACCTTGTCCAGGGCTTTATACCATTTCGCTGATTGCGAGCGTTTATCCACCTTGCCACTACTGATCAGCAACACGGTGTCCTCCGGTGGGCGCTCCGCATATTCCACCAGTGCCGCACCACCTTCCTTACCCGGTTTGCCCGAAGGCAGACGCAGATCAATCACCCGCTTTTCAGCAAACAGCGACAGGGCATTGCTGGCCATCAGCAGCTCGTTCCAGTCGAAACCTTTTTCGACGTGCATGACTTCCCGCTCGGTAAAGCCCTGCTCGCGAGCATGACGACGCACTGCATCAGCGGCCTCGCCCAGTTGCAGAGGCTCGTCACCACTGAAAAAATAAATAGGCAGCAGGGTGTTTTTTAACTGAGCTTCGAGTTTGTCCGGGAAAATTTTCATTTTGGCTCCGACACTGGCGTCTGTCTTTCAGCCTTCTGTAGCCGACGCAAAATCTGTAATACAGCATCACGGCGCATTTCTGTTTTTAGTAACGTCTCTTCACTGGCGGTACCCAGCACGGCATTGGCATCAAAACGCAGATCGCGGGACTCGGTGACTGCCTGCTCCGCCAGCCACACTGCGTCGTTTGCATCCTGCATGGAAAAACGTACCGTATAGCTCAAACCATATTCCTGTGCGCGGCCGGATGAATCCACTGACAGCACCCGCTTATCGTAGCGCTCTGATTTCAATTGCAATACCAGCGGCGCGGCCTCGCTGAGGCGGATGTTTTTATTTTTCAACGCACGCCGCAGCTCAGGCAGGATATCGGTCGCCGCATGGGCATCACGCAGAGCCATTTCAGCCAGTTCCGGGGGCAACTGCACTGAACCACGCAGGTGGAAACCGCAGGCCGTGAGTGATACCAGTAGTATAAGTGTCAGTAAATAACGCATCTGCGGATTGTACGTGGTTCGGGCCATGGAAGGGAGAGTGGTAAAATGCCGGAGTGATCATTTTTTTCAGTATTTATTGAAAAACAGGAACCGAAAAAAAAAGCTGCCGAAAAGCAACGCTCCTCAGCAGCCTGTTAACAGCGGCAGCGCCCGGTGCAGCAATCCACACAGCGGGAAACTGATGCAGGTCATCACGTTTTTTTGAACCGGCGGGTCCGTGGAAAAATCCTTGCAAGCCCGGATAAAGTCAGCTTGGCGGGTTTGATTAACACAACGTGCTCCTGAAATAGCTGGAACGGATGTACCTGAAAATACCGGTATGTTGCGTGCGCGTAAAATGAAGTCCCAAGTCCTGTAAGTGATCGTGCTGCACGATTACGGCATTGCCGCCCGCAAACATCGATTATCGTGGCTGCCAAAAACAATGCAGACGATCTTTTACAGGCGTTTTTCACTCAGAAAGCGGGTTTTTCCGGTGCAGCGTTATAGCGTTCCACCGAGGCCATAATTTCCGCTTTGGCTTCATCCGGACCCACCCAGTCATCGATTTTCACCCACTTGCCATCTTCAAGATCTTTGTAATGCTCGAAAAAATGGGCAATTTGTTTCAATAACAGTGGGGGCATATCATCCAGCGTCTCTACACTGCGATATTGCACAGCAAGTTTATCCACAGGTACAGCAAGAATTTTAGCATCAATACCGGATTCATCAGTCATTTGCAGCATGCCAACAGGACGGCAACGAATCACCGAACCACTGATCAATGGCGTTGGTGTAACCACTAACACGTCGGTTGCATCACCGTCTTCAGACAGCGTCTGCGGGACATAGCCATAGTTGCAGGGATAAAACATGGCGGTATTCATGAAACGATCCACAAACATGGCACCCGTTTCTTTATCCACTTCGTATTTTACCGGATCACTGTGTGAGGGGATCTCAATGATGACGTTGATGTCGTCAGGGACACTCGCTCCCGAATTCACTCGCTCAAGATTCATTGTTTTTGCTCCTTGTAGTTACTATAAAATCATTAGTCACGGCTGCCTGAGGCTACCCTGTCCCCCGGTAACAAGCGTTGTACCGCACCTGGAAAGAACGCACGAGGGGCCGACATGTCGGCCCCTCAAAAAAACGGATGCACAACCCGGCGTCGCGCGTATTGCAGCTGATTGTACCGTAATTAGGATGGACGAGAAACCAGGGTATTCCTGAGGGGTGTAACCACTTTCGCTCTGTTCTGTGACATCAATAAACTGATTAATCTATACCCAAAGCACAGGGGGCGTTAACAAAAAGCACAGTTGCGCGCACGGTATGTTGCTTTGACATGCCCCTGCTCAGCGGCAGCTTTGTACCATTTTTGTGCTGTTTTTTTATTTTTCTTAACGCCTCGCCCCTTGCTATACAACTCGCCCAGGTTATATTGCGCATCGGCATGACCTAGCTCAGCCGCTTTACTAAACCATTCTGCTGCCTGCTTGTAATCGCGATCAACACCCCTGCCTTTGAGAAAATTAAACCCCGTATCAAAGGCAGCCTGCGCATTCGAGGGACGGTTACTCTCATCCTCATTGGAAAATCCGGACAAAACCTGTTTGGCCATTTTATGGCCCTGGCCCGCAGCCAGATTAAGCCACTTCAGAGCTGTTTCCTGATTTTCATCAAGCCCTGATTCACCGGTTTGATACAACGTCCCCAATAAATATTGAGAAGGCGCATAGCCTTTTTGAGCAGCCCTTCTAATGTATTCAACAGCAACCTCAGGGTCGGTCTCTGCCACATCATCACTCAAATAAATTTTACCCAGGCGATGCAAAGCCAGGTCATAATCCTGGTCTGCAGATTTTTTCAGCCAAAATAATGCCAGTTTCTTATTTTCTTCAACCCCCTGGCCTTGCAGATACATCAATCCCAGCGTGTACTGGGCTCGCGGGGACTCCTCATACTTGACCTCTTCGAAAACATCGTCGGTCAAATCATGATCTGCTATGACGAAAAACGGGAGTAATGCTATCAACACGCCCAATAATATCGTTTTCATCATTAACTGAAACCCTGTTATGTAAAATCTCGTATGTTCAAGAGATACTATTGCAGTACCTGACATACATAAAACAAGCACCGTCTGTTTTCAGTCCTACAAAAAAACATGCCCACTTCAGGTTGTCGGAAAAAACAACTGAAACTTTAGGGCATACCTTTAATGAAGCAAGGCGGTACTACCAACATCTTACCAACACCAACAAATTGCGTACCACAAAAATCAGATAAAACAGCGCTTGTTTTTCACGCTGGTAAATATACGTTTTGACTTGGCTTAAAACCTGCCACATTCACCATCACCAACATCAGTGACTGATGATACTCGGGTTTGTTGAACAACAGGAAGGCTTATTGCGTAAACCCCACCCCGAGACACACCCAAACTACTTAACCTTAAAAGGTTTATCCAGCTTCTTTTTCACAGCAGCATTTTTCAATGTCACATACCGGGGCAAACCATTTTTGAAGGGCGGGTAATCCTCCCCTTGAATCAGGGGCTGCAAATAATGGCGACATCGCGGGGTGATATGGAAGCCGTCTTTGCTGATGTAGTTACGCGGCATCATCTTCTCCACGTTAGCCACCCGTGTCAACCTGGCTTCACTGATTTTCCACTTGTACGGCTTACTGGAAATACGTTTTATGGCCGGCATTACTGCATTTTTACCCTCCAATGCCATTTCGACGGCGGCTTTGCCCACCGCATAAGCCTGCTCGACATCGGTTTTGGATGCAATATGTCGTGCTGCACGTTGCAGATAGTCGGCAACAGCCCAGTGATATTTGTAACCATGCCTGGCCTGAATCATCTGCGCCACCACCGGGGCAACTCCACCCAACCGGCTATGACCAAAAACATCACGCGCACCAGACTCAGCAAGGAAGGTACCATTTTTATAACGCACCCCCTCGGAAACAACAATGGCACAGTAGCCGCACTCATCCACCGCCTGTTTTACCCGCGCCATGAATTTGCGTTCATTAAAGGCCACTTCCGGAAACAAAATGATCTGCGGTGCATCACCAATATTTTCTGCGGCAAGGCCACCGGCGGCGGCAATCCAACCGGCATGACGCCCCATAACCTCCATCACAAATATTTTGGTTGAGGTTTTAGCCATGGAGGCCACATCAAAAGCGGCTTCACGAATGGAAACAGCCACATATTTGGCCACTGAACCAAAGCCGGGGCAGTTATCCGTGATGGGCAGATCATTATCGACGGTCTTGGGTATATGAATCGCCTGAATGGGATAACCCAAAGATTTGGAGATTTGTGAGACCTTTAAACACGTATCCGCAGAGTCACCCCCTCCGTTGTAAAAAAAATAACCAATATTATGCGCAGCAAATACTTCAATCAGACGTTCATATTCAGCACGATTATCATCCAGGCTCTTAAGCTTGTATCGACAGGAGCCAAACGCACCGGATGGCGTGTGGCGAAGTGCGGCAATAGCACGCGCGGAGTCCTTGCTGGTATCGATCAGGTCTTCAGTCAAGGCACCAATGATGCCATTGCGGCCAGCATAAACCTTACCGATTTTGTCTTTATGCGTACGTGCGGTTTCAATCACAGCACACGCGCTTGCATTAATTACGGCTGTCACACCACCTGATTGCGCATAAAAGGCATTTTTCTTTGTCATGTCATTTATCTCCCAAAGTGCATTAACCCTCTCACCAACACGTACAATAACGATCCGGATATTGTCATAAAGCAAATCCAGCATACCCGCCACATTTGTTTTCAGACTACAAATACAGTATCAAAATCATCATCTCTCATTTTCATATACTGCGCACAGCACACCGGTGAAGATTCACCATCTTTGCTTACCTTGAAAAATACACCGATAACATGCCCCATTAACAGTAAAATTCATTGCACAAACTATTGACTTACCCAACAGCTTAAGAGTAGGTTTAGCGCGAACATGAATGAATGTACTATTGCTGTTCGTATTCAGGCGCATTTTGATAACGAGCAGCAAAGGATGGTTTGCTGTCATTTTGTTTAACATGCCGTCTGTACATAAACGTGCATTGAAGTAACTATTAACGAACACAGCCAGCTTAATACAATGAAGGGAGGCTGCCGAGTTGAGGATCGTACTGATCGGCGCACCTGGGTCCGGAAAGGGCACACAAGCAAAAAAATTAGTTGCCAAATACGGGATTCCACAGATTTCCACGGGCGACCTGTTACGTGCCGCCGTCGCTGCACAAACACCGCTTGGATTACAGGCCAAAGCCGCAATGGATGCAGGCCAGCTGGTATCTGATCCAATTGTACTGGGCATGATGGAAGAGCGATTAAACGATAAAGATACACGAAAAGGCTTCATTCTTGACGGGTTCCCACGAAACTTACCTCAGGCAGCGGCACTCGATACCATTTTGAATCGCATGGGTCGTCCGTTACAATCCGCCATCCTGATTAACGTGGACTTTGACCTGTTGATACAGCGCATCACAGGACGACGCACCTGTAGATCCTGCGGACAGATGTACAACATTTATACATCTCCGCCCAAAATGGACGGTCACTGTGATTTATGCGGTGGCGCACTGCACCATCGTGCAGACGATAATGAAGACACCATCAGCAACCGTTTGCGTGTATTTGAAACACAAACCGAGCCCATGGTCAGGCATTATCAAATACAGGGAAAATTGACGGTCATAGATGGCAGCGATGATATCAATAAAATCTTCATCCGTTTATGTAAAGCAATAGAGCAATCAACATTAAGCAACCCGGAAATAGCGAGACCTAAAAAAACGCTCAGAGATCCACCTCCAAAGGTGGAAACTTTTGAAAAAACAACTAAATTAGAGCAAAAAGCTAAAGAACTTTTGGACATAACCGAAACAAACCCAGAAGTACCACCATTACAATCAAACAGCGGTGCCATTAAGGAGGCAACAACCATGGCGGTGAAAAAGAAAGCTCGCAAGAGTGCGGCCAAAAAGAAGGTCGTTAAAAAGAAAACCACGGCTAAGAAGAAGGCCGTGAGAAAAAAATCAGCTAAGAAAAAGGCCGTGAAGAAAAAGTCGGCCAAGAAAAAGGCTGTAAAGAAAAAAGTCGTCAAAAAGAAGGGTAGAAAGAAAAAATCAGTCAAGAAAAAGGCAGTAAAGAAGAAAGCAGCAAAGAAAAAAGTAACCCGGAAAAAGAAAACGACCAAAAAAAAGGCCGCTAAGAAAAAAACAGCCAAGAAGAAGGCCAGAAAGAAAAAAGCAAAGGCCAAATAAACGCCGTTAGTCGGCTGGTGGTCATTTAGCGCCAAAAACTTTCCCTGGCTTGTTTCCAGCAAGGGGCGCTATTACAATCGGGCACACAAGGTTTCTTGTGTGCCCGTTTTGTTTTTAATCGCAACAGGTAAGCATGACTCGACAACTGTTCCTGCATTGTCTAAAGCGCCTGTTGTGGGTGCCAGTCACAAAATTCAACGCACTCTACAAGCCATTCAACTGCGGATTTTAGTACATCATTATCAAGCTGGGAGTTACATCATGAGCAAACTTGAAACAGCAAAAGGTCGTTATCCTGTGGTCCGCATGCGGCGTATGCGGCGCGATGACTTCAGCCGCCGCCTGATGCGCGAATCCCGCCTGTCCGTCGATGACCTGATTTATCCGATGTTTGTGCTCGAAGGCAACGGTCAACGTGAAGCCATACCATCCATGCCTGGCGCAGAGCGCGTCAGCATCGATGAGTTACTCAAGGAGGCCAGTGAATTGGTTGCTCTGGGTGTCCCTGCGGTGGCTCTGTTTCCAGTTACCCCCACAGAAGCCAAGTCGCTGGACGCCCGTGAAGCCTTTAACCCGGAAGGACTGGCACAACGTGCCGTGCGTGCATTAAAGACGGCATACCCTGAATTGGGAGTGATTACCGATGTCGCATTAGACCCGTTCACGACACACGGACAGGATGGTCTCATCAATGACGCGGGTTATGTCATGAATGATGAAACCGTTGCAGTACTGGTCAAGCAGGCGATTTCACATGCCGAAGCCGGTGCCGATATTGTGGCGCCTTCCGATATGATGGATGGTCGTATCGGTACGATTCGGGAAGCACTGGAAACCAATGGCTATATTCATACTCGTATTCTCGCCTATGCCGCCAAGTATGCGTCAAGTTTTTACGGTCCGTTTCGGGATGCGGTGGGTTCTGCCGCCAACCTGGGTGCAGGCAACAAATACACCTATCAAATGGACCCGGCCAACAGCGATGAAGCACTTTGGGAGGTCGGCATGGATCTGGATGAAGGTGCCGATATGGTGATGATTAAACCCGGCATGCCTTATCTTGACATCGTACGCCGTGTCAAAGATGAATTTGGTGCGCCCACTTATGTTTATCAGGTCAGTGGTGAATATGCCATGTTAATGGCTGCTGCACAAAATGGCTGGCTGGATGAGAAGGCCGTCATCATGGAGTCATTACTGGGCTTTAAACGTGCGGGTGCCGACGGGGTGCTGACATACTTTGCCAAACGCGTGGCGAAATGGCTGAAAGAGGCGAGTTAAACCTGAATTAATCAGTGAAACACGCTCAACAATAACGTGCGGTGCATTTTGCCGGGCAACCCTGTTGCATATTTGGACCTCAACACAACTTACCGGACTATAAAAATTTAACGCAAAAGCGCGAAAATACAGAGAATGCAAAAGTACAGTGTATCCTTTGCACTCTCCGCGCCGGGTTTTCATTAAATGGAAAATTTAGTCTTTTGTGACACTTTTTTTCCGGGTGCTTTTTTGGTTTTATCTTTGTTTTTTGGTTTGGCTTTTAGCTTGCTGCGCTTTTCTGGTTTTTTATCCGCTGCCACAGGTTTACCGTCTGCGCCTACCCGGGAAATTTTTAATGCCTGCCCTGCTACCCGGGTTTTAATCAAATCCTGAAAGACTTCTTTGGGCATACCTTCGGGCAGGTCCACATAGCTGAAGTCATCATGGATTTTGATGTGGCCGATATGTTTGCCATCAAGCCCGGCTTCATTGGCAATGGCGCCAACGATATTGCCCGGTTGCACGTCATGGCTGTGACCAACTTCAATACGGAAACGTTCCAGGCCTTCAGCAGGGGGCATTTCTTTTTTCGGTGTACGCTCTTTACGCGGGCGAATTTTAGCTTCACCACTGTCCCTATTATTATCGCGTTTACCATCACGTTTGTTGCCGCGTTTGTCTCCACGCTTATTGAATGCTGGACGATCATCCTTGTCCCAGCTGTCGCGGGACTGACGTTGCGGTTTGTTTTGCAGCAATAAGGGTGTGTCACCTTGCAGCAAATGCGCCAGTGCGGCGGCAATTTCCAGTGCGGGCACGTTGTGCTCTTGCTGATATTGTTCGATGAGCTGATAAAAAATGCCCATTTCTTCCGTCGCCAGAGTATCGGTGATACGTTGTTTGAATTTGTCGATACGTTTGTCATTGATGATTTCGGTGGATGGCAATTCCATACGTTCGATTTTTTTCCGGGTAGCCTGCTCAATAGAATACAACAGGCGTTTTTCACGCGGGGCAACAAACAGAATGGCATCTCCCTGGCGACCGGCACGACCGGTACGACCAATGCGATGCACATAAGCTTCGGTGTCATAGGGGATGTCGTAATTGACAACGTGGCTGATACGCTCCACGTCCAGCCCGCGGGCAGCAACATCGGTGGCAACCAGAATATCCAGTTTACCTTTTTTCAGATTATTAATGCTGCGTTCACGCAGGTTTTGCTGAATATCACCATTGATAGCAGCAGCGGCATAACCACGGGCAGACAGTTTTTCAGCCAGTTCCACGGTGGCCGTTTTGGTGCGCACAAAGACTATCATTGCATCGAAGGGTTCGGCTTCGCAGATTCGCGTCAATGCATCGAGCTTGTGCATACCGCTTACCGGCCAAAAGCGCTGCCGAATAGTGTCAACCGTTGCCGCTTTGGCTTTAATGGTAATTTGCGCCGGATTGCGCAAATGGCGCGTAGCAATGCGCCGGATTTGCGTTGGCATGGTGGCAGAAAACAAAGCAATTTGTCGCTCTTCCGGCGTCTGTTCCAGTATCCATTCCACGTCATCAACAAAACCCATGCGCAACATTTCGTCGGCTTCGTCCAGCACCATAGCACTGAGCTGGTCCAGTTTGAGCGTGCCGCGACGCATGTGATCCATCACCCGGCCCGGCGTGCCAACCACCACATGTACGCCACGTTGCAGAGCACGAATCTGGCCACGGTAATCCTGACCACCATAAACCGGTAATACGTGAAAACCTTTCAGGTGCTTGGCGTATTTCTGAAAAGCTTCAGCCACCTGAATAGCCAGTTCGCGCGTCGGTGCCAGCACCAGCACCTGCGGGGTTTTTTGTTTAAGATCAAGATTAGAGAGCAGGGGCAAAGCAAACGCAGCAGTTTTACCGGTGCCGGTTTGTGCCTGACCCAGTACATCCCTGCCCTCCAGCAACAAGGGAATGGTTTCTGCCTGAATGGGCGAGGGACTTTCGTAGCCCACTTCGTCCAAAGCCTTAAGAATGGGTTTGCTCAGCGCCAGTTGATCGAACGCGGTTACCGTGTCGGTAGTCATATGTTTTGCCTGTACTTGAATGATTGAACGCGAGGAAAGCTCGCTTTTCATCAAAAAAGTAAGAGCCGGAATTCGCGGGAAAGCCTGTCGTCTCTACCCACAGATACGACTGGGCAGAACCGGAGAGGGCGCGTAGTGTACAGGCTTACGCTTCGTCGCGCACACTTTTTGTGCATAAATCATGCGCTGGCAGTAAATCAGAGAGGAAATAACTCAGTCTGCGCTGACTTGTGCGTCACGATGTTTATCAGCTTCGATCTGGCGCTCATAAGCAGCCTCTTCGCGACGCAACTGTTCTCTGACATCGGCCTCACTTTGCAGTAAAAAGACAATGGGTGCGCGCTGAAAGATCAGTCGCTCATCCATGCGCAAACGCATAATACGCAAGCCATTTTTATCAGCCATAGCTTTAACGCGGGGAATGTTATCAATATAGCCAATCTGGTAATAAATCCTCCCGTTGGGCTTGAGGTGCTGCCGGACTTGCGCAAAAAAACGTTCGTGTATTTCCCACCAGAATTGCGTATACGGGTTGGAGGGATAGTCAATGTTAAACAGAATGACATCAAAGCGCTCACTGGCTTTGATGGGAGCAAACAAGTCGCCAGGCGGACGTACATCAATTTTGTCTTGCAAACCGAAGCGCTGGACATTGACCCTGGCGGTTTCCACTGCCTTGGCAGAGATATCAGTAGCGACGATATGATCACTGATTTCAGCCGCAAAAATCGACTGCACACCGGAGCCGGTGCCTATGTCGAGCACACTTTCGCCCGGTTTGATTTCCCAGTGCGATAAAAGATATACGCTCTGTATGGAGGGGCGGGGCACGCCTTCGGGCACCAGAAAAGCATGGTCATTGACCATCAGCGTACCGTATTCGGGGTTTTCCGGTGTCGGCTCAAAATACGTCAGCGCATAGGGGGTTTCGGTGGGCGGTGCCTTGAGCCCGCTTTTGACCTTTGGGGTACCTGCTTGCTGTTCAGGCTGTTGTATAGATGACTGGCTTTTTTGCGGCGGAGGCTCACAGCCATTGATCAACAGTGCGATAACCACTGAGCAGGGCAACAGCACTTTACGAAAGGTAGTGTCAAAAAACATCGTAAACTCCTTACCGGGCTCGACATAAAAAACGCGCTGAACCGCGCGCTTTTTAACACCAGAAAACGTTTATTTTTTCGCGCCTGGCGGCTGAAATCCGTCCGGCAGACTGCCCATTTCACCCTCGTTAAAGAAAAAACCTTGCATATGCTTTTCGATAATTTCGACACTGGCCGGGTCTGCGGTGGACAAACCATTTTCATTGATGATCAAGGTCAGGCGCTCCAACCACTGAGCCCAGCCCTCTTTCGAGACATTTTCAAAAATGCGTTGCCCCAGCTCACCGGGGTGCGGCACGGTATCAAGTCCTTCACTCTGCTGATTTGTGACCACACACTGCACCATTCTTGCCATGATTGTTCCTCGCTCTGCATTTTTTGCCGTTGATTAAAAGTGGCACTGATTAATTCAGGATTATACCCGAGCAACATGCCGGGTTGTTATTTTTGTCGGCAAAACACGCAACACACGTCATGTTTCCGAATACCCGTTTTTGGTTTTCAATTTTGACATATTCGAAATATCGTACGATCCGATAGGAGCCCTTTTTTCCAGTTTGGTGGAACCGCTGCGCTTGTTCCACCCTACGATTTTGTCCTGTGTTAAAATGCCTCAACGCTATCTTCTATCCGGGTAGGGTGGAACAAGCGTAGCGGTTCCACCATGACCTTATCAATAATAAACAAGCTTTCTTGGCCTGACAGCTATGGGGGAAGCAAGATCAAGCGCCAAACCGGAAAACTCTACGGACACACCCTCCCCCCCTATTTATTATTTTCGGGTTTGGTTTTCCCATCCCCCGGCTTCTCGGGCGTAACGGCTTCGGCATTTTCTTCCGCTTCCAGCCGGTCCAGCTCAGCATCCAGTTCAGCCTCGGTTGGCGGTTCATATTCGCCATGACCGGAATCATTGGCATCATCATAATCTGTATTGTCACCATAACCGGTATCGCCCGCTCTGGTTTCCGCTTGGTTTAGTGGATCGGCAGCAGGTTCGACATGGTTTCCTGCTGTAGCTGCCGTCGGGGTTGCGGTGGCTGCAGCTTCCTTCGCGGTCGGCGGGGACACTGGAGCGGCATCTCCCGCGATATTGTTTTCCTCTTCGTCCGGTTTGGCGTAAAAACGTGAAAAAATCAAACCCAGCTCAAACAGAATCCACATCGGAATTGCTAACAGTGTTTGTGAAATCACATCCGGTGGCGTCAGCAACATGGCAAATACAAAAGCACCGACGATGACGTACGGACGTTTGGCCGCAAGTCTCTCAGCCGTACTGATACCACTCCACACCACCAGGATGGTGGCAATAGGCACTTCAAACGCCAGACCAAAAGCAAAAAACATTTTGATGGCAAAATCGAGGTAATAAGTGATATCCGGCGTTACCGCCACACCTTCCGGAGCAATGCCGGTGAGAAAACCAAACACCAGCGGAAATACGACGTAATAGGCAAAGGCCATACCGGCATAAAACAAAATGGTGCTGGACAATAACAGGGGATAAACCAGTTTCTTTTCGTGCTGATACAGCCCTGGTGCCATAAACCCCCATGCCTGATAAAGAATAAAAGGCACGGCAATAAAGATCGCCATCACCAACGCCAGCTTAAAGGGCGTTAAAAAAGGTGATACCACTTGCGTGGCAATCATGCTGGTGCCTTCCACCATGTGCCGCAATAACGGCTCCGCAAGATATGTGTACAGATCATTGGCAAAGGCAAACAGAGCGAGAAACAATACAATAACAACCAATACAATGCGCATCAGACGGTCACGCAACTCCAGCAGATGTTGCACTAATGGCTGTTCATTAGGTGGGGGGTATTGCTTTGGGTCAGTCATGTTTGTTGTTTGGGGAACGGTCTGCGGCAGTGTTGTCATTATCGGCTGTTGGCACGTCGTTATTGATCGCCTTCACCGCAGGTTCCTGTTTTTGCTCTGGGAGTGTTTCTTCTGGTTCACTTGCGGACGAAGATTGTTTTGACGGCACTGCCCGTGGCACCGGTTTGCGGTCGTCCGGTTCTGTGGGGGTTTGTTCCAGAATGTCATGCAAAGACTGAATTTTGGTTTGCTCTTCCAGCAGACGCTTCAATTCATCGGCCTTGTTCACTTCCAGGTTGATATCAGCCTGAACTGAACTCACAAAACGCCGTGCGCTACCGACCCACTGTCCTACGGTTCTCGCGACACCGGGCAGACGCTCGGGACCGATAACCACCAGAGCGACCACACCAATCAGTGCCATTTCCATGAAGCCTATATCAAACATGACAACGTTGTCCGCGACACAAAAACACCATCCAGCGCGAAGGCGCAAGGAATGCAAAGTTTTTTACGGGCTCTCTCTGCGTTCTTTGCGCCTTCACATCTTTGCGTTAGATCACAAGCATTCATACCATCAGGCGCTCGTTATGAATGACACACCGGCAGAGATTCGCCGAACCTCCGCAACCTGACATCCATTATTCAAGTCAGGCCTTGTCCTTTTCTTTTTCTTTGCGGGTAACTTCACCTTCGATAACATCACCTGCATCCTGATTTAATTGTGTCGGCTCATCGGGTTTCTTTTCTTCCTCATTCATTGCTGATTTGAAACCTTTGATGGCCGAACCCAGGTCACCACCCACATTACGCAAACGTTTAGCGCCAAACAACAGCAACACAATCACCAGAATAATGACTAACTGCCAGATACTGATACCCATTTTTTTCTCCGTTTTACCCAGGTGACGCTTTATTTTTCAAGCAGTAAACAATGCGCCAAAATTAATGTTAACCAAATCCAGGAAGTCGCCCGCCACCCAGAATATGAATATGTAAATGAAAAATTTCCTGTCCGCCACCCGGGCCGGTATTGATAATTGTCCGAAAACCATCATCCAGTCCATGCTCTTTTGCCAATTTTGGCAACAACCGCATCATGCGTGCCAGCAACGCATCATGCTCAGCATCCACCTCATCCAGGCTGGTAATATGTATACGCGGCACCATTAACAAATGTACGTCGGCTTTTGGATAGAGATCCTTGAACACAACGATTTGCTCGTCTTCATACACGGTATCAGAAGGAAGCTCTCCTGCTGCAATTTTACAAAACAGACAATCACTCATTTTTGTTTCCCCTGGCGGCTTTTTCATCCAGGCCAGACAAACCAAAACGCCGTGAAAGCTCGTCCAGCACTTGCTGTGGGCTCAGTCCCTGTTGGGCCAGTAGCACCAAGGTATGAAACCACAAATCGGCAACTTCATACACTATCTTGTCTGCGTCACCATCCTTGGCGGCCATCACTGTTTCTGTGGCTTCTTCACCGACTTTTTTCAGAATGGCATCAAGTCCCTTGCTGTAGAGGCCGGCCACGTAAGAACTGTCCGGCTCTGCGCCTTTGCGCGCCTCCAGCACATCTGCTAATTGTTGTAAAATTTCACTCATAAATTTTATCAGGGTCTTTGATTATCGCATCCGTTTCAACCCACTGGCCATCCTGATACTGCCGGTAGAAACAACGTTCACGCCCTGTATGGCAGGCAATGCCACCCAGTTGCTCTACCGATAACAACAGCACATCCGCATCACAGTCAAGGCGCAGATCTTTCAGTTTCTGCACATGGCCGGATTCTTCACCCTTGCGCCATAGTTTCTGGCGTGAGCGTGACCAGTAAATGGCGCGGCCTTCGTTAACCGTCAACTGCAAGGATTCGCGGTTCATCCATGCCATCATTAAAACTTTACCGCTTTGTGCATCCTGCGCAATGGCAGGCACCAGGCCATTGGCATCCCATTTGATGTCATCCAGCCAGCTCACAAACGCACCTCTACACCGGCAGCAGCCATAGCACGCTTGGCTTCTTCGATACTGTGTTCGCCAAAATGAAAAATACTCGCGGCCAGTACCGCATCGGCACGGCCTTCGGTTACGCCTTCGGCAAGATGTTTTAATTCACCCACGCCACCGGAAGCAATCACCGGTACAGTCACCGCATCACTCACCGCGCGTGTCAGCGCCAGATCAAATCCGATTTTGGTGCCATCACGATCCATACTGGTGAGCAGGATCTCACCCGCACCGTAATCCACCATTTTTTGGGCCCACTCGATGGCATCAATGCCCGTGGGCTTGCGGCCACCGTGGGTGAAAATTTCCCAGCGCGGGTCTTCACTCTCTGCACTCACGCATTTGGCATCAATGGCCACCACAATACATTGTGAGCCAAATTTATCTGCCGCTTCGCGCACAAAGCCGGGGTTAAACACTGCTGCTGTGTTAATACCCACTTTATCCGCACCCGCGTTCAACATACGACGGATATCCTCCACCGTGCGAATACCGCCACCCACCGTTAACGGGATAAACACCTGTCCGGCAACCTCTTCCACCACATGCACCATGGTTTCCCGGTTATCAGCGCTGGCGGTAATATCCAGAAAGGTGATTTCATCGGCACCCTGTTCATCGTAGCGCCTGGCCACTTCCACCGGATCACCGGCGTCGCGGATATCCACAAACTGCACGCCCTTAACCACGCGGCCATTGTCTACGTCGAGACAGGGAATAATGCGTTTTGCGAGGCCCATTTCAGTTCCTATTTGCCGTTATTTGAAACATTGGCCAGCTCGTCGGCCAATTTCTGGCCTTCCACAAAATCCAGCGTGCCTTCGTAAATGGCACGACCGGTTATGGCTCCCATAATACCTTCATCGGCCACCTTGCTGAGTTCACGGATATCGTCGAGATTGGTAATGCCACCGGAGGCGATCACCGGAATCTTGATGGCTTGCGCCAGTTTTACCGTGGATGCCACATTGACACCGTTCATCATGCCATCACGCGAAATATCTGTATAAATAATCGCCTCAACACCGTCATCTTCAAAATGTTTGGCCATGTCAATCACATCGTGATGCGACAGCTTGGACCAGCCGTCGATAGCCACCTTGCCGTCTTTGGCATCCAGACCGATGATGATGTGGCCGGGGAAACTCAAACAAATGTCCGACACAAAATGCGGTGCATTGACGGCTTTGGTGCCGATAATCACATATTGCACACCGGCATCCAGATAGGTTTGAATGGTGTCTTCGTCACGGATGCCACCGCCAATCTGCACCGGCACATCAGGAAAAGCTTCAACGATGTCATGCACAATACGGGCATTCATGGGCTTGCCTTCAAAGGCACCGTTCAAATCCACCAGATGCAAACGCCGCGCACCGGCGTCCACCCAGCGGCGCGCCATGGCCACGGGGTCATCGGAAAATACGGTATCGTCTTCCATGCGGCCTTGTTTAAGGCGCACGCACTGGCCGTCTTTAAGATCAATTGCTGGAATTAAAATCATTGCTGGTTCTCGTTAGACAGGTTTCTAAAATTTCAAATATCCACTTACTGCCTCTCCCTGGGGAGAGAGTCGGGGTGAGGGGAAGCCGTTATGTGCCAGCCCCATCAACCCTGGCCTTCTCCCAGCCTTGGGAAAAGGAATATCTTTTCATCAATGTTTGTGCAACCACGAATACCCTTCAAATGCGTCCATTCCACTGCACAAAATTAGCATATAACTGTAACCCTGCCTGCGCACTTTTCTCCGGGTGAAACTGCACGGCAAAAATATTCTCTTTGGCGATGGCCGCGACAAACGGAAAACCATATACCACTGAACCGGCCACCGGCTCCGGCCCTGCTGGCTGTACATAATAACTGTGTACAAAATAGAAGCGTGTATCCGGCAGAATATCTTTCCACATGGGATGCGGCATAGTTTGATCCACCTGGTTCCAGCCCATATGTGGCACTTTAAGCCGCTGACCATTGAGAGGATCACGCAGGCCGGTGGGAAAAGGCTCCACGGTTCCGGAAAAAAGCCCCAGACATTCAACGCCACCGTTTTCGGCGCTACGCTCCAGCATAGCCTGCATGCCTACACACACGCCCAGCAGCGGACGGCCACTGTCCGCAACTTCTTTTACTACCGTGTGCAGTTTCAGGCGCTTTAACTCACCCATGCAATCACGCATCGCCCCCACACCGGGTAATACCACGCGGTCGGCGGCCAGGATTTGCCCGGCATCAGAGGTCACCAGCACCCGATGATCACCCGGCACATGCTCCAGCGCCTTGGCCACCGAATGCAGGTTGCCCATACCGTAGTCGATTACTGCAATGGTATTCATGATAGGCCCGCTTACAACTTGCCTTTGGTGGACGGAAGAATATCACCCATGCGCAGATCCACCTCTACGGCCATGCGCAAGGCGCGGCCAAAGGCTTTGAAGATGGTTTCTGCAATGTGATGCGAATTTTTGCCGCGCAGGTTATCCACATGCAGCGTCACCTGGGCATGATTGACGAAGCCCTGAAAAAACTCCACCAGCAGATCCACGTCAAAATCACCTACACGGGCACGCGGATACTCGGCATGGTGCTCCAGGCCGGGTCGCCCGGAGAAATCGATCACGACACGCGACAATGCCTCGTCCAGTGGCACATAGGCGTGGCCGTAACGGCGAATACCTTTTTTATCACCCACGGCTTCGGCAAAGGCCTGGCCCAGCGTAATGCCCACATCTTCCACGGTGTGGTGGGCATCAATGTGCAGATCACCTTTGGCGGCAATATCCAGGTCAATCATGCCATGACGCGCCACCTGATCCAGCATGTGATCAAGAAAAGGCACACCCGTGTTCACCGTGCAGGTGCCTTTACCGTCAAGATTGATGCTGACATTTACCCGGGTCTCCAGGGTGTCGCGTTTCAGGGTGGCTTTACGGTCAGCCATAGGTTTTCTCCGGCACCACTGGTGCTGTTTAATTCGTTGAGCCGCGTAGCATAACGGCTAGCGTCGGCTGATTGAAGCAGAACCTTATAAACGCTTAAAAAAACGCGCCTCCGCGAACACGGGAATCCAGTGATTTACATTGCCGTCACCTAGAACTTGTTCGCCATCTTCGAGCATTTGCATGAGCGTTCGCCCGCAGCATATCTTGCTCTGATGGGGTCGTTTATTATTGTAGTATTCCAGCCATTCGTCCAGATTCCGCTGGTTTGTGGTGAGCTTGTCCTGGTCGGATGTGGCTTCTATTAGGACAATGCCCCGTCAGCGCTTCCCCGCTGAACCATAATGCTTGAAAAGTCCCATAATGGGACTTATAGTACCCTTTTTGGGGGCGATCATAATTTCGGATGACGTAATGGAAAAAATAACAATCGGCGATGCTTTGTTTACCAAAACTCAGCAGCGGGTTTTGGCTTTATTGTATGGCAAGCCCGAGCGAAGCTATTACCTGAATGAAGTGGTTAAATTAGCTGGGGTAGGTAAAGGCGCAGTGAGTCGAGAGCTGTCAAAGCTGGTTAATGCCGGGTTATTGAGTGTTTCAAAACGCGGTAATCAAAATCATTACCAGGCGAATGCCAATAATCCTGTATATACCGAGTTAAAGCAGATAGTACAAAAAAGCTTTGGGATAGCTGATGTGATTAAAGCCTCATTATTGCCCTTGTTCACGCAACTCGATATGGCTTTTATTTATGGCTCGATGGCTAAAGATAATGCACATGCGAGCAGTGACATTGACCTTATGTTGGTGGGTAAAGATTTAAATTACAGTGAGGTGATGGGTTTGCTGGATAACGCGGAGCAGCAATTAGCGCGCACGATTAATCCAACAATATTGAGCCTTAATGAATTTGAGAAACGATTAAATGATGGCCAGAGTTTTTTAACATGGGTGGTTGAACGACCGAAAATATGGATTAAGGAAAGTGATAATAAGAAAGGAGGCTAATCGATAGAAATCAAAATCTGTTCGCTAGCGAAGTTCAAAAATATCTCGCAATAAACAATAAGAATAACTACGCTCCCCCTCCCTGGATCCCGGTGGAAATCATTTTCAGGCAAGAATTATTTGATGGCCTGTTCCAACGCCCGCAAAAAAGCGGCATTTTCTTCTGCGGCACCCACCGTCACCCGCAGGCACTGAGCCAGCGGGCCTTGTTCTGCACCCATGTTTTTAATCAATACACCCTGCTCTTTCAACGCAGCAAACACGCCTGCTGCCTGCGGCACGCGAAACAGGATGAAGTTGGCACGACTGGGAAAAGCCGTAATGCTATCCAGTGCCTGCAAATCCGTCATCAGCTTTTCACGATCCACACAGATTTGCCGGGTCTGCCGGTCCAGCACGGCACGGTGAGTGAGTGCAAACTCTGCGCTCACCTGTGTCAGCACATTAATATTATACGGCAGGCGTGTTTTATCGAATTCTGTCAGCCATTCATCCGGCCCTGCCAGCAGACCCAGCCGCAAACCGGCGAGGCCCATTTTGGAGACGGTGCGCATGACCAGCAGATTATCGTGTTTCCCCAGCTCGCCCATGTAGCTGTCGTCGGCAAAGGCATGGTAAGCCTCGTCCACCACCACCAGGCCAGGACTGGCCTCGATCACTGCGTTGACAGTTGCACGGTCAAACAGGTTACCCGTGGGGTTATTAGGATAAGCAAGAAACACCACTGCGGGCTGATGTTGTGCGATGGCAGACAGCATGGCACCGACGTCCAGCGAGAAATCCTCTGCCAGTGGTACGCCTACGTAATCCATACCGGTCATGGTGGCGATCATTTTGTACATCACAAAACCGGGTTCCGGGGTCAGAATCACCCGACCCGGCTGCGCCAGAGCCAGAGCGATCATCTGGATCAGCTCATCGGAACCATTGCCCAGTAACACCGACTGACCTGCCGGAACGCCCATGGCCTCGCCCAGGCTGGTTTTGAGTCTTGCGGGAGAGGGGTCAGGATAGCGGTTGAGACTGACTTCACGTAACACGGCAAGCCATTCCTCCACCATTGCTTCCGGCCAGTGATAGGGGTTTTCCATAGCATCCAGTTTAATGAAGTCTGCTGAGTCCGGTACATGATAGGCAGAAAGGGCGTGGATTTCGGAACGCACCCAGGCTGTCACTTTGTCAGTCATTTTTTGATCCGATATTCCGCCGAACGCGCATGCGCTTCCAGCCCTTCTCCGCGCGCGAGAACCGAGGCCACCTTGCCCAACTCCGAAGCACCCTCCGTCGAACACATAATCAGGCTGGAGCGTTTCTGGAAATCGTACACACCCAGCGGTGACGAATAACGCGCAGTACGTGAGGTGGGCAACACATGGTTGGGCCCGGCGCAGTAGTCGCCCAGCGCCTCAGAAGTATAACGCCCCATAAAAATGGCTCCGGCGTGTTTGATGTTTTTGGCCATGGCCTCGGGGTCCGCCACAGAAAGTTCGAGATGTTCGGGCGCGATGTGGTTGGTTATCGCGACAGCTTCATCCAGGTCTTTTACCTGAATCAATGCACCACGGCCGACAAGCGAGGCACGGATAATCTCTGCACGGTTCATGTCAGGCAGCAGTTTGTCAATGCTGAGCTGCACCTGGTCAAGGTAATCGGCATCGGGACATAACAAAATGGATTGTGCATCTTCGTCATGCTCGGCCTGGGAAAACAGATCCATAGCAATCCAGTCCGGGTCGGTCTGGCCATCACACACAACGAGAATTTCCGACGGCCCGGCGATCATATCAATGCCCACGGCACCAAACACATAACGCTTGGCAGTGGCTACGTAGATATTGCCCGGCCCCACGATCTTGTCCACTCGCGGTACTGTTTCGGTACCATAGGCCAGGGCGGCAATCGCCTGGGCACCACCCACGGTAAATACGCGATCCACACCGCAAATAGCAGCGGCGGCAAATACCAGTTCGTTGATTTCGCCATCCGGTGTGGGTACCACCATAATCAGTTCAGCCACACCCGCAGTTTTAGCGGGAATGGCGCTCATTAATACTGATGAGGGATAGGCTGCTTTGCCACCGGGAACATACAGGCCCACGCGATCCAGAGCGGTAATCTGCTGGCCCAGCACAGTGCCATCAGCTTCGGTGTAACGCCAGGAGTCCTGTTTCTGGTGATCATGATAAACACGCACACGATCAGCCGCCTTTTGCAGGGCTTCGCGCTGGTCTGTGGGCAAGCCATTCAGCGCCTGCCGCAAACGTTCTGCCGGAACCTCCAGTTCACGGATATCATTCACTGACATGCGGTCAAAACGGTGGGTGTATTCCACCAGCGCGGCATCACCACGACGACGAATATCGGCAATGATGCCAGTAACGGTATCATTCACTGTCTGATCAGAAACGGATTCCCAGGCCAGCAGGGTATCCAGCTCCTGCCAGAAGTTGGTATCGCTGCTGTTAAGTCGTTTGATATTCATCGGTGTTTCTCGTAGTTTTTCTGGTTCTGTGTTGTTACCGCAAAGGTCGCCAAGACGCAAAGGACGCGAAGAAAAACAAAAATTTTGCGTTCTTTGCGTCTTTGCGTTCTTTGCGATTCCAACACCGCGCTTAGCCCTTTCCGACTACGGCTTCGCTGATTTGCTCGATAAGCGCTTTCACCCGTGCGTGCTTCATCTTCATTGCTGCCTTATTGATAATGAGCCGCGAACTGATATCGGCGATATGTTCAAAGGGTTCCAGTCCATTGGCCCGCAGTGTATTACCGGTATCCACCACATCGACGATGCGGTCAGCGAGCCCCACCAGCGGTGCAAGTTCCATGGAGCCGTAAAGTTTGATAATTTCCACCTGCTCGCCACGGCTGGCATAAAAACGCCGCGTACTGTTGACGAATTTGGTGGCAACACGCAGGCGGTGCTCCGGGGTCACGTCCTGTTCCCCTTTCCGTCCGGCGGTCATCAATTTACAGCAGGCAATTTTCAGATCCACTGGCTCATACAGACCTTCGCCACCATGCTCCATAAGTACATCTTTACCTGCCACACCCACATCCGCCGCACCATATTGCACATAAGTCGGCACATCAGTAGCGCGTAAAATCAGCACTTTCACATCATCATGATTCGTGTCGAGAATCAGTTTGCGACTGGTATCCGGGTCATCCACCAGCTCAATGCCTGCATGTTTTAGCAACGGCAGAGTTTCTTTATAAATACGGCCCTTGGAAAGGGCGATAATCAGGCTATCGGATTCACTCATATCTGGCACATTTCAAGTAGGGTGGGCACTGCCCACCGGGGCTATCCTCAAATCATCGCAGGGTGGGCAATGCCCACCCTGCGCACTATGTCTAATTGGGCACACGACGGATAGTCGCGCCCAACTGCTGGAGTTTTTCTTCAATACGCTCATACCCCCGGTCAATGTGATAAATCCGATTGACCTCGGTATCACCCTTTGCCACCAGCCCGGCCAGCACCAGACTTGCCGAGGCACGCAGATCAGTAGCCATCACCGGTGCGCCGGTCAGACCTTCACCGCCGGTAATGATCGCCGTATTACCTTCCAGGCGCACATTCGCACCCATGCGCTCCAGCTCCTGCATGTGCATGAAACGGTTTTCAAACACTGTCTCACGAATCGTGCTGGTACCCTCAGCGATAGCATTGAGTGCCGTAAACTGGGCCTGCATATCCGTGGGAAAAGCCGGGTACGGTGCAGTATGCACATCCACCGCTTTGGGACGCTTGCCGTGCATGTCCAGGCTGATCCAGTCCTCACCGGTCTCGATGTCAGCACCCGCATCCCGCAATTTGGCCAGTACTGCATCCAGTATTTCCGGACGGGTATCCTTGACCATAATACGCCCGCCGGTAATCGCGGCAGCCACCAGATAGGTACCCGTCTCAATGCGATCCGGCAACACGTCGTAACGCACACCCTTGAGTTTTTCCACGCCTTCAATCGTAATCGTGGACGTACCGGCACCGGTAATCTTCGCGCCCATTTTATTCAGACAATTGGCCAGATCCACCACCTCGGGCTCGCGGGCAGCATTTTCCAGCAACGTGGTGCCATCTGCCAGCGCAGCCGCCATCATCAGGTTTTCCGTGCCGGTCACCGTCACCAGATCCAGAACAATCGTCGCGCCTTTAAGGCGATCAGCCCGTGCCTTGATGTAACCGTTTTCCACGGTGATGTCTGCGCCCATGGCCTCAAGCCCCTGAATATGCAGATTCACGGGCCGGGCACCGATGGCACAACCACCGGGCAGGGAAACTTCCGCCTGACCGAAACGCGCCAGCATGGGGCCCAGCACCAGAATCGAGGCTCGCATGGTTTTCACCAGCTCGTAGGGAGCCGAAAACTGCTTGATGGTGGATGCATCGGTTTCAATGGCCAGTTTCTCATCAATCACCAGCGTAATACCCATGGCCCCCAGCAGCTCCATAGTGGTGGTCACGTCTTGCAGATGCGGCACATTGCCAACGGTCATCGGCCCATCGGCCATGAGTGTGGCGCAAAGCATTGGCAAAGCAGCATTTTTGGCTCCGGAAATACGAATCGTGCCGTCCAGTGTGGTGCCGCCGGTGATAATTAATTTATCCATGGTTTCTCATTTTATGTGTTCAGGGCTGTTGACGTAAAACGTAAAATGCCCGGTTAAAAACGAAAAAGCCACCCGGAATGCAACAGGGTGGCCGTTGTTGCTGCGCTTTTGCTGCCCGCTCTAACTGGCACCCACCTGCAATTTGCTGGCCTTTTCCCACTCTGCGGGAGTATGAGCCTTGATGGTAAAGGCATGCAATTCACCGCTGGTGATATGTTCATTGACCGTGGCATAAACCATTTTTTGTTTGGCCAGCAATGATTTACCCTCAAAAATATCCGAGATCACCACTGCCTGAAAATGACTGCCATCACCGGTAACCGTAACTTTTGCACCGGGCAAACCGGATTCGATCAACGTTTGAATTTCACGACTTTCCATTACTGATAACCTGTTAATTAATGCGTTGAAACCAGGTGCCATTATAGCCCTGTTCCAAAGAAACTCGCACGAAATAATATTGCCGACAGATGGGCATCTAATATTGAGTAACTCAGATGCAACAAATGTCTGATTTTTCCGCCACTCTCAGAATGGCACACCGAAACCGGTCAATCCGTCTGACCCACTTTGATGGAGCGCACATTGCTTAAACCCTGCACCTACTTATCTTTTATAATTGCAAACCCTTCTGGCAGCAAAATAACCTTTGAAACCTTGTGTCACTCACGGCTTTAATTCCGGCGCATTTTTCAATACAACTTAAGAACGGTGTACAATGAACGTCAGCGTTTCAATTTCCACGGACATACTTTCCAAAAATCAGTCGGTTTAGCTCTTTGTTTTCCTCTAAAAAAAACATTTATACAACGTTGGGTCAATATTATGTTTTGTATCTAATGCAGGACTATATTCCTTTACGATCAAAGCTATTTCCTGAAACGTTTCCGCAGATATAGTGCTATTCTCCACATACCCTCCACTTATGGCCTTTATATCTGTTACGTCATAACCTTTTTCTTTAAAGTGCCAAAATAGACAATTGGCATACGCAAAGTTTCTGAGCACATGCTCTTCCGCTTCTGAGCGGGCTGAAACCCCAGAGTTAGTTAATGCATATGAACTCAATAACAAAAATGACATACCAATAACTAGTCGTATAAAGTTGGCCACCTATAACGCCTCCCAAAACAATATCCGGTTAGCTTTTCCACCATGGTCCGTTCCAACGCATTCCTTACCATTCCATAAGTCAGCATGCCCTGTAGCATCATCCCACCCCTAAGCCTCAAAAATAATAATTCCTTTTTTCCCTTTTAACCAACGCTTATAATCCGAAGGAGAAAGTTTTTTAGGTTCTCCATATTTCTCTGTTAAATATTTGATAAGAATTTTTACCCTGAATATATACCAGTTCTTCAGTCCTCCGGATGAAACTTGCACCTCAGCTTTTCCCGACGGTCCTTTTACTGTGTAATATGGCACAGCATGCGGCAACCCTGACCCATTTAATGCTTTTGACACTCCTACTGCACATGCATTATTGAAAACACCAATATCAAAATTAAATTTTACCTTGCCACCAATTTCTGTAAATACAACATCAGCATCTTTGTCCGGGAAATTAGCTAAAAGACCTTTCCATTTTGGTAGTTTCATCATATTAAAAGTCCCCTCGAAAACTCATGCCCATTGTTGCGTTATTATTTGTACACAACCCGCGTCGATAAACAGGTGCTTATAATCAGTCTATTCCGTAAATATTTCTGATTTTCGCTCAATACCGCTATTCACGGATTTTGTAACCCTTGTGCAGTATCAACAACGCCACCGCACTCAGCCCCAGCAAAAACACCAAAGTAACGCTTAGACTAAGCATGGGATCAGCATCCGACTGGCCAAAAAAACCGTAACGAAAACCATCAATCAAATAGAAAAACGGATTAAACTGCGACACAGTCTGCCATATGCCCGGCAGGGAATGAATGGAATAAAACACACCGCTCAAAAATGACAGGGGCAAAATGAAAAAGTTCTGAAACCCGGCCAGCTGGTCAAATTTCTCTGCCCACACGCCGGCAATCAATCCCAGCACCCCCAGTGTTGCACTGCCCAGCACAGCAAAAACCAGCACTGCCCACCCGGCTTCCAAGGGCAAATCAACAAACAGGATCGCCACCAGATACACGGCCAGCGCAACCAGCACACCACGCACCACAGCCGCAGCGGTAAAAGCAATAAAAAACCCCAAACTGGAAATAGGCGACAGTAAAACGAATACCAGATTGCCCATCATTTTCGACTGGATCAGGCTCGATGAGCTGTTGGCAAAGGCATTCTGGATAATCGACATCATCATCAAACCTGGAATAAGGAAGGCTGAATAAGCCACTCCCTCGTAGACTTCCACATTACCTTCCAGCGCCTGACCAAACACCAGCAGGTACAGTAACGCCGTCACCACAGGTGTCAGTATGGTTTGCACAAACACTTTCATGAAACGCCATACTTCTTTGGCGAACAAGGTATAAACACCTCGCAGGCTGGCAGCGTTCATGAGCACGTCGCCTCTGCGGGCAGACCGGTAGTGAGTTGAAGAAACACTTCTTCCAGCCCCGATTCTTCCGTACGTAAATCCGTCACTTCGATACCGGCTGTTTGCAGGGCTTTAAGCACGTCGCCTATGTGATGGTCGGTTTTGTGCAGACGTAACGACAAACGATTATCCTCTGCCTCTGTTACTAATGTCTGTAACGATTCGGGCAGGTGGTAATCGCTTTGTGCCAGAGTGAGCCGCAAGGTGCGGTAAGGGCAGCGTGCCAGCAACACCGTTTTACTTTCCTGCGCGACAACCTGACCGCGATTCAGAATGGCGATTTCTTCGCACAAGGCTTCGGCCTCTTCCAGATAATGGGTGGTTAACACAATGGTGCGGCCGTCGGCATGCAGATGCCGGGTAAACTGCCACAATGCCTGACGCAACTCAACATCCACCCCGGCGGTAGGCTCGTCCAGCACCACCACATCCGGTTTATGTACCAGCGCCTGAGCAATAAGTACACGACGTTTCATACCACCAGAGAGGTCGTGCAAATTGGCATTGGCCTTGTCAGCCAGACTCAGGGTCTCGATCAGTTCGTCGATCCAGGGATGGTTTTCCGGGCCGTGACCAAAATAACCTGACTGCAAGCGCAAGACTTCACGCACGGTGAAAAAAGGATCATAAACCAACTCTTGTGGCACTACACCCAATGCGTGCCGGGCTTGTCGGTAGGCTCCCGCCACGTCGTGGCCCATTACCGACACCGTGCCTGCATCCGCTTTCATCAGGCCCGACATGATATTGATCAATGTGGATTTACCCGCACCATTGGGGCCCAGCAGGCCAAAAAAACTGCCCTGCGGCACATCCAGAGAAATATCGTTGAGGGCATGCAATTCACCGAAGTGTTTATGCACACCCCGGATGCTGATGGCAATAGGCACTAGATGCCTGCCCGGGAATAAAAGTCGTCGCGAGAGAAGGTCATTTTGAAGCCGGCTTTTCGTTCATGTGAGGCGAATAGTGATTCTACTTAACGAAAAATGAACGGAGAATGTAACCAAAAAAAATTTTCCGCAGCAAACTTTTCATTCCCGGACAGACGCCTGACTCAGTGCAAGCAGTTCATCGACACCGCTGAGACGAGCGATGGCCAGCATTTGTGAGGGAATATTCTGAAAACGAATGTTCTGCTGTTGTTGCCGGGCGGTACGCTGCCATTCGATGAGCAGGGCAACACCGGCACTGTCGGCACGCTCAACATTTTGCAAATCAATATCAATGTCTCCGGAAATATCACGCAGGCAGTTTTGTGTCAGCAGTGCCGGCACCGTTTTCATGCTCAATTCACCGGACACCAACAGGCGACCATCATCGGATTTTTTCAACTGAGTATGCAATGCGGTTCGTCCATTATTTGGCAGTGTCTGCCGCTTTAGCAGGCTGATTACGATCAGCCAGCCGGGCAATGAGTTTTTCCAACCCGTCTTTACGAATTTCCTTGGCGAAGGAGCTGCGGTAGTTAGCCACAAGACTGATGCCATCGACATTCACATCAAAAATCTTCCAGACACCCTCTTTCATATGCATTTTATAACTGATAGGAATCGGAAACCCGCCGGATTGCTGAATTTCGGTGCGCACGGTGACTTGCTTGCCGTCTTTCCTTTTCCGTGGCGTCAGCATGTCGATCTGTTTGTCATAGTTGTCATTCAGCGCTTTTGCGTAAGTGCGTACCAGCAGGGTACGAAACTCCTGTGCGAAACGGTTTTTTTCATCGTCACTGGCTTTGCGCCAGTACTTTCCCAGCACCCAGCTGGACATGCGTTCAAAATCAAAATGCGGCGCAACAATGGTATCGACGATTTCCAGCAACCGATCAGGCTCGGCCTTGATTTTGTCCTGCTCTGCACGCAGTACGCTGGTAATTTTGTCCGTGGTTTCCTGCACCAGCACCTCCGGTGCCTGGACAGCCGCAGCAGAGCTACCCAGTAATAACATGCCCGCCAGTAATGCACCTGTATATTTCATCACACTTGTTAGGTTAATCATTCAAAATCTCCCGTCACTACTTGCAGCTTCGCCACATGCAGATTGTAATCGTTGACCGTTTTCAGATAATCGCTGTAAGCCTGAATATAACCCAGAAAGGCACTGATCACCTTATCTGCCTGCTCCACCCCGGCTTCAAAATCCGCATAGCTGCTGATCATCCAGCGTCGCCCGCTGCGACTGCCTTCATAAAGTTTTTGCACCATTTCATGATGGGCATGTACGGTGTGATACTGCTCGGCCACCTGAAAAGGAATACCTCGTTGGGCAAAGGTGCGTAAAGCCAATGTCGATTCCATTTCTGCCCGCGCCTGCGCCACCTGAGCCGGTTGACGACCACTGGCCCATTCCCATTTCAAACCTAAAATCGGTGTTGCGCCCGCAGTATTAAAAGGGTCGTAGGCACTGACTTTGGTCAGGTCGTCACGTAACGGGCTGTAAGAGATAAGCCCCGCTACCCCGGCATACAAATTGGGGTTGGATTCGCTCTTTTTGGCCAGCATCCATTCACGACGCGCCTGCAAACCAGCCGCCAGCTGACGCATTTCCGGCCTTTGCACTAACGCCCGGGCCTGCAGGACTTCCAGCTCGCCTTCAGGCAGTTCAACCGGTCGCAGACGTTCGTCGGCCAGCTCCAGCTCATCGCCCGGTGCCACATTGGTCAACAGGCGCAAACCCGCCAGAGCAATGTTTTCAAAGCCGGTGGCTTCGGCAATATAACGCTGCAACAGGGCGACACCGGTTTGCAGTGCAAACACATCGGATTGCTTGGCTTCACTTTCCTCACTTTCCAGCCAGCCTTCTACCAGCTCTAACGCTGCTTCCATTTTTTTTGCCGAGTCTTCCAGCAAAAAACGGGTATCTCTGGCAGCCAGGTATCCATTGTAGGCGCGCGTCACTTCCAGCAAAGTTTGCCCGCGCCGCAAGGCAACATCCCCTTGCTTGACCTGGATATTACCCGCCGCCGCTTTGGAATAATGTTTGATTTTGCCGAACGTGTGCAGTGGTTTAATAAACGAAAAATCCACGTAATACCATGGAGAAAGGCCGTCGATATCAAAGGCGTTATCCGGGATACCTACGCTTCTTTTACCTGAGCTGTCGGTGGTCTCAAACAAACCTCCGCGCAGAGTGGGGGAAAAACCGACAAAACTGTTGACGTTAAATATCCAGTCATTCGCGCCCCGGGCTTCGGCTAACAAGCCACGCGCAGCTTCCACCAGCTTTTCTTTTTCACTGATACGTGCGTCGGTTTTCAGCGCCCGCTCGATAGCCTGTGGCAAATCCAGCACCACAGCCCCGGCCTGCACAGTGCCCAGTGCCAGCATCAAAAAAATGCTTGTAATGACCTTTGTGATAAAAAAGCGCATCGGTGTCTATTCTTTATCTGCCTGACTGACCAGGAACTGGCCGATAATCTGCTCCAGCACGATAGCAGACTGGGTCAGTTGTAACTCGCTGCCTTCCTTAAGCGCATCTTCTGCACCGCCTGCTTCCAGGGCAATGTATTGCTCACCCAGCAAGCCTGCTGTAAAAATACTGGCGCTGCTGTCTTCCGGGATATTGTCGTATTCGCTTTGTATATTCAGTGTCACCACCGCTTCATAGGATTCCCGGTCAAAACCGATGCTGGCCACCCGTCCCACCACCACGCCTGCCATGGTGACGGGTGAGCGCACCTTGAGGCCGCCAATGTTTTCAAAGTAGCCTGTGACCTCGAACCCTTCTGATTCAGTAAAGGCGCTGATGTTACTCACCTTCATGGAAAGCATCAGCAGCGCGGCCATGCCTGCTACGACGAACAGACCCACCCAGATTTGTACTGTTCTTGAATGCATCATTAATTATCTCTCCAGACAAATGTCATATTTTGACGACAGGTACTATTTTTTATATCCCTGCAATGTGACGCAGAGTTCACAAAAGTGCAGAAAAAACAAATATTTGAGCCTTACTTCCTCTGTATCTCCGCGCCCATACGCTCTCCGTGTTGTTTCCCGGAGGCCGACTATAAGCATTTAAAATGCGGATGCCATTCTTAATCAAACATCAATGCCGTCAATATGAAATCCAGCCCCAGCACTGCCAGTGATCCATGCACCACCGTGTTAGTGGTGGCACGACTGACGCCTTCTGACGTAGGCACGGCATCGTAACCTTCAAACACAGCAATCCAGGTCACCACAAAACCAAACACGATACTTTTGATGACACCGTTGAGAATGTCTTCGTGCAAATCCACCTTGGCCTGCATTTGTGACCAGAAAGCGCCTTCATCCACACCCAGCAGACCCACGGCGACAAAATACCCGCCGATAACACCCAGCGCACTGAAAATCGCGGCCAACAACGGCATGGCCAAAATACCTGCCATGAACCGTGGCGCCACCACCCGGTGCAACGGATCTACCGCCATCATTTCCATAGCTGACAATTGCTCAGTGGCTTTCATCAAACCAATCTCGGCAGTGAGTGCGGAGCCCGCACGCCCTGCAAACAACAGGCCGCCAACCACCGGCCCCAGCTCACGCACCAGTGACAGTGCCACCAGCACGCCCAGGGATTCGGTGGCACCAAAATCCACCAGTGTGTAGTAGCCCTGCAAGGCCAATACCATGCCGACAAACAGGCCAGCCACGGCGATAATCAGCAGTGATAATACACCCACCGAATACAGCTGGCTGATGACCAGGCCAAAACGTGGCAGCAAGGCCGGAAACCCGCTCAGCACATGCCACAGGAACAAATGGCCACGCCCCAGGCGTTCGGCGATGCCCAGTGTTGTTGCCCCCAGTTTTTGCAGTTGATTCAACATCAGTTGTTCCCGCCAAACAGGTCCGCAGCGTAATCGGTTGCCGGAAAATGAAAAGGCACCGGACCATCACTTTTACCCTGAATAAACTGCTGCACCCAGTCCGATTTCGATTGACGCAGATCATCGGGCGTACCGTGTTCTACGACCTTGCCCGCAGAAATCACGTACACATAATCCGCAATGGAAAGGCTTTCCTGCACATCATGGGAAACCACCACGGAAGTCAGGCCTAATGCATCGGTCAAGGTGCGCAGCAATGATACCAGCACACCCATGGAGATAGGATCCTGTCCGGTAAAGGGCTCATCGTACATGATCATCATCGGATCCAGGGCAATGGCGCGGGCCAATGCCACACGTCGCGCCATACCACCGGAAAGTTCGCTAGGCATCAGATCCCGCGCACCGCGCAGACCTACGGAATGGAGCTTCATCAGCACCAGATCACGCACCATGGTTTCATTCAGTTGTGTGTGTTCACGCAACGGAAAGGCAACATTATCAAATACGTTGAGATCAGTCAGCAGGGCACCATTCTGAAACAGCATACCCATACGTTTGCGCAACTCATAAAGTGGTTTGTATCCCAGCTCGGATACAGGTTGACCATCGACATGCACTGTGCCGGTATTCGGGCGCAACTGGCCACCGATCAATCGCAGCAAAGTGGTTTTGCCGGTGCCGCTGGGACCCATAATGGCAGTGAGTTTGCCGCGTTCAATATCAATATTGATACCATCAAAAATGGTACGTTCACCACGGCGGTAAACCAGGTCACGAATCTGTACCAAAGGCTCGCCAGCAGCCTCATGCGGACTCTCTGTCTTCATATCAGGATTAGTCATCAGGAATTGTCGGCAAGCATTTTCCGGGGTTGGTATTCGAAAGCACTACGCGAAACATTGTTAACGTCCGCGAACAGAGCCCTCTTTTATTGTGTCCGTCTGTGCTCTGACGTTGCCATCATGCAATTGGCTCACGCAGTGACCCAATCAGATATCAGGAATCACCAACATATCACCAATCATCATCGCCGCCCGTAATGCATCGGGCTCTGGCGACTCATGTTCCACCATCAGCAGCACCTTGCGTCTGTCGCCGCTTTTGTTCCCGCAACGCAGACAGGCCTCAATAGTCTCACGCCACTCTCTCGGTGTGTAGTGATTATTACCCACCACGCGCGCCACCACAAAACCGCCACCTTGCCAGTCCGGTTTACCTTCATGGGTATTCCAGCACAATTCAACCCCGTGTTGCGCCAACAAAGCCTTGCCATTATTGCTGATTGTCACGCCACCCGGCAAGAGCACGCACACCGGTGCCAGTGCTGTGGCCGCATCCAGACTGGGCGCAATCAGCGCCAGATCGTCATCAACACTGAGCGGGCGCAACAGAATACCCTTCAGATGAGATCCCAGGAGCCTGGCAGCTTGCGTAAATTTCGCCCAGTCAACAAACAGGTCTGTGACCTCCAGATAAAACTCAAAATCCTCAACAACATCCTCCATCCAGCGCTCAACCTCCAGTGTATCCACATCGGCAAATTCTGCCGCAGGCACCACCACTGCTCGAAACTCATTACTGTAATACGCCAGCAACCAATCTTCCGGCAGGTCATCCGGATAAAAACTCTGCCTCCAGGCCGGATATGACCAGCCGCGCGCAGCAACAATGATGTCAGTGTGTGATTTTGTCATAAAGAGGATATTACATACTCTGTCATAAGGCTGCCGATGAGCAATAACGATCTCATCATCAAATGATGTTATTGTTTGTGTTAACTGCTTTTATGCCGAACCCTGAACACTACATTATCCAGATTATCCGGCACTGTTATCAAGAACGGCAACAAACAACAAATTCTGAACACATTTACAACATATGGCCGATATTCTTCCCTTCAAACGCCCCACACCCCGAAAACCCGGTGATATTCACAAGGGCAAAACCTTGTGCAAAAGCGGCTTTCACAAATGGGAAATATCCAAAGACAAGCAATTTGACAGCCGTCAGGGAAGATTGGTGACGTTTTATGTCTGTAAACGGTGCGGTGTAACTAAAAGTAAAAACCTTTAAACCTAAAAAAGTCCACGCCCTACGGGCCACCCAACGTAAACCCTGAGGCAATCCATGAAACTTTTTTCCATAACAGCACTGTTCCTGTTCAGCTTCCCTCTTCAGGCAGCAACTGTTTTAGTGCTGGTAGCACATCCTGATGATGAACTTTCAGTCAACGGCACTATTTTCCACATGGTCAATAAGTCTCTGGATGTCCATGTTGCCTACAGCACGTCAGGAAAATATGGAAGCGATGTCAGAGGAATAACAAATACACCTGCTGAACTGGGACAACAGCGGGAATCCGAAGCTGTGGCTGCATTAGGTGTTCTGGGTGTAGAGCCTGCTAACATCCATTTCATGAGAATGGATGATCACAGTGCCAATCTTTACGCCATGGCGAGCCCTGTTCAACAGCTATTTGATACTCTTCAGCCTGATATCGTCATTACTTTTGGTGTCGAAGGCATTTACGGTCACACAGACCACAGAAGCATATCCGCTGTGACCTCGTATATTTTCAACAACGCACTGAACAGCAGGATACTGCTTCATCTGGCCATATCCGAAACGAAGGACAGCGGATATGGGTTTACTCGTGATCGAAGAATCTCCAGTAATAATACGGTTCATCGCGTCGCAGATTACGCCATTAATTATCAATTGAATGTCTCTGCATATGCGGAAATACAAAAAGCTTCTCTGCGTAAATATATCAGTCAGTTTGATGCCGACAACATGGCAATGATGAGCAGCTATTATGAAACTGCACAGTGTCCTGATGGCACTGTTTGTGAGCAGTTTGTGCTGGCACGGGTAAAAAATGCCATCGGCGACACGACATCAGACCTTCTCAGACTGATCAACTTCACCCAGGTTAATCAACCCTGACCTCGGCCCGGCTCCTCTGTCGAAAGAATAAGCGTCCCACATCCCCTGACCTACCGCTTCGTCACTTTATCCAGCGGATTTCCCGCGCCGTGTATTCACCGATCATCACTTCACCCAGATCCCGGGCCTGTCGAAATTGCGTATGACTCAACGGCACCCGACCGGCCATGATTTCCGCAAACTCCTGCGGCAATGCCGGCTCCATATCCGGCTCTGCGTAACCTATGGGAAAAACCGGCTGATTCGTCTGCGGGTCGTATTTGTCAGTCGCGCCGACGGTATGTAGCAATTCATGGGCAATCACAATATTGTTACCCCCCGTCTGACGCTGGCTGGCAAAAGCATGTACCACCCCCAGCAGTCCTTTTTGCAGACCCAGCGAATGCGCCAGCCGGGGGCTGGCTTTGGGGTCATGGTAAAGCACAAATATCTGCACATTTGCCGGTGGCCCCACATCCCGACCCACTTGCCAGGCCCACCAGCGTATTTTCAGACTCCACCACATGACTTTCAGCGGGTTGCGATTTTCCGGCGGCTCCGGTGGATGCTCGCTCAACACCGGCCCCAGCACAATGTCCACGGGTTGCTTTAGACCCAATTGAAACTGCTCAGCCTCATCCATAAAAAAGGTTTCAATATCGTCAAAAGTATCCAGTGATAAATTTTCAATATACGCCGCAGACTGTGTACTGTCGTCACCATTAATGGGATAAATTGCGACCACCAATGGTTTTTCCCAGCTGGTGCTGCGCCATTGGGTCAGCCAGGTGCCCGCTGCCACCACGAACAGAATCAACAGCAGAACTAAAATCCGCAGTTGCTTGAAAATACTCACAGGTAATTTTTTGACATAGGCAAAAGGAGTGCTAGCGACGAAATAACCAAAACAACAGGGATAACACCAGACTGACAATCAGCGATGTCATCAGCGGAAAATAAAACCGGCCATTCTCCCGCTCCACCACAATATCACCGGGTAAGCGGCCCAGGCCCAGCCTGGAAAGCCATGGCCACAACAACCCCGCCACCACGAGAAGAATACCGAAAGTGATGAGCAGCCGTGGCATGATTGATTATTGGCGATTTAACATTACGTGAGGGTTTTGACGCCATCCGGCGTACCCAGCAGCAGCACATCTGCCGGGCGTACCGCGAACAAACCGTTGGTGACCACACCAACAATGCTGTTGAGCTGATTCTCCAATTCCACCGGATTCATGATTTGCAGACCATGTATATCAAGGATCACATTGCCATTGTCCGTGACAAAACCTTCGCGATACGCAGGCTGACCACCCAGCTTCACAATCTCGCGCGCTACATAGGAGCGTGCCATGGGAATCACTTCAATGGGCAGCGGAAACTCGCCCATGATATCCACCAGCTTGGATTCATCGGCAATACACACAAACTGCTTCGATACCGCCGCCACAATTTTCTCGCGGGTCAGTGCGCCACCACCGCCTTTCATCAGGTGCAGATATTTATTGGACTCATCAGCACCGTCTACGTACACGTCGATACAATCCACCATGTTCAGATCTTCCACCGGAATACCGTGCCCTTTGAGCCGCTCAGCCGAGGCTTCGGAACTGGCCACGGTGGTTTCAATCTGGCCTTTGATGGTTGCCAGCTCATCAATAAAAAAATTAGCTGTGCTGCCAGTACCGACACCCACGGTCATGCCAGGTTTGATATATTCGAGCGCAGCTTTGGCCACGGCTTTTTTCATTTCATCTTGATTCATTTTTTGTATGTATCCTTGGCTATCCGAAGGGACAGGGTTTTATCTCCCCACCATTATACAGAATAACAGCAAGCTGCTACCGTACGCCCATGTTCAAAGATTACGCTGAAAAAGTCCGCAACGCCCGTGTTTATGACGTGGCTAAAAAAACACCACTGGAAACCGCGCCGGGGCTGTCAACCCGTCTCAATAACTGTGTGCTGCTCAAACGGGAAGACCTGCAACCCGTGTTTTCGTTCAAACTGCGCGGTGCCTACAATAAAATCACCAACCTCAGCGAAGCCCAGCAGCAAAAGGGCGTCATTGCCGCCTCCGCAGGCAACCATGCTCAGGGAGTCGCACTGGCTGCTCAGCGCCTGGGATTAAATGCGCTCATCGTTATGCCCAAAACCACGCCGGATATCAAAGTGCATGCGGTTAAACAAATGGGCAGCGAAGTGATTTTGCACGGTAATGCCTACGATGATGCCTTCGAGCATGCAACGGAAATCGCCAAACAACGTGGCATGACATTTATTCCACCCTACGATGACCCTGATGTGATTGCTGGCCAGGGTACCGTGGCCATGGAAATCCTCGAACAGCACCCATCGCCGATTCACGCTGTTTTTGTACCCGTGGGTGGTGGCGGGCTCATTGCAGGCATTGCCGCCTACGCCAAAACCCTGCGCCCGGATATCAAAATCATCGGCGTTGAACCCGAGGATGCACCCTGTATGCACGCCGCACTGACGGCAAACGAACGGGTGATACTGGATCAGGTGGGTATTTTCGCTGATGGCGTTGCCGTGCGTCAGGCCGGTAAAGAGCCGTTTCGCATTGCCCGCGAAACAGTGGATGAAATCATCCTCGTCAAAACCGATGAAATCTGCGCCGCCATCAAGGACATCTTCGACGACACCCGCTCCATCACGGAACCCGCCGGGGCACTGGCCGTCGCTGGACTGAAGAAATACGTTGAACGCGAAGGCATTCGTGATCAGAATTTAGTCGCCATCGATAGCGGTGCCAACATGAACTTTGACCGCCTGCGTCATGTCGCTGAACGTGCCGAAATCGGTGAACGTCGCGAAGCCTTAATCAGCGTCACTATTCCCGAGCAGCCGGGCAGTTTTCGCACATTTTGTGGCATCGTCGGCCTGCGCGGCATTACTGAGTTTAATTATCGTTACGGCGACGACACCGAAGCCCACGTTTTTGTTGGCGTGCATATGCACGGCGGTGACACTGAAAAAGACACGCTGATCAGCAAACTGACCGAAAGTGGTTATTCCGTGTTAGACATGACCGATAATGAAATGGCCAAAGTACACATTCGGTACATGGTCGGCGGCCATAGCAGCGGACACGTCACTGATGAACGCCTGTTTCGCTTCCAGTTTCCCGAACGGCCTGGCGCACTGTTGCGGTTTCTGAATCGCATCGGCAACCGCTGGAATATCAGCCTGTTCCATTACCGCAACCATGGTGCTGCCTATGGACGAATATTGACGGGAATTCAGGTGCCCGCAGAAGACACTGACGAGTTTCAGGCGTTTCTGAGTGAGTTGGGATATGAAGCCCAGGAAGAAACCGACAACCCTGCCTATCGGTTGTTTTTAAGTTAATGCCAGCAATCTCAGCGCTTTGTAGTGGAATTCAACCGCTACGGAAAATGCCCAAGCTAATTTATTTTCGTTAGGCTTATATTTTCCGTGCATTCATGATATGGACGGGTATATGCGATAAATCCTCGGAACACACCGTAAATACCCCAAACGTTGTCTTTATTCTGGCTCGAAACACTAACGTTGAGAAATCTCCACTGTTCCAGAGCTTCCCTCTGGAACAATTTCATTTTTTGACTTTTTTTGGGAGCAGCCTTTTATCACAATTCGTGCGATGGCGGCTAGCACAACAACCCCGATACCACCAAATACCCACTCTATATTGTTAAACATATATTCCAACAAATCCTAAATATCCGCCGATGTGCTTTTAAGACTAACAAAGAGTAGGCGACATGTCCCCATCACCAAAATCCTCACCTTTTTCAAACTTCGTAATGGTAGCTCATACCCTAACCATCAGACTTTTCACTACGCTCATTTTCCACCAGAACTTTCGAACCATAAGCCAGACTGGCTTCAGCCAATACCACAATGGCCGGACTACGAATAATACGCCGGATCTCTGTAATATAATCTTCACCGCGTGCCGAATAACGGTGCAGATGGCCGGCCAGCTCATCCGCACTCAGCGGTTTACCGGCAGCGCGAGCAGCAGCACGGGCGGTGCGGAATTCATGATAAGCGTTACCGGTATTAAGATTGCGCATGTAGGCACGTACCGAGGCACGCAGATCCGGGAAACTGGCCACCAGGTGAGTCGCGTTGGCATCGCGGTTATTAGGTGTCAAGCCACCGGTTTTGCCAAACGTCCATTGCCCAAACAGGCTGTTGCCTTCCAGCGCAAAACGCGAGCTGCCCCAGCCGGTTTCAATGGCTGCCTGTGCCAACGCCAATGCAAGAGGAATTTCATCCAGCCGCAGCAGAATTTTTTCACGCACAGCCAGTTCATTAAGATCACCTCGCACCCGTAACTGTTCGGCCAGTTTATTCAGCCAGTCACGCATGGGGCTGCCATCAGCAGGCAATCCACTTTCCAATAACCAGGTGGCCAATGTCCGTTGTTCCCGCAAGCGCTGATTTTCAATAAGAACAATGGGCAACAGGGCGCGCAAAAACAATTCGCGACGTTTATCAACATCGCGTATTTGACCAAAATCATTGGGCAGTTCCGTGAGCATCAGCGGCGGTATACTTTGCCGCCCCCCTGGCGGCCAGTTGTAGCCGATATTCTCAAATACACTGTCCAGTGCGCTTACGGTGTCAGCACTCACAGCTTTGGCATGGGTCGCCACTGGCGCTAGCGGAGCGGACAGTGAATGTGCTGAGGTTTGTGCGGCTACCGCTATCGCCGCAACCAGCGTCAGTGTTAATAACCCGAGACCCAATAGTGCAATGGAATGTTTTTTCATGAGTGTCCAAATGTGGCGGGATGGCATTAAACCTAAATCCTGCAAGTCCTTGAAAATGGGGCCATTTTATCCTATTTCAAGTTATCTTCCGAGCTGTTTGCGGAAGAATTCACCCGTAATACAGAAAAACTCTGCATCCACTCTGGCCAAGCATCTGATCAAGTAGGCAATAAAAAACCCCGCCGACAGTCGGTAAGACCAGTGGCGGGGTTTATTTTGTTGCTGCAAACGGCAGCGCAAGGATGAGTGCGACGACTTACATCATGCCGCCCATGCCACCCATTCCGCCCATACCACCCATGTCCGGCATAGCGGCACCACCACCGGCGTCATCGGAAGGCTTATCAGCCACCATGGCTTCAGTGGTGATCATCAGACCAGCAACCGAACCGGCATTTTGCAATGCGGTGCGGGTCACTTTGGTGGGATCAAGAATACCCATTTCCACCATATCACCGTACTCGCCAGAAGCGGCGTTGTAACCAAAGTTACCTTTGCCTTCAGCAACCTTGTTCAACACGACAGACTCTTCGTCACCAGCGTTGGCAACGATCTGGCGCAGCGGTTCTTCCATGGCGCGTTTGGCTAACGTGATGCCGACATCCTGGTCGTGGTTATCACTTTTAAGTTTACCCAGTGATTGCAAAGCACGTACCAGAGCAACACCGCCGCCAGGTACCACGCCTTCTTCCACTGCCGCACGCGTCGCATGCAGAGCGTCTTCGACGCGGGCTTTTTTCTCTTTCATTTCTACTTCAGTGGCAGCACCCACCTTGATGACGGCAACACCACCTGCCAGTTTAGCAACTCGTTCCTGCAATTTCTCTTTGTCATAATCAGAAGTCGCTTCCTCGATTTGTGCGCGAATCTGGTTGACGCGGCCTTCAATGTCAGCGGCATTGCCAGCACCATCAATGATGGTAGTGTTTTCTTTGGTGATGCTGATTTTCTTCGCCGTACCCAAATCATCAACGGTGGCCTTGTCCAGAGACAGACCCACTTCTTCAGCGATCACTGTAGCACCGGTGAGAATGGCAAGATCTTCCAGCATTTGCTTGCGACGATCACCAAAACCGGGAGCCTTCACCGCAGACACCTTGACGATGCCACGCATGTTGTTGACCACCAGCGTTGCCAGGGCTTCACCCTCAACATCTTCGGCAATAATCAACAGCGGTTTACCGGCCTTGGCCACGCCTTCGAGAATAGGCAGCAGGTCACGGATGTTGGAGATTTTTTTGTCGTACACCAATACCAGAGGCGCATCCATTTCGACGCTCATGCTTTCCTGGTTGTTGATAAAATAAGGAGAGAGGTAACCACGGTCAAACTGCATGCCTTCCACGACATCCAGTTCATTGTCCAGACCGGAACCTTCTTCCACGGTAATCACGCCTTCTTTGCCCACTTTGCCCATGGCTTCGGCAATAATGCCGCCGATAGCTTCATCGGAATTGGCAGAGATAGAACCAACCTGGGAAATAGCCTTGTCATCTTCACAAGGAACCGACATGTCCTTCAGAGCCTGAACCGTTGCAGTCACTGCCTTGTCGATTCCGCGTTTCAGATCCATGGGGTTCATACCAGCGGCCACAGCCTTCATGCCTTCAGCCAGGATGGACTGGGCCAGTACCGTTGCTGTAGTGGTGCCGTCACCCGCAGCGTCAGAAGTCTGCGAAGAAACTTCCTTCACCATCTGCGCGCCCATGTTTTCGAACTTGTCTTCCAGTTCGATTTCTTTGGCGACGGAAACACCGTCTTTGGTGATAGTTGGGGCACCGAAAGATTTGTCCAACACCACGTTACGGCCTTTAGGGCCCAGGGTAACCTTAACGGCATTGGCCAGAACATTGACACCAGCAACCATACGGTGGCGGGCGTCATCACTGAATTTCACTTCTTTTGCGGACATGTGTGTAATCCTCTGTTGTATGTTGTAACTGAATTTGAAATTTAGGTAACTGTTTGTTCAGTGAACGGGATCAGCCTTCGATAACACCCGTGATGTCGTCTTCACGCATCACCAGCAGCTCTTCACCTTCCACTTTCACTTCGGTACCGCCGTATTTGCTGAACAGCACCTTGTCGCCGACCTTCACATCCAGGGGACGCACATCGCCGTTCTCAAGAATTTTGCCCTTGCCCACAGCAACCACTTCACCCTGGGCAGGTTTTTCAGTCGCCGAGTCAGGAATCACGATACCACCCGCACTCGTACGTTCTTCCTCCATACGGCGAACGATGACTCGATCATGCAAAGGACGAATATTCATTTACTATCTCCTTGAATTAGCTTTTGTTTTTCAAATCATGGCAACACTTTTTTCGTCGCCGGAAAATTTCGCGATTGGCACTCGCGTTATGTGAGCGCTAATGATAGGGGTGAAAAAAGGAAATTCAAGTCTTGAGGGGAAAATTTTTGCCGATCAGCTTCACCTGATATCAACTTCCAGCCTCCCGGAACATCAATCCCGGTGCTGTGTCGGCTTCGCCCGCTCAACCCGGTACGCATCCAACGGATACAACAACGTATCTGCAATAAAGCTGAAAGGCATGTCGATTATGTACAAATACACCTGCCCGTATACATCGTAGTGTTGCCAGGATTTTTTCATTTTACTCATGGCGGCTTTTGTTCCCGCGTAAGGTGCGGGTGCCTCCTTTTCAGAATGCGCCACAATCGTGGAACAGCCTGTAACGACAAAAGCAAGAATAAAGAGCACAACCAACTTAATCATACCGTTTGATTTTTTCATCTCACTCATCGCAACCACCTCTGAGAGAAGTAGAATCTACCCGTTCAACATCAGCGTCCCCACCAGTTGGGATACTTCGGTCAATGCGTGCCGCTCCATATAGTCCACGATGCCATCGTTTATCTTTTTACAGACCAGTGGATCATAAAATAACGCAGTACCAACGCCCACGGCAGAGGCGCCGGCAATCATAAATTCAATGGCATCGTTGGCAGTGCAAATCCCCCCTTGGCCAATAATGGGAATACCGTGACCTTTGCACACCTGATAGACCTGATGTGTTTTTAACAAGGCAATCGGCTTAATAGCAGGTCCGGACAAACCACCCTGGTTGTTACCGATAATGGGGGTGCGCGATTCCACATCAATGGCCATGCCCATGAGCGTGTTGATAACGGCAAAACCATCCGTGCCCGCCTCGATACACCGCCGGGCATTTTCAGCAATATCGGTTTGGTTGGGCGAGAGCTTGGTGATCAATGGTTTGTCGGTTTCCTTACGACAGGCTTCCACCACACGCGCGGACATGTCCGGATCGTTGCCAAAAGCAACGCCACCCGCTTTAACGTTGGGACAGGAAATATTGATTTCCATGGCATCGATATCGGAATCATTAAACAGGCGTGTTACTTCCGCGTAGTCTTCCACAGTAGAGCCGGAAATATTGGCGATAAAGCGGGTTTCTTCAAAGTCCAGTTTAGGTAGAATGTCATTGATCACATGTGCGGCACCCGGATTTTGCAAGCCAATAGCGTTAATCATTCCTGCCGGGGTCTCTATGACCCGATGCGGTGCATTGCCGAGACGCGCCTCCAGTGTAGTGCCTTTGAGACACACAGCCCCTGCATCACGATTGGTAAAGCCTTTAACCCGCGTGTATTCTTCGCCGAAGCCGACACAACCGGATAACAGCACAATGGGCGTATCGAAATGCATACCGCAAAATTCGGATACCAGCATGGTTTTTTGTGATTTATGCACCATTGATTTTTTACCTCGTTAACTCCCGTTTACAGAGTATGTTACCAGCCTATGTTCCATGTCGTCCTTTTTCAGCCGGAAATTCCACCCAACACGGGCAACATCATTCGTCTTTGCGCCAACTGCGGCGCACAGCTGCACCTGATCCGTCCGCTGGGTTTTGATATGTCGCACAAACAACTGCGCCGTGCCAGACTGGACTATCATGAGTTTTCCAAGGTGCAGATTCATGACTCGCTCGATGCTTTTGAACAAACGATTAAACCCGCCCGGCTGCTCGCCTGTTCCACTAAAGGCAAACAGAATTATACCGGGCTTAGCTACGCAGCAGGAGATGCGTTTTTATTTGGGCCGGAAACACGGGGACTGCCTGCGGATATTTTGAACTCTCTGCCAAATGAACAACTGCTGCGCATTCCCATGCTGCCCGATAACCGCAGTTTAAATCTTTCCAACGCAACAGCGATTATTATTTATGAAGCCTGGCGGCAGCTGGGGTTTGCAGGGGCAAGTCAGCCCAGCTCGGATTTCTGATCCCGGTTCAATAACGCCTGCACAGCATCCTTCGGTTTGCGGGCTTCATACAGCACAGCATAAACCTGTTCGGTGATGGGCATATCAACACCCTGACTCAACGCCAGATCATGCACTTCGCGTGCGGTCTGCACGCCTTCCACCACCTGATCAATAGCCGCCAGCGCCTCTTCCAAAAACTTGCCCTGCCCCAACGCCAAACCAAGCCGGCGATTACGGGACTGATCGTCGGTGCAGGTCAGCACCAGATCACCCAGACCCGCAAGCCCCATGAAAGTCTCGCGCTGGCCATGCAGGGTTTCACCCAGGCGCATCATTTCTGCCAGCCCCCGGGTAATCAGTGCGGTACGCGCATTGGCCCCATAGCCCAGGCCATCGGCAATACCCGCAGCAATGGCGAGCACATTCTTCACCGCGCCACCCACCTCGACACCCGTGACATCATCGTTTGTATAAGCACGGAAGGTTTTGCTGTGCAAACGCGCCGCCATGTCGGCGGCAAACACAACATCGGTGGATGCCACCGTCACCGCCGTGGGCAGACCTTCAGCCACTTCACGCGCAAAAGTAGGACCGGAAACAACCGCAGTAGCAATATCTTTGCCCAACACCTCTTCCGCCACTTCATGCAACAACTTACCGGAACCGGACTCCAGCCCCTTGGTGGCCCATGCCAATCGCGCATCACCTTTCAACAGCGGCCGGAGCTGGGTAAGCACCGCACGAAAGGCATGGCTGGGCACAACAACCAACACATCCTGCACATCCACCAAAGCCGAGCCCAGATCCGCATCAAGCGACAGCTGTTCGGGCAAAGGTACACCGGGTAGATAACGTTCATTACAACGTGCGGCAGCGATGTTGGCCATCAATTCAGCCTCATGCCCCCACAGGGTGACCGAACCGCCGGCACGGCACAGCTGGATAGCCAAGGCCGTGCCCCAGGAACCAGCACCAAGTACGGCAATGGGGCGTTGTTGTTTAGTCATTCATGATCCTAAATTCCGCAGTTGACCGCTTCGAGGATGTATTAACATTTTTGATAAACAGCTGGTTTGGTGGTTTTGGCGCATTCACGGGTTGAGTGAGTCGCTACGACCGGTATAGCACGTTGCCTTTTGCGTCTGGCCACGTTGTGCATCGTCGCAATAGCGGGCTATTACTCCTCATCGCGCCTCGCCAGCCACAAAATTCAACGTACTCTACAGGCCGTTCAACTGCGGATTTTAGGATGATCCTGGATCTCATGTGAATGAAATCACCCGAAATAAAAACCGCGTGCAAAATCAAGGTAAAAATCAGTGTACAACTTCTTTTGCCGAAGCATCAGCTTGCTGTTTGTGTTGCGCCAGCAGGGCATCAAAATTGACAGGAGCCAATAACAACTGAGGAAAGCCACCTTTGCTGACAAGATCAGAAACCGCTTCACGCGCATACGGAAACAAAATGTTTGGACAGTAACTGCCCTGCATATGAACACGCTCATCGTCATTAAACCCGCTCATGGTGAACACCCCTGCTTGATGCACTTCGGCCAGATAAGCGGTGTTGTCGCCCAGCTTGGCCGTCACTGTCACGGTAAGCACCACCTCCATCACCTCGTCGGTCAACGGCTTGCCAGCAGTCTGCAATTCCACGTTGACATCCGGCTTCCACTCCTCAGTGAAAATTTCCGGTGAGTTGGGCGTCTCAAAAGAGGTGTCTTTGAGGTAAATTTTTTGCAGAGCAAATTGTTGCTCTGCCTGTTCACCGCTTGCAGCGGCGTTTTGTTCTTCTTTTTTATCATCTGACATAAATGCTATTCCAAATTAGGCCCAAACGGGCAAAAGAAAAAGATTTTAACGGGTTACGGGTGTTAGCGCACCTGCTCACCCACCCAGGCCAGCAGATTCGGCAAATCAACAGCACCGGACAATCGCGCAATTTCCTTGCCCTGCCTGAAAATCAACAGCGTGGGAATACTGCGAATGGCCAGTTGCGCAGACAGCGACTGTTCCTGCTCGGAATTAACTTTCACCAGACGCATACCAGGTTCAAGCAGCCCGGCCGCCTCAGCAAATACCGGAGACATCATTTTGCAAGGGCCACACCACGAAGCCCAAAAATCCACCAGCAACGGCAAATCACTTTTAAGAAGATGACGTTGAAAACGGCTCTGATTAAGATCAAGCGGCTCCCCCGTGAACAGCGGCTTATGACAGACACCACAGGAACCGCCTGCGGCCAGCTTCTCCTGTGGCATCCGGTTGATACCATCACAGTGAGGGCAAACAATGTGCAAACTATCGCTCATGAATGCTGTGTGGGGTCGGTGTGCCGTTTATTCAAGTCCTGCTTATTCCAGCCCCAGCAATGAATCAAGCTCATCGTCCATATCCAGCTCAACCAATTCATCAAAACCACCGATGTGTTGATCACCAATAAAAATTTGTGGCACGGAATCACGCCCGGCACGTTGCTCCATTTCTTCACGCTTACCGGCCTCCTCATCAACACGAATTTCCAGATAAGCCACGCCCTTTTTTTTCAGCAGGCTTTTTGCACCCGCACAATAACCACAAAAGGCAGCGGTATACATCACAATTTCAGGTGTCTTTTTTTGACGGGTCATTTCAGTCATGCCACAGAATCCTGCGGCTTGCTGTTCGCTGCCGGTGCGTCTTGCAGGCCCAATAGAACATCCAGCTCCCCTTTGTCCTCCAGCACATACATATCGTCACAATCACCGACATAAACATCACCCACAAAAATCTGCGGCACCGAAGCCTGACCGGAGCGCGCTTCCATTTCGCGGCGTTTCTCGGTGTCTTCATCAATGAGAATTTCCTCAAAACTGATATTTTTTGCTTCCAGCAGTTCGATAGCACGAGTACAAAACGGGGATTCGCGGGTACAATAAACCAGCACCGGGTTTTTGGTTTCACTGGTCTCTGCATCGCCCGGCTCGTTTTTTTCAGGCTCAGGCTTGGGCGGCTTGCCATCTTTCGTTGTGGTAGGCAGATTGGTACGTTCCCAAGCCAACATACCACCGCCGATGTTATGCACATTGGTGAAACCCTGTTTTTTCAATTTGGTTGCTGCCTGCGCAGAACGGGCACCGGAACGGCATACCATAACCACGGCATGATTTTTGTACGCTTGCAGCTCCTGAATACGATCATCCAGCATACCCAATGGAATATGAAGCGCATTCATCACATGGCCTTCCTTGTATTCCTTTTCAGTACGTACATCCACTACCAAGGCATTTTTATGATTAATCAGCTGCACCGCTTCGCTGGCCAAAACCATAACCACCGCACTCGGCCCAAACCAGGTGCGCGCCAACAAAAACAAAATGATGGCCAAGGCCAGAAACAACTCCCAGTTACCACTGACAAAATTACCAAATTCCTGCATAACGCTCATCTAAACCTGTATTTTTTTGAAGAGTGTGCTGAAAACCGGATGGGCCGCCACGCTTTGCTTGATAGCAGGCTATGTTTCATGCGGCACCGTGATGGCATGGAATCCCAACCAACGTCCGGCATTGGCTGGGCACTATATAGACAGGGATCAAAAAAGAAAAGCGCCAGTCAGTGATGTTGCCGGCAAAACAGGGAACAGGCCGGAAACCCATCAAAATCATCTGAAAGCAGATTGTGCGTAATGCTTAATCCGGATTACAAAAAACTTCGCGCATCATGCTGATCAGGCGCAAAGTACGCCCATCACCCACCCGGTAAAAAACGCGATTGGCATCTTTGCGCGACATCAAAATACCTTTGTCACGCAGTATGGCCAAATGCTGGGAAATATTACTCTGCGAAGTACCCACCATAGCGACAATGTCCTGCACACTGATTTCCCGATCACCCAGCGCACAGAGAATCTTCAGTCGTAGCGGATGCGACATGGCCTTGATGGAACGAGAGGCTCTTTCGATATCCTCATCACGCGTAATCAGATGCTCCGTTGTATTCATACATCATCACCATAAAATCAAATACATTTTAATAGGCTGTCAAAAAAGACATCCTGCCCTTTTCAAAACACGAAAAGTAAAAATCTTGCAGTCTTCGATTTTACCGACACGTCCATATTATCGGAACAACCTGCTAAAAAGTTGTACAACCAGTGGAAAAATTCCCACCATTACCGGTCAACCTGACGGTACCCTTGCTTAACTATACAGCATCCCGCAACTTGAACAATTAATAATATTCGCACCAAAGCCACGGGCGCACGGGTTGCCGCAAAAGATATTCCGGCTTAAATCTGAATTAATTCATCGTCAAAACCACCTAACATATTTTGCAAAAGACCGGGAAGCACAGTAAATACTTTTCACAAATCGAAAAAATCATTTAAAATGATTCCCTCACATCCACCTCATCCTTAACTTCTATCTAAAAGAGCAAATCTGAGTACATGCCAAGCACACCAGCACCCGTGATGACCATCATCCTGGATGGTTGGGGTTATAGTGAAGACCCTGAATCCAACGCCATCGTTAACGCCAATACACCCGTATGGGATGCTCTGTGGGCGAAATACCCGCATACGCTGATTAAAGGCTCCGGCCCGGAAGTTGGCCTGCCCAGCGGGCAAATGGGTAACTCCGAAGTCGGCCACCTGAACCTGGGAGCAGGCCGCGTGGTCTACCAGGAATTCACCCGCGTCAGCCGCGCCATTCGCACCGGTTCGTTTTTCACCAACCAGACACTGACCGATGCCGTGGACTTAAGTATCGAGACTGATCGCGCCATACACATTCTCGGTCTGCTCTCCGACGGCGGTGTACACAGCCATGAGGAGCACATCTGCGCCATGGTCAAACTGGCTGTGGAACGTGGCGCGAAGCATGTTTACCTGCACGCCTTTCTGGATGGCCGTGATACCGCGCCCAGAAGTGCAGAAACCTACATTGCCTCCATGCAAAAAACCTTCGACGAACTGGGTGGCGGACGCTTTGCCTCCATCATCGGCCGGTATTACGCCATGGACCGCGACCACCGCTGGCCCCGGGTGCAGGCTGCCTATGACCTCATCACCCAGGGTAAATGTGAATTTGAAGCCCCCACCGCCCAGGCCGCCGTGGATGCCGCCTATGCCCGCGATGAATCTGACGAATTCATCCAGGCCACACGTATTGTGCCACCCGGTGAAACGCCCGTGGAACTGCGTGATGGCGACGTGCTGATTTTTATGAACTACCGATCCGACCGCGCCCGACAAATTACCCGTCCTTTTATCGAACCGGACTTTGACTGTTTCGAGCGCACGGTAACCCCCAGGCTAGGTGCCTTTGTCAGCCTTACCGAATACAGCGTTGATTTTGACGCTCCCGTGGCCTTTCCTCCGGAACGCCTGCACAATGTTTTTGGTGAATACATCGCTGACCTCGGGCTACGTCAATTGCGCATTGCCGAAACTGAAAAATATGCCCATGTCACCTTCTTTTTCAATGGCGGTCGCGAAGAACCCTTTGATGGTGAAGATCGTATTCTGGTGCCCTCTCCCGATGTAGCCACCTACGACCTTCAACCTGAAATGAGCGCGCCGGAACTCACCGACAAACTGGTAGAAGCCATTCTCAGCAAAAAATACGACACCATTATTTGCAATTACGCCAACCCGGACATGGTGGGACATACCGGCAACCTCGAAGCCACCATTCAAGCTATTGAGGCGCTGGATGTTTGTCTCGCACGCGTGGTGGAAGCACTGGAATCGGTGGGCGGAGAAGCGCTGATTACCGCCGACCATGGCAATGCCGAACTGCTCAACAACAAAGAAACAGGGCAGGCACACACCGCTCATACCTCCAACCCGGTGCCCCTGATTTATCTGGGCCGCCCCGGCAGGCTGGCAGACACTGGCTCACTCTGTGACATTGCCCCCACCATGCTCAAACTCATGGGAGTAAACATCCCCACCGAAATGGGTGGGCGCAATCTGGTTACGTTGACCACAGACGACGATGTGGCGGGAGATGAAAACGCTTAATTCCCTCTGTCGTTTTACAGGCACCCCGGCGATCACTCGTGGTGGAAAATTCACCGCTGTTGTTTTCGCAGCCCTTTTGGTGCTGCTCACACTGGGCTGCTGGCCATTAACATCACAGGCTGCTGACAGCGACCCGACAACTGACCAAAAACTGGAACAACTGCGACAACAAATTCAAGTGCTACGTCGCGAGCTGGATTCTGACGTGCAACGCAAACAAAGCCTGCAATCCAGACTGCAACGCAGCGAACGCCATATCGGTAAAGTCATCGCCCTGCTGAAAAAACTCAAACATCAGCTGCGCACACAACAACGCGAACTGAAAAAACTCAACACCCGTCGCAGTGGATTACAATCAGACCTGCACAAACACCGCGTCGCACTGGCCCAGCAAATTCGTGCAGCCTATACCATCGGCCAACAGGAATACGTGAAAATCCTGCTCAACCAGCAGGATCCCGCTGCGGTTACCCGCACTCTTACCTATTACGATTATTTTCATCGTGCCCGACTGGCACGCATGCAAGACATCGATGAAGACCTCGTCGAGCTACGCACCGTCGAAAAAAAGATCCAGCAAAAAACCCAAAAGCTGGAAAAAACCCGTGAGGAGCAAAATCGCGAAAAGACACAGCTGGAAAAAACCCGGCAACAACGCACCCGTGTCCTCGCCGGACTGCAACAAAAAATTCTCGCCAAAGGTGAGCGCCTATCGTTGATGGAAGAAGATAAACGCCGTCTGCAACGCCTGCTGGACAGCCTCGCCACCATTTCACGTCCCAGTCCGGTGACACCCGAGGGCCGCGAGTCAGAATTCACCTCCGAAGGCAGCGAACACACACCGTTTGCCAAACTGCGTGGAAAGCTGCGCTGGCCATCACCGGGCCGACTGACCACCCGTTACGGCAGCGCCCGCAAAGTCGGCAAACTCAAATGGCAAGGCGTCAATATCAGCGCCCCCGAAGGCACCGGGGTAAGCGCCATATCCCACGGCCGTGTGGCTTTTTCCGATTGGCTGCGGGGCTTTGGCCTGCTCACCATTATTGATCATGGTGATGGTTACATGAGTTTGTACGGTGGTAATCAAAGCTTATTCAAGGAAGTCGGTGACTGGGTGGAAGCAGGCGAAGTCATTGCCAGCGTGGGCAAGAGTGGCGGACGCAAAGACGCTGCCCTGTATTTTGAGATTCGCCACAATGGTAAACCCAGCAACCCGCTCAAGTGGTGCCGAAACAAGCCGAAAAGAGTCTCGGCAGCCTCGTGAAAAGATGGAAAAATATTGCCTGATTCACAAGTTAGACAGAGTCCTGCATAATCGGGCTGAATTTTTCAGCATAAACACCATCAATAACAACTATATTTCTTTTTTGAAGCCGGTTTTCCCGGCCTGCGGAGCTATTCATGAATGCAAATTTGCGCACCTTGCTGGTGCTGACTATCGGTTTGATCCTTGGCATTACTCTGGCTATCGGCCAGGGCGTTTTTGCAGACAAGAGCGCGAGTAAAGCCACCAACGCCCTGCCGCTGGATGAGCTGCGCAGTTTCACGGAAGTATTCTCCCGCATCAAAAAAGATTATGTGGAAGAAGTCAGCGACAAAACGCTGCTGGAAAATGCTATCCGTGGCATGTTATCCGGCCTCGACCCCCATTCCAGTTATCTGGACCCCGAGCACTTTAAAGAACTGCAAGTGGGCACCTCCGGTGAATTCGGCGGTCTCGGCATCGAGGTGGGCATGGAAGACGGCTTCGTCAAAGTCATCTCCCCCATAGACGACACCCCCGCGCAACGTGCCGGGGTAAAAGCCGGTGACCTGGTGATTCGTCTCGACGAAAAGCCTGTGAAAGGCATGACCCTGCACGATGCTGTAAAAATCATGCGTGGCAAAGTGGGTACCGATATCATACTCACCATCATCCGTGAAGGTGAAGAAAAGCCCCTGAAGATCACCATCACCCGAGACATTATCAAGGTCAAAAGCGTGCGAGCCCGAGACCTGGGTGACGGCTTTGGTTATTTGCGCGTTTCGCAATTCCAGTCACGCACTGGTGAAAACCTCGCCGAAGCCATCGAAAAACTGAAAAAAGACAACGATGGCAAACTTAACGGCCTGGTGCTGGATCTGCGCAATAATCCGGGTGGCGTACTAAATGCCGCAGTGGAAGTCAGTGACGCCTTCCTCGAAACCGGTCTCATCGTTTACACCCAGGGCCGCATCGCCGATTCCGAAATGAAATTCAATGCCACACCACGTCGCCTGCTGGATGGTGCGCCGTTGGTGGTGCTGGTAAATGGTGGTTCGGCATCCGCATCCGAAATCGTCGCTGGTGCATTACAGGATCACAAGCGCGCGGTGATTATCGGCACACGCACCTTCGGCAAGGGCTCGGTACAAACCATTCTGCCGCTCAACGAAAAAACCGCACTTAAGCTGACTACTGCACGTTATTACACACCGTCCGGCCGTTCCATTCAGGCTGAGGGCGTAACACCGGATATCATTCTTGAACCACTCAAACTCACCAAACTGGAAGGCATGGGAGAGCGTGTCAAAGAAGCCGATCTTTCCAGGCATCTCGATAATGGCAACAGTAAAACCAAAAGCAAGGACGATAAAAAAGATGATAAAAAGGACAGCAAAAAGAAAGACGAGCCTGAGCTGTCCCTGGCCCAAAGAGATTACCAGCTTTTTGAAGCGCTCAACGTGCTCAAAGGTATGAGTATTGTTCTGCGACAAAACTAGGCACTGACTGAATTGCTGGATGTGTGAATAACATAGTGGCACTGCATTCAACCACGGGCAAAAACGCACACACGCCTGCCCTGGTGTTCGCGTTAATGATGGGCGGCTGGATAGCAAATACGGCGGTGTTCGCAGAAACACCGCCCGACCAGTCAACCCACAGCCATCAACCTGCTATCGGCATCATCATCGATGACATGGGCCACCTTGAGCAGCGCGACAAACGTGCTCTGCAACTGCCCGGCCCGGTCACCTTTGCCTTTCTCCCCCATACCCCCCACGCCCGCAAACTGGCCGAGCTTGCCCACCGGCTCAACAAAGAAGTCATACTGCATTTGCCCATGCAGCCCATCGAAAATGACAAAGCTGGGCCAGGCGCACTGACTTTGCATATGACAGCGCGGCAATTTGAGCAGCAGTTAATATCAGACTTTGCCGCCATTCCACACATTGTCGGCATCAACAACCACATGGGCAGCCTGCTCACCCAGCACCCCGGTCACATGCAATGGCTGATGACCGAATTGAGCAAACGTAAAGACCTTTACTTTGTTGACAGCTACACCAGCAAAAACAGCATTGCCCAACAGCTCGCCAACGAAAACCAAATACCCAATATGCGTCGCGATGTATTTTTAGACCATGACAGAAACCCGGACACTATTCGCTTTCATTTGCAACGTCTGATCAACAAAGCACGCAAAAATGGCACTGCATTGGCCATCGGTCACCCCTTCCCGGAAACCATTGCCGTACTGAAAGAAGAACTACCCAAACTCCGCGCACAGGGCATCACTCTGCTGCCGGTATCACAGTTAGTCCACCGAACGTTGAAGAGGTCAACACCATGGCAAGCGTCCTTGTCCCATTAGCTCAAAGCTGCGAAGAACTGGAAGCTGTTACCATTATTGATTTATTGCGCCGCGCAGACATCGAAGTCACCACTGCCGGACTCGATGCACAACCTGTTACCGCCAGCCATGGTGTTGTGCTCATTCCCGATACCACACTGGATAATGCATTAAAAAAAGAATACGACATGGTGGTATTACCGGGCGGGTTACCCGGTGCTGATTACCTTGACCGGGATGAACGCATTCAAAACCTGTTAAAAAAGATGGCCAATGATGGAAAATTCACCGCAGCCATTTGCGCCGCCCCCAAAGTACTCGCCAGTGCCGGGCTGCTCGATGGCAAGCGTGCTTCCGCCTACCCCGGGACTCTGGAAGAATGTCATCTTGATAGCGTCACACTGGAACCGGCACCCGTAGAAAAAGACGGTAATGTTATTACCTCACGCGGTCCCGGGACTGCCATGGATTTTGCATTAGTATTAATTGAGAATCTGCTCGGGGTAGAGAAACGTGAAAAAGTGGAGGCTGGACTGGTGCGCACATAAACGATTGCGTATACATCCAAACACTCTATGAATATTCGCAACCCACTATCCAAATCGCTTGAGTGGCGCTGGCTTGCTACATGGCTGTTGCTGCTGTGTACAATCCCGCTCCTGTCCATCTATGGTCGCCGTTTACAGGCATTCAGCCGGGAACACCTCAATACCGATATTCTGGCCTGGGTCATCGCCGTGCCCACCTTATTATTGGCGGTCATTTTTTTGCTCGACCAGGCACGACGATACGGCTACCACCGTCTCTGGCACCTGGTCTGGGCAGTGGCCCTGTTCGGTATCCTGCCTCTGACCTTAAATGCTGTGGAAGAACGTCTGCATTTCCTGGTTTTTGGTGCCTTTGGTCTGGTCACCGGGCGCACCTTCACAGGCAAAACAGGACTGCTGCTGGGCATTTCTGCTGCCGGCCTGGATGAATTGTTGCAGTGGGCGCTGCCCGACCGGGTGGGTGACTGGCGGGATGTGGGTTTCAATCTATTGTCAGTACTGGGCGGCTTGCTGCTGGCGAAACTGGGGCGGCGCTGATGCGATGCCTCATTCTTGCCATCGCCCTCATCAGCGTCAGCCCCCTCGCCCCGGCACAGGCGCTACGCCTCATTGCGCTGGATGTCGGCGAAGGACAGGCCATCCTGCTCCAACATGGTGAACGCGGCATTCTCATCGATACCGGCCACGCGGGACAGGCACCGCAGGTACTTCAAGCCCTCACAGAGAATGGCGTGCAATCACTGGATCTGCTCATTCTGACCCATCTGCACCCTGACCATGCCAGTGGCTACTTTCGTTTGCGCGAGGCTTACCCGGCCACACCGGTACTGGATGCCCAGCACCCACTCCCCCTCAATGTTGCACCGGATATGGTTCGCTGGGTCAATGAAAGCCTGTCCACCGACTCTTTGCGCCGCCGACTTTCCGCCGGAGACATCCTGCCCTGGGGAGATGTGCGCATCGAAGTCCTGTGGCCCGCAGCTTTCGTGAACGCTAATCTTAACCGCCACTCACTGGTACTCCACATCCGTCACGGCAAGCGCAGCGTGCTGCTTATGGGAGATGCTGACAAGGAAGTGGAACAACAGCTGTTACGCCAAAAAGAAACCCTCGCCGCCGACGTACTCATTGTTGGTCACCACGGTGCTGCCGACGCCAGCGATGCTGCCTTTCTTGCTGCCGTACAACCAGCTTACAATGTGATCTCCGTCAATCACAATAACCTGCGCGGCTACCCGGCCTCAGACACACTGCGCCGCCTCGCCGCAACAAGCGGGCAGATTCTGCGCACCGATGAGTGGGGTGATATCTGCCTCCGCCTGCCAATAACAGAGCCCGTCACACACTGCGGACAGCAGCAAAGCTCAACCACTCCTCGCTAAAATAACGGGATTGTAAAAATCCCAAAATATCATCTTAATCGTGGTCTGCCTTTTACATTTTCCTCTGATTTATTCAGACATAACATAAACAAGACAAATTTTTCTGCGCCCTTGGACAACCGGGAACGGATGCTTTGCTATGCATACAATATCTGTATAAATATCACACAGGTTCTGCCTAACGTTAACTAAGAACCCAAAATACACCTCAAAAAAATCAATAACTTACAATACCCATGTCGCAATATATCGCGACATGGCAAATCAACTTGTTGATTTATAGATAATAATTTAGCTTTTAACTCACACTGTAATGTTGATTGGTTTGTTGGTGACTAAAAAACTTGATCATGAAATAATGGTTCCGGCCACTGACAGAGCATCCACATTTTTGCGTTGTGGAATACCGTGCTTGTATGCTTTCAGGAAGACTTGGGTTGTGGCAAAAAAACAAGAATAAGAATGAAACAAAGAATGGAAAGGAGTCTGTTATGTCATCAGTGAAGTGGATTCAGGGTACTGTTATTTTTTTATCGTTGTTGCTGGGCGCATGTGGTGGCCCCGGCCCTTCAGATCCGGTAACCACAATCACAAACCCGGAAAACGGGAGCGTCCATCCCGAAAACAGCGATATTTCCTTCACCGGCACCGGCTCGGACGATGAAGATGGCGCATTAAGCGGGGCCAGTCTTGAATGGTCGTCCGACACCGATGGCCCCCTGGGTACGGGTACGGCTGTATCCTCCACGCTTTCCCCAGGCAGTCACACCATCACACTAAAAGCCACGGACAGTGACGGTGCGACAGATACCGACACCATCACCATCACGGTTAATGCAGCACCCGTCATCGATACCATACAGGCAAGCCTGACCCGTGTGAACGTCGGCACACCGACCACACTCAGCTGGACCATTACCGATGCAGAAAACAATACGCTGACCTGTGGCCTGGATATCGACGGAGATGGCACAGACGAGCACACCATTGATAACTGTACCAACGGCTCGCAAGCCCATGTTTATACGCAGACAGGGAATTACGAGATACGCCTGACAGTGACAGACGGTGTCAACACCGTGGTACAGCAAAGCATAAATATCACGGTGACTCCCGAGGGTACAGTTGACGTGCCACCACAAATAGACAGTTTTAATGCAACCCCGGATGTACCAAAAACAAATAATGCCATAACCCTGAACTGGACCGTCAGTGATACAGACAGTGATATGCTGACCTGCAAACTGGATATCGATGCCGACGGCACAAATGACTACATCGTTAGTGACTGCGCCAACAACACCTCACAGGTACATACCTATACACAAGCAGGCACTTACAAGGTACGCCTGGCGGTTGAGGATGGCGCGAATTCTCCGGTATTAACCGAGATTGATTTGACGGTATCATCGACGGCACCGGTCATCAGCGAGTTCACCGTAAATCCTGATCCGGCCTATACAACAGTAGCAACTACCTTTTACTGGCAGATCAGCGACCCGGAGAATGATACGCTGACCTGTATGCTTGATATCGACAATGATGGCACCGATGACTACACCATTAACGACTGTGCCAACATTGCCTCTCAGGAACATACCTATGCATCAAGCGGTAATTACACAGCACAACTGACTGTTCGTGATAGCGCCAATGATACACAGGCCACATTATCGCTGATGGTCAAGTCACACCTTTTACTGGATGTTACCGTCGATGGGCCGGTAACCCCGGGTGGGAAAGCACTTTATACGATGACAGTGAGTAATGTCTCTGCTACAGAGATAACTGATGTTTCTGTGGTGTATGCGGTTCCGGCAGAACTCCACTTTCACCCGACAGCTGATGCCGAGCCGGATACAAACTGCGAAAGCACATGTATTGGCGGGGCAGATGCTTCCTGGGCACTGGGCACACTGGCCGCAGGTGAGAGTCGCACCATTACTGTTAATGCCATTGTACTATCATCACTGGATGTACCAACAGGTTCCTTGATCAATGCACCGATCCGGGTCACCTCACCGGATATTATCGACATTGTTAACATGACCAAAACAGTGGCGGTGAACAACAGTCCAATGCCACAGCTGGCTATGAGCGCCTCGAAAGATCCGGTCATACCGGGTGATACCCTCGTATATCAGTTCAATATTGGCAATATCAATGCAACGGCACTGAGCAATTCTGAATTACGCGCAGTTTTACCTGTGGGAGTTACTGTTAATAACATCAGTGATGGCGGAATCCAGGACGACGCCACTGGCGAAATCATCTGGACCATGGCCGGTCTTTCGGCAGACGATACTGTCCAGCGGGAAGTCAGTGTCACTGTAGACACCAGTACCATTGCCGGTCAGATCCTGACGGCCCGTGCAGAGCTGAGGCACGATGAGGGAGTTGCCCTGGATGGCAATGCCGAACACTCGGTAACAGTTGTAGCCAGCACATTTCCATTGACACTGAATATCAGCGCCGTACATGGTCCGGCAGTTGCAAACAAGCGTCTACCTTACGACATCATTGTTAGCAATATATCCGCTGAGCCGGTTAACGCTGTGGAAGTACAATTCCGGGTACCACCACAACTTCAGTTTCATCCATCAGCTGATGCTGAACCGGATACAGACTGTGAAAGCACATGCGCTGATGGCGCGGAAGCTTCCTGGGCACTGGGTACACTGGCCGCAGGCGGGAGCCGCACCATTACTATTGACGCCGTTGTATTATCGCCATCGGATGTCCCAACAGGCACCCTGATCAATTCGTTGATCCGGGTCACTTCGCCGGAAGTAATTGACAATATTAATGAGCCCAAAATAGTAGCAGTGAATAACAGCCCAGTATCACAGCTGACTATGAGCGCCTCGAAAAATCCGGTCATACCAGGTGATACTCTTGTATATCAGCTTGATATTAGCAGCATCAATGCGATGGCATTGACCAATCTTGAATTACGCACAACTCTGCCTGAGGGAGTCACCATCAACAGCATCAGTGATGATGGAACCCTGGACGATGCTACTGGCGAAGTCGTCTGGACCATTAGCAGTCTTGCAGCAGACACTACCATTCAGCGGAAAGTGAGTGCCACCGTAGACATCGGCACCATTGCGGGTCAAATTCTGGCAGCCCGTGCAGAATTAAGACATGACGGTGGCAGCACTCTGGATAACAGTGCCGAGCATGCCGTAACGGTCATAGCCAGCACACTTTCAACGAAATGGAGTTCACCAATCGGCATCCATGTGCCAGGCCGGGAAACTTATCTGGAAGTCCAGGACTCATTACCGGTCAACTGGGTAATCACAGGGCTGGGATTCAGGGCGCACGAAGGGGTAATAACCACAATGTTAATAAATGCTCGTGAAGTTACAGCGACGGGCTTGCAAGGCAACATGGAAAAACGTAGCGGCAGCGCTCCTGATAATCCGTTAGAAGTAGAAGCGAATTGTCCGCTTGGCTCAGTGGTTACAGGCGTCGCCATGCGCGAAGCAAATGACAATATTACTAATCTCAGATTACGATGTTCCCGCTTTGTTGCCGAAACTCAACAGGTGGACTATTGGATATTTCAATATGTTGCAGCCTTCAGCTCAATGGCTCATGCTGGCGCGGTCTATGAAATCGAATTTACTTTTAACAATCTCGTCCCTTTTAACGACTATGGGAAAGTTTTTTTGACGGGTTTTGGTGCGCGTGACAAAAGCGACAGCATGGAAAATATATGGGGTCAGATCAGAATACTGCGCTAGTTAAGTCTGCGTTTTTCACTGCTCACTGAAAATAAATATTGATTGTCATTGATGCCCGGGGGCTTGTTGAATTCCAAAAACCGGCCCCCGCCGGATAAAAAACGGGTTCGGCCTGAAAAAAGTGTCAGGCCTGATCATCTTTTTTCTATCGAAACATAATCACGCTCAGGAGAGCCGATATACACTTGCGTCGGCCGGAAGATACGGTTGTCTGCCAACTGTTCACGCCAGTGTGCCAACCAGCCCGCAGAACGTGACATGGCAAAAATCGTGGTGAACTGATCACCGGGAATGCCCATTTCGTGATAAAGAATACCGGAATAAAAATCCACATTGGGATAAACACCTTTGTGCGCCAAACGGTCTTCCACCACCTTCTCCACCGCCAGGGCAATTTCCATTAACGGGTTTACCGCACCGCCGCGCGCCTCCATGAGCTGTGCAACCAGTCCCTGCAAAATCGTAGCGCGCGGATCTTTGGTTTTGTATTCACGATGCCCCATACCCCAAATAACCTGTTTATCCGCCAGCTTTTTGTCCACGTAGGCCTCTGCCTTTTCCGGTGAACCTATTTCATTAAGCATTTCCAACACACGCTGATTCGCACCGCCGTGTAATGGCCCCGACAAAGTGCCAATGGCGGCGGCAATAACGCTATAAGGGCTGGCCAGGGTGGAGGCTGTCACCAGAGTCGAAAACGTCGAGGCATTGATGGTATGTTCCGCATGCAGAATCAGACAGACATCCATAATACGCGCCAGCAAGGGATCCGCCTCTTTACGATTCAGCATGTACAAAAAGTTTTGCGCATAGTTGAGATCTTCGCGTGGCGCAGGTGGCTCGTAACCGCTGCGCAGATGTTGCCACATGGCCACCATAGTGCCCATGCGCGCGATAATTTTTACTGTCATGTTGTGAATGTAATTCATGTCTTCACACACACTTTTGCTGGTCAGGCATTCATTACCCGGATAAAACATGGCGAGACTGGCCACAGCCGTTTGCAGCATGTCCATGGGGTGACCGGTCGCGGGCAATGCCTTCATCAGCTCGCGGATGTGGTATTTAACCTGACGATTTTCCCGTAGTTGTTCGTCAAATTCACTCAGGTCTGCCTGGTTTGGCAGTTCACCGTCCAGCAGCAATAACGTGGTCTCTTCAAAACTGCTGTGTTTGGCCAGCTGTTCGATAGGATAACCTCGATAATAAAGCACACCCTCCTCACCATCGATAGCCGAAATATTGGATTTTGTCGCCGGTACGCCTGCAAGGCCTGGCAAGTATTCACTCATGAGGTGTCTCCACGCTGAAACTGATTAGTGGGGGAATGCACGCATAATAAACAGGAGTCTCAGCATCCTGTTTATTATGCGCATTCTATTGATCCCGTTTGCTGATACTGGCGACCTGGGACCAGTATGACTTGAGGTTTGTTGCAGAGCTTAAATTCAGCTAGATGGAAAACGACGAACCACAACCACAGGTCGTACTGGCGTTGGGGTTTTTAATCATAAACTGGGAACCCATCAGACCTTCCTGGTAATCCAGCTCAGCACCGACCAGATACTGATAACTCATGGGGTCCACCAAAAAAGTCACACCGTCTTTTTCGATAGTGGTGTCACCATCGTTGATTTTTTCATCAAAGGAAAAGCCATACTGGAAACCGGAACACCCTCCCCCGGTAACAAACACCCGCAACTTCAGCGCATCGTTACCTTCTTCTTCGATGAGTGCCTTTACCTTGTCTGCCGCATTCTGGGTGACCACCAGTAGTTCTTCCGGGGCGTTTTCCACTCCGGCAGGCGAACCATTCGAGACTGTTTCTGTATTCATATTGACCATTCCCACAAAATCACTCTACATTCAAAATGCCCACCAACATCACAAGAATATCCTGCGTTGGCCGAGCGTATATTAGCAATCGTTAAAGTAAAACATTTCCGACTGATTTAATCAAGAATCAGCCTCCATCGGTCGCAAGACCCGCATCACCTGCACGCAACGCACGCTGCGCCGTCGCGGCAGTGGCTTCAACTTCATGCACGAGGCTGCCATTTACTTCGGCACCCATGGCCATTTCAATGAGATTATAATACACATTGCCGGTAACGCGCGCCGCCGGCGCAAGTTCAATGTGTTCTGAGGCATGCACATCACCTATTACCTCACCATTAAGCACCAGATTATGCACCCGTACCTCACCTTCTATACGGCCATGTTCACTCATGGTGAGTATGGAACTCTCACCTTCGGCGATTACGTTGCCCTTTACTGTACCATCGATGTGCAGGCCATCCTTGAAATGCACGTCACCACGTAATTCTGTACCGCTGCCAATCAGCGAATCAATTTGTGAATTTCGACGTGTATTTTTTTTCCCAAAAAGCATGTGTTCTGACTCCTTTCATGAGCACCGGGAATGGTGCTCTGTTTATGGTTTTATGTATCGTTTTACGAACTGACATCCGACCAATCAAACGTTTTTTTAAGCCGGGTTGCATCCTTGCCACTGGGCACGACTTCCACCAATACCCGAGAGGGTAAAAAACCTTCCGGCAAGACAATCTCACCTTCATTATTCTGAAAATATTTAAAACGTAATTTAAGCCTATCCAACGCACCGCCCGACACTTCTTTCAGGCTCAGATGCCTTTGTGCGCCATCTTTCACTCCCTCAAACTCCATACGCGCATACCCCTTGATAAGCCGCACATTGGATTTTAACTGGGTCAACACCAGTTTGAAGCGGTAAGCACGAGCCTCGCCAATACTCGTCAATTTGAGACTGGTAATATTCAGGCCGCTGGCCGCTTCCGTCGGCGACACAATACCCCGGTAAAAGGCCACTTCCTGTTTAAGCTCCAGCATTTCATCCTGTGCCTGCTTCAGCGATTTTTCAACGGTGTCGTAGGCCTGTCGATCAACCTGACTCGCCCGCTCCAACACTGCAAGCTGTGCCCGCAAATCCCGGGTACGCTGTTTTTCCATGTCGATTTGTTCACGCAGCAATTCGCGTTGAGCATGCAAATTGTCATTATCGTAGCCCGCACGGGAAAACCCGAATTCAAACACACCCCAGGCAAGCAATACCAGGGCCGATCCCAGCGATATCAGCTTCACGCGATATCGCCAGGGATGGTGGGATTTGATGATCAACTTCGACGGCATAATGCCCAACCCGCCTGATTTATGACCCACACCAAATACATACGACTTCTCAACATCATTTTACAACGGCCACTCTGGCGGCATTAACAGGTCGTTAAGGAACAAGCGCAATACCTGTCAGCCCTGCTGTTTCCGGCAAACCACAAAGAATATTCATATTCTGCACCGCCTGCCCGGCAGCCCCTTTCACCAGATTATCGATCACCGAAAGAATCACCACGGTATCGGCATCTTGTGGCCGATGGATAGCAATACGACAGGTATTGGCACCTTTCACACTGCGAGTCTCCGGGTGGCTACCCATGGGCAGCACATCCACAAAGGGTTCGCTGGCATAACGCTGTTCGTACAACGCCTGCAAATCCGCATCGATTGCATCATCAGAATTGAGCAGGGCGGCATACAGGGTGGCATGAATCCCCCGTAACATGGGCGTAAGATGCGGAACAAAAGTCAGCCCCACGTTACCGCCAACAGCAGCATTGAGCCCCTGACAAATCTCCGGCCAGTGCCGATGCCCTGCCACACCATAGGCTTTGAAATTTTCACTGGTCTCGCACAGCAGGACGCCCACTGCGGCCTTGCGGCCTGCGCCACTCACACCGGATTTGCAATCCGCAATCAACCGCCCGGTATCCACCAAACCTTTTTCCAGCAACGGTAACAGGCCCAATTGCACCGCCGTGGGATAACAACCAGGATTAGCGATCAACCGTGCTTCACTGATGGCAGCACGATTTACCTCGGGCAAACCGTACACCGCCTCATCGAGCAACTGCGGACAAGCATGGGGCTGGCCGTACCATTGAGCCCACTCCTCTGTGTCTTTGAGCCGAAAATCGGCCGCCAGATCAATCACCTTCACGCCGGCTTCCAGTAACTCCGGCACCGATTGCATGGCCACACCATTGGGGGTTGCAAAAAATACCACATCGCACGTCACCAGCGCCGCCGGGTCAGGCATACTGAACTCAAGATCAATGTGGCCACGCAAATTGGGAAACATATCTGCCACAGGCAAGCCAGCCTCGGACCGGGAAGTGATCAGCGCCAATTCCACTTCGGAGTGAGCCGCCAGCAGACGCAGCAATTCCACGCCCGTGTAACCCGTACCACCCACAATGCCAACCTTTACCATGCACACTTCCCCCCGGAAATTTGAACTGCTAATGGTAAGGGCTACAGCAACAAAGGGGTAGTGTTAATCCACATCTCTTCGTCATAAATACGCTGTACGTTCGTGGTTGATGCCAGGTTCCAGAAAATAATCAGCAATTGTGCCGAAAAATGATTATCCACCCCGTGCAATATCTTGTTGGCATTATCGCTGGCAAGCAGGTTTGGTGCTTCGGCATCACGGATTTCGTAATTGACGATAGCCCGGCTCTTTCTGTTGAAGAAATACTATGCACCCAGAATCCAGATCTTGAATTGCCGTTCCCTGGCTGATACATCAGTCATCCGGTTATACACATCGTAACGCACATCGAATTCCCAACGGGAAGCCGGAGTAAAACTGTGCTGAAGACAATAACCACCGGCTTCACCTTCCAGTTCCCACATTAAATGATGCCGTCACCTGGCCATCATCTTCAGAACCACAGGTTTATTGATACTCCGGTTGAATAAATCCCCAGACCTTTGCCCGGCCCTACAGCGGCCAAGGCAATTTTTCTCAATGCCTGCTCACGTGTACTTCACTCTCCAAAAAGCGACTCAAGCCGGTTACCGTGATTTCTTTTTTAGGTGACGTTTAACTGATTAATTTAGACTCAAGGCTTGACCAGAGTATAACCATCTTCTGTCACCAGCTTGACGATACGCACCACACCTGGACCCTCAACCAGGGCAACCGGATTCATCTCCGGAACATAACCCAGCTTTTTGGCCATACTTTTTTGGGTATTACTACACCCCCTGAACTCAACACCATTAGCATCCAACCCCTGAATACGACCTTTGTTGGCATTGTCAGCAAACAACAAACGCAAACCGGGGCCAAAAGCAACAATTTCAATCTCCACGCCATCAGGACCATACTCCTTGATCAGATTATTCGCCACATTTAGTACAAGTGTTTGCTTGAAAGGGTCAGGGTCAGATATTTGCAAAACGATCTTTTTTTCAGCGAACGGCTTATCTGCCGCAAAACCTGACTGGACTCCCCCCGTAATTAACACCAATGTTGCAAGTAAGACTGACCATTTGGCGATATGTTTAAACATTGATTTATTCTCCCGTAACCAATAAAAAGGAAAGTATCAACGCTGTCGGTTGTCGATACATACAGCAGACGTTGGGCTTCTGTTTTTTATTCCCTCTTTATCTGCTCATTTTCTCTATGTGGATTTTCTTGCGCCCGACAAAAAAATACCAGTATGTTGCAATAATCCGTTAACACCCGTGTTTGTGAAAAGGGCCATCAACCGAGTACAGCAGGAACAGAACATCAAGGTGAAACTGTTACCTGCGGCCCAGGTAGTCCCCACCGCCATTGGAGAAGCTATCCAGCGCCAACGCCAGGGCTGGGCCTACATACGCATCTAACGTCAATTAATCTGCCAAAGCAGTCTCGGCCAGCGGATGAAAGGCCCGATTAATATAGGCGATCACAGCGTCAATCTGACCGGCGTCCAGCACACCTTTCCAGGCCGACATGGTGGTATCCGGCAAACCGTCACGAATTACCTGACGCAGACGTTCCGCAGTCATTGTCTGCATATTTGCCGGATCAGTAAGATCTCTCGGGTGCGGCTCAAGAAAACTGCCAATCCAGTTTTTACCCGTACCATCCGGAGCATGACAAAAAGCACAGTTTTCCTGAAACAAGGATTCACCTTCTTTCTCCTGCACGGTGAGATTTTCCAACACCGGTGCCTGCTCGTGACGCGCATAAGGACTGGCGCTGCTGATACTGTCAGGCGGTGTCGCAGTTTCAGTCTGGCGATGCGAGTACTGGTTGCGCGGGTACGACACCGGGCGCGGATCCCAGATTACCCCCTCATCATTAACCCGGCCACGATCATGACAGGTGACACAGCTTTGCATGAAAATGCGCCGCCCCATTCGTTGTTGTGAACTGAGCTGCTCAGAAGGAGTATCAAGCGCGATTTCCTCCAGCGCAAAAGGGAAAGCCAACGCATACTGCTCATGGTTCGGCCAACCGTTCTCCACTGTGTGATAGGCCGTATTACGATCCTTGTTTTGCATAAATTCGCGGCGTACAAAATCCACCACCAGCGCAATATCTTCACGACTGATGGTATTGGCAAAACCCAGCATAGCGGTATCAGGACGACCGTGAGTCACGGCATTAATCATGGCTTCGTAACTGATGTCATCAAGCCCGGTGGCAATAAAATTGCGCGGACGCGGTGTCAGATAACTGGCCGCCAGGGTTTTGGCATCACCGGAATAACCATGGCAAAAATAACACCGGAAATTATAAATAGCCCTGCCCTTTTCATGACGATCATCATCATGAACAGGGGCAAATCCGGGTTTCTGTGCTATCGGTCTGCTATCCGCCGCTGGCAATTGGCCCGTTACGGGGCTTTTTTTTTGCTCGCGTCGTCCTCCATTTCAGCGGGCTGAATAAACGTCTGAAACACAAACTCCGTCAGCCCGGCAATTTCTTTCTCGGTCAGTACCTTGCCCCAGGCAGGCATCACCGTACCCGGCTTGCCATTAGTGATACCGCTAAAAATACGGGGTCGATTAAACACCTGCCGCGAAGCCTCGCTAGTGAAATCACGCGGCCGGGGAATATTGAAATAAGCACGCGGACCGTCACCCTCACCCGTCACACCATGACAATCGAAACAATTCGCCATATAAAATTGACGCCCCCAAGCCAGGTCACCCTTCAAACCCTGGGGTACCGGTAAGGACATATCAACATCAACACTGTGGGCCGCAGCCGACGGGGCAGGCGCAACCGCAGGCGTCGATGCGCTATGTGGCTGCTGATGAGGATCAACGCTTGCTGGCGTCGGGCGCGCCGTCGCAAGAGGAGTATCCACCCCCGGGATGCCACCCACCCGAGGCGGTGGCGGAGTCTGCGCCTCTGGCTTACCAATAGCCAGCGGGGCAGCACCCGTGTCTTTATCCGGATCAACCCCCATAAATTTAAAGCGGATAAAACCAACAACCGCCGCAATCTCATCTTTCGACAAGCGTTTTTTGTACGACACCATACCAGTACCAGGACGACCATCGGTGACAGAACGCAGCATACGATCACGGGTCAGCTCATTCTGCGCCTCAGGCGAAGTAAAATCCCGGGGTGCCGGATTCAAGCCATTTTGGGCCCAGAGCGCCGAATTGCCATTATCCCCATGACATACCGAACAATTTTCAGTATAAACTTTTTCACCCAGACTCACCGCCGCAGGCGTTCCGGCCTCTTCCTTCGGAAGCTGCATAAAATTACTGCGGATATAATCAACCAGATCAGCAATTTCCTGCTCACTCAATCTTTTTTTGTGCGCCACCATGGTAGTACCAGGACGACCATCGGTAACCGACTTGATCATACGCTCACGGGTCAGCTCAATAGCCGCCTCAGCAGTAGTAAAATCGCGAGGAGCAGGATACATACCAGACTGGGCGCGAGTGTTTGCGTCCCCCTCATCACCATGACAGATAGAGCAATTTTTCAGGTACAAAGCAGCAATGTCTTTCTTATCTGCCGCCGATCCACTATTGGTCGCCGCCGCAATAGCGCCTGTCGCACCCAACCCGAGTAACGCCACACCGGCTATCCTCATCAACCTTACCCACACCACACTGTTTTTCATAAACCAGGACGCCTCTCAATTTTTCCCAAAGTTATTTCCTGAAGCCGCTTACCGCATCAGCTTGTTGAAAACACCTGACTATTCAACAAATTGCGGAACATCTGCCAACAATACCCGACAATATGTACCCGGACCGCACAGCATTATATACCCACTCACGATAAAGCTCGCGGATTGTGGCGTAAAAACGGCTTTTACGCTACCCTAAAGCTCGCGTATAGTGGGCCGATAGCGAGGGTAATACGCGGATTTATCGAACTTTTTTTAAAATTTCTCTAAGGTGGTGCGTTGATGTTTTCATACACATCAACGCCACCACCAATTGTTGTATCGCAACATTTACGTTGCACGGGGGGGGACAGAAGTATGTCGCAACAAATAAAAAAACAGCGCTCCAAAACGAAAATCAGCACCATTTTCCTCATCTTCGCTCTACTGGCTGGCGGATTGTCATGGGCCACGTACACCGCTGCCGCCGCTATTGTCGGCGACCCGGTACTTGGCGCAGATGACCCGATCCTGGGTTCCAAACATGACTTCACCGGCCTCAACGAACGCGCTGGCGTGGTCGCCATGGCAGGCGTCGCCTTTTCTGACTATGGCTACTCCTGCGTTTACTGCCACATTCCTCCGGAGGAAGCCGGAGCCGTTCCCGCAGATTTTGGCGGTATCGACGGCTGGAACCGCTACGTACCCGCACTCAGCAACTACCAGCTGTACGACAGCGTTAACATGGACAGCAAAACCAGCGGCCCCAATCCCATCAGCATGCTCTGCCTGTCCTGCCACGACGGCACCATGGCCGTAGACATGGTGGTCTTCAAACCTGCCACATTTGATGTAGCAGCAGATGATGCCATGCATATGCGCCTCAACCCCAGTGACGACATCGAAAGCTGTGGCAAATGCCACAACGGTGACATCGCCCACGACATCACCGTGAAAATGCTGGGTACCGATCTGCGCAACGACCATCCCATTTCCATGCGATATGCCGGGCTGACATTCAAGGATCCGGATTTTCGCCCCCCCGACACCCCTGATGGCTTCTCCAACGGTGTTAAATTATACGACGGACAAGTAGAATGCATGACTTGTCATAATGTACACGACCCCTCGCGGGAATTATTACTACGCGCTAATGCCGAGGTGCTATGTTTCACTTGTCACGCAAAATAAAAAAAACACATCATGGACTGATCTGGCTCGGGATCATGACCACTCTTCTTCTGGCAGGCTGTGGCGGAGAAGAAATAAAACGGGAGGAAGTTCTTCTGGCCTACCCGCCAGCCCCCGAGCCCGCACGCTTTTATTTTGAAGGCACCCTTCGCAGCAGCTATGATGTCAAAGAGATTACCGGCGTCGATAAACTTAAAATTTTCGCTACCGGCACACTGGGCAAAGCCACCGGTTTGGGGAAACCCTATGGTGTTGCTGCCTACCAGGGGCGGGTTTATGTTACCGACACCGTCAAACGTGCTGTAATGATGTTTGACGTGCCCGGCAAAGACTTCAAAATGATTGGCACAGAAGGCCCGGGCACGCTGGCCAAGCCAATCGGCATCGCCGCCAGCAAAGACGGGGAAATTTATGTCGCCGACAACACCGCGAAACGTATTGTTGTTTTTGACAAAGATGGAAAATTCTTACGGGCCTTTGGTGATCGCAGTATTCTCAAGCGCCCCTCAGGTGTTGCTGTAAGCCCGGATGGCTTGCAGGCTTACGTCATTGACACCGGAGGCGTCACCACGCAAGAACACCACCTCTATATTTTCGACGCTAAAACCGGCGAACTGAAAAAAACCGTCGGCACCCGTGGCCGCAAAAATGGTGAGTTTAACCTGGCGCTGCAAGTCACCACAGGCCCCGATGGCACCGTCTACGTAACCGACAGCGGTAATTTCCGTGTACAGGCATTTAATCCGGATGGCTCCCATAAACTCAGTTTTGGCACTGTTGGACGAAAAATGGGCAACTTTGCGCGCCCCAAAGGCATCGCAACCGATTCCGACGGCAACATTTATGTAGTCGATTCCGCTTTTGGCAACTTCCAGATATTCAACGACAAAGCCCAGCTGCTGATGTTTATCGGTCAGCGCAGCCAGACACAGGGACCCGGTCGCTACATGCTGCCCGCCGGCATTGCAGTGGACGAAGATGGTCGCGTTTACATGGTTGATCAGTTTTTCCGTAAAGTTGACATTTACCGACCTGCGCATCTCGAAAAAAATGAAGGCTATCTGGGTGGAGAGCACCTGCCAAAAGACGAAAAATGAATCTGTCGGTTTGCCTGACATAACCCGTCTGTGATATAAATGAACTTAATTTAGAAAATGTTGTCCGCCTGTGGTTAAATCGGGCTGGGTTTGCAGCTTCAAGAGTAGCGCCGGGCTCGACTTTTCCTGCTATAGTGAATAGCGGCCTGAAATTTATAATGTTTAACAAATAAAGCCATTCTCGCGGGTATTGGGAACCAAATAGGGATTTTGTCATGTCACTGAAAATAACACCGAAAGTTGTGCTTTCCATAAGTTTGGTTGGAATGGGAATAACTGGAATTGGGGCTGTCGCGTTTGCTGATGGCTGGGATCCTGAGTCGCGAGCAAGCAACACCGGCAGCATTGCAAATACCCGCCATAACCTCACGCTCCAATACAATACAGATGCGGGCGGCAGCGGTATAGTTATGGATTTTGCCCGCAACAATTACGGTGAAGTCTGTGTTTATTGCCATACCCCTCATGGTGCCAACAGGCAGATCAATGCCCCACTATGGAACCGCACGATCAACCCCGGCAACTACACCATTTACGACACTCCCACCACCATAGGGCTGGAAGGTCGGCTGAGCCTGCCGGGACCGAGTTCATTGACTTGTTTGTCCTGCCATGACGGTACCATCGCCATTGATTCTATATTAAACATGCCTGGCTCTGGCGGTTACGGCAATGTCGAAGTTGGCACACCCAACTTGAGCTTTCTGGACCAATGGCCCGAAGCCGGTCGTGCCGGCACGACCGGCAACCATTTCACTCTGGGCGACCCAGCAGGAGCTGGAGGTAGTGTTGCGGACGGTACCTGTGCTAACTCAGCATGCCATGCCACTGGCGGAGGAGCCCGAGCGGATTTTCGACTATTTGTCCTTGGTACAGATTTACGAGACGACCATGTCGTCGGCATAACATTTCCTACTACCTTTGGGCCCGGAATAGACTACAACGAGCCGCAAGTAACCATCCCCAACAAATGGTCATTTTTTGACAGCAACGGCAACAATTTCGCTGAAAAAGATGAGGTACGCCTATACGACAGCGGTGCAGGCCCTGCTGTGGAGTGCGCCTCTTGTCATGACCCTCACGGAATCCCCTCCAACGGCCCTGGTACTGAATTTATTCCCAGTTTCTTGCGCATCAGTAATAGCACACCGAATAGCAATGGTATTGGTGGGCCCAGTGGACTATGCCTGACTTGCCACGCTAAATAGAAACAGACTGGCACCGCAAAACAAACAAAGCCACCGCGTAAAACCGGTGGCTTTGTTTTGAGTTGAGGAATTAAATCCTCAGAGATTAAAAAGTCACCAAACTGGACCACCTGCCTATTGGGCATTTTTACTACACCCTCAACGTTCTTTCAGCTCCCCTCGCACTACAAAAACTTATTGGATATCAAAACTGCACTTGCGCCACCACGATAATCCTAAAATCCGCCGTTGAATGGCCGGTAGAGTGCGTTGAATTTTGTGACCGGCGAGGCGCGATGCGGAGTCATAGCCTGTATTGCGACGATGCGCAACGCGGCTAGACGCAAAAGGCAACGTGCTATACCGGTCATAGCAACTCATCCAACAAATGAATCCGACAAAAACTCAAAACAGAATGTTTATCAAAGTGTTATTACACCCTCTACGCGGTCAACTGCGGAATTTAGGATAATGAGATGCCCATGGAAGAACAAGAAGAAATATCGATCGATAGTTTACCAGCAAAAATACTTGCTTATTATAGGGAAATTACCCGCTAGGAATAGTAAAAAAAACCTGTTCTTATACATCCTTGGCATATTGGTGTCATCACTAATCAAATAAAACGATTTCTTTCGCACCCAAGCGCACAACAACAAGGAGAGTTTCTAATGAAAACCCGAATAACCCCCAAAACGATGAAAAACAGCACAGTCACTGGCAGCGCACTTGCTGCATCACTTTGCCTGGCTCTTACTTCCAGCCTCGCGTTCGCCGGTTCCATTGAACGCATCAGCGTGGACAGCGGGAACTTGCAATTCATAAGTGCCCCTCCGGGTACATTAAGTGATGACGGACGATATGTAGTATTTAATGCTGGTCTTGTTGATGATGAACCTTATAGTCCCATTAATACCTATCTACGCGACCGTGCCACAGGCACCACAGAACTGGTCAGTATCGCCAATGATGGCAGTCCCAGCGGAGAAACCACTGGCACAATCGATGTCAGCGCTGATGGTCGTTATGTTGTTTTTTTAGGTCAGGGTCTTGACAGTAGCATCGGTTATATTGATGTCTATGTGCGTGATCGTGCCACAGGCACCACAGAACTTATCACCATTAACGACGATGGCAGCCCAGGTACTGTTAACAAAAGTGCCCGCGGTGCATCCATCAGTGGCGATGGACGATACGTCGCCTTTATCTCCGAGTCCGAGGACTTGGTCAGCGATGATAATAACGGGGTGCCAGATGTCTTCGTGAGAGACAGAATCAACGGCACCACACAGCGAATCAGTGTTGCCAGCGATGGCACACAAGCCAATGGAAGCACCGGCACTAAATACCCAGGAACAGATATTAGCGCAGATGGCCGGTATGTTGTCTTTAACTCCTCGGCAAGCAATTTGGTACCAAATGACAGCAACGGCGAGCCCGATCTCTTTGTACACGACCGGATAAACAACACCACCACACGAGTTAACCTCTCCAACAATAGTTCGCAAATGAGCGCAGGCCATAACGAAATGTTTGACCTAAGCTCAAATGGTCGTTATGTGGTATTCGCTTCTGCTGACAGCAGCCTCGTTGCCAATGACAGTAATGGGCAGGTTGACATCTTTGTGCGCGATCTGGTCGCAAACACAACCGAGCGGGTCAGTATCGCTGATGATGGCTCACAAACGAATGCGTCAAGCGGCTATCCAGCTATTAGTGGCAACGGTCGTTATGTGAGTTTTATTTCCGCAGCAAGTAACCTGGCCGCTGGCGGGTCTTCTTATGGTTTTAGCGTTTTTGTTCATGACCGCATTGCCCAAACGACTGAGATGGTAGACACACCTCACGATGGATCGGTTGCTAACAGCTTCAGTTTTTTGCCTAGCCCAGTGAGCGGGGATGGGCGTTACGTTTTGTTTCACTCAGTGGCTTCCAACCTTGTAGCTGGAGATACTGATACAAATAATTACTGGGATGTCTTCCTGCACGACCGCATTGGCGGCCAAATCTGCCAATGATTTATAGCAGGAAGAATAAGAAGATGCCGTTACAGGCTCAGTAGAAAACGCGGCAATCAAAGAAAAGTCTGTTTTTTCGCATGTCGCGTATAAAGTAAAACTGAACACAAAAGACCTTGGGGATTGCTCCAAGGTCTTTTGTTATTCACAACGCCAAATTATTCCTGTCTACCAGGTAACCTCTTACTGACTGATACTTGGTTTACTTCACAATTTCGATACGACTCACAAAAGTCACTTCAGGAAAGGCCTTTTGCAGTTCCTTACTGAAAAAATTGCTCATGTACACACCTTTGCTATATTGGATAGTGGAGTTAATCGACAACGCTGCTGTCTTTGGCCCGGCAATCCACACCAGTTTTCCCTGATTCAACACTTGCACATAGCTATACATTTCGGCATGCAAGATTTGTTTAACGACGCCCTCATTGGGCAGCACCGGCGCATTATCCTGTTTGTCCTTAACATACTGTAAATATTGCTCACGTTCTTGCGAACTGCCCATGAAACCCAAATCACCCTGCGCATTGATTTCAGCATATTCCACGCTGCGCAGGTAGCCATCCCGATTGGCACCACCCAGAACATATATGTAACCATTATTCGTGAACGCACTGAATGTCGCCCTCGGCACACTCATTGCTGTGGTTTCCTGCCATTCGGCCAAACCACCTTCAGGCAATACCTGGCTTTTTTCTATACTTCCAAGATATTCAAGTCCCGTTAAACCGCCCAGCATATAGATTGTTTTATCATGCTTGGCAGAAGCCACACCATAACGACCAGTTTTCAGCGGGCTGGTTTTTTGCCAGGAATGTATATCACCGTCAGCCTGGGGCTTGGCCCATTCCACATCGACAATACCTACCCCTTTATCCTGATCATGGCCACCGAGCACAAAAGCAAAGCCACCCACTGTTTTTACGCTGTTCACGTAGCGCGGCAATGTCATCGCTTCGCTGGCGATACGCCATTGACCAACACTGCCATCCGCTTCAATTTTTGCGTATTCCACGCTGTCCAGCAACGTTCCGCCATAGCCTCCAAAGGAATACAGATAATCACCAATCAGGCTCAATTTGGTGCAGCGCCGGGGAAGCACGGTACGGTTATCCTCTTGGTGCCATGCCCCTAGACTGCCGTCCGGGTTGACTTTAGCCCGTTCCACTGTGGTCAACAGGCGCTGGCCATTCGGGCCATTGCCGCCGCCAACAACATAGATATAACCATTTTTGACAACCGCTTCGGTAAAGCCACGATCTTCAATTAATTGTGGGCCCATTTTCCAGTCACCAATGCTGCCATCCGGCAAAATGGGTGCATATTCCGTACTGCGTAGAAAATCCCGGCCATCAACGCCAGCAATCATGTAAACGAAATTATTGTGTGTCACCATAGCAGCACCTGCACGCGCTATGTTTAATGAACTGGTTTCTTTCCAGCCCGAAATCCATATTTCATTTTGCGACACCTGATTTTTCGGTGTGGCATTATTTTGTTCTGGTGCCCCGTCTTCTGTCGGCGAACATGCAGCCAACATCAAAAGTATGGTCAAAAAAGCGGTTTGTTTCATTTGAAAGCCCTCAGATACACAAAGGCTCTGCCTGGATTTCCAGACAGAGCCTTTGTGTCACATATATACCGTTATGCTAATTAGCGTCTCACACTAAAACTTAATTATAATCAGTAATTCTCGCCACACCACCAAAGCTTCCCACCCACAAACTACCATCAGAGGCTTCTGCCAGCGAAAAGACGTTGTTGGCAAACAGGCCATCCGCTTTGGTCATTACTCGGAATCCATTTTCATTGGCATTCTGTCGCGCCAAACCTTTGTTGGTGCCAATCCACATTTCACCACCCGGGCTTTTGTGCAACATGAAAATATGATTTCCAGGCAAACCTTCCTTCACTGTGTAGGTTTTCCATGTTTTACCATCAAAACGAGATAATCCGGCACCCCAGGTACCTGCCCAGACAACACCATCTTCATCCACGATCATGGAAACAATGTAGTTCGGGTTATAACCAACTTTGATATCGCTCAGACCTTGCTCAGCCTTCTGCTGGGCGTGATGCTTGGACGATTCGGCAGGGTCATTGCTGAACGCAACATCATCCTTCACTTTTTCATACGGAGCACCCAGACCGGCATCGTGTTGCCAGTTAGTCCACTGTTTGTTTCTGTAAAGCGCCAAACCACCTTCCGTGGCAAACCAGATGTCACCATCTTTACCCGCTGCAACACTGTAAACCCAATCATTGGGCAAACCGCCCTGGGTGTTTTCCACCGTAAAGGTTTCCCATTTGGAGGTATCCGAAAAATCGCCATTAGGCACACGATTCACGCCAGACCAGGTGGCTATCCAATAATCACCATTGTCTGCCTCGACAATATCGTACACGAACTGGTCTGCAAGACCGTCTGGAATATTATAGTTTTGCCACTGGTCCGTTTCCGGCGTGTAAACTGACAGACCACCACCATAAGTGCCTACCATGATTTTACCGCCCAACTTACTGACATGAAACACGCCATTGGAAATCAGACTGTTGTTTTTAACGTCATACAATTTGTAATCATTGGTTTTCAGGTCATAACGAATAACACCGCCGGATGTGCCTACCCATACTTCATCGCCGTCAGCCAACATGCCTTTGACATTTCGCTGCCCAACGCGGAAATGTGCAAACTTCGCATTGTTCGCAGGTTGAGCAGGCAACAAATCGACTGCCGGTACTCCAGATGTTCCTGTTGTTGTGGGATGACCTGGCATTGTTGTGGGATGACCTGGCGGCATTTCAGTGGCACCCGCAAGTGGCGGCGCACTGGGTACGGCATTGGACGGCGCGGCCTGCTCTTGTTTGCTGCCAAAATTGTAGGCTGCAACAATCAGCCCTCCCGCGACCAGTACTGCGACGGCCAAACCTTTAGAACTAATATTCACAACGTCCTCCAATGCATTTGTTTTCCAGGTAATATGGATCAACCCGGGTATTTAATTTTCAGCAACCAATAATACAACACCCGACCGGCTGCCTACCCAAACCTGGTTCTGGCCCGCAGGCGTGACTACGTAAATATTATTGTCCAACAACCCGTCAGACCGGGTAAACGTATACCAGTCCTTACCATCGAAGTATGACAGCCCGGCATTGGTACCAAACCACATGCCACCCTTTTCATCCTGCGCCACACTGTAAACAATATTACCGGCCAAACCGTTTTTGGTGCTGTAATTTTCCCAGGTTTTGCCATTAAAACGACTCACTCCTCCGCCCCAGGTACCCGCCCACACGCCATCATCTTTTGCCACCAGCAGTGAAAAAATATAGTTGGGGTTGTAGGTCTCCTGATCCATGGAGAGGATACTCAGATCATGGCGCGAACGTGTCCCCAGGCCGGTGTTGGTGCTTGCTGACAACCCCTGCTCATTCTCGGCACCCAGACCGTCTGCGTGCGTCCAGGTTGCCCAGGTTTTGCCATCAAACATATTGACGCCGCCTTCCGTGCCTATCCAGACACGCTGCTGCGAATCCACATCCAGACCATAGACCCATTCATTAACCAGCTCTTTTAAGTAAGTATGAAAAGTTTCGGTCTTTGGGTCATATTTATTCAACCCTGCCCAGGTGCCAATCCATAAGGTACCATCAGCCTGTTCGGTGAATGCATACACCCAGTAGTCGGCCAAACCATGCATGGGGAAAAATGTCTTCCATTCCTGATTGACAGAATAACGTGAAATACCACCACCATTGGTACCAAACCAACGATTACCCTGGCTATCGATATGCATGCCAAACACGTATTCATTAGCCAAACCCTGTTCACGGGTAAAGGTACTCACCAGATTGCGGCTGGTAGTATCAACTTCTAACACACCAACACTGGTGCCCACCCACAAGCGGTTTTGTTTTTCATCCAGCGCCATGGAGCGCACATACACACGCTCTCCCACATTAAACGTGTCAGCAACACGATAACCACTCCTGGCCATGTTTCCGGGTTGCGCTACAGCTGACGGTGCAGCCTGCACCGCCGGTGTTTGCGCCCCAGCGGCACCAACCGGCGTCGCTGCTTTAGTATCGTCATCATCAGAACAAGCTGTCAGCAACAATATTACTGCCAAAGAAGCGGCAGTAGCGATGTTGCCCAGCCGTCGTGGTGGCAACGCGGTAGTATCAATCTGAAATGTCATTAGAAAAAAGTTCTCACATAAGCAAGGATATCGCGAATTTCAGCATCCGTGAGAATACCGTTAAAGCCCGGCATAACACCCCTGCCTTTTTTCACAAAAGCGATTATTTCCTGGTCCGGTTTCATCAAGCCCTCACCCAATTTGAAATTGGGAATGTGCGCCACATGAGATGTGCCGTTCAAGCCATGACAGCCCGAGCAACGGTCCATATACAACGGACGCCCCTTCATAGGGTCACCTGCGAACACTGCACCGATGGGTGCCAGCAACAACAAAAGACTCAAAAACATGGATATAACCGGTAAGTTCTTCGTCATTTTTTCCTCCAATTATCGAAGATTATAACTATTGAACGACTTCGTTAATCACCAATTCCAGGCCTTGCGCCCCGTCAATACCCATAGGCTGAGAGACAACCTGTAAATCACCCGGCTGCGGAATGGCATTGCCGCTTTTGGAAATACGCGCACCCACCACCACCTGCTGGAAGTTTGACAGCTTCATCGCCGGGTTCATCGCCATGGAATCATCCAGGGTAAACTCAAGCGGCAAATCTTTCACTGTTTTACGCACGATAGCCAGAGGCATGCGCGGCCCGTCCGCTGCACGCGCATACACAAACAAGATGTCATCAATTGATGCATCCAGCATCAGTGATTCGTCCAGGCGCACCACACCGGAAACACTTGCACCACCCGCCGCAACTGTTTGTGTTTCAGTGTCCACTGGCAAACCCAGCCTTTGCTGAATTTCAGCAATGTTCTTTTGCATTTGCAGATAATTTTCCGACCCTTTGGGGAAAACGTCCAACAAGCGCTTCCAGTAACCCAGGGTATCTTCAAAGCTTCCTGCCTGATAGGTTGCCGTACCCGCCAGCCATAAAGCTTTTTGAAGTCGCGGCTCAATTTCCAAAGCCTTTTTCACCAGCTCATAAGGACGCCCTGCCATATTGCGGCCATTGGCCATGGCCAGTGCATCAGCATAGTCAGCCAGCAATTCGGCGTTAGAGTCCTGCTGCAAGGCAGAAACACGCGCAAAAGTTTCTGCCGCTGCGCCATATTGTTTGAGGAAATAATAAGAACGCGCCAACATACCCCAGCCTTCTACATCATCCGGGTTTTGCTGCAGATGGTCTTGCAGCTTTCGCACCTGTTCCTCCAGTGTGCCCTCATGACCTTCGGCCTGCACCTGCGGGCGAGCATCTTCCGGATGCAGGCCCGCTTTTCCCGAGCCCAGCATATTGTAAATACCCACGGCCAAAATCGGAACCAATACCGTAATCACCACCGCTGCAGAACGACCGACAACACTATCTGTCTGCGAAACCGGCGTACTGGTTTCATCAGTATTGGTATCCTGCAAAAAACCGCGCTCCAGATCATGCTTAGCTGTTTCAAACTGCTCTTCTGAAACGATTCCCGCAGACACATCCCGTTCCAGCTCTGTCACCTGATCCTTGAATATGGCAGCATTCAACTCATTGCGGTCAAAAACATCTTCATCAGAATCCCCACGCAACTTTTGAATCAGCGGAGGCAATAAAAACAGCAAAGTAACAGCAATCAACAGCACAGCAACCAACCAAAACACCATCATGATTTTTCTTCTCCGGCCTTCTGTGACGACAGATTCCCATGTTTAACTGCTTGTTGCGCTGAAGCTTCAGCCGCCAATAAACGTTGAAGCCGCTCATTTTCTTCCACAGACAAATCTCCGTCATTTTTTATTACTGCTGTACGCTTGCGCAAATTAACCACCAACACCACCACACCAGTCAACAACAACAAAAACGGGCCAACCCATAACAACATGGTGCTTGCGTTCATTGGTGGACGATAACGCACAAAATCACCGTAACGCTCCACCATATAATCAATAATGTCACTCTGTGACTGGCCAGACTCCACCATGTCGCGCACCTGATTTTTCAAATCAACCGCCAATGGCGCATTGGAATCCGCAATAGTTTGATTTTGACACACCAGACAACGCAGCTCAGCCGAAATTTCGTTAACTGTTTTTTCCATTTCAGGATCGGCAACCATGTACTCCGCCTCTTTGGCAAATGCCAGTGGCGCAAATACAAGCAAGCACAGCAGCACAACACCTATTTTCAATGAACTCATACGCAGCCCTCCACTTCAGTGCGTTTCACCACGGTTTGCGCCGTCGCCTGCTGCAATTTTCTTACCAGGGGCAACACACAATTATCCAGAGCAGAAGGGGTGACAGGACCAATCACCTTGTGACGAATAACCCCCTGTTTGTCGATAACGAACGTTTCCGGCACACCATATACACCATAATCAATACCGACCTTGCCATCGTAGTCCATCAAGCTGCTGACGTAGGCATCACCCAGTTGCTGCAACCAGTTTCTGGCATCATCAGGCTCGTCCTTATAATTCAAACCATAAATAGGCACTATGTTGGCGCGCGATAATTGTACCAGCAATGGATGCTCAGAACGACAGGCCACACACCACGATGCCCACACATTCAGCAACCACACCTTGCCCAACATATCTTTGCTGGCAAACTGCGCCTCTGGCTCATGCAATTTTGGCAAACTGAAATTCGGTGCCGGTTTATCAATAAACGGGGACGGCACTTCACGCGGATTAAGCGCCAGGCCTTTAAACAAAAAGCCCGCCACACCCAAAAACACAATCAGAGGCACAAGATAACGCAACATATGACTATTCTCTTTCCATTGACTGAACAGGGGCTGTTGTTTTATCAGCAACAGATTGGCCAGTTACCGTCTGTCCCGCTGTTTTTTTCTGTGCCTTGCGCTTGCGTGATGCCAAACGATAACGACGATCACTGACGGCAAAAATGCCACCAATCGCCATCAGGAAGGTTCCACCCCAAATCCAGCCCACAAAGGGTTTGTAATAAACACGTACACTCCAGGCACCGCCGCCCACCGGTTCGCCCAGCGACACATACAAATCACGGAACAGACCTGAATCAATCCCGGCCTCAGTCATTGGCATGGTCTGCACAAAATAAACCCGTTTCTCGGGAAACAATACCGCTTCCGTTTTGCCATCCACGGTGACCAATATCTGACCACGACTGGCATTATAGTTCGGCCCCTCAACTTCAGTAACGCCATCAAAGCGGAACGTATAACCACTCATGGTTACCGTGTCGCCCACCTCCATACGCATATCTTTTTCCACTTCGTAGGTATTCACCATGGTAACGCCTATAATGAAAACCGCCACACCGATATGCGCAACATTCATACCAAGATAAGCATTGGGTAATCCAGCGATACGTGCCAGTAAACCTGCTCCCGCATTATTACTGGCCGTTTTGCGCAAACGCTCACTCATACTGACCACAATGCTGCTGACAATCCAGAAAGCCAGCGCAAAACCCAGACTGGTCAACGCAAACCAGTCACCTATCACAAACGGTAAAATCAGCGCCATTACCAGACTTACCGCTGCCGCCCACTTCATGCGACTGGCCATATCCGGTAGATCCGCCTGTTTCCATCGCGCGATAGGCCCCAGCCCCATAAGAAAGATCATCGGCACCATCAACGGCAGGAATACCGCATCAAAATACGGCGGCCCCACCGAAATCTTACCCATGTTCAGGGAATCCAGTAACAACGGATACAGGGTGCCCAGTAACACTGCACCAGCAGCAACCACCAGCATTACATTATTCATCAACAAAAATGTTTCGCGCGAGACCAGGTTAAATCGCCCGCCCAAACCAACCTTTGGCGCACGCCAGGCAAACAGCGCCAACGAACCACCAATCACCACGATCAGGAAACCAAGAATAAACACACCGCGTTCAGGATCTGTGGCAAAGGCGTGTACCGAAGTCAACACACCGGAACGTACCAGGAAGGTACCCAACAGACTTAGCGAAAATGTGAAGATGGCCAGTAACACCGTCCAGTTTTTGAAGCTGCCTCGCTTTTCAGTCACCGCCAATGAATGCACCAGCGCCGTACCCACCAGCCAAGGCATAAACGAAGCATTTTCCACTGGATCCCAAAACCACCAGCCGCCCCAGCCTAATTCGTAATAAGCCCACCAGCTGCCTAATGCGATACCCGCCGTCAAAAAACTCCACGCGATGGTCGTCCATGGCCGCGACCAGCGTGCCCATGTGGCATCCATGCGACCACCCAGCAATGCGGCGATAGCAAAAGCAAACGCCACAGAAAACCCCACATAACCGATATACAACAAAGGTGGATGAATAATCAGTCCAGGGTCTTGCAGCAGCGGATTGAGATCCCGCCCGTCAAGCGCCGCCGGCAGCAACCGATCAAAAGGGTTCGAAGTAAACAGCATGAACATCAGGAATCCCACCGAAATGAATCCCATCACACCAATGACCCGTGACACCATATCTAACGGTAAATTGCGACTGTAACGCGCCACCGCCATCGTCCAGACCGCCAGCAACAAAGCCCATAACAACAGCGAACCTTCATGTCCACCCCATATCGCAGCAATACGATATTGTATCGGCAACATGGAGTTAGATACGGAAGCGACATATTTCACGGAAAAATCGTTGTAGATAAAAGCATACATCAGGCAAAGAAAAGACACCGCGACAAGAATAAAATGTACCTGTGCCGCAGGACGTGCCATCGCCATCCATGAACGAATACCCAATTGCGCTCCAGCGATAGCAACCACACCCTGCACGACAGCAACACACAGCGCCAGGATAAGCGCAAAATGTCCGATTTCTGGAATCATTTATTCAACCCCCCATGTAAAAACTTAAATAGCAACATTAAACGCCCCGCCATTAACGTAAACCGTTAATACGGTGCCTTTTCCCCTGCTGCGGCCTGATTGGCCTTTTCACCTTTTTCCAGCATTTCTGCCACCTCCGGCGACATATAATTTTCATCGTGTTTGGCTAATACTTCCGAGGCCTTGAACAGACCATCAGTCATTTTACCCTGCGTGACTACACCGGTACCTTCCTTGAACAAATCCGGCAGGATGCCGGTATAAGCAACTGTGACCGTTTCAACATTATCGCTTACATCAAAATGTACAGTCAGACCGTCATCCTGTCGTTTCAGGCTGCCTTCCACCACCATGCCGCCAAGACGAAAAGCCTTGTCCTTGGGCATATTACCTGCCTTCACATCAGTAGGACTGATGTACAGTGCCAGATTGCTGTTCAGGGCATTGAGCACCAGCCCTGCTGCCACAGCCAGCCCCGCCAGCCCTACTAAAATAAATGCCATTCGTTTATGCCGTGCTTTCATACTGACTCCGCTACTTTGTCTTTACTTTAATCTGGATTTACGTCAAAAGCCGGATACACCGTTCGGCCTCAAACACTATTGAGAATGGCTTCTCGCCTCAGCTCTCACCATCCGCGCCAACCGTTTCAACACTGTTTTTCTGCTACGCATCAACGCGATAACTTCAACAATCATACACAGAGCTGTAACACCGTAGGACATCCACACATAAAAACCGCGCCCACCCATAGCAAAAAATTCGCTCACTGTTTTTCTCCCGCTGCACTCTTTTCCGTCGAACCACCCACCAATGCTTTCACCCATGAGGTTTGGCTTTCGCGTTCCAGCACCGTACACCGCACACGCATCAACACCACCGCAATGGTGTACGTCCAAAAAGCAAACGTCATCACCAGCATCGCTGTCAGCATGTCCGAGGCCATTTTCGGCTCCATGCCAGGACTCACCGACGCACCCTGGTGCAGCGTATTCCACCACGTCACCGACCAATAAATCACTGGCAGGTTAATCACACCGACAATCGCCAACAAGGCACTGGCGCGTGCGGCACGGCGCGGATCATCGATTGCCGATTGCAAGGAAATGTAACCAATGTATAAAAACAACAAAATCAATTCAGATGTGAGCCGCGCATCCCATACCCAATAGGTACCCCATGTAGGCTTGCCCCAAAAGGCACCGGTCCACAACGCAAGAAAGGTAAACATCGCCCCGGTGGGAGCCAGGGCACTGGCCATCATATCTGCCATACGCAGTTTCCAGGCCATGCCGATAATGGCATAACCGGCCATCACCAGATAAATCAGCATGGACATCCACGCTGCGGGAACATGGATAAAAATAATACGATAACTTTCACCCTGCTTGTAATCCGTGGGCGCAACAAAAAAACCCATGTACAACCCAACCACCAACAGAATGATCGATATGGCCCAAAACCACGGAATCAACCGCCCGGCCATCGGGTAGAAATTTTTGGGCGAGGAGAAGTAATACCACGCAATGGAGTTTTTAAAGACCATGATTAAAACTCATTCATTCATTTCCATTTTTGTTCAGCTTTTATATTCGATAAATTGCTGGATGAATTGCCTGGTGCACTTATTTAACACAAACGGTCCACCGTTTTATTCAACACTGATACGCAGCGCCGCTGCTGTCGCCAGCGGTGTCAGTAATGCCGCTAACACAAAAAAAGCACCCAGCAACGACAAATGCCCCTCAAACTCCATGCCCGATGTTGCAGCATCCACCGCACCCGTGCCAAAAATCAGCACAGGAATATATAACGGCAACACCAGCAGGGAAACCAGCACCCCGCCACCCCGTACTCCCAAAGTCAGCGCCGCCCCCACGGAACCAATCAGGCTCAACACCGGCGTACCTAACAACAGGGTCAGCATCATCAACATAATAGCGTCACCATCCAGTCCCAACTGCATACCCAGTAATGGCGACAGCAACACCAGCGGCACACCCGACACCAGCCAGTGGGCCAACACTTTAGCCAACACCAGCACCGACAGCGGCTGGGGCAACAACAACATTTGCTCCAGCGTGCCATCCTGATAATCATCTGAGAACAAACGTCCCAGCGACAACATCGAGGCCAACAATGCCGCCACCCAGATCACTCCTGGGGCAATTTCACGCAACACCGCCATTTCCGGACTCACCCCCAGCGGAAACAGGCTGACTACGATGATAAAAAAAAACAACGTGGTCAGCACATCCGCCCGGCGACGCATGGCAAGCGTCAGATCACGCACAATCATTGCCCGCCAGGCAGCAAACAGGCTGGGCTGAGTCATTGCACCTTTCTCATTGATCCCTCTCATTGATCAAGGTTCACTTCACGACAGGCACCCGCGCGCATTTCTACCTCTTGGTGGGTGGTATAGACCACCATGCCACCCTTTTGCAGATGCGATTCAATAAGCCTGGCCAGCTGCGCCACGGCCTTCACATCCAGCGCAGTGAACGGCTCATCCAGTATCCACAAAGCCGCATCACTTAATAACAATCGCGCCAATGCCACACGGCGTTTCTGTCCCTGCGACAATGCCTGGGTGTGTAAATCCTCGCGACCACCCAGACCAATTTCTGTCAGCGCATCATAAAGCGGCTCATCCATCAGCGGGCGACCACACAAGGCATTGTTGATACGCAGGTTTTCGAAACCGGTTAATTCAGCCTTCACTCCGTTGCTGTGCCCCAGATACAGCAGCTCAGCATTAAATTCATCACGTTGCGCACGGATATTCTTGCCTTTCCACAGCACTTCGCCTTCAACCGGTTCCAGCAAACCGCACAAAGTCCGCAGCAAGCTGGTTTTTCCACTGCCGTTTGACCCGCGCAGGCGCAAGAGTTCCCCACCCTGTAGCTGAAAATTTAATCCGGTGAACAGACGGTGATCGCCGCGCACACATTCGAGACCACGGACTTCCAACATCGAACCCACTTACCTCTCTCATCTACTATGGCTGCAACCGCCGAAAGCCCATCAGTGTAACACTGACGCTGGTCATAGCTCCACCGAAATTGGAAATCCGCCCAACGCCCTTAGCCCTGATATGGGTATCCTTGACTCAGATACCCTGAATAACCGGGTGCTGATATAACGGAAACGAAAGCAGATTTGCGGCTCGTATTATGAGTTTAGGGAAACACAATGTTGCGAGCCTGGCCCCGCCTTCCTGCTCTGGTTTGTCCTAAACAGTCAATGAAAAACCTTACTGCGGCGCAACTCCACCATCAGTTACTGTCCAGCCAAAGGCTTCCGTCAGGGTATCTCTGGCGGCTTGTGAGGAAGGGGAATATTGACTGTTGCCCGCACTAAATGTGACATCACGTTGTAAACTTCGTACGCTCCACCCTAAAAGTAAAGCATCATAGTTGACTAGAGAGAGAGCCGCACCATTAAACATACCATTCATCGTTGTTACAGAAGAAACATCCCAACTGTCCAGGTTTTGATTGAAGGCACTGGCTCCAAAAAACATTCCCTCCATATTTATCACAGAAGCAACATTCCAATTACTCAAACCCTGGTTAAAAGCGACAGCGCCAGCAAACATACCAAACATATTTGTCACGGAAGAAACATCCCAATTGCCTATATTTTGATTAAAAGTGCTGGCAATCCAGAACATATTCGACATATCAGTTACAGTCGAGACATCCCAGTTACTGATGTCCTGATTGAAAGAGGTGGCATTGCTAAACATGCCAGACATATCCGTCACTCGTGACAAATCAGGTACATCACTGGCATTTCCGACAAGATTGCTACACCCAGAAAATGCACTGTTCATTGACTGCCACTGTATGTCTCCCCATTGTTCAATGGAGAGTAGTTTTGGAGCATCTGTCGCGGTATTGTCGTCAGAAACAATGCGCGGAAAATCCCCGCTGATGGATACGGTGTAAGTTCCTGCGGTTACATAGGTGTGTGTGATATCACCTGTCACGTTGTTATCGGTTTGCCCATCTCCCCAGTCAACGGTGTAGTTGTAACCTCCTCCTGCTGTTTTTATCAGTATCTGGTCGTCGGCTGTCACTCCCGGGTTATCGGTTTTCCATATGGTCACAAAAGGAACAGCGACAGAACTGTTGACCACATTCACCGTCCGGGCTGCGGTGCTGGTGTTGCCTGCGGTATCGGTTGCGGTGTAGGTGATGGTGTAGGTACCAACGATGCTGGTATCGACGGAGCCGCTTGTTGTCACCCCGACACTGCCATCCCGGTCGTCTGTTGCACTTGCCCCGGCGTCTTCATAAGTCGCGCCTTGTATGAGGGTGACGGGGTTAACACCATTGAGCGTAATAACGGGTGCCGAGTCATCGACATCCGTAACCGTAATCGCAAAGGCTTTGGCGGCGCTTTCGTTGTTATCATTGCCGCCATCGCTGGCGGTGATGGTGACGTTGTAAATATTGTCACGGCCGCTGTCCTGCGGGTCTTCGAAATCCGGTGCGGTGTTGAGGGTCAAGGTATTCCCCACCATGCTGAATAGCGGACTGTCGATGCCACTGAGCGTGTAGGTGAATTCGGTGCTGTCGATATCCGTGACTGTAATGGCGGTCACTTCGGTAGTGTTTTCCTCAATACTCAGGTTGAGAGTGGTGTTGGTGATTATGGGCGCATCATTCTGCGGGATGATGCTGACATTGATCTGGATGCTGTCGGTGCCACCCTGACCGTCGTCCACTTGCACAGTGAAGGTGTCGCTGCCGTTGACGTTGGCTTGCGGGATGTAAGACACACTGGCGGAGGTGTTGTTGCTGTCTATTTGTGCCGTGCCGCGATTGGCCGGAGTGGCGATGGTCCAGGTTAAGCTGTTGCTGTTGCTGTCGTTGTCGGTGGCGTTAAGGGTCAGAGCAAAGGCAGTGGGGCTGCTGTCTTCGTCCAGGGTAACGGTGGTGGTGGCTCCCTGGGTGATTTGCGGTGCCTGGCTGGAACTGTTCTGGACGATTTCCACGATGGCCGAGGGAGGGCTTTCACCGGCGCTGTTTTGGGCAATAACCTGGTAGTAGAGGATGCTGGCCGAAGGCGCGTTGTGTACAAAGGGCGGGGTGCTGACGGTGGTGCTTTGTGGCTCGCTCATGTCGCTTTGAGTGGACCATAGCACGGTGTATTGCTCAGCACCGGTGACGGCTTGCCATTGCAGGGTGTTTTGTCCATCGCCGGTGCTGCCCTGGACGTTTTGGGGGGTGCCAGGGATAGCAGGTGTACCGTTGTTGCCGGTGCTGCCCTGGACGGTCTCACTGGCGGGGCTTTCACCGCCGCTGTTGCTGGCGCTGATCTGGTATCGGTAGAGGGCATCGCTGCTGAGTCCGGTGTGACGGTAGGTCGGTCGGACATCGTTGAGGACGTTGCCGCTGTCGCGCG